>Ga0307511_10008166_pt1 | contig 10473 bp, 13 predicted proteins | sample 13_EM_MG_FD_200266 | JGI IMG/M metagenome (GOLD analysis project Ga0307511, IMG submission 200266) | Populus trichocarpa ectomycorrhiza microbial communities from riparian zone in the Pacific Northwest, United States - 13_EM | ecosystem: Host-associated > Plants > Roots > Unclassified | place... | reverse complement strand
CTAAACCTAAGTTTGCTGGACTCCTCAGAGCTTGGCCAAGAAGCCTTTATAAGGGACTCGGGCTGAGGAGAAAGTATGCAATATCAAGCTTGTCTTGTACAGTAGGAAAGCTGGTCCTTAAGTACTAAGGGCGACGGTTTTCGCATGAGGCGTGACTAAAGGCGTCCACTAATGCACAAAAGCCAAGCGTGAGAGGAAATGATAAGAAATGAATGTGGTGGGAAGATTAGGGTGTATCTAAGAATAAACCATCAGAAGTGAGTCATGCAGACCGAAATAGACCGAGATAAAGAGTGTTGAACAAGGGTCAGATGGTGTTGACAAATCATGAAATACTAAGCGGCAGGACCTGTCGGGCTGCGGAAAGGTAGTCCGTTGACTAAGAAAGAAATTGTCAAAAGATAAGAGTGGAAAAGAACAATAGAAAGCCCAGAGGCCGAAAATGAACGAGCGTAATTATGAACATGTCAATGGGAAAGTCATCACTCAGCGACAATAGAGATAAGACGATAAGACTTGGTCATCGTCGGACTTGAGGTGGGACTCCAGCGGACTCAGCAGTGGGGTGATAAGGACGAGCGGTGATCGTGGGCGGTGTTATCGTTGATTGGCTAAAGAGGGAGTGGTTAAGAGGAACCCGAGGATATGAGAGGTTCTCTATCACACTCCCATCATCCCATACCACCTAACTCGATATGTTTCACTCTGATATGAGTAACCGCGTTCCCGCCAGCCTTTACCCAAAGGTTATCGGCCAGCATTCCCGCGCTTCGTACTCCCTTGACCACGCTGTGGGTACAATCAACCAGGTCGACACTAGGATGTTCGATCAGTCCTTCAACCAGATGGGGCCATACCCTTCTGCTCAACAGGTGTGTAACGATCACAAAACTTTTGAAGGAATTGATTGCTGATTGAATGGTAGATCGTTAATCGCATGTTGAAAGGGAAGGTCCAGATGGGGACTGATGCCGCGACATTTGCTCGATGGCATCAAGACTCTCTGGATGACTGCTCCCCTGAGGATCATATTTGGGGCTGGAGTATTCGTTCCTCAGAGGTCATCCATTACGACCACGTCAAGTTCGATGACGAATGTCTTCGAAAGATGTTGCTTCAAGGTCTTTGTGATACCGCTGCAGGAGCGCCGGCTTGGACCGAGAGGGTGTCCGTCAAAGAGGGCATTCGATTCATGTCATTGGTTGCCACGAGGGTCTTTCAGAAATTCGTCCGTTTGAATGACAAGGTCCGTCATTCTGGGTGCCTCTCTTTGATGAAGTTGACAGAATGTCCCTTAGGTCACGTCCATGGAGTCTTCCCAGAATCACATCATCAACAAGCAGATGGAGACTCTCACAAAGATGGATGGTGAATTGACCGATATGGCTTTGAAGATGGACACCATGGATGAGGGGGTCAAGACCGGTTTCAGTCGTGTTGACAAGGACTTGGAAGCTCTGGACAATTGAATCAATCGTTGTCGAAAGGATAACGACTTGGTTGCCGAGAAGCTTCGGATTGCCGAGGGGAAGATTGAGGTGTTGGAAGAGCGCTCTCACACGCAGCACGACATGATCGAGAAATTGATCACGCACGTCGAGAGTATGGAGGATCGCCTTTGTCGTTGTCGCGAGGGGAAAGGGAAAGGGAAGGCTGTCGAGATTTCGTCATCTCCAGTTCTTGGAAGCCCTTTGGTGTTGGACCGCCCTCTCGCTGGTAGCAACAGCTCTTATCATACCCCTCCAGTCACTTCGTCTCCCGTGGTCTCTGCGTCTTCGTCTGGTTCGGATAAGGAGAACGTTGCCGTTGAGTCCCGGCTCATCGAGATCAAGGAGGAGGTTACGGAGAGCACGCTTCATGTTCCCGCTCCGGAATTGGACTTCCAGGCAGTCGCTCGTCTTGTGGCGGTACGTGGTCAACGTGCTCTTCGTACCCAAGGTCCTCCTAAATCCTCCTACCATCCCTATGCTCGTTGCTGCGCCATAGGAGACCGAGTTCCGTCCCACCGACCCGGTAATCTCTGCCTTCCTTCTCTACTGGCAAGAAGAAGTCCGTCGTCACAAGGCCGAGCTGGAGATGAAGGATATGATTCTCCAAGCAAATCACCTCATCGAATGGGTAGCGATGGCGGATGGGCCCAACAGTTCTGACAACAATGGCGTGTGGGATTGGGATGGTAATAACGCCGAGTAGTCCTTTTTGTAACCTTTGTATCTCTTCGTGTGCCTTCAATAACAAAGGTTGTCTTGTATCTCTTATCGGATGTCTTGAGTGAGTCTTGAAGAAGTAGAAAGAAGGTATAAAGAAAGGTGAAAAATGCCGGGTGCATGACAATTGGGGAGCTCAAGGACGAGCTGAGGGAGGACCAGAAGAAGAGGGCCTTCGATGGTTGGGAACGGATGGACACGAAGAGGCAGTTGGAAGACTCCCTTCATGACGCTCAGGGAGAGATTGCCGACCTCAAGGCTCGGGTCGATACCTTGGAGTTCCTGGTCGAGAAGTTGACTCATCCAGTTCCAGAGGTTCCCAAAGAGGCTACTTTCCGGGTCGCTTCTCCTCCTCTTCCCGACATCGGCTTTCCTCCCTCAATGGAGATCCCTGGTCTGACCGTCAATCAGACCACTGTCGACGAGTTCCTTGATTGGTCGTCCTTCAATAGGAGTTGGCCTCATGGTGGGTATGAGGCTGATGTGGAGACAGATGGGGATGGGGACTCCAACAAGGAGAACGAGTGGGTTGCTGTCCCAGTCGATGAGTAGATAGTTCTCTATCGGTATTCCAATACTATCTGCTTTCCCATTTCTTCTTCATGTGATTTTGAAGTGTGAAAAGATAAGATAAGATAAGATAAGATAAGATAAGATAAGATAACGCCATGTCATGATTTGAACAAGTGTTTGGGCGCTTTGAACTTAGAGAATAAATGAGTGAAAAGGGTGAAAATCGTGACATTCATGAATGTTCACGCTTGCTGATAATTCCAAGCAGCCAATTCTGCAAGCAATCAAGTCTGAAATGGATCAGCCTCAACTCTAACTTTAGGTAATGTGGACCCCTTTCACAGTGGAATGGATGCATCGGGTGTTCATGCAATGATCCATCTCATTGACAACAGATATATTACAAGACCTCGATAGATGTAACTGACTTGACCCAGTGTGTGAAATTGCTATATGATACAACACCGTTGTACATGATCAACTCGAGGTCAACAACGTGGAGAACATGACATGAAAAGACCGGGTCACCGCCTATCAGGACAGTTTGAGATGGGTGTGACATAGGTCATCGGCCGCCAGGTTGGATCCGTCTGGTAGATCCCCGTCGGAGGTTGGAACGTCGGTACATCCCCACGGTCCTAAAAGCCACCAACATTGATAAGTTCATCATAACTCCTACTGCGGCAGGTGAATAACTCACATTTTGTTGGTAGGGAACACTCGTGGTGACGGTGGGTCCACTCGAAATGCTCGGACCATATGTGGGCGACGTATCTCTTGGACCATACGTGGGTCACGTATCTCTTGGTGTTGGTATTGGGGTTGGGAATTTTGGTCCCTGTTCCCATAATTGCGCCGAATGACGAAGAGTGTGATGATCACGATGATGACGGGGAGCGCAATGACTCCACCAAGTTTCAGACCGATCGAGCACAGAAAAAACAAACAGAAGATGGGACTTACCCCTGGCGATGGCCCCGACATTATGACCCGACGAGATATTTCCAGTTGCACCGCGACAGTTGGCGTCGAGGATCGAGCCGATCTTGTACGGGTCTTGGCCGAGGGTGTTCTGGTTCTACGATACAACGCAAGGATGTTATTCTTGATTCCTTGTTTTGACTTTGGTGCCACCACAAACGTGTCCTTCACAGTCCCCGGGACAAAAGAATCGTACGAGATGAAAAAAGACATACCCATTCCAACCCGTCCAAACACTCTGCCATCTTCGATTGCGCCAACACACCAATCCCAAAACTCAAAACAAGTGGAAAATAGGCCAACAAACCGCTCGAGCGCATACTTTGGGGGGTTGATGGAATGTCGAGGAGGAGGGACAGAGGCCTACTATCGATTTGTCATCAGGTTGTCATCCACAATGAGGCAACCTAACTACCTTACAGTCTGACGCGCGCCTCCGAAGTCCGACCTCAGCCACCAGGTTGTCGATACCCCCCCATCCACCACCACCGTGTTGCTGTCGACGACTCAAAACCGTGGCGAATGAAGTAATCAACATCCTCTCCACAACACCGGCCGGTCCCCCGCGCTAAACAAAAACTTGCGACGATCTGAACTTCGTTTTGAGTGCCCTAGACTACAATATTGAAGACAGCCAGACTGCAAGAGACGCGAATACACTCAAAGTACGTCCAAGGCTGTGGGCTAAGGGGTTGGCCGTGACCGGTCTAACGCTTACCGTTTTATAGAGAGTCCTTGAGCCAAGCGGCCTTCGTTGCCACCTCCTGGTTGTCAAACATCAGTGAACCAACGAAGAGTGTTTTCCGAAGTCAATATTGACAACAGAATGTCAACGTCTGATCTGAACCGACGAATGAGACTTTTAGGGTGGCGCAGAGCAATGAGATTGTGAAGCAGTCGAAGAAGAGCGACCATTTAGGCGGACGCGTTATTGATTGTCTTTGATTGTCGAGCAAATACGGGATCGAAAGGATCAGGTATGGTGGCCGCCGATGATGGCTACTCACGGTGATACTACAGGAGCGACCCCTGCCTTTGGAACTCATCGAGGGGAACCTTCATACCGCTCGTCTAAACAGTACAAGCAGGCTGATAGGATCATAGTCTCGACTCCAAACTGGCCAATACGAAAACGCGCAGGAGTTCGATCGCGAGATGCACGAATTGTTCTTGAAAGCGCGTAGATTTCATGATGCTGGAAGTGGTGCCTACGGCGACGTGCTCCTGCTGCAGGTAAGCTACATTACGTTAGACATCCGCATCTCGTTGACCATCCCCAAAGCGATTTTATCAAGCCCTGACCTCCTCGAACCCTCTGAGCGGGCCACCTTACAAGACCATGAAATTGGACTTCTTTACCTGCTGGACCGGGCACGACCAAACCCATGAACGCCGCGGAAGGCGAGACTTCGAGGGAAGTCACGACGTTCCGGGTTTCTACCAAAGACCGAAAGTCCGTGGAGGAGGTTGAGTATAGGGGTTGGAAGATTCGAGTTGGGGATTGGTTGCACCTGTGTAATCCTGATGACCCGAGCAAACCCATCGTTGGGCAGGTATTCAAGTGCTATCAGTTGGAGGAACCGTGAGTCTGCCATGGGTTCATCACTTTCCCCACTTTCTGACATCGTGTGCAGTGCCCGAATGGGACAACTCGGAGTGACCGTCTGCTGGTATTATCGTCCCGAACAGACAATACATCCTCCACATCGCCAATTCTGGGAAGGAGAAGTTTTCAAAACAAGTGATTCTCCCTTCCCTCATCGCTGGTTGACAAGTGCTGAGAGAATCTATAGGTCACTTCGCCGATCACCCTCTGGACGATATCATCGAAATGATCGCTTGCCAATTTACTGCTCGTCGCATCCGTGGCAGACCACGTCCACCTGTCTGGTATCCTGGATTCCCTCTCTATGTGTGCGACTCGCGGTACAACGACCGCGAGCGTATCTTCGTCAAGATCAAAAACTGGAATTCATGCGTACTGGAAGAAGTTCGGAAGAGTGCGGATTTTATGCCGATTTATCCCTTCGAGGCGCCGGTGTTTCCCAGGAGGTACCCGAGTCCATTCTTGACTGGCGGACGTCGTACGGGTGGGTTGGGTGAGAGCGTGGAGAAAGCTGAGGGTGATAAGCACGAGGGTGGTGGGATTGGGAGCAAACGGCCAAGGAAAGCGGCGACTGGGACCACTACCGTCAGCCAGACGGATTACGCTGGGCCAAGTAGGGGAGTACTGCGACCGGGTCGACACCTGTCTATCAATATCAACCTCCCCTCACCACGCAACTGCAACGGACGGTCTCATCCCAGGGTGGGAAGGCGAGTGAAGACCGGTCGATGTTGAGCGCGGTTGGTGGGCTGAATGCCGTCGGGTCACAAAATGTGATTTTGGAGAAGCTGCCCCCGGAAACAGGTGAGCGTCGTATCATTCCGGTACGTGAGTGAAGGCACTGTGCTAAAACGTTGGGACAGCGAAACACTTCGATAGAGATCCGCAAACGAACGAAGTGCTGTGGTTCGCGAGTCCTCCTGTCGACGTCGCCCCACCGGTTCAGAAGCCGAGGCATAGTTTTGCGTATCTCCATCATCTGGCGAAGAAACGGAAACTCGAGCTCGAGAAGGAGAAGGAGGTACGGGAGGGTGAGGACTCGAGGATGGGTGTGGACATGGAGGAGTCTCCCAATGGTTCGGAGGCCGTTCAGCCGAAGATGTCGACCGATGAGGCGTGGCAGAGAGAGGAGCGTGTAGATCGAATGACGAATGTGGTTGTATATTGAACTAGGAGCATTATAAAATGGGAATTCCCCCGTTCCTCCCCCCAAATCGTCTTTCTTTCCTCCCACCATGCCTACCCTAGCCACTCGTATCAGCGCACAACCAGTCCTAGTCCCTCTTTTCGACGCGCAGCCCGAGCCTACTCCTACCCCCCACTCCATCGCCAGCGCAACCAGTCCCAACGATACCTACGAGGGAATTCGCTTCGTCATCGCCATGTTGCTTCTCCTCCTTTTCGCCAAACTCGTCGCTTGCTGGAGGTCTTGGCGACTCTCCGACCGCCTGGCCTTTTTGATGCTCCTCAAGGAACTTTACGTCATCCCTCTAGTATTCATGCCGAAAGTGGACCCGAACACTTCGACGCAGAACCGGGGCGGTTTGGGTGGTCGAGACGCTTCCAATCGGTACTGCGGCGCTCTGGGTGATAAGGATCACCGTACACCCCTCGAAAAATTACTCGACAGGTAGTCTCTTTCGTCCCTCTCGGACTATCACGTACTTACGGATTTTGCAGGTGTATCGAGGAGACGAAGGCCGCCAAGGCCGCGCACGACTCGTCATCGTTTCTGTGGCGCACGACCGAGGCCAAACGGCTCGCGACAACGGCGCAAAACAGCATGAGAGAATTGGCGAATGGGTTCGCGGGTAAGCGTCCAAGGACTCCAAGTCCAACCATGCATCGAAGTCTATCGTACAAGGTCTGACGGACGCTATAGCGTGAGATCTAGATCCGCGCCCAGAGGACATCAGAAGTTTAGCCTTAGGCGAGATCCCCAAAGCCTCAAAGCCTCGCTGGTGGTGACGCGGCCGGCTGTCTTCATTTTCCCCTATGTCCAGATACCTTACCCCAACCATTCTTTGACCGTGAACACGCGATTATCATACTACAGCCTTTCCGCAGTACATAGCGACACCTTTTCTCTCCAGAAATCTATTATATTGTCCAGTCTCACGTCGTCAACGTTGGGTACAGCGCGTAGCCCTCCGATTTTTCACATTCCCACTGCGGATCGAACGCGCCGAAGTTCCCATCTCACCGTAACGAGTTCGCTGAGGGCTCATGATGCCGCTCCTTGCCAATGAGTTTAGACCAGTCAAGGATCGGCCTCCTATGAGACAACCGCGACATCGCATGCACGTCCTCGTTGCCAGGTAGTCCTCATCTACATTGCTTCGAATTCTACTCACCGATTGTGTCCGGTTAGCCACAGTGATGAAGTCACCCGTCAAACAGATTTGGGACCAAACCCTAGCCAGAATCCGGGGAGCGTGTTCTAGGGGTGCTCGCCCGAACGTTTCTGCGACATGTCCGTCTTCTACCACCAGGCTCCCCCTCGAAATCATCGAAATCATCATCACCCATCTGATCTATGACATACCCAGTCTATCCGCGTGTTCCCTGACCTGTTCCTCCTGGTACATCGCCGTCGTTCCTCGTCTCCACCAGACCCTCACCGTCCGAACACCCCGGTGGCCGGAAAAGACCTTCTTGTGGCCCAAACCATTCCGTCATATGCACAGGCTTGGTTTGCTTCCCTTGGTCAAGAAGCTTCAGATCCACGAAGGCTACTACCCAGAACACTGGACGTTTGCTCCCAAACGACTCGACTGCCGTACCCTGCGTCACTTTTTCGCGCTAAAAAATGTCCGGGAACTTGAGATAGATAATCTGAACATCCCCAGGTTCATGCCGAGGATCCGACGGTACTTCAAGAACTTCTTGCCGACGGTCCGATCTCTCTCCCTGAGATCACCCCGAGGCTCCCGACCGGAAATCCTATACGTCGTCGGACTATTCCAACACCTAGAAGACATGGAACTCCGATACAAGCCTTGCAGACGTTTTTGGTTACCAATGGAAGGCCCAGCGCTTATTCCGCTGTTCGCACCTCCGCTGGGAGGGAGACTGACAATGACATCCGTCATGAATGTAAACTTGTTGGAGGATATGGTTCGCCTGTTCGGGGGCATCCGATTCCGCTACATGGATCTCTTCAACGTGGCGGAGGTGCAGCTCTGGGTAGATGCTTGTGCGGGAACATTGGAAACGTTGCGGCTGTATCCGATCGGTGAGCGGCTCTCTCTAAAAGGCACGCGCGCGAGCTCTAGCTAACAATTTCGCAGCCGAATCCTCCCTTCTGAACTTTGATCTATCCCGGCACGAGTCGCTTCGGACACTCGAAGTCCCGGCATCGTGTGTCCACGGTGTGTTCCACGATCAATTCCACGATCAATTCCACGACTCCGAGCAGTCGTTCCACGAGCCACTGGATGTCTCCTCAGAAATACTCAAGCATGTACTCTCGACCACCACATCCCCCGCACTTGAGGTCGTTGTCGTTTACCGGGACTACGACTTCTGTGGTGTGCGACCCCCGGGGTACCCGATGTTACCCCCTGTGCACCTGAGTGTGTCGCGGGCTGAGAGAACAAAAGAAGGCTTGCAGCATCACCGGCGACTCGAGGTGTTCCACGAGATACACGAGCTACGGGACTTTCGGTTGGTATTGTGTGCAGACGTTTGGCACCGTATTGGGGAATACTCGATCCGAGTGTTGAAGGAGGCTGTGGGAGTTGAAAAGGCGAGAGGGGGGTTTGATATTGGTTTCCCTGAACCGTTGGTAATTTACCGGCCGCGGGAGTCTCAAACAACCCTACGGCAAGATTGTTTTGCTGTGGGTTACCCTATGCCGCAGTACGTGCTGGATGAGATTGTTTCTGGGTGTTGCTAATTTACCTGTTATCAACGGTATTGATGACTATTGCTGATTGACTCTGGGTGGGCGGGCGTTGGCGACATCGGTTGTCTCTCGATGCAGCTCACAATGCACCAACCAAGAGAGGGACATCACGAGTGCCTTCGAATGGGGTGTAACAAGCGGAATGAATTTCGACTTGCGGCACCGATATCGTTACCAGGTAGCCCCAATCCACAACCCAGGGCGCACTGCTAAACGATCGCGTCATATTAACCACAGTGTTGGAGTCACTCGTCAGGTGGGTTTGGTACCGAAACCTAACCGGGGTCTGAAGCGTTTCTTCTGGGAGCGTTCATGCGAAGACTTCTGCAATGCGTTCATTTTGGCGACTAGCCGGGATGGACAGTTAGGACTTGGGGAGGCAGTTCCCACGCCTGATCATCCTCCCAGGATGGGAGGGAGCGCGTGGGGATCAACCAGAAAACCAGCCGATCAATCCAATCCCAGATTTGGATGGGAAATGGGAACCAGCCCCTGACATACTGGAGGGAGTATCAATTCTCCGATAAGGGCTCCCACGTAGCGGATGGCACAGGCCCTTGTAATTTATCTATGACCGTGGCCACTTGGGGTGCACAATTTCTGCATGCTTGGTCGTACAGTGGGTTGTGGAAGGAAGGCGTTGCCATTGATGGGGGTACAAGGTATATAGTATTCGAGTGTCCATGATTACAAAAACGATCACCTGAGGATAAAAGGTATAGACTGGATGTGGGCGAAGTTGTGGTGAACCTTAGAGCTTAAGCTTTGAACGCAAACCCTGAAACGGATCCACCACCGCTTCTATGGACCGGCGAGCCTCCTTTCCCACATCTCATCCTGGTACCTTCGTTAGACCCGGTGCGACCGTCCAATGCACAGAGACACTCACTGAAATTCGCTGCCACACACGATTTCAGCTCTTGTCTGCGACTGCCGCCAGCTTCTGGCTCCTTTCTGAAAACGAGGGGAACCACCTCAGATTGTACTCGGCTGCTGTGTCCGTCGTATCTTTGATACACTGTACAATCCGTGAGTACGTAAATCAAGATGGGGGCCGGATTAGGTGTGCCCTACGGACCGTGCCAGACGCCGATGCTCGCGCCGGAAAGCGCTGCAGCGATGTGAAGATGGGGTGCCACGCCGACTAGATGAAGTGCCTTGATGACGGGGAGGTAAAGAAGTGTTCTTTCGATGGGAAGATGAAGTCTCTGACTGACCGGCAACGCGCTGTTGACCCAAAACGTGTTGATTTGGTGGCC
>Ga0307511_10008165_pt1 | contig 10474 bp, 12 predicted proteins | sample 13_EM_MG_FD_200266 | JGI IMG/M metagenome (GOLD analysis project Ga0307511, IMG submission 200266) | Populus trichocarpa ectomycorrhiza microbial communities from riparian zone in the Pacific Northwest, United States - 13_EM | ecosystem: Host-associated > Plants > Roots > Unclassified | place... | reverse complement strand
AATGATGCGGGCTAGGGCTAGGGCTAGGAACTAGGAACAGGATAGCGACATGTCCGCAATCTGCTGCAACGGTGTCAGTTCCGTGAGCAAGCCTGCCTTCGCAATGCCGCTCAGGTTGAACGAGCAAACAATCCGCCCGAAAAGAAGTGAGCTAGCACTCCCGCGAACAGCATACCAATGGCAAGAAGCATCCATCGCACACGCAGCCATCTACCGCGAAACGCGGATATCTGTGCGACGACATACACTACATAGGCGGCGCAGTACGCAACGTTAGCCAGAACCGCGAGCACAAAGAGCACCTGCAGATAGTCGGCGTTCACGATTGCCCGTGAAGCAGGTAGGTTTGCCCAGTACGTTACGGCAACCACAAGCAGCAGTACGGCGTTGTAGAGGATGCGCCGAGGCTCCCAATACCGAATCGCATCGGATAGGGCGTCCCTTGCTGAGATTTCCGTCATGACGCCGAGCTCCAAATTCATCTACACGAGGTATCCAGCTACTCGATGGTGGGCCTCATTCAGTATGCGAATTCGCTCTACCATCTCTGGGTCAGACTTTGCCTCGTAGGCCAGAACCCTGACTGATACGGTCAATTCGTGGCTCAATGAGGCCAGAAACTGAGCCCTCCGTGACGGCTGAAGTAGCTGCAGCCGGGGCCGCGGGAGACGCGCCCGGACATCACCAAACATCATTCGACGTTCTGCACCTGCTCGCGCATCTGCTCAATGATCACCTTCATATCCACCGCGCTGCGCGTGGTCTCGAGGTCCTGCGACTTCGATGACAGCGTGTTGGCTTCGCGGTTGAGCTCCTGCATGAGGAAGTCGAGGCGGCGACCCGCGGGATCGTTGCCGCTGACGATGCGGCGAATCTCAACAATGTGGCCGGCAAGGCGGTCGAGCTCTTCATCCACATCGAGCCGCTGCAACACCAACGCGATCTCCTGCTCCAGCCGGTCGCGGTCGACGTTGACCTGCAACTCGGCGAGGCGCTCGTTGAGCTTGGTACGCACGCGAACCTGAACCTCGGGCAGCCGAACGCGCACCTGCGCAACCAATCCCTCCAACGCACCACAGCGCTGCACCAGCAACTCGCGAAGCCGAAGTCCCTCCCGCGAACGCGCCTCCACGAGATCAGTGACTGTTGCGTCGAACAGGCCGCGGGCGGTAACTAGCAGCTCATCACCCACAGCGGAGTCGTCCCGCAGCACACCGGGCCACCGCAGTATGTCCAGTACGTTGACCGTGTGGTTTGGCAGCAATTTGGCAATGTCGCGAACTCGTGCCGTCAGGCGCGCGAGGGCCTCACCGTCGACCTCGAGCTCGCTGTCCGCCCCCTGCAGGCGGCGATATGACATAGAGCAGTCGACCTTGCCGCGCTTGATCTCCTTCGCAAGCCGCTGTCGCAGCTCGGATTCTGTCTGCCGCAGCTCATCCGGAAGACGAAAGCCTGCCTCCAGGAATCGATGGTTGACGCTGCGGATCTCGCAGACGAGAGTCCCCCACAGTCCCGATACTTCGCGGCGTGCGAACCCGGTCATGCTCGCAATCGTTGTCAAGGTCGGAGGGGGCTCATGCTGGTAATTGTTGTCGAGGCGAGAGCGGAAACTACGCTCGTTTGCTGCGGGGTGATATAAAGCAAGATCAAGTCTAACAGAAGTACGGAATTCTTCTTGCGGGTGGACTACGCGGATATCAGCCTCCTTGGCGGGCGCGAGGAGAACCAGGACAGAGTCTCCGCCGCAGTGGCGGAGCATTCTGCTTTGCTCGTCGTTGTCGACGGCATGGGCGGCCACGCCAATGGAGCCCGGGCAGCCGAGGTGACGCAGCAGGTCATTCTCGAGGCGTTCTGGCATACCCCACAGCCTGTCTTCGATCCCATGGGTTTTCTGCACCTGACACTGGGCAGAGCACATGAAGAGGTCGTCAAGCTTGGGTCTAACCTTTCCATCGAACACCGGCCGCGCGCGACCTGTGCCGTTTGTATTGTCCAGCAGGGCGCGACTTGGTGGGCCCATGTGGGTGACAGCCGCCTGTATCACCTCCGGCAGGGCGCCGTAGTGTCCCGGACGCGTGATCACAGCCATGTTGAGCTTCTGCTGCGCGAAGGTTTGATCACTGCCGACCAGGCGCAAGTGCACCCCATGCGCAACTTTGTGGAATGTTGCCTCGGAGGCGACCCGATTCTTCCGGATATGACGCTGGCCAAGCGCCGGCCCCTCGAGCCAAACGACGTGCTGCTCGTATGCACTGATGGAATGTGGGCCGGAGTACGCGATACTGAGCTTGCGAGCGAGCTCAGCGCTCCAGGAGTGCCCTTGCGGCAAACCCTCACGGATCTCGCAGAGCGCGCGGTGGTGCGTACAGGGGCTGCGAGCGACAACACATCAGCCGCGGCCCTGCGCTGGGTAAGTGACAAATGACCACGAGCAGGCCAAGTAATCGAGCCGCCGATGAGCTGCGGCCGGTGACATTTACCCGCAAGTTCACTAAACACGCTGAAGGCTCCGTGCTGGTTCAGTTCGGCGATACGCATGTGCTTTGCACCGCGAGCATCGAAGAGAGCGTGCCGTCATTTCTGCGCGGCAAGGGACAGGGTTGGGTTACCGCCGAATACGGAATGCTGCCCCGCGCGACGCACACCCGTTCACCTCGTGAAGCAGCGAAGGGCAAACAAAGTGGCCGCACCCAGGAAATCCAGCGACTGATCGGCCGCTCATTGCGTGCGGTGACTGACATGAAGGCGCTGGGTGAGCGCACGGTCACGATCGACTGCGATGTGCTCCAAGCTGACGGCGGCACACGAACTGCATCCATCACAGGCGGATACGTCGCGCTGGCGGACGCCTGTGAAAAGCTGGTGGCGCGAAAAGCCATCGCTGCAAGTCCGTTGCACGGCCAGATCGCCGCGATATCCGTAGGTATATTCAACGGCATGCCGGTGTTGGATCTGGACTACGCGGAAGATTCGAACGCCGAAACCGATATGAACGTCGTGATGAACAACGGGGGTGGTTTCGTTGAAGTGCAAGGCACGGCCGAAGGGCACGCATTCCGGCGCCACGAGCTCGACGCTCTGTTGAATCTCGCCGCGACCGGCATAGGTCGCCTGTTCGCTTTACAGGCCCAGGCGCTCCAGTCGACGAGCGCATAACTTCCGCCAGTGCGCGTAGTCCTCGCAAGCAGCAACAGCGGCAAACTCCGCGAGCTGACCTCCCTTCTCGCACCGTTTGGCTTCGATCTCGTCGCGCAGAACACCCTCGGGCTCGACACTCCGCCGGAAACGGGCGACACGTTCGCAGCCAACGCGCTACTCAAAGCGCGCTACGCAGCTGCCGCAACCAATCTTCCCGCCCTGGCCGACGACTCAGGCATTGAAGTGGACGCACTGGGGGGACGCCCCGGGATTTACTCCGCCCGTTACGCTGGCGAGGGCGCCAGCGACCAGCAAAACCTGCGCAAGATGCTTGGCGAATTGCATGGGGTCCCCGCAGGGAAGCGCACAGCGCGCTACCAGTGCGTCATAGCCTTCGTTAGCACATCCATAGACACACAGCCGATACTGGCCACTGGTACCTGGGAAGGTAGCCTGATCACCGAGCCCAGGGGCTTGGGAGGCTTCGGCTATGACCCCATATTCGTCCCCGGCGGCTTCGATCGCACCGCCGCGGAATTGGATCCGGCACAGAAGAACTCCCTGAGTCACCGAGGGCAGGCCCTGGCCGCTCTCATTACGCAACTGCAAATCCGCCAGCCATAAGCCATGTCCCGGCTCATTACCCCACCGCTGTCGCTATACCTGCATTTCCCGTGGTGCGTGCGGAAGTGCCCGTATTGCGATTTCAACTCGTACACCCTGCACGGCGGCCTGGAGGAAAACCGGTACCTCGAGGCGCTCGAGCAGGACCTTGAAAGCCAGTCCGCACAAGTGGCCGGCCGCGAGGTCATCAGTATTTTCATGGGCGGGGGCACACCCAGCCTGTTCTCTCCGAGCGCCATTGCCCGGGTGCTCGGGGCAACCCGCCGACACCTGGCAGTCGCCGCCGATGTTGAAGTCACGATGGAGGCCAACCCTGGAACCATAGAGCGTGGCCGCTTCGCGGAGTACCGTGCCGCTGGAGTGAACCGGGTTTCGCTGGGCGCACAGAGTTTCGATGCGCAACGGCTCCTCACCCTCGGCCGAATTCACTCCCCCGATGAAACCCGCCGGGCCGCCGAAGAGCTGCACGCGGCGGGACTCGCGAATTTCAACCTCGACCTGATGTACGCCTTGCCGGGACAGGATGTGGCCGCGGCGTTGTCAGACGTGGAAGCCGCGATTGCCCTCGCGCCAACACATTTGTCGCACTATCAACTGACACTCGAGCCGGGAACGGTGTTCGCCGCCCAGCCGCCCGACCTGCCGGGCGACGACACGGCCGCCGAAATCCTGGCGGTGTGCGGCGACCGCCTGGCCGCGGCCGGCTTCGCTCAATACGAAGTCTCCGGTTACGCGCAGACCGGCCGGCAGTGCCGCCACAACCTCAACTACTGGACCTTCGGCGACTATCTCGGGGTGGGCGCGGGAGCACACGGCAAGCTCACGTTCCCGGGCTCCGGATCCATCGTGAGAACCACGCAAGCTCGCGAGCCCCGGCGCTACCTGGCCGCTCCGGCGGCGCTGACGCGAAAAAACGTTCCGGCGGCCGACCTGCCGTTCGAATTCATGTTGAATGCGCTGCGCCTGGTGGCTGGATTCGAAGTCGAAACCTTCGTTCAGCGCACCGGGCTGGAATGGAATGTGATCGCACCCCAAGTCGAAAGTCTCGTGGCGAGGCAGTTGCTGGTTGTCCAGGGCACCCGTCTGCTTACGACCTTGGTCGGCTTACGATTTCTTAACGATCTGCTGCTGAGCTTTCTCGTCGAAACCCCACAAACGACCGGGGGTTTTGGATTGTCAACCGCGGTTTGAGAGGTTTTGGCCAGGGGTCCGCGGGCTTTATACACAGGTCAAAGGGCCCAAGTCGGCAAATGAGTACATTACGAGCTAAACCGGGGATGTTGCCCAATAATGTGTTCGCAACCTCATGAATAATAACCCGAAAATACCCTGGTCATTTTTTCACCAAGGTCATAAATATGCAATATGGCCGGGAATTTCGAGCTTCGGGAGCCAAGCAGTCCACAGACTTATCCACAGGTTCTGTGGATAAGGAAACGCTATCTCGGACCCGTTCCCTCTTGCTGCTATGCACACGTCCGAGCTGGCCGTAAGGCGACTGCGTCTGGTGCTTGAGGACGGCCGAGCATGCCGCTAAACTCCCGCGCCCTTTAATTCTGAATAGGGCGCCGCCATAAACCCGGTCGGCATCCCTTCCAGTGCAGCGGTGACTCATGAAAGCCTCAGGCCATCCCGAATACGCAGAGATCTCGGTCAATTGCACGTGCGGCAATTCGTTCAAGACCAGCTCGACCCTCGGACACGATCTGCAGGTCGAAGTGTGCTCGAACTGCCACCCGTTCTATACCGGCAAGCAGAAGATTGTCGATACGGCCGGTCGCGTCGACAAGTTCCGTAAGAAATACGCCGCTGCGGGCAATGCCGCCGCCGCTGGCAGTGCCGCCGCCGCGGGCAGCAGCGCTGCCAAGTAACGAAGCCCAAAGTTGCGGACCATAAGGACTCGCAAAGGAGTCGCGTATGGTCCGCAACCTCGCCGTAGCAGCCACCGCTGCTGCCGCGCTCCTCGTCGCCTCAGCCTGCGCCACAAATCCTGCGACTGGTGGACATAACGTCGTCCTCACCACGGTGAAGGGCGAGCAAGAGCAGGCAAAGCGGGTTCACCTCGAGATCATTCAGTTTTACGGCCTCTACGAAGACCAGGCCGTGCAGGACTACGTCCAGAGCGTCGGCGCGCGGGTCGCTGCCCAGACGCCCATCGCCAGCTGGAACTTCAAATTCTTCGTACTCGACGACGATGAGGTTAACGCCTTCACCCCTGGCGGCGGCTACGTATATATCCATCGGGGTCTGATGAATTACCTCAGCTCTGAAGCTGAGCTCGCTACCGTGCTCGGTCACGAGATTGGGCACGATGTGGCGCGGCACCCTGCGCGTGCGGAGACGCGGGGAGTGTTGATGTCAGTGGGGGCGGTGGCCGCGGCTATTGCGAGCGGCTCAGAAGCGATTGCGCAGATGGCGAACATTGGCGCGACTGCGTGGCTGCAAGGATATGGCCGCGACAACGAGATGGAAGCGGATCGCCTCGGGCTCGAGTACGCCACCAAGGCCGGTTATCGCCCTGAGGCCATGGCTGAAGTGTTCAAAGTATTGAAGGGCCAGGAGTCGTTCGAGCTGCAACGCGCGAAGGACGAGGCCCGCGAACCCAACATCTATCACGGTGTGTTCTCAGACCACCCGGCGCCGGACGCGCGTGTCATCCAAGCTGCGGAAGGCGCTGCGCACCTCACCGCCAACCCCCCGGCCGGCTGGATCGACAATCGTGAAGCGTACCTGCAGGCCATCAACGGCCTTCCCTATGGCTCCAGCCGTGAGCAAGGCATCGTCCGCGATAACCGTTTCTATCACGAAGGCATGGGCCTCACGGTGGCATTCCCGCGCGGATGGACTGTGAATAATCTCCGCGACCGGTTGCTGGTCTACACGAAAAAGAAAGACGCGCTGCTGCAGATCACCATTGAGAAGCGCCCCGAGAAACAATCGCCGCGTGAGTTCCTGCTCGCGAAGTTGAAAGGGGGCGCCTTTGCGCGCGGCGCGGACCTCTCGGTGGACGGCATGGAAGGCTATACGCTGATCACCCGATCAGGCTCGCCCCTCGACGGCGGTGAAGGTCCGGTGCGCTGGGCCGCGCTCTACCGTGACAAGAGCGTGTTCCTGATCGGCGGCGCCAGTCGCTCGAGCGCCAGCGGCGCTCCCATCGATGACGGCATATTCATGAGCAGCATCCAGACGATGCGCCATCTGAAGCCTGCGGAATATCCTTTGGCTCAGCCGTATCGACTGAAGGTCATCGCTGTCGCAGCCGGGACAAAAATCGAGGATTACGTCAAGAGCATGCCGGGTGAGCGATTTCAAAAGGAACACCTCGAGTTGCTGAACGGCCTGTATCCAAAAGGCGAACCGCGCGCCGGTGATTCATTGAAGGTCGTCGAATAGCGAACCGCGCTTCGGCGCGCCGCGCGGCGGGCCTGGAAAAGACGGACCCTCTACCGTCTGGTAACTTGATTTCAGATCGTGGACCCTGTATTTCTCGGAAGTTGCCCCTGCGCTCGACGTCGTGTCGATCCGCCGCGGTCTCATCAGGAAAAACGTACCGGGCCCACGGACATCGAGCGTCTTGCTCGTCGATGTGTGGCCGCAACGCTTGTAATGCTCAATTTTCGTGGGTGGTTTACCGCATGACCGAGAAAAAGTTCGAGCTCGTCGATCCAGCCACGCAGCGCAAAGCGCAGCTGTCGGTCCGCAACGGCACGATCGGCCCGGCCGTCGTTGACATCTCAACGATCAACAAGGACCTGGGCGTCTTCACCTACGATCCGGGCTTCGGGATGACGGCGGCGACCGACAGCAAGATCACCTACATCGATGGCGATGCCGGAGTGCTGCTGTACCGCGGCTATCCCGTCGAGCAGCTCGCGCAGGACAGCTCGTTCATGGAAGTGGCCTACCTGCTGCTGCTGAGCGAGCTGCCGAGCCACAAACAGCTCGAAGAGTTCGGCGGCAACATCCGTCTGCACACGATGATCAACGAATCGTTGCTCCGCTTCTTCAACGGCTTTCATCACAACGCCCATCCGATGGCGATGGTGTCGGCCGTGATTGCGTCCATGTCGGCGTTCTATCACGACACGATGGACATCCATAACCCACGGCACCGCGAGATCTTCTCTCATCGCATCATTGCCAAGATCCCGACGATCGCCGCGGCGGCTCACAAGCACTCCCTCGGCCAGCCGTTCGTTTACCCACAGAACAACCTCGATTACTGCAGCAACCTGTTGCACATGTTGTTCGCGGTACCCTGCGAGCCCTACCAGGTTGATCCGGTCGCCGCCGAGGCCCTCGACCTGCTGTTCATTCTCCATGCGGACCACGAGCAGAACGCGAGCACATCAACCGTACGCCTGGCGGGAAGCACCGGCGCAAATCCCTACGCGGCCATCTCGGCCGGCGTCTCAGCGCTCTGGGGTCCCGCGCACGGCGGTGCCAATGAAGCCGTCCTCGCCATGCTCGAGCAGATCGGCACGGTGGACAACATTCCGAAGTACCTGGCGATGGCCAAGGACAAGTCCAGCCATTTCCGCCTCATGGGCTTCGGTCACCGCGTCTACAAGAACTTCGACCCGCGCGCCAAGATCATCCGCGAGATGTGTCACAAGGTGCTCGCCAAGCTCGGTCGCACCGACAACCCGTTGTTCGAGCTCGCGCTGCGGCTGGAGGAAATTGCGCTCAAGGACGAGTACTTCGTGTCGCGCAAGCTCTACCCGAACGTGGATTTCTACTCGGGCATGATCTACAGCGCGATCGGCATCCCGCGCTCCATGTTCACGGTGATGTTTGCCATCGCGCGCACCGTCGGTTGGGTGGCGCACTGGCAGGAGATGATCTCCGATCCAGGCATGCGAATCGGCCGTCCCCGTCAGCTGTACACGGGTGCAACACGTCGCGATTACGTGGGCATCAATAAGCGGTCAGAAAAGACTCCGCCCGATCTTCGCAGCCACAACTGACTCGAGTGCAAAGCAGCCGGGGCTGCGCCCGTAAGGCGATACCCGGCCGGCCACTCGTCCAGCGATTCGCGTGCTGCGGCCCGACTGGCCGCGGACGGCCTGCAGCAAAAGGCGGACATTTCGCTATCCTGCAGCAGAATTTTCGCGCCGCAACACTCAGTCGCCGGACTCTGGAACGCGCGGCGTGCTACTCGCCCACCGGGCCGACGTCGATTGAGACACGGGTTACTCGCGCTTGGGACACGTTCCCGACTCGAGCCCGTGAGGGATTGAAGAGCGCCAGGTTGATGCCCGCGCTGACGGAGCTGCGGTACAAAACGCCGTCAAACCCGCGCTTCTTGATGAACTCGCACAAGTATTGACTGGGCGTGTAATCGATCGCGGCGGCATTCGGCAGTACGGGCCGTGTCAGTTCCTCCCCCAGTCGTTCCAGGAATGGCAGATCGCTCCGCATCCGGACGATGTCCGTTGCATCTGGTAGCAGGAACGGCGAGACCGTCTTGCGAGGTCGCCGGAGATCTACGACTTTCAAATCCGGCTGTGTAATGAATTCAGCCATGCAAGCAATCTCGCCGGTATGGGGGCGGATCTCAGACACGGCCGTCGCTGGCGTGGATCCCAGGTAGAGGTATGGAATTCCCGCCGGGTTGGCGCGGCCGTGAGAAGCGGTTCGCTTAGGAGGCGCACTCATTTCAGCGGCTGAGAAAGGCGCGTCACCAATTTGAATCCGAGCCCTGTACCAAAGGCTGGGTACTTCATCAGGGCTGATCTTTAAATAGAAAAGAAGATCGCCGAGGCGATCGAAGTCAATTTTGACATCGGGAAAGAATCGGTTCTGATACATCAGCTCGTCGCGCAGTTTCTGCCATAGGTCCAGGGCGTCGACGCTGCCCGCTGCCGTCGGTCGGAACACCTGCCGGACGATTTCGCCATCGTCCAGTATTTCGGCCAGGGAAGTGGCCTTCTTTATGAAGTGCGCGGAATTCCTTCACGGCTTCCGTTTCGAACACGTGCGAATTGGGACGCTCGAGTGTCTCTATCATTTTCTCGAGCGCCTCAGCGAATTTACCCGCTGGATCCAGGGGATTGTCCCGAGTCTCGGAAATGAAGTGATAGACCTGCATCGTGTCGTCCTGGTCAGCGTTGATGAAGGTCAGATGAATCGCGACGGCGTAGGCTGGACCGCCGCCTTCTATGAAGTCATCCCCGACAATGAGAAAGTCGCCGAACCCAGCCATTCCTTCATCTTCATAGGTTGCATGCAGATCGGAAAACGGCTCGATGAACAGATAGTCTGCGTTGCGCTGCTTTCGTACAAAGCCATCGCGAAGCAAGACCCGGTGAGCGCCAGCGAAGTGCCTTTGATACAGCTTCCCGCAGCGCGCTTCGTCAAAGACGTGGTGTTGCTCGTTGCCGGCCTTACCCAGCTTCTGCGCCAGTGACTTTGCTTCCGCGAAGCCTGCATGAATGAAAACCGGAGTGTGGTCCTTGTGGAAGTCATAGCATTCGAGGACCTCAGGCGTACTCATTCCCTCCCTGAGCAGAATGCCGGCCGAGATGGTCAGTTGGCTGAACTCTTCTTTGAGCAGTTGCGTCAACGGTTCCCCGGCTCCAGAGAGCTCGCCGTGACGGGGATTCACGATGACGATCGCGCGCCCGTGCTTATCGACCACCGCCCCTAGCGCCTTATGCAGCCCGCTCAAGTCATCGCGGACCGGTTCAATTATCGGCTGGAATCCGGCTGC
>Ga0307511_10008163_pt1 | contig 10475 bp, 7 predicted proteins | sample 13_EM_MG_FD_200266 | JGI IMG/M metagenome (GOLD analysis project Ga0307511, IMG submission 200266) | Populus trichocarpa ectomycorrhiza microbial communities from riparian zone in the Pacific Northwest, United States - 13_EM | ecosystem: Host-associated > Plants > Roots > Unclassified | place... | reverse complement strand
TTGTTTCTTTATTATTCCAAATATTTATCTCTTTATAATTCTTTTTATTTGAAAATTAGGCCAACCGTTAAGAGTATTATTTATTTATTTTCACTCTCTCTCTCTCTCTCTCTCTCTCTCTCGCGCGCGCACACACAGTCTCTCTCCCTCTTACATAAGTCTCTCGTATGTTTTTGTTTTATTGTGGAGGACCAGGAAAAAGAGGCTTCTATATTTATGCTTAGTCACCACACATTATCCCAACTCATTCACCCCAGAGTCCTTCCATTGCTTCTTCACCGTCTCTGCTTGCTAAAACTCTCTCAGCTCTCTCTCACACACACTTCTGTTCATTTTACAGCCCTCATTTCTCTGTAGCTGTTCCCTCCGTCGTCATTTTCTTCTTTTGCTCTCTCAGGTCATGTAACTGTACCCTGAAACTGCAATCTTTGAAAGAGTTTCCATTGTTGCTTTAAAGGGTCCTTTTTTAATAATGTGATCTTGATTAAAGTCTTGTTCTTGGTTCTTTCCTTTCTTTTGTTGATGTCCATTTGCTTACCGCTGCTCTAAATCAGTTTTCTTGTGATTTTAATCATGGGTTCTCGTTAGTACAATCTTTTCTTGTCTAGTCCATTTTCTTGGATTCTTAAGGTTGATGTCCCCTTCTGTTAATGCCCATTTGCCTTAAATTTGTTTTAAAAAGTTGAAAGATGCAGTATTTGGTCATGGGTTTTCGTTAGTTTGGTTGCTCTTGTTGTCTAAGCCCCTCACCACTCTAAAATTTCTTTAGTTTTTCATAATTGTAACATGTAATTTGAATCTTTCAACTGCATTCTGTTATGTTAGTGTGCTTTTTGGTGGGACTTAGTTGATGAACAGGAAGCTTTTCTTGATAATGAAGTAAAGAAATCAGTGTTAATGCATCCAAATCTCATTAAAATCAAACGCTAAGAAGATCTGTGCATATGGAGAGTATCTGTTCTTTCCGCTAATTCAGAGTCCTTTTATTTCACTATGGATTCTGTCCGCTAGTATCATTGATTCTTAACTAACTAATTAGGTGATTTGACTCCTTGCTAAACGATTCTTTTGTTCTTGATAGAAAATATACCAATATCATTCTTTATATATTCCTAGAAATGTAAGAATCTGTAACTGTATATTTTACTTACAGAATTGTATGTATACTGTATACATATATATCTCCAAAATGTTTAGTTCAGGATTATGTTCCTGCTTTTGTTACTTGTCTTTCTGCCCATAGGTTCTCATTTTTACCTTCTTCTATGCAAGTTTAGCTACTCATAGTGGCCTCTCGAGTAGTAAATCCAGATGGAGTCTTGTGTTTCGTGTTTTATCATAGATTAGTTTGTTGAACCAAATCTCAATCTATCTCACTGCTTTTATATTCACCAAAACTCTGAGTTCTCATGGAGGAGACATTTGTTCCTTTACGTGGAATAAAAAATGATCTTAGAGGAAGGCTTTTGTGCTACAAGCAAGACTGGAAAGGTGGTTTACGTGCGGGCATCAGGTTTGTGACTCTTATTACACATATTTAATCACACACATCAGATGCTATGGTTGTGATATTTACTAATAGAGTATTTATGTCAATATGAGCACAACAGAAGCTTTTGTCTATGATCAATGTAACAGATGAAATCTTGAATCCTTTTTTAATCAAAGTCAACAATATTATGTCCTTCCATTTAGGATCCTTGCTCCAACAACATATATATTCTTTGCTTCGGCAATTCCTGTGATATCTTTTGGGGAACAGCTAGAAAGAGATACAGGTTGGCTGGCTTTTTTATATTGCCACTTTCCTCTTCCATGAGTATTTCAGTAGTCATCTGCTGAGACTTTATTTTTGGTTACATTTTACAGATGGAACATTGACTGCAGTGCAAACTCTTGTATCGACAGCGCTTTGTGGCATCATCCATTCGATTGTCGGAGGACAGCCCCTACTCATACTGGGGGTCGCTGAGCCAACAGTGTTGATGTATACATTTATGTTCGACTTTGCAAAGGACAGAAAGGATTTGGGGCCTAATCTCTTTTTAGCCTGGACTGGATGGTATATGACCAAAACAAACTTTCTTAGCTGATATGCGTGGTGGGATTTCTGGTGATATTCAAGAATTTCCTTCACTTTATGTGTTCTCAGGGTTTGTGTGTGGACAGCTTTGTTGCTCTTCTTGCTGGCAGTGTTGGGTGCATGCTCTATAATCAACAGGTTTACGCGTGTTGCTGGTGAATTGTTTGGCCTGCTTATTGCAATGCTCTTTATGCAGCAGGCCATAAAGGTGAACGCTCTTAATGAATTCACTTCGTTTTATCATAAATCCATTTATTTAACTTCTGAATTAAATGTTTCCAAATCACTGTATATCGGATTTTTCAAGAAAAAATGATTTTTTGGAAGTTCTTATATTAGATAATTCAAAAATGTAGTAGAGTTTGCATAGACTGTCTTCTCATCATAACTTTGGGGTTTCATACTATAGGGAGTTGTTGAGGAGTTCCGCATACCCCAGAGGGAAAATCTTAAGCAGACTGCACTTCAACCTTCTTGGCGATTTGGCAATGGAATGTTTGCATTGGTTCTGTCCTTCGGCCTTCTTCTGACTGCATTAAGGAGCCGTAAGGCTAGAGCCTGGCGCTATGGTACAGGTATGAAATAGAGGTCCAAAGGCAAATAAACTTTTGTTGCATCTTGTAGGTTGTGTTTTACAGCAGTCATCCTCAATTAAGAACTTGTAGTTCTATGGTTAGTTTACCTCTTTTCCACAAGTATCTGTACTAGTGGTACCCATAATAGCCATAAGCCCTGCCCTCTTTCTCTCTCAAACCAAGGCCTCTTGAAAATAGTTTAAAAGGGTAGGGATTCGTGTCTATCTTTCTAAGCGTCTGATTATTTTTTCCCTGTGGTGAATTTAACATGTCCATGAAGAAAAAGTTTCCACTGTCCCCATATACTCTCAAAGGTCACTGCACGTGTCTCATAAACTTTACTAACAGCCCTTCTTCATTTATTTTTATTCAAAGGTTGGCTACGAGGATTCATTGCAGATTATGGAGTTCCACTTATGGTGCTTGTCTGGACAGCCATATCATACATACCAGTTAATAATGTTCCAAGAGGGATCCCAAGGCGGCTTTTTAGTCCAAATCCATGGTCTGCTGGTGCATACTCAAATTGGACAGTTATCAAGGTGAATCCTTGAACAAAACTTCCTTGAATATTAGATTTGCAATAACTTGATTCAGAGCTTCACCTGTGCAATAATTCCTCCAAGTCCTGGAATGGTACTGATACTTTGTTTACTGGTGCAGGAAATGGTGAATGTGCCTCCTTTATATATAGTTGGAGCATTTATTCCTGCAACTATGATTGCTGTGCTTTACTACTTTGATCATAGTGTTGCATCACAACTTGCACAGCAAAAGGAGTTCAATTTGAAGAAACCATCTTCCTATCACTATGATCTTCTTCTTCTCGGGTTTTTGGTAGTGTGTTATTCAGAGACATCGTTTTTTCTCATCATGATTCTACTAAAATGGTTGAATCACAGCAAGCAGGAAGAAATGTAGGCACTTCTTATTTACATTTCTCCTGAATTTGTTTTGGACAGGTTATATTGTGTGGTCTTATTGGCATTCCTCCTTCAAATGGTGTAATTCCACAATCTCCAATGCATACGAAAAGCTTAGCTACCCTGAAACATCAGGTAATAGCCTTTCAAGTTCTAAATTTGTATAATACATATCTGGTTTTGAGAATAGGAGTGATCCAAGTTCTTTACTCTAAATTTCTGAGTTTGGTGTTTAATGCTCAAAAATAACATGACTGAAGAACATATCACACCTGTTCCTTTGCATTAACGTGTACATACAAGATGAGTGTCCAACCATTTTTCCCTTTATGATCTGAATCATGGGCGAGGGGCTTAAATAATCGGTATTTCTAGAGGAGGAAGTTTATGAGAAACACTACTTACGTGTTATTGGCTTCCCTGCTTGTTTTCAAATTCCTTTTTGTTCAACACTGGATGTGCATTTAAATGCTTCCCTATTTTTCCTTGACACTGATAAATGTCTCTATCTATGTATTATACAGGCTGTTGATTCTCATCATCTTTGTTTCTTTGCTTTCACACAGCTTCTGCGAAATAAACTTGTTTCAACTGCCAGAAAAAGTATGGGTAAAAATTCAAACCTGGGTCAGTTATACCAAAGCATGCAAGAAGCATACAATGAAATACAGACTCCATTAGTCTATCAACTGCCATCTGCCCTGGTAGATTAGCCTGCCTATGACTTTTTATTTACAAAATATTTGTTTAGTTTTCCTTTTCTTCTTTCCTTACCTTTACTTGAAACAGGGACTAAAAGAGCTGAAAGAATCTACAATACAGCTGTCCTCAAGTACTGGCTACATTGATGCCCCTGTTGATGAGACTGTTTTTGATGTGGATAAAGATATAGATGATCTTTTACCAGTTGAGGTCAAAGAACAACGTCTCAGCAATCTGCTTCAGGCATTGATGGTTGGTGGTTGTGTTGCTGCTATGCCTGTTCTGAAAAAGATCCCGTCCTCAGTTCTTTGGGGTTACTTTGCTTTTATGGCCATCGAAAGCTTGCCAGGAAATCAATTTTGGGAGAGGATATTGTTGCTTTTTACTGCTCCAAGCAGAAGATACAAGTGAGTGCATGCTCGTACAGTCATATCCTGTTAACTAGGCACTCTTCTATATTCTGTTAATTATCCTCATCTGCATCTCCCATTTTTTATTTGTTTTGTCACTAGGTTTTGACTTTTAGCTTTTGCATATATTGATTTTGTGTTTTAAAATCTACTGGAAGAAGATAATTCTATAACTAATAAAACCATATTTAATAAGAAACCATATTATGATGATGATGATGATGATTTATATGCCATGGCAACCCTCAGAAGAATCCGACATCTAATCCAGGTTTCTGTTTTCCAGGGTGTTGGAGGACTATCATGCTACCTTCATTGAGACGGTTCCCTTCAAAACAATTGCCACCTTCACTTTGTTCCAGACATCTTACCTGCTTTTATGCTTTGGCTTAACATGGATTCCAATTGCTGGTGTCCTTTTCCCACTGTTGATCATGCTTCTTGTTCCAGTGCGGCAGTATGTCCTCCCTAAGTTTTTCAAAGGAGCCCATCTTCAAGACTTGGATGCTGCAGAATATGAGGAAGCTCCTGCTGTATCTTACAACATGACATTTGAAGTAAGTTCATCTCATTCGTTCTTCATTTCATTTTTCAGCTAGGCATGCTTACAGCTCAGGTTTGCGCAAAAGCTAGTTTCCTGATTCTCTTTAATGATAAATTGTTCTGGATCTGCGCCATGCCAAATCCATTTGGATTTTGCAATTTGCTAGCAATTCACTAGGTCTAAATTATCACAGAGCTTATCAGACACAAATTATTCTGTGCATTCAAGTATTTGTCTTCCAGGATCCACTCTTCTTGGTGTCCGACTACAATGATATAAATTGGAGTTCAAATAGTCCTGAAGTTTTGGGTTCTAATATACAAAGCTTTATGTATCTGACAGGATCAGGATCCACAAGCCAGAACTACTAATATTGATGATGGGGAAATTCTTGATGAAATTATCACACGAAGCCGTGGCGAGATCCGCCGCACGCAAAGCCCTAAAGTAACAAGTTCCACTCCAGGTTCAGTAGAGAATATGAAATCTTCATATAGTCCACGGCTTTCACAAAGGGCATACAGCCCACGTGTTAGTGAACCAAGGGTTGACCGGAACCCTAGATTTACTGGTAAGGGAGCTGAATTAAAGCAAACTCCTAGTCCTGGGTTTTCTAACCTTGGTCAAAGCAATCCTGGTTCGTCATCATGCTAAATTCATATTTCTGGTGAGTCTAGTTGTCGGTATGTCGCTCGAGAGGTCCTTTGTCAAATTTATGTAATTAAGTTTTATCTTATAGGTTTGTGTTTGTCTTCTTGGTTCTAACCATAGTATGTCTGTCAGTGTTCATTGTTCTCTATCTCCCAATAGGCTGGGCAGAAGACACATATGATAATTAAAAAATGTCATTTGCACTTTTGTTTCTTGGCTAGAATCTTCCTCTTCCTCTTCCTCCCTTTTATTTTCAGTGTTGTTTACTGTTATTTATGTTGGCCGGGAAAGCATTTAGACGATGTAGAAGTGGAAAATAAAGGAAATTATCTATCAAAAGAGCCTTGGTATTCATCAATAATTTGTGGGTAAATGCTTCAACCATGATCTAAAATGCCGGAAAAAGAATTAGAAAAGGTCATTGCCCAGTTGCAGGCCCGCAGAAGAGGGTTCTTGCAAGGGGGAATTCAGAGACAATTCTTTCAACATTTTTGCATGAAGTGACTTATCTACGAATTTGAACTTTCAACTTTGTGGTCAAAAGCACTACACTTGAGAGAAAGCACTTAAGTTATGCATGTGAAAGTAAAACTTGAGCACAAAAAAGACTGTCCTGCTTTCTCTTTTAAGATTGCAATGGTTGTTAGAAATTACGCACTCCTTGCTTTGCATCATATACTTTCTTAGTATTCTTAGTAAGGAGACAACTTCTGCACCAATAAGGGAAAAAAAAAGGCTCTTCTAGTACCAGCATCCTTCATCTAATTACTGGGAATCCTTCTTTATTTTCTTTATGGAAGTGACTCCATTATTAGATTTGAATGTTTTATCTTTTCCAACCCGACGACCCCTTAACCACATCAGTTAATATTGAATTGGTAAACGTGAGATTTGATTGCTTTGAGGGTCTTAACTAAAAACTTTTATGATCTAGTTTCAAATGAGCATCCTGATTAGCATCGTTTGACAGCAGAACCATAGAGAAGGGAGCATGTTCATGTAATAGGGCAACGCAAATAGACAGGTGTTGGATTCTTTTGTTTGTGTGCTCTCTTTTTTACTTCCTTTTCCAGATTGTCATCTAGGGTGTTAAAATCGTAGACTAGTTTAAAAAGCCATGCAGTATGAGTTTGTGATTCAGATGAACAGTTGTGGCCCGGGTGTTCATTTTACAGCTTCGGAATGGAAAACAGGTGCGTAGTTGTGTTGAGACTAACTGCTTTACTGAGTAGTCTTTTTAAAGTGCTCCCTCCCCTTTTTGCTAGAAAATAGTCTTCTCAGAGTAAGTTCTGACAGCTATACGGATTATGTTCATGTTTATCAAGCTTCCACCAATGGTTCAAGAATTTGTTTGGGGGAATCTCATCCAATATATTCTCTCTAGCTATAGAGGGGAGAATCGACTTTTGCATCATGCAACTTTGCGTTAACATTTACAACTTGTAATGGCTCAAGCCTATATATAACTAGGTGTGAGCTACCTTTTCCATCCCTTTCCATCTTTTCTAACTGATAACATTTTATAATCTTGGAATTGATCATTTCCATATTATCATATTTTCCTCTTTGACCATTTCTTTTCGATTAGGTATTCTTTTGCTTTCGACTTGTGCAAGTCTTAGGTGCTATCATCGTGGAACTATTATGTGACTCTAATAAATCAACTGAGTTTTTCTGCCCTAATTAGTTACTTTCTTAATTGCCAGCCATCATCTCTAATCAGTTCTAGTTAGCTGTAATGAGTTCTCTTCATCCTTTAATGTATGGTGCTTTATTATTAAGACTTCTGTAGCGTATGTCTCTTTGGATGTCACTAGATTTTAGCACTCACGTCCATCTGCCCTGATGCATCATTTACCTTGGGATACAGAATCAAGGGCCATTTAGATGGATTTCCTAGGACTTTCTGGATGATACTGCCTACGAGCTAGGGTACAAATGCTAGTGCTAAGTATATAATTTCTCCACTACATCTACTCTAAGCACAAGAGGGCCCAAATAATGCTTCTTTATTAGTCTTTTTCAGTGTTTGTTTTCCTTTCTACTACACAGGTTGTGATGATGGAGATTGATATATATCCACTCGGGGCCCATAGTCTCAAATGGAGATCCTATCCATACAGAAAAGATTTACTAGTGGACACTTTCATTAAATCTGTGTCTTCAACTCTGCCTTAATATAAGCAACAACAGTGTTTAAAACTTTGGATGAAGTCAGATAGTTTGGTCGGAGTTGTGCTATGAGAATATCTTTTGCTGGTTTTATACTTTGTTGGGTGCAAGAGGAATGGTTTCTGCATCATTACTTGTTCTTAAAAGGAAAGGGATTGCGTAGTGGCTGCACTGTACATCTTCAGATTGCACTTATCATCTTAAGACTGCTCATGTAGAGCGTAATTTGTTTTAGCACAACAACAGTATGGAATGATGGACCAGAACTAATTGTGGAACGCAAATATCAGAGCTCAGTTGATTAACAAGTTAGAACAGGTGGCCCAGGAAAAGTTGCCTTGAAGAAAATCATCAGTTAATACTTCAAAGTTCTGTACGTCTGATTCAACTTCATATTGCTTTTAACACAGAAGCCACCGTATGCCTGGATTTAAGCTTCATGGGAACATAAGCTTAGAAATAGCTTATATCAGAACTAAGTTGATGAGGGTGGGGCTCCTCTTTTTTATTGTTTTAAACTTTGAATTTTCCTTATCTTATTTGATCTTCCATTATCTTAGTTCTTTTTTCCTTGATTATCATTTTGCTTAGTAAGCTTTGTTTTATTTACTTTTATAAAAACTTGTCACTCAAAATAAAATGTACAAAACGATCGTAAATTGACTGAATTGCATCGGGGGGAAAAAAAAATTCTTTATACAATGTTTTAGAATATATTGAGAAGTGAGGGTAAAAAATGGGTTGCGAGGATCATCTCTTAAAATCAATAAGTTCACATTTATTATTTATTTTTAAAAACAATTCATATTTATTTATGGTATTTATATAATCCCCGTGATATATTCTAAAAATTATCATTTGATTGGTTTCTTTTTTCTTTAGTTTCTTAAAAAACTCTTTCATAATAATTTTTTTAAAATGTATAGTTCGTCTCACTTGTATAAAAAATTATAATTATGGTTTCATCCTCTTATTTTATTATATGACCATTATTTTATACCATGATTAAACTCAAATGAAATTACAACTATAGAAGTATACACAAATTCTTGAAAATTCCATCACCATTAGTCTAATTAGGTGCTTTCGTAGCAATTAACAAGAATAAAATGGTATAGTAATAACTCTTTAATCTTTTTTTTTTTTTAATTATATAATAAAACGAGTTCTAAGGAAAAGTGGGGGGTAAATGACAAGTTTCAAATGTATTGTTAGGGTATTAAGGTCAAAACACAATAAACATAGAAAAACTTTGCATTTCAAACTATTTGAAGCATTTGCCTTCTCACAGCCATATTGCAATCTATATTTGGGCTATGGGCCATTTTAGGTTAAGGAAAATTATGAGTCAGAAACCGAGTCAAGCTCAAATTGCAAATCAAAACTAATAATAATTAATTTGGAAGAAACATTTTCTATGAATCAATCAAGCCCGCTTGAATCCAGAAGAACACCCAAAACGGGGTCCGGTTAAAAACCTTTCATAACAAAATAAAGGCCTTTTAACTTTCGAACCTTTTGATTGCCCGAATGATGAAATCTGACTGGGTTCGAATATACAAACGTTTTCTTACTAGTAATTTCTCTTTATTCTGATTGGATATTTGTTTGTTGGGTCTTAATTCATCATAAATTACATTAAATCTAAAAATAAATAAATAAATAATTATAAAAGGATTTAAGCTAAAACTTTAAAAATATATCATATTATATTGATCTGAGACAATTTTAATTAACAAACAAAATTTAAAAACTATGTCAAAACATGATTCTAATTAGGCATAATTTTTTTAAGCTAAATGATAAAAAAAAAATGATGAAATTGCTTTTTAATTTTATGTTAAATAAAAAAAATCAATGATAATAAATGGTTAAATTGTATTTTTTTAAAATTAGGGGAAAATACAGGAAAAAAAAACCTAAATGTTGTGTCATAACCCGTCGAATCAGTGATTCGTGCCAAGAACTCGTCCAGGTCTAATGATTTTTTATTATTAAATTTATGTTGCACCTAAATAAAGAATAAAAAAGAATTACAAAAAAAGCCCCACAAAAGAACCCAGGTGTGTGGGCCTAACAACCCAACACGTTAAAGCTTATTAAAAAAAAAAAAGAGCTAATGCACAAGTGTCTAGGCCTTATATTTTTTTAACGTTTTTAAGGGGTGGATGGCCTATCATCCATCCTTTTTATTCTAAAAATAAATAAATCAGATGACACACCGCCTACTGAAATAGTTGACTGTCATTTATCTTTCTAGAATCTGACCACCATGGATCATCATCCATTCTTTTTATTCTAAAAATAAATAAATCAAGTGATATGTTTCCTGCTGAAACAGATGATTATCGCTTATCTTTCTAGAATCCAACCACTATAGTGGTGGCTAAAAAATTAAGATAATTAAACCCATTT
>Ga0307511_10008162_pt1 | contig 10475 bp, 5 predicted proteins | sample 13_EM_MG_FD_200266 | JGI IMG/M metagenome (GOLD analysis project Ga0307511, IMG submission 200266) | Populus trichocarpa ectomycorrhiza microbial communities from riparian zone in the Pacific Northwest, United States - 13_EM | ecosystem: Host-associated > Plants > Roots > Unclassified | place... | reverse complement strand
GTCTTACTAACATTCCTAGTTCTCCTTGTATTTTATCTTCTTTTTTTTTTTCATTTGTTGTTCAATCATGGTATGGGAGCCTTTGCTTTGAAAAAATTTGTTTGCTACTTCATTGGATGTGCATTATTTTGAAGGTTATTGAAGAGGATGATTGATTCCTGTACTAGTGCCTTGAGAAACACCATTTGTAGGCAAAGGTTTAATGGGAGTTTCGCCGAGTGCTGAGTGTTTTCAGACAGATTGCTTTTATTCAGCTGCAAGGCATAGGGCAAGTCATCAGAGCACTAACTACTTCAACAACGCATCAGATGTTCCGTTCTTAAGCAGTGGGAGATTCATCAGCTCTGAATTACACGATAAAGGGTAGACTTCCCTTATCCCGCCTCATCTCCGTGTCTCTATATGTCCTGAGGGATTAGAGTCTTAGCAAGTTTTCTTTCTCGCTGTGGGTTGCACCCAGGTGATCTTATATCCCACAGCTACTTCATAAAATATGATCATGAATCCTGATCCACTGCTGGATGTGACAGTGGACTGCTACACTTGGACAATCCGTTCATGATAAAATGCAGAGAATCCAAGCAGAAATAGTTATTGAGATTATAAACCACTCACTCACATGAGGTCAAGAGTTGCTCGATCATTTGCTAAATGGTATAAAAATGTCAGCATTGGTATTTGGTCAGATTATATATGCCAACTTTGTACTTCACTTGAAAAATCTTGCAGTGATTCACTTGTACTAGAAAACAAAAGGCAGAGATTTACCGGAAATTTTTTCCCGAGGTACAAGAATAGATAGAATGACATTGCTTCTGTTCCAAATTAGCAATCCTAGTTTCCATTAATCAACCTGCCTATGCCTGAAAGCCACACTATTAGTTTCATTCCTGTAACGCAGAGAACATGAAAAGGTAGGTTTACAGAGAAAGTTTAGTTGGCTTTGCAAGCGTACATGTAGCTTCTCAGTTTTTTCACTTCTTCAGATGACTCGGTCAGTAGATGGTCAACATACAGACAAATGCCAGCTCCACTGCAATTTCAAAATGAGTGGATTTCTAAGTGAACTACTAATGACATGTTACAGATAAAATAAGCAAAGAACAGTTACTACACACCTGAGAGGCCCAAAGGGCAGCCAGATGACATCCCACCGGAATCTTGGCATTCTATGGCACAAATAAGTATCATCATCATCATTTAAGAAACAAATTCTAGACATATAGCACATAAGAATATATTACTAGGAATGCATATTTCACCCTCAAAAAAGAACTGCAATCCATAAGCAAACCTAATAGTTCGCGATGGCATCCATTTCAGTTTTCATTATTGTCCAGTCTCTGATAAATAAAGAAATTCCAAACAAACCAAATAAAAGGCCAGAGATGGAAACAATAGAAAAGAAGGCATTTCATCGGCAAAAAGATAGTTCTCTTCATTTCCCCACCACCAAGTCACAAAAAAGCTAGTATCTCAAACATGCTGACAGAAACTCCACAAGTCTGGAAGGGCTTGGCACCCTCAAAGACTGGAGTATTCCTTTTGTTAGTCTTGCAAAAGATTTTCTAAGTCAATGTGGAATCATTGATGAGTCTCAAAACACATCTTTTTCATCAGCTGGCCTTGGAAACTATCATTCATCTACTCTTGACCTGCTACCAAGTTTGGCGCTTTTGGATGAGACTAGTCCAATGATGGGGAATACAATGGGCATGTCACTCTTCCATATCATGCCTCTTTGAAGAATGGGAATACTTGGCTTGTGGGAATATGCAAAAGAGATTTTGGTGTATGGTGACATATGCTGTACTATGGTGTGTGTGTGGCTCAAACAAAATATAGTTTTTGACAATTGTGAATTGCAATGGGAGACCATGTGGTTTCTATTATTTATTAATCAAGGCTTTCCTACAATGCCAACGATCTACTCAGAAGCTCTGATGGGATAAAAAAAATGGTCCTTGCCTAGACCAGTTGTTGCTGCCATACAGTGGGTACCTCCCTCAGATCCGAGGATCAAATGGAATGTTGATGGTTCCTCTCTAGGAAAGCCAGGGGAGGCAAGTATTGGTGGAGTTTTGAGAAACTCAAATAGAGACTTTCTATGTATTTTCTCCTATCATATTGGTCTCGAGGTGTCAAATATGGCTAAGATTAATGCCATTGCTAAGGCTTTGGAGATCCTAGTCTCCAAAGGGCTGTTAATGATTCAGCCATGTGTTGAATCAGACTCCAATAATACTTTAGCTTGGGTTGCGGCGACAGCAGAAGTTCCTTGGAGGATGAGAATGGTTGCTAATAAGACACATGTGCTTTCTAAGTTCTTTAGTTGGGTGGCCTTTAGGCATACTCCTTGAGCTGCATATTCTATTGCAGATGGTTAGGCAAAACAGGGCATTAGGAAAGCATCTGACTTGGTTGCATGGTTGTTGACACAATGTATAGTGTGGATAGGTTTCTCAATCCCTCGAGTTTTACAACCCTAAACTGTAGAGAAAAAAACTAGGGTTCTCAAGTCATAAGGTTATAACCTTAACTATAGAAAAAACTTAGAAAACTTTGATAGTTTCTAAAATGTCTTTATTTCATTAATTCTCTTCTTCTGAATAAATAGCTTATAAGGCTCATAAATAATTGGAATTTTGGAACGATCTGGCAAAAGTTTAGCTCGATCCAACGATCAAATTAAACGTTATGCTCGTTTTCATTAGACTACGCGTTAGACTCATTCAAAACTACTCAAAACCAAGAAAATCTTCACAATTAAGGAAGTAACATAATAAATTTAATTGTGCTAAGAATAATGAAGGCAATATCCCTATGTCAATCCCCTCCACTTGCAAAAAATTAACTCTCGAGTTAATTGTTAGAAATTGAACTCTTCCATCTCAAATGAATAGATACTTCGAATATAGTATTATTACTGATTTATGTATGAGATAGCTTGCTCCAAATATCTTAAATCATATTTCAGCAAAGATCTTTTAATGCAGAATTTTAGAATCTAGACAAAACTTCTTAAAAAACAAAAAGTCAAGGTCATATGAAATCATCTTTTGAGATGAAGGCAACTTCAATTTACATGTCTAGTCATCCCTAACAAAAAAGTCTTCACCACCAGCTAAATTGGTAAATTTAGAAGATTGATCCAACATGGATATGTTTGGCCTGAACGATACACACACTTTTAAGTCCTCTTTGATATCTCTTACAGCCTCTTAAGCAATTCGAATAACTTGTTCTAGCTTTTCATGAGTTGGTTTAATCTCAACACGTTCACTAACTTTAGATCTCAACTCTACTTCATGTTTTGGTATTTTAGCATGTTTAAAGACTTCATGTCATTCCTCCGAGTACACCTCAACCTCTGGAATTGTTGATTCTAGTTTGTCAACTCCTTTTAAAATTGTTGAAGGCTTCTACATAACTCGCCTTTTCAATTCAATGCTATATATTCCTTGTCTCTACAGTGTAAACAACATTTGTACTCTAGTCTTGTCTCAGATTGCTAGTCTCAACCCCTTAGGAATCTTGCAACCTACTGACCCCTATCTTTTGAAGGTGGTTACGTTCTACCAACTTTTAAAACTTAGCATTATACTATGTACAAAACTTTTTTTCTTGCTAACAATCTTTATATCGCTGAAATAAATATTGTTCATAACTAGGACAAAGGAATCTATCATATAGCATATGCCTTGTATATATATAAAATGTAATAGGCTGCCTCCCCCCTCTTAATTGTATATTTTTCTGACACTTCCACAAGAAAAAAGCTCTGCCTTTTAGATTATATGCAAATAGTTTCACCATCTTCTCTTCTATGATACTCACGTATTCCCTAACCCTATCACATTCAACGATGTAATCAAAGAATTCTTCTCTATCTAGATCTCCATTGAATGTAAGGATTTACACTCTTATCTGAAACTCGTTAGCTTGTTGTCTCTAGAATTATTGTGGCCTATCATAATCTGCCAAGTCTTATGACCCCTATTAAGTTGTCTTCACCAACACTCTTTTCATAGATAAGTGGTTGTCTAGGTTGATTTTCAAGAATAGGTCTGGGGTTATGCCTATCTCAAGTTAAGTCTCCAAGCATGTTCATCTCCTCTTCACGATCATTATTTTCGCCTCCCATTAAGTAGTATATAATTAGGCCTTCTGAATTATTAGGTAAAATTTCAACTTAATCTAACGGTCAAATCAAAAGTAATGTATGTTTTTATTAGATTGCGAGTTAGACTTATTCGGAACTCATCAGAACTTAGAAAGTCTTTAACAATTAAAGAAGTAACATAGTAAAAATAATTGTGCTAAGAATATCTCAAGTTAAGTCTCCAAGCATGTTCATCTCCTCTTCACGATCATTAGCAATCCCTTAGTTTGGTAGATGTACAGGTGTTTTGTGCAGTTGGTTGTTCTTACTATCCTGTTGTGTGTTCTAAAGTGATGGGAGATTAGCATGTTACCATTTTCTTGAGTTTATCGAAACTATTAGTTGAATTCAAGGATTGAGACTTGGGGTAAGCATGACTTAGACAACTGGCACAGCCCTCACAGCTGCTGCTATAATGAAGTGGACTCATGTAGAAGATATACATGTGGTCGTGCCAAGCGTGAGTTGATAGGTTTTTCTTAGTGTAATCCCATTCTGTTTCTTTCCACTACTTGTCATTTTCCTTTGGCTTCAGCTTGTAATCAATACTACTGTCTATGTAGCTGGATGGGTGTAATTCTTTTCCTTATACTAAAATGTTATACCAAAAAGAATTGAAAAAAAGTCACAGAAAAGTTGCTTCACAATATTGTTAATCCTTGACATAAAATGTGGAGACAGTAACACACCAAATACATATTTGTAGAGCCCCACATACCTTAGCATGTAATATAGCCAGAAAACTGCCAGTAGAAGCCCAACAGAGCATGAATACCAAATCCATTGCCTATGATACTTGGAATTATGAAGAAGCCCTATGATGGCCAATGCACATGCTGAAATAGCTATCCAATCTGTTTAAGGGTTAAAATTAGCAAAATAATATATCTCAGGTAGCAGATTTTGGCACTTTAAATGGCAGATTATATAAATTTTTAAGAATTCACGCCAGGTATAAGACATGTTACTCATATTATGGAAAAGTACAAAAGAGCATAAATACATCGGAAACACGTGGAGGGAAATTAACCATCAATTTTAATAATAATTAGGCTTTTTAAGACAGCATAATCAATGATGACTTGTTCAACTTCTTAGGCTGTAACACTGATCAAGCTTCTCCAACAACCAATCATAAGAAGTTTGATTTATTCTTGTCATAATTTCTGTTGGTTTGCCAAAGGAAACACATCCAAGTGCACAGAAACTACATGTTTGACCAAACAACTACTGGAACAACACAAGGACATGGTTTTCTAACTACATATCTGAAATACGATGTGTGAATTTAGAAGTGACTGTCATCATGTAGGTTTTAGATCAAAGGATATTTTCACGAGCTAGAAAGGGATTCAGAATAGCAATTACCAAAAGAGAAACCTTCTTGGGAAAAAAAAGAAGAAGAGGTTAATCTGAATAAAAAAACTAGAGCATCATTCTCATCAAATTCCCTTCCAAGAGAGTACATTATATGTGCAAGGAAAGAGATCAGCAATAGGAATCATAGTTGAATAAACATAGACAAGAATCAATTAGACTATTTTATCAGCCGATGAGCAGCAAAAATAAGTTAAAATGAAAAAATGAACCTGCAAATATCACCATTGACGAATCCATATCTTCCATGAAGTAAGCATGATATCTCTATTTATTGATCAAAAGACCACCATCAGAAAGTTAAGATTTACTCAAAATTGTTACAAAAACAAAATAACAACAGCAACAACAACAATCAATAGGATTTGATAATCGAGGGTTCTTTACTGCTCATGTAGACTGCATCCGAGAAGTTATTAGGTATGTCAGGAGTTGTAATCCGCCCTCTCTCACATAAAAATAAGTCCCACCATGAAAATTATTCACCTTTAAGTGAGAGAGAGCAATTCCGGTACACTGAATAATTCCTCACATGCATACATACATAGATACATACATACACGTACCAGTTCCCATGGGAATAGTGCCTGCTGGTATATGGAGTATAAGAGAAACGCAGCGTGGCAGAACACAATTCCACCAACTACTCTCTACAAGAAAATACCAATTTAATTAATGTATTTATCAGTAAAGAAAAAAGAAGGTAATTTCTATGCAAAATTAAAGGAATAACCAACCCTCCACAAAACAGACTGCTCTGCTTCTTCTCTTTCAAGTGATAGAATCAACTCCTCTTGCTCTGTTTTTGTTTTAACGAAAAAAAGGTAATTAATCAATAATCCCTGTTTTGTTGCAAAATTTAAAACAAACAGACAGACCTCGGGTGTCCATGGGACGAGAATCGTCCTCATCTCGAATTGGTAGAGTAAATTTATCAACCTCACAAGATTTTCTCCAATTTCTCGCCAGCTTCTTCATCATCATCGTCTTCTCCTTCACATCCTTCTACTTTCCTTCTTCATTTGCATTTCTTATTCATTCATTCGAGCCTGCCTTCCATTTTAACATCCTCACGCTCTACGCTGTCGTTTTGTCTTCAAACCACAGGTATGCTATTTCATGCTACTCACGTGGCGTTTCACCTTTAACAAGCAATTAAAATTAAAATTAATTGGAACAGTCAAATTATTATTTTTCCCTTCTCACAAAAACAACCAATGAACTTAATAATAGTGTAAAATGATCTTTCATGTGATTCTTTAGTCATTACTATTGAGATAAATGGGTTTTTTTATTTTTTTTATATAATAAAATAATTGAATTATCCTTAAGAACAAAAAAAAAATGAATTGACATCTAGGAGGTTTTTTATCTTTTTATTTTTTTAAACATAGTAAAATGACTTAATTGCCCTAAAAAAAAGTAACATGGCGTTCATGGGTGTTTTGATTTTTCAACCTGGTTTTTCGGTTATAATCAAGTTGACTGAGAGTTGACAATTTAGCATTTTAACAAATATAAAATATTATTTGAAAAAAATGGTTAGAGCCTACAACTCACATACTAGTGGTTGGGAGACGCTCAAGTTATTCTGGCAACTCATGATGATTTTAGCAGCGGTCAAACGATGGCTTCTGAATCGTCTTGATCGCCCTCATCCCTAGGTGTCTTATGTGGCCAACAAATCTCCAATTTAGTGTTGTTGAGCTTCTTTCTTTCTTTCTTCATTCTCTGTTCCTAGATTCTCACTTCTTTCCTTCTAATTCTTCAAAACAACCTTTTTATTTGTTTTTCCTTCGGATTTGGTGTCTTTTTATTTTAATTAATATTCATTATATTTTAAATAATTTATAAAATTAGAATTATTTTTTAATTTCATTCTCCTTTAATTTTTTTAGATGTTAGATTTAGTCCTTATTCTTTTTATTACTATTTGTTTTATTTGAGATAGTTTATCAAATTGAATGTTTTTTACGATTTTATTATCCTTAAGTTTTTTTTTCCTATCAGATTTTATCCTTATTTTTTTAATTACTATTTTTTTTATTTGAGTATATCTTTTAATTGATATTTTTTTCTAATTTTATTATTTAATATTAAATTGGTTATGATTATGTAAACCATTGGTTAGAAATTTTCCGAGTTAGTGATATTTAAAATATTATTATAATGATGATGATGATGATGATAGAACAAATTTAAAATGAAATTATTATAGGTGTGATGAGACTTGAAAGTGGATAATAATTACAGTGTTGTAATTAAAGAAAGTTTGGTGAAAATGTATAATGAAACAAGTGAGAGCAATTAAATCATGAATGGCTTCTCTTGGAAACCATTAATGACCGGCGGTTTTGCTAGAGAAAAAGAGGGCTAGGGTTCTTTTATTTATCCTTCTCATTTCTTAAAAAAATCATCTAGAAAAGGATTAAGTGAAGAGAGTTTGTGTTGTTCTTGCATTCTTCACTTGAGTTATCAACAAATTAAAGTAAGAAACTCATCTAAAAAGAATAATTTAAATGCTCATGTGGAAAATTAGGTATATTAGTTTTATGTAAGAATTAAGTTATGAAGCTTAGTTCTTTGAAATGTTGTTCTAATGACTATATTATATTAGTTAAGCATGAAATATCATTGGGTAATAATTTAATTAGAAGAATGGAAGAGAAAATATCATTTCTTTTCCCTGTCAATTATTGGTTTTTGGCCAATGAAGAAAATTATTGGGGATGGGATCAATTGATAATAATTGTTAGGGGATGAGATTAGAAAGAATGTTAAATAGTTGAACTTTGGAAAAATAAAACTGAAACTGAATTTGATATCTGATGTACTACACAAATCGATCGACCGGTTAGGATTACTAAATGATTTAGTCAAATGATTGACAAAAGGAACAGTGAGTTTGGCTACTATTTAATTTAGTTGATCAAACCGGTCAACCATTAAGGACTCTAATGAAATTCAAGTAGCAATCGGGTGACCGATTGATTGTGCCAAGGCGAATCGGTTGACTGTTCTAACCGAAAGTGAACTAGTATTGTTACAAAATAAAAAATTTGATATGGATTCCAATGGTGTTCATGTTATAATGGTAATTAGATTCTTGTGATCATAGGGGAGGCTACCGGTTCGGGATAACAACAAGGGATAATAGCACCACATGCACAAACTCCATGTAGGTGTCTAACACCTATATTTTGTAATTTTGCACTAATAATACTGCTTAATTTACTTATATATGTTCTCTAGTGTTAGTATGGAAAAATTATTTAATCTATAGAGAAAAAGAAAGAAAAGAAAGAAAATGGATGGAGAAAACTCGATTAACTACTCCTAATATGGAGGTTAATGATGTCAAAGGATTCTTTGACATCGACATTACTGAATGGTAAAGTTAAAGTATCTTAAGGAAAATTATGGATCCTAAAATATGCATTAGTTTTAGAGATTTAGGTAATGGGTTAGTTATGCTTAAGGAAAAAACGATGTCACCTTTACAACATCCTTTCTCATAAAAGGTTACCATTACTATATATTTTCTTTTAAATTTGTCTTCTTGATTGCCATTAATTAACCTTTTTTTGTTTATTTTCAATTTATTTCTAAACAATTTAACGGCATTATTTAGACACGTCATCTTGACTATTAAAATTCAACATTGATCATAGAAATGATAAACTATCTTTTCTCTTTTCCTTCTATTTTGAAAAAAAATTCAATATTGGTTCTAAAAGAAAGGACTTTTCAGAATAACCTAAATTAAACATACTTGTATTTTTTTTTTTTCAAAGTTAACACCCCATACCCTAGAATCCTTTTTTTTTTAAGAAAGAAAACTTGAAATCTGTTTTTGATTGGGTGAAACTACAAGTAAGAGACGATGTTGATAACGTTTACTCTTTTTACTCAAGTTTTTAAAAAATTACCTCCCCTCCAACATGTGTCCCTAAAAGAAAAACTTTATCAACCTATGAAAACTTAAGTAAAACCAGAACCATGTTTCTATTTTTTTTAGGAGATTCACTAAGGCTGTTTTGGTCTAACATTAGAAGAAAGAACAAAAGAACACGAGTTAATTTCTAGAGACAACTCGGCCACTTATCACAACATAATCTATTCTTTCTTTTATTAAGTTTGAGTTGTCTAACAGTGCAACTTTCAAACTGTTATTGCTAAGCACCTGTAAATGAAGAAATTATTAAGGCCACTCTATTTTGGTTATAAAAAAAAAAGAGAAAAGCAAAGAAAACATCATCATGGACTTCTTATAGATCAAAGAGGAATACTATTCTTATGGATTTTTGTATATGTCAATTTATTGTGATTTATTGCTACAATATGAAAATAAATGGCTATATAACAAATCATATTGTAAATTTATTTTCCAAACCTTATTAACCCGATTACTTGTTGTCCCTGCACTAAAATTTCTTTATTTCTTGACTTATCTCAAAGATCATTTTTTGGTTTCACGTAAAGCAAACATCAAAGAAAGTTTAAATTAATAAAGTTAAGTCCTAAGATCATAGTTTTATACACATACATTCATATGTTAAGAAGTAAAGTAAAACTAAAATTCCAAACAAAACTTTATATAGAAATTGTAAAGAGACATCACTGTACAAATATATTTGAACCTAGTTCTACAGAAATCTTACTCCTAGAACAAACTAGATTTTATAAAGAAGAAAAAAAATAGTATGCGACTGTCTTTGCACTATATGTTACTTTTGTTATAGCCCTACCTTCTTCTTGCTCTTTTTTAGTGTATTTATTACTCTCTGTATTTTCCTCTATCCTCTTGTTGGCCCTTCTTCCTAGTTTTTTCAGTCTTTTTCTTTTCTGCCTTCTCTTCCCCCATCTTTTTCTTGGACTTGTTGTTGCCTTTTTAGATATAAGTAACAATCCTTTTTAGAAAGGAATTAGATCACCA
>Ga0307511_10008161_pt1 | contig 10477 bp, 12 predicted proteins | sample 13_EM_MG_FD_200266 | JGI IMG/M metagenome (GOLD analysis project Ga0307511, IMG submission 200266) | Populus trichocarpa ectomycorrhiza microbial communities from riparian zone in the Pacific Northwest, United States - 13_EM | ecosystem: Host-associated > Plants > Roots > Unclassified | place... | reverse complement strand
GCGCGATTGCCAGTTGGTGCTGCCCGCTGGGCTGATCGTTCATAGTGTGCCCAAAGGCGTCTCGGCGCGGATCGTGCGTGAACAGGGTGGCGGTGAAGTGTGGGAAATCGTCGATGCACGAGGTCGGCGGCTCGCGCTACTCAGGGCGGAATCGCTGGGCGGCGCCGAGCTTCCGCCCGGCGCGCTGCTGCAGCAGACCGCGACTGCGCGCGGAATCGGGCCGCGCAGCGACTGGGGCGCTGCTCGTGTGAAGGTGGTGAGCGACCGCTTTCTCGACGAGAACCATGTCTACACCATCGAGCGTCGAGCCGAGGGTACGGCCTGGATTTGGAGCGGTCTCGAACTCTCGAGCCATGCCGCCCAGAGCGGCCGTGGCAAGTAGTGACCGTGTTCAGCGGTCAGAACGTCACGGTTCTGGCGTCGAGTACCGCGCCGCAATCACCAACGCACCCGCAAATGTGCGCGTCTTGAGCAAACGACAATGCCAGAAGGACCAGCCAAGGCAGACCCGTGCAACACCGCAAACGACTCGACTGGCTGCTGAGCTACTACCATCGACAGACTGCCTGAAACGCTCAACGCTTTTTGAACACGTCGTCGAGCGTTTTGGCCTTCAGAATTCGTATCGCATACCAGTCAAGGCGACCCAAGGCAAAGTCATGAGAGCCGCGTTCCTGGCCCTGGTGTCGATCGTGACCGTCGTGACGGCTTGCGGTACCAGCAAAGACGATTCCCCTTGGTGCATTGCGAGTTTCAGGCCGGATGAACCGGTCCGAGTGTCGCCGGACACATGCAGTCCAGACCGAAGCACTCCACCTCCGCTGAACAAAGACGTAGTGAGTGACTTCTGTGTTGAGTGCACGCCCCGCTGCGGTGCAACGACGTACTCGTTCTTGCACGACGAGCTCTACACGGATACGGATCTGCCCGCCGACGCTTGATGCGCAGTTAATACGTATCGATGCTCGTGTGTCGATGGAAAATGGAACTGTGTGATGACCAGTCAAGGTGCCGGCGCGTGCGTGTGTGACGTGCTGGGTGGCGTGGATGCTGGACGCGGGTAGCTGACGCGGCGCCCTATAAGCGGTTTGCATCAGACGAGCAACCGCGTGATAGCCCGAGCGGAGCCGCGCAACAGATCCCAGAGGCCGCGTGGATTCAGGATTGGCAGCGGCGCGCGCTTCGCGATCTTGAGCACCACGGCGTCTCCGGTTACGAGCACTTCAGCGCGTCCGGCGACAGCCGAGGCGACCACCCACTCGGCATCGGGTTCTGTGATCTTGAGTCCGAGGTGCTTCTTCGGCTTCTTCACGACAACGGACTCACGCAGCAGCGCTTCGATCTCGTCGATGGTCTTCTTGGGCAGCTTGATCTTCTTACGGAGCTCACAAACGCGTGCGGCCAAAGGGACCGCACGCTGCTTCAGCGAGGCGGGCCCTGCGGCTGAAACGAGGTCCGTGGGGCAGACACGATGAAATCGTTGGCAGCCGTCTTCCCCAACTGCTTCGCTTGGCCAGACGTGCGGATGACAATGGTGGCGATTGGCGCACGTACAGAGTTATTGCCACGGCAGGCGAACGGGAATCCTTCTGCCCTGAGGGTACGAAAGCGCGGCAGGCGTCGAAAGCCTTGAAATCCCCGCCCCCAGCAAGTCCCGCTACGCGCGCTTCTCTTTCCCCCGATAAAACACGCGAACCGGCGTACCCACGAACCCGAACCGTTCGCGCAACTGATTGATCACATACCGCCGATACGAAAAATGCACGCGGTCAGGATAGTTGGTGGCGATCACAAAAGTCGGAGGCGCGGCCTGCACCTGAGTCGCGTAGTAAATCCGTACCGAGCGGTTGTTCATCGACGGCGGTGGATGGCTCTCCAACACTTCTTCGAAAAAGCGATTCACCTGCCCCGTCGTCACGCGCAACTTATGAGCCTTGGCGCTTTCACGAACGCTGCTCATCAGTTTCTGCACGCCCCGACCGCTGCTCACGCTCACGAATTGTAGCGGCGCCCACGTCGCAAATGAAAAGATGTCGCGGGCATGCGCCAGCATCCGTTTACGGCCGGCGTCGTCGAGCAGGTCGCTCTTGTTGAGCGCGATCACCAGTGCTCGGCCGCGCTCGATGGCGAGGCCGGCAATCTTGGCGTCTTGTTCGGATGGCCCCTCATTGGCATCGATCATCAGCACGACCACATGGCTGCGCTCGACGGCACGCACGGCCTGCATGACGGCCAGCGACTCGAGCCCCCACACGACCGAGCGTTTGCGGCGAATGCCGGCAGTGTCGATCAAGACCATCGGTTCGCCCTCGTACGTGAGCACGGTGTCGACGCTGTCGACCGTCGTGCCCGGACGGTCATCGACGATTTGTCGGTCTTCGCCGAGCAGTCGATTCACGAGCGAGCTCTTGCCCGCGTTGGGGCGGCCCACGATCGCGACACGATCGAGTTCGTCTGTGGCGTCGTCGGCCTCATCGTTCGCCGCCGGCATGCATGCGACCAACGCTTCTTCCAAGGCGCCGATGCCGTGGCCATGTAACGCCGACACCGGCCGCAGTTCGTCGATGCCGAGCGTGTAGTGGTCGAGTGCCTGGTTCGCCACGCGCGCGTTGTCGATCTTGTTCGCGACGTACAGCACGGGCAGTTTGCTGCCGCGCAGCAAGGCCACGGCTTCGCGATCGGAAGGCAGGGGTGCTTGGGTGCCGTCGAGCACGCACAACACCACGTCCGCCTCTTCCAGTGCGAGTCGCACGTGGTTGGCGATGCCCAACGTGAGCGGGTCTTCGCTGCCGGGGTCGAAGCCACCCGTATCGATCAACACGTAGGGCCGGCCGAGCGCTTCGGCGTCGGTGTAGAGCCGGTCGCGCGTGACGCCAGGGATGTCCTCCACGATCGCGATCGGTGCACCCGCCAGGCGATTGAACAGCGCACTCTTGCCTACGTTCGGTCGGCCCACGATGGCCACGATCGGGCGTGTGCCGGTACCTCGATAGACGCGTTGCCCGCGCGTGGAGAGTCTGGCGCTACGCTTGCCCATTCAAATGCTCGCCAAAGGTTCGCGCACCAGCGTTTGCACCTTGGCGGGATCATCCATCCAGTTGGGGACAACCTTCACCCAAAGCTCCAAGAACACCTTGCGCTCGAACAGGGTCTCCATGGCCAGACGCGCTTCGGTGCCGATCAGCTTGAGCTGTTCGCCGCCCCGCCCGATCAAGATGCCCTTGTGCGTGTCCTTGCTGACCACGATCGTAGCAGCGACCCGGTACAGCTGCGGCTCTTCTTCGAAGCGATCGATCAACACCGCGACGCCATGCGGCACTTCTTGGCGCGTATGCGTCAGCACCGCTTCGCGCACCAACTCACTCGCAAAAAAACGTTGCGGCTTGTCGGTCAATACGTCGTCGCCGTAGGCGAGTCCTTCGCGTAGATGTTCGCGCAGCACTTTGACGAGCGCGTCGAGATTGTCGTTGCGCAAGGCAGATAGCGGCACTACGTCGGCGAACGCAAAGGCTTTACCCGCGCGCGCCAGCAACGGCAGCAATGCCGCTTTGTTCTTCAGCTGATCGACTTTGTTGATGACCAGCACCACCGGAGCGCGCGCTCCGCTGAGCTGGGCGAGCACGTCGGCGTCGGCTCCGCCCAGAAATGTCTGCGGATTGGCGGTTTTGCCCGCTTCCGTGACGAGTACGATGACATCTGCCGTCTCGAGGCCAGCTTTGGCGTCTTCGACCAGCGCGCGGCCCAGCGCGTTGTGCGGGCGATGCATGCCCGGGGTATCGATGAAGGCGATCTGGGTCGGCGGCGATTTCTGCACGTACACGCCGAGTAGTGAGCTGCGGGTCGTGCCGGGCTTGGGAGTTGCGATCGCCAGCTTTTGGCCGAGCAGACTGTTGAGCAGCGTGGACTTGCCGACGTTTGGGCGACCGATGATGGCAACGCGTCCGCTGCGTGGGGATTCTGGCATGGGGGCGCCATTGTAGTGGGTGGTTGCTCGCCGTCGAGCAGACTTCGGCGCTCCGAAGCGCTCCGCACCACCAAGAAGCGACTCGGATCGGGCCGTGGGCATCAGAACTTGACCCAGGACAGGCTAGGGCGGATATCACCGCCCCATGGCGCTCGTGTCGATTTTGCTCGCCGTGGTGGCGTTCGGCTGCACGGTCATCGGCTTTCTGACGACGCCGATTCCCGTGGTCGGCGTGGTCTTTTCGTTCGGCGCCGCAGCGATTGCGCTGGCTGGAATCATGCTCGGGGGTCGAGCGACGTCCGCAGCCAAGAGCCGTGGACTGCCCATGGACGCCGCGCGCATCGCCGTCGGGCTGAACGTGCTCGCGTTCGTGCCGGCGCTGTTGGTGGCGTTCACTTGTGGCGTGTGCAACGCGATCGTGTCGACGGGCAACGTGCATGTGCAGAAAGGCGTCGATTTCGGCTTTGGACCCAAGGGTTGGCCCGGCTTCGACTCCGACGCGGGTGCGGCTGCGCTGCCGCCACCGGAACGAGCGCGCGACGCATCCACGCAGGCGGCCGAGCCCGGCTCGCCGAGTCGGAATCCTACGCGCGGCCAGTCGATGCCTCGCCCGCCCCGTTCGGCGCCGGGCGGGCCCAGCGCACCGAGCGCGGCGCCCTCGCTGCCGCCGCCACCGTTACCGCCCGGTCCGGGAAGATAAGCTCGCCATGCATCCGGTGCTCACGGTCCTCGACTGGTACGGCGTGTCCCGCCCGATCGGCAGCTACGGGGCTATGCTAGTGCTCGCCCTGGGTTGCGGCGCCGCGGTCACCTTGCGCGCTACGCAGCGCGCCAGGCTCGACGTCGGCGCCATGATCTCGGCGCTGGCCGGTGCGGTCGGTGTCGGGTTCGTGACCGCATTTTTGACGACGCTGCTGGTGTCGTCGCTCGAGCATGATTCGTTTCAGGCCGGTCTGGCGCAGCCTGGCATCACGTTTTACGGCGGTGCCATCGGTGGTGCGCTCGGTCTGGCCGGATTCGCGCGCGTCTTTGGCTTGGATCCCATGACGGCGCTCGACACCGCCCTGCCTGGCTTACCGCTTGCGCACGCCATCGGGAGGGTCGGCTGTTTTCTTGGCGGCTGCTGTTATGGAGCGCCCAGTTCTCGGGCCTGGGCCGTGATTTACACTGACGTGCTTGCGCCTGGCGCTCACCCCATGTTGCCGCGCCATCCCTGGCCGCTGTACGAAGCGGGCTGTTTGCTGCTGTTGGCGGCGCTGTTCGTTTCAGGCCGGCGTTTCGCCAGCTTTCCGGGGCGACGCGCGGGCACGTACGTCGCGCTGTATGCGCTCGTCCGCCTGTTGCTCGAACCGCTACGCGGCGACGCGCTGCGCGGCTTGCTCTTGCATGGGACCTGTTCGGTGTCGCAGGTGATTGCCGCGGCGACCGGCGCAGCGGCGCTAGGCTTTTTGTGGCACGCGAAACGCGCAGCAAGCCGGAGCCCTCTTTGCGCGCGCGCCCCGCAGGTGTAGATACGCCCGCCATGAGCACCGCCTTACGCTTGGTCGGGGTTCTGCTCGCGTGCTCGTGGCTCGTGGCTTCCGCCACGGCCGAGTCTGCGCCCGTGCTGTCACTTTCCATCAGCCTGCCGCCGCGCGTGCGCATCGAGGCCGGTTGGTTCGGTATGGGCAGCGATGACGACGACGTGGCGCGAGCGTTGCGAATCTGTTTGCTCAGCGCTGCGAGCGAGGGCGAATGCAATCCAGACCTGTTCGAGGACGAGCGGCCGGCGCGCCGTATCCACGTGCACGCGTATTCGATCGATCGCAGCGAAGTATCCAACGCGGCCTATCGCCGTTGCGTCAGCGCGGGTGACTGTCTGCCTGCGGCGAGCTCCGAGACCGACGCGCGCATCGGTTTGGCCGACCATCCGGTGGTGCAGATCACTTGGCAAGAGGCACGGCGCTATTGCCGCTGGGTCGGCGGCGATCTGCCGAGCGAGGCTCAGTGGGAATACGCGGCGCGCGGTGCGAGCCGTCGCCAGTTTCCCTGGGGGCAGCTCTGGAACAGCCGTCTTGCGAACCACGCCGAGCCCGAGACCTCGGAAGCACCGATCGATGGGTTTCGTTACGCGGCGCCGGTCGACGAGTATCCCGACGGCAAGAGCTTCTTTGGTCTGCGCAACATGGCGGGCAACGTGTGGGAATTCGTTTTGGACCGCTATGCCGGACCCTATTCGACGCAGGAGACCAAAGTCGACCCCGAAGGTTCGCGCACCGGCACGGATCACGTGATTCGCGGTGGCTCCTGGCGTTCACCGGCCCACGCGCTGCGTGTGAGCTATCGAGCGCACGTGCCCGATGGAGAAACCCGGCCCGACCTGGGCTTGCGCTGCGCATACGACGACCGACCCAAGCAGTGACGGCGTCTTACGCCATGCTCTTGGCAGCGTACGGGCTGGCACGTATGCTCCCGCCGCGACGGCGCCCGGTGCTGCTCGATACGTTGGAGGAGATGCTTTGAAACGTCTGCGAATGACCTGGATTGTCGGTGTTTGGTTGGCGTCTTTCGGCGCGCTCGTAGCGTGTAGACAGGGCGAGAACGAGACGTGCCAGGTCAGCAGCGACTGCGAAGATGGCCTTACATGCTGCCGTGCTGCCGGCCCGCGCGGCTCCTGTCACGTCGCGATGACCGCCGTCTGTGGCAATGCCATGGTGGGAGACGTCGCGGGCCGCGGTAGTGGCGGCGCAGCTGCCGGCAAGGGCGCCGCTGGCACCGAAGCCGCAGGCAGCGACGCGGCTGTGAACGAAGCTGCTGGGAGTGATGCTCCATGAGCAACCACGCCGGCATCGTGTCGAGCCATGCTGCGCTGGCGGCCGACGCAGCGAGTCGGTCGAACGGTGGTTGACGCCGTTCGGCTCGGCACCGTAACGTGCCGCCCCATGTCGCGTGAGCGTTTGTGCGCCGTGGTGATGGCGGCTTGGACTGTGGCCGCGCTGGCGTGCCCCAGCGATTCTGTGCTCGCCCAAGAGATGCCGGCTGAAACGCCTGCAGTGCAGGCCCCGCCGTCGTCTGCGGCTCCTGCGCAAGAGAGCGCATCGCCCGCACCGCCGGAAGCGGTCGGAACCACGCCTGCGGCGCCCCCGCCGGAGCCGTCGCTCGAAGCCAAAGAGCGCGCGCGCGTGGCGTACGCGCGTGGCCAAGCCGCTTTTGCAGGTGGCGACTACCTGCAAGCCAAGCGTGCCTTCGAAGAGGCGTTCGAAGCGGTCCCCAACCCGATCGTCCTGCTCAGCGTGGCCGAGTCCGCAGCCAAAGTGGGACTCATCGACGACGCGATCGCGAATATCGATCACTATCTGCAGCTGCGTCCCGATGCGCCCGACCACGCCCAAATCGTTGAGCGACGTGCAGCATTGGTGGCGCTACCGGCGCATCTGGTCGTGACCAGCGATCCCAGCGGAGCGGAGATCGCCCTGGACGGCCAACCCACCGGTAAGAAAGCACCGAGTGAGTTCGAGGTGGCGCCCGGCGATCATCAACTACAGGCGACATTGCCGGGCTACGAGGGCGATCCGATCTCGATCCACGCGGCCGCCGGCAGCCGTCTCGATCAACAACTGGTGTTGCGGGTCTTGCCGCCGCCGCCAGCGGCGAGTGCACCAGCGGTTGCGCTACAGCCAGCGCGTCCGCTGCCGGTCGAAGCACCCGCAGCCGCGCTCTGGGTGACCGGGAGCCTCGGCGCTGCCGGGTTGATCGCAGGAACCGTGCTGGGTTTCCTCGCGCTCAAGGCGCACAGCGATTTCGATTCCAAGCCCACCGAAGCTGCGGCGGACCGCGGCGAGCGTTTGGCCCTGTTTTCAGACGTGGGCTTCGGAGTGGGCGCGATGGCCGCGATCACGGCCGCCGTGCTGTATCTGACGCACGACGAGGTGCCCGCGCCCGCCCCGGCCCAAGCCCGCCGACGCCCGCCGACTCTGGCTTCGAGCGTAGAATTCTTGCCCAAGCTTTCAGCCAGCAGCGCATCGGCAAGCGCGCGCATTCGGTTCTGATATGTGCCAGCCACGCATTTACGCCCTCTGTCTCGCGCTATGCGCATTCGCACCGCTGATGGGCTGCGAACTGGTGGCCGACTTCGATCGCAAACGGATTCCTTCCGCAGAGAGCGACGCGGGCATTGCGCCCGCGAAAGATGCCTCGAGCGACGAAGAAGACGCCGGCTCGAACCAAGATGGCGACGATGCGAGTGTGGCGGCGCGTTAACGGGTCGTAACGCGTAACGCTAACGCGCAGCGCGCGAGCGAATCGCTCGCATCAGCATGAGCTGGCTGGCGCCGACGATGCCTTGGCCCAGGTACGGGTCTGCGCTCACGAGCTTCTCGAGCAGCCACGTCGAGTGATTGAAGTCGAAACGCGCCCAGCCATTGATCAGCGTGGCATCGGGTCCGACCGGCGTTAGTTCGAACAGCCAGCGGCCACCGGACAGCGCGCCTTGCGTGGCGGAGATGCTCATGACTGGAGGCTTGTCCTCCATGAGCATCCTGCCCGAGACGCCGACCAAGGGCAGGTCGATAGCCCAATCGAACGTGGTTCCGCTGGCGTCTTGAGCGACAATTTCGGCCTTGCTGCCCGGCACCAGCGAACTGCCGAACGCTTTGGCATCGTGCATCACGCTTTGGACCTTCGCCTGGTTCTGAGCCACTGCGCCGACCACGGCGATCTGGTCGAGCGCTCGTGCGCCGACGCCGCTGAAGAACAGCAAGTCACCGCGATTGAGCAGCGGCGCAAGCCGCGTCACGTCGATGTCTGGTTTGCGTAGTCCATGCGGCAGACTCGCGGCCGGCACGTACTTGGCTTGGCGTTCGGCCTCGCTGCGGATATGCAGCGCCATCGAGAATGCCAGCGCCACGTTGGCGGAGCGGTTGACGCTGCGCGCCGCTTTGGCCACTTGGCGAGCTACGTAGTTCGCCTCGCGTAGATCGAGCCGCATCGAGACCACCAGCAGCGAGGCATCGCCGCGCGGGTGAACCCGAAACAAGAAACGGCCGCGGCCGAGATCGCCTTGTTCGCTGTCGATTGTAATGCGCGCGGCGGCGTCTGCCCGGCCCACGGGTGCCGGATAGAGCGTCATGACATTGCGCCCCTGCATGTGCAGGACCGTGAGATCGAACGCCCAATCGTACACGATGCTGTTGTCGTGCTTCGCGATGATCTTGACCGAGTCGAGCGTCGGCATGAAGCGTGGAAAGGCGGCTGGGTCGGAGATGATGCGCGTCACGAGGTCGGCACGCGCCTGCACCGGCACCGCGATGTTGATGGCCGGCAATTGATCGGCCTGCATGTCGGCGAACTCGACCAGTGCGACCGGCCCACTCGCGAGTTCGGGCGCGAGCCGCGCTAGGTCGCCGTTGCTCAGCCCATCCAGGCGCTCTTGTCGGGCGTTGGCCGCCGACTTGGTCGGTGTGCGCGTCTCGGCCTGCGCGGCCTGCGTGAGAATCGACAGCAGGCCTGTGCAGGCCCAAGCCACGTATCGTTGTTGAGCGCCAGATGCGCCAGCTGGCGTTGGCAACCTGGGCTTAGGCGGCGTTGACGGCTTAGGCGGCTTACGCGGTGTTGGCATCGTGGGCTTCGACGGCGTTCAGCGTCGGGCGTTCAAAAACTGGCGTCAAAGTCGGTGCGCAGTCGACAGGCTGGCTGCTTGACCGCGTTTTGCCGCGGACCTACAACCCACGGGCCACGGTAACTGCGCGAGGACACCCAACTATGAAGATTTTTATCGACTCTGCCGACGTGACCGAGATCAAAGACGCCGTGGCGATGGGCGTGGTGGATGGGGTCACGACCAACCCTAGTCTCGTCGCCACCACCGGCAAGCCTCTCGAACGCGTGATTCGAGAGATCTGCGAGATCGTCGATGGCCCAATCAGCGCGGAAGTGACGGCCACCGACGCCGAGGGCATCGTCCGTGAAGGCAAGCTGCTCGCCGCAATCCATCCGAACGTCGTGGTCAAGGTGCCGCTCATCGCCGAGGGTATCCGGGCCGTCAAGACACTCAGCGGCGAAGGCATCCGTACCAACGTAACGCTCTGTTTCAGCGCGCCGCAGGCATTGTTGGCCGCCAAAGCAGGCGCCACGTACATCAGTCCGTTCCTAGGCCGCATCGACGACGTGGGCGGCGATGGCCTCGAGCTGATCGCGCAACTGGTCACCATCTACAACAACTACGGCTACGAGACCGAAGTGCTGGCCGCCAGCATTCGGCATCCGGTGCATCTGGTGCGCTGTGCCGAACTCGGCGCGGATGTGGCCACACTGCCGTACAAGGTGATCTTACAGCTGTTGAAGCACCCGCTGACCGATCTCGGCCTGGCCAAGTTCCTGGAAGACGCCAAGAAGATCCCGAAGTGAGTCGTTCCGGGGGGCAGATTCGCCGCGCTCCGCGCGTCTTGGTCATCTACAAGAAGTCGGCCTATCAGATCTACGTGCGCGAGCGCCGGCACACGCGCATCCAGCAGCTGTTGGCTGCGCGTGAACCGG
>Ga0307511_10008160_pt1 | contig 10477 bp, 7 predicted proteins | sample 13_EM_MG_FD_200266 | JGI IMG/M metagenome (GOLD analysis project Ga0307511, IMG submission 200266) | Populus trichocarpa ectomycorrhiza microbial communities from riparian zone in the Pacific Northwest, United States - 13_EM | ecosystem: Host-associated > Plants > Roots > Unclassified | place... | reverse complement strand
ACGGCCCCGTCGAGGTCGTCGGCTGGGGTGGGGGACGGTTCGACGTACATGATCCATTGGCCTCCGTTGCTCCGTTTCATCCGCTGCATAGACCGCGGCCGACCGTTGCCTGTGACAGAAGCGGACAATGTTTTTCACCAGTCGCCGAAATCCCACTGTTCGGCACACTGAGATGTTCTGTCTGGCACCCGAAGCACTGCATATGATGTCGACAAGGGTTGAGGAGGGGAGAAAACATGGTCTCTACGAGCCGAACGGCACACAGCATCGAGGTCACCGCCGAGGGCCTTCAGGAGGAACTGGCCCGGCTGCAGATCCAGAAGCAGGCGCTGGAAAGGGAGCTGGCCGCCGTCGTGGCACATCTCGGGTCGGTGCAGCGTGCTCTCGGGGCCCTGGCCAGCGTGATCGGTGCCCCGGCCGACGAGGCGCCGGAGGATGAGGACATCGCGCCCGCCACCTCCCGGCCGGACCACGACGAGGACGCGCACAAGCAGTACGGCAGGCTCACCGAGCAGATCATGAAGTACTTCACCGAGGTCGGCGACGTCGACGTGCGGGCCCGTGATGTCGCGGCGGCGCTCGACCGTGACGCCGACAGCGCAAGCATCAACGCGGTCCGCAGCACGCTCGACCGTCTCGTCGCCTCCTCCCGTGTCCAGCGCGCCGGCAGGGGCCTGTATCGCGCCGGGCGTTCCTAGGCGGCGCCGCGGTCAGCGCGACGACCCCAGGATCACCACGACGCAGGCGGCCATCGCGAGGGTGATCAGGACCATGGCGATGAGTGTTCCCCGCAGCCATTGTCGGATCCGGACCTGGTGCTGCGCCTCCATCGCGTCGACGCGCTCGGCGATGTGGTCGGTCACCATGCGGGCGACGTGTCTCTGCTCATCGACGTACCACCTTCCGATGTCCCGCTTCTGCTCGGGGGTGAGCCCCTCCACGCGCGCGGTGAGGGCCGCCACGCGGCGGTGCGTCGCTCCCATGTGAGCCTCCTGGTACAGGTATCCCTCGATGTCGGGCAGGCCGCGAGCGGCCTCCTCGCGTGCGGCCATGGCGTACCCCCGGTGGAAACGAGAACTCCACATGGTCATGCCGTACTGCCTTCCTTCGTTCGGTCGGCACCCGGGTCCTGTGTCCGCCCGCCCGTGACGAAGGCGTCCCGGGGGCGCTGCACCGAGGCGAGAGACACGAGGTCCCGGCCCGTCAGGGCCGCGGTGAGCCAGACCGTCAGAACGCGGATCTTCCGCTCCCAGCTGGGCACCGCCAGCACGTGGTAGCCCCGGTGCATCAGCCAGGCCGGGAATCCCTTGATGACGATGCCCTTGTACTGGAAAATGCCCCGCCCCAGCCCCAGCGTCGCCACCACGCCCAGGCTGCTGTGGCGGTAGTTCCGGACTCGCTTCCCGCGCAGGTCGGCTACGAGGTTCTTGGCGAGGCGCCTGCCCTGTCGCACGGCGTGCTGGGCGTTCGGCACCGTGCGCGCTCCCGGCACCGGCGAGGCCAGGTCGGGGATGGACGCGTCGTCGCCGGCCGCCCACACGTCCGGCACCGGTTCGGTTTTCGTGCCCACGCGCAGATCGGCGCGGACGAGCAGCAGGCCACGCTCGTCGAGCGGGAGGTCCGTGTGGTTGTGCACGACCGGGTTCGAGGCGTTGCCTGCGGCCCAGACGATCAGTGTGGAGTCGTATTCCTGGCCGTCGGAGAGGACGACGTGGCCGTCCTCGGCGGACAGCAGCTGTGTGTTCAGGTGGACATGGGCGCCACGGCCTTCCAGGTGGCGCACCACCCAGGCACCGGGGTTGTCGCTCACCTCGGGCAGGATGCGACCCCGGGCCTCGACCAGGTGGAAGGACAGGTCGTCGATGGTCAGCTCCGGATAGGACTTGAGCATCGCGGTCGCCAGCGAGAGCAGTTCACCGAAGCCCTCGACGCCGGAGAACCCACCTCCCACGAACGTGACGGTGAGCAGCTTTCGCCGCTCCGGGCCCGGGGGCAGCGACGCGGCCTGGTCGAACGCGGTCATCAGCCGGTCACGGATCGCCACGGCCTCCTCGACGTGCTTGAGGCCGATGGCCTGCTGCGCCAGTCCGGGTATGGGAAAGGTACGGGTCACGGCGCCGGCGGTGACCACGAGGACGTCGTAGTGCAGCTCGTAGGCGTCTCCGCGCACGGGGCGGACGGTCACCGTACGGTCCGTGTCACGGATCTCGGTCACGGTCCCCGCGATCACCCGGGTACGGCTCAAGTGCCGCCGCAGCGAGACGACGGCGTGCCGTGCCTCCACCGAACCGGCGGCCACCTCCGGCAGGAAGGGCTGATAGGTCATGTACGGGCGCGGGTCGACGACCGTGACCTGCGCCTCGCCCGGGCGCAGCTTCTTCTGCAGGCCCCATGCGGTGTAGAAGCCCGCGTAGCCGCCGCCGACGATCAGAATCTTTCGCATGGTTCCCTCTGCTTTGTTGTCCGTCACCACGTAGACCGCGCAGGCCGCGCCGATGTGACATGCGCGCCGGGGACGGGGTTCGCGGTGCCGGTCCGTCGGGCTCGGAAAGGGCTCCTACCGAAGCGACCCGCCCGGATCGCTCAGGAGCCGGTGGACGGCTGCGTCCATGTCCAGGTGGCATTCCTCGGTACCGGCGGGCACCATCGCGAGGGTTCGTCGCAGGAAGGCTTCCAGGGCTCGTGCCGAGACGGTCACGACGACCGCCTCCTGCCTGGGACACGGGCACAGTGCGATGTGAACCCTGCCCGCCCATGGGAGCCGGGAGGGCCACACCTGGATGTCGCCGACGCCGGTGAGCTTCTCCAGCCCGTCGAGGAGGAGATCGCGGCCGACCACCCAACGCACGGTCGCGTCGGTGTACATGTGGAACGTCAAGGACACCGCGTAGGGATCGGCCGTGTCGTAGGAAAGATCGAGCATCACTGGCCGGTCCACTCCTTCGGAGACGACCAGGCGGACAAGCATTCGGCACACCGCCAGGGTGCAACTGTCAGGTTCTCTCATCACATCACCGCTCGGTAAACCGGTGGAATCAAGGGGGGATCGGAGGGAACACGGTGTGATGCGTCGTGCGCCCGGTCGTGTGATTCAGGGACAACACGATTCTGCGAGGCCCTCGTGTGCCCGCACCATCAGTCAAATGACCCGCGAGCCGCCGTGCAGTCACGTTACTGATGTTTGTCCTCGCGGCCGGGTGCACGGTGAGCCCAGGTCTTCCCGCCGTGCGGCGGGAGGGACGGCGCAACGTACGGAGTACCCATGTCACTCGGCTCGCGTGTCGAACGGCTGCCCCGGCCCCCTGTCGGACACCTGCCCCCACGATGGCCGCAGCACCGTCCGGACCTCGCAGTACGTAGGGCCGTACCCGAACTGTCGGGTGGGACCGTGCGGTTGGCCGCGGACGGCGGTCGGCCCCCTGAGGTGGTGGGCCGTGTGCGACAACTTCAGGAGATCAAGGCGTTGCTCGGGCCGGGAACGGCCACGGGCCGTGCCCTGTTGCTCTCCGGAGAGCCGGGGGTGGGCAAGAGCGTGCTGCTCGGCGAGGTCGCCAGGGGCATGTCCGGGGCGGGGGCCCGGGTGCTGTCGGCCGTCGGCGTCCGGTTCGAGGCCGAACTCGACTACTCAGGTCTTCACCAGTTGCTGTTGCCGCTGAACGACCGGTTCGAGAGCTTGGGAGACCCACATCGGAAGGTTCTGCGCAGTGCGCTGGGCTACGGCGGCGATCCGGTGCCCGACGGGCCTCACGTCTCCCACTCGGTGCTCCTGCTGCTGCGCCGAGCGGCAGCCGAACGCCCTGTGTTCATCGTCGTGGACGACCTCGCCCGGCTCGACCGGGCCAGTTCGGCGGTGCTGGGCTTCGTCGCCCGTCGGCCGGCGGGCAGTCGTATCGGATTCCTCGCCGCCGCCAGGTCGGGAGCCGGAACCTTCTTCGATCGGGAGGGGCTCACCCGGTACGAGGTGCCGCCGCTGGATCGCGACGCGGCCGCGGAACTGCTCGGAGCCCGCTTTCCGGGGCTGGCCGCATCTGTCCGGGACCGCGTCCTGGAGCAGGCGCAGGGCAATCCGCTGGCGCTCGTGGAGCTGCCCGCCGCGCTGAGCAGCGCGCAGCGCGGCGCGCTGGCCGATCTGCCCGACGTACTGCCCCTCTCTCCACGTCTTCGGAGCCGCCACGCTTCGCGCGTGGCCGGCCTGTCGGCAGAATCGCGCCGGCTCCTGCTGCTCCTCGCCCTCGACGACACCGGAGACCCCGGTGTCCTCCATGCAGGGACGCAGGACCCGCACGCTCTTACAGCGCTGGCAGCGGCGGGATCGGACAGCCTGATCACCGTCGACGGCACGAACGGCCGGGTCGCCTTCCGCCATCCGCTGATGAGGGCCGCAGTCGTCGACACCAGTACCCTGACCGAGCGCTGTCAGGCTCATCGCGCACTCGCCGAGATCCGCGCGGAGACACCTGAGCGGCGTGCCTGGCACCTGGGCCGGGCAACCCTCGTTCCCGACGAGCGTGTTGCCGCCCTGCTTGAGGAGGCCGGGCATCGCGCCGCCCGACGAGGTGACGCCTCAGCGGCCGTCGCCACCTTCACCAGGGCCGCCGAGCTGAGCGCCCGTCCCGCGGACCGAGGACGCAGGCTGACCCGGGCCGCCTACCTCGGTGCGGACGCGACCGGTGAGCTGCGCTCGGCGTCGGAGCTCCTCGACCGCGCCCGGCGCGCGGACCCGGACCTCACCAGGTCTCCGCTCGCTGCCGCCACCGGGGCGCTCCTCCTGCTCAATGGCGGTGACGGTGACATCGACATGGCTCACCGCCTCCTGGTGGCAGCCATCGAGAACGGTACCCATGGATACGACGCCGGGGACGACGCCCTCGTCGAGGCACTGCGCGTGCTGCTGCTCGTGTGCTGGTCCGGTGGTCGCGACGCCCTGTGGGAACCCTTCCACGCCGCCCTCGACCGTCTGAAGCCGGCTGCTCCGCCCATACTCTCCGCCTATGGCAAGAGGCCGGCGGACCCGGTCGGCACCGGCTCGGCCGGCCGTCAGCAGCTCGACTCGATCCTCGACGGCATCCGCAACGGCGAGGACCCGGGGCAGATCGTCCGCATCGGTACGGGCCCCGTCCACGCCGACCGGCTCGCGGAGCTACGGAACGTCTCCTGGCACGCGGTCCGTCAAGGCCGCCGGGGCGGCCACGTCCGCCGGCACCTCGACGCGCTCGTGCACCTGTGCCTGCAGGCCTTCCCGACAGGCCGGTGGGAGGAGGCCGGAACGCTGGCCGACGAAGGACTGAGAATCTGCGACGAGCGCCAATACCCCTTCTTCGCCTGGTACTTCGAGTACCACCAAGCTCTGCTCGCCGCCGTCCACGGGCGCTTCGAGGAGAGCCGGAGCCTGGCCGACCGGATCACGCAGTGGGCGGTGCCCCGTGGGGTTCTGGGGGCGGCGGCCTTCGCCGGCCACGCGCGGGTACTCGCCGAACTCGGTGCGGGCGACTACGAATCTGCGTATCGCCACGCTGTGGCGATCAGCCCCGCCGGTAGCCTCGCGTCCCACGCTCCGCACGTGCTGTGGGCGGGCATGGACCTCGTGGAGGCGGCGGTGCACACCCGGCGCACCGGTGAGGCAGAGGCACACGTGCGTGCGATGCGGGAAGCCGGTGTCGCGGCGCTCTCCCCGCAGCTGGCGCTGGTGGTGGCGGGCTCCGCCGCGCTCGTCGCACCCGCTGACGGCGCGATCGTCGGCTTCGAGCAGGCACTGGCCGTCCCAGGGGCGCAGGGCTGGCCTTTCGACCTGGCCCGGATACGGCTGGCCTACGGTGAGCGTCTGCGGCGCATGCGCTTCGTCACGGAGGCCCGGACCCAACTGGACGCGGCGGCCGAGGCGTTCGAGCGCCTGAGCGCCCGGCCGTGGGCCGACCGGGCAGCGGGCGAACTACGCGCCACCCGTCGGTCCCGGACCGGGACGAAGCACGGGTCCGTGACTCTCACCGCGCAGGAACAGGAGATCGCCGCACTCGCGGCTTCCGGGATGACCAACAAGCAGATCGGTGAACGTCTCCACCTTTCGCCCCGAACCGTGGGCTCGCACCTCTATCAGCTGTTCCCGAAACTCGGAATCGCCTCACGCGCGGCACTCAGGGACGCACTCGCGTCTCTTCCCCCGAGTACCGCGTCCTAGGGCTGCGACGAGGTGGGAGACCGCTCCGCCCGGGGCCGCTCCGGCGGCAGTGCGGCGAGGGCCTCGCCGAGGGTGACACGAGAGGTGATGCCGAGCTTCGGGAAGATCCGGTGCAGATGGGCCCCCACGGTTCGGTGGGAGAGAAACAGACGTTCGCCGATCTGTTTGTTGGTCATTCCGGAGGCGGCGAGTGCGGCGATCCGGTGTTCCTGTTCCGTGAGCTGGATGGTCCCCAGGTCCTGGCGGGCCCGCGTGGCGGTGCGGCCGGTGGCCCGCAGTTCCTCCGCCGCTCGCGCGGCCCATGGTGCGGCCCCGAGACGGCGGAAGGTGGTGAGGGCGGCGGCGAGGTGCACCCGGGCTTCCTCGACGGCCCGTGTACGACGCAGGTGCTGCCCGTAGGCCAGCCAGACCCGCGCGAGGTCGAAGGGCCAGCGCTCGGCACCGGGAACGGTGAGCGCTTCCTCGAAGTAGTCGGCGGCCCGGTCCTCCGAGGCGGCGATCGCGGCCGAACCGGCGGTGACCAGTGCCAGGCGGGCGGAGATGCCCGGCAGACCCGTCTGCCGCATCGCGGCGACATGCGCGAGTGCCTCGGCCCGCCGCCCGCTGCGGACGGCGGCTTCCACGAGGTCCATGGGAACCCACAGGGCCATCGGGGCATGGGGGGCCAGCACACCTGAAGGGCTGATCGCCGATGCGGCGAGGTAGGCCTCCTCGTGGTCCTCACGTCCAAGGGCGGCCAGTGCCGTCATGTGCAGTGCGAAGTGCTCGATGGTTCGGGCGCCGCGGGACACCGCCCACTCCGTGATCCCCTGCGCCAGTTCCAGCACCGTGCCGCCGTCGCCCCGCGCCGCGGCGAGCAGGCCCCGGGCCCGGTGGAACTGCTGGGCCAGTAGTTGATAGCCGTGGGCTTCGCACAGCGCCAACCCCGCTGCCGCGAGACGGCCGCACTCGTCCCACCGACCTGTCATGAAGTCGTCCAGGCACAGCACCACCAGTGCGATGAGGGCCGAGGTGACCGCGCCGCCCTCGCGCCCGTCGTCGACGACGGGCCAGAGAGCCGCACGGCACCCCGTCGCCCGGTCCACGAAGAGCGCCGCCATCGAGATCCGTTCGATCCGGCTCGGGTCCGATTCCAGGTGCAGGTCGCGGATCACCGCGTCGAGCAGGCCGAGGGAGGCCGTGGAGGAACGTGCCGGGTCCGCGTAGACATCGCCGAGCACTTCCTGGAGGGGAGGCATCGGCACGGTCAGCTGGGACATGGCCGCGTGATACGCGCCCCAGAGCTCGGATCTGCCCGCGCACAGACACACCCTGCGCAAGGTGCACAGCGCTTCGAAGAGCGACTCGTCATCACCGTCGGACCTGCCCTCGCGGGTCGTGATCGCACCGACGAGCAGCCGGTGCGCGGTGTTGACGTCACCGTCACGGTTGAGCAGCACGTGGGAGGCCGCGGCCGCCGCCCGCAGCGATCCCCTCAGGTCGGGGTCGGCGCGCCGGGCCTCGACCAGCAGTTCCGCCGCCGTGCGCAGCTCTCCGGCGACATCCGCGCCCACGAAGGCGGCTTCGGCCAGCCGTCTGCTGCGGTCCGCTGGACCGGGAGTGAGGTCGGCGGCCCGTATCAGCGCGTTGAACGCGCCGACGGCGTCGCCGCGCCGGCGGACCCGGTGGGCGGTGTGCTCCAGGAGTGCCGCGACCCGCTCGTCCGGATCGGGGGTGGCCTCGGCCAGGTGCCACGCCCGGCGATCGGGCTGATCGGTCAGTGCCCTGGCCAGAGCGTGGTGGGCGTCCAGGCGCTGACCACTGGTCGAGCCCGACACGATCGTCGCGCGGATCAGTGGATGGCGGAAGGACAGCCGCCCCAGGCCGCCGTGCTCGACCCGCAGCAACTGTGCCCGCTCCGCGGGGGCGAGCAGGGACAGTACGTCCTCGCCGGGGGCGGCGGCCCGCAGGACCGGCAGGTCGCCGCTGTCCTCCAGCGCGGCCAGAAGCAGCAGGCGACGGGTAGTTGCCGGCATCTCCGCGACCCGGGAGGCATAGAGGTCCTGCAGCCGACGGCTGAGCGGGAGCACCTCGGACAGCACCACTCCCGCGCTGCCCCGCGAGTCGTCGAGTGCGACCGGCAGTTCCAGCAGGGCCAGCGGATTGCCCTGGGCCTGTGCGAGGACATGCCGCAACTCCCGCCCGGCGAGCATCGGGAACCGGGTGCCGACCAGGTCGGTCGCGGCCTCGTCGTTCAGCGGCGAGACGGTGAGCTCGGGAAGTCCCGCACGTTCGAAGAAGCTCTCGAACCCCGGCCGTGAAGCGGCGAGAAGGCCCACCCGGCTCCCGGTCAGCCGCCGGGCGACGAACGCGAGCGCCGAGGCGCTGGCCCGGTCGATCCACTGCAGGTCGTCGATGACCAACAGAACCGGACGGGTGCTCGCGGCCCTGCGGAGCAGCGCCAGTACTGCCCCGTAGGCGACCAGCCGATCCACTGTGGCCCCGTCACGCGCCCCCAGCGCGACGGTCAGCGCCTCGCGGTGTGCCGGGTCGAGTCCGTCGTACTCGTGCAGCAGGGGTTCGAGTACGTGGTTCAGTCCGGAGAAGCTCAGATCCGCGAGGAACTCGACCCCGGCCGAGCGCAGCACCAGCGCACCGGCCGTCGTCGCCGCCTCCGCCGCGGCATCCAGGAGAACGGACTTGCCGACGCCCGGCTCCCCGGACAGCAACAGCACCCCACCGCGGACGAGCACCTGGTCGACGTACGACCGGAGCAGCTCCAGCTCCCGATCGCGTCCCACCAGCCCCTCGGTTGTCCTGTGCGACATCGATCCATCACCGGCCACAGTGGCCCCCTTCGAGAACTGCCGTGACGAACTCAGCGTCTCCGAGCGGTGGTTCAGCCGGCGGAAGGCCGCGGGGCACGCAGATGGGCCCGCTTCTCCAGCTCGTCCTCGTCGACCGGCGTGAGCATCGGACGGCCGGGGGCGCCCAACATGACGACGACGTACTTGGCCGGCGTGTCCGACAGGGCGTTGCCGTTCTGGTAATGGATCACGTCACCGCCCGGCTCCCAGAACGTCTCACCGGCCTTGATCACACGCTCGGGCCCGCCTTCGAGTTCCCACCGGACGGCGCCTTCGGTGACGTAGCCGAAACACGGCCCCGAGTGCCGGTGCGGTGGCGTACCGGGATGGCCCGGCGGCCACTCGACCAGCACGGTCATCGCCGAAGCACCCTCCGGCACGAAGGGCGGCCTGACGTTCGCCAGCATCCTGGGGCCGGTCGCTTGCCGGTCCTCGCGCTCGCCGTCGCCGCCCGTTGATTCCGTCTCCAACACCGTGTGACACCTCCGTCGATCTGCTTGCTTCACGGGAGGAGACCGGGCACGGCCCGCGTGTGTGACACGGCGGGCGGACGGAATCCAGGACGCAGTCGAATGACTCAAGCAACTCGACGCCGGATCCCGGAAGCTGAGGCAGTCCCTGGACCGGCGGCGAACCGTCACCTTTGGGGCCGAAGCCACCTGCCCGGCGTTCCGGATGGTGATGAGCCAGCTCTCCTTCCTTCCTTTCTTTCCCATGGCAGAACAACGTTAGGAACCACACCATGTTTCTTCTTTTCGTCGGCCTGGAGCAGTCAGGTGGACACACACGTCGGCACGCGCCCCACGGGTTCGACCGCGTGGGCGGTGCCGCATGAACGAACAGAACGGCGGTCTGACCGTCGGCGTCGATCTCGGCGGCACGAAGATCGCCGCAGGGGCGGTCGACCCGGCAGGGGAGGTGGTCTCGCGTGTGCGCATACCCACCCCGCACGACCCGGACCGGATCGCCGAGGCGATCGCCGAGGCGGTACAGCGGGTCCGCGCGGGTCGGGACGAGGTCCGGGCGGTCGGCGTCGGAGCCGCCGGATACGTGGACGCGGACCGCTCGACGGTGCGCTTCGCGCCCAACCTGGGCTGGCACGACAAGGCGATCCGGGACATCGTCCAGGAGGCCACCGGGCTTCCGGTCGTCGTCGAGAACGACGCGAACGCGGCCGCATGGGGCGAGTTCATCCACGGAGCCGGTGCCGGGCACGACGACATGCTGATGGTCATGGCGGGCACCGGCCTCGGTGGAGGCATCATCAGCCGCGGCCGGCTCTTCCGAGGCCGCTTCGGCATGGCAGGCGAGATCGGCCACTACCGGGCGGTCCCCGACGGCCTGCCGTGCCCCTGCGGCCAGCACGGCTGTATGGAGCAGTACGCCAGCGGAGCCGCCCACACGCGCCGCGCCCGCGAGATGGCGGTCGCCGATCCGGCACGGGCCGCGGTGGTGC
>Ga0307511_10008159_pt1 | contig 10477 bp, 14 predicted proteins | sample 13_EM_MG_FD_200266 | JGI IMG/M metagenome (GOLD analysis project Ga0307511, IMG submission 200266) | Populus trichocarpa ectomycorrhiza microbial communities from riparian zone in the Pacific Northwest, United States - 13_EM | ecosystem: Host-associated > Plants > Roots > Unclassified | place... | reverse complement strand
CGCCAACAATGAAGTTTACCGTACAACGGTATTCTTTCGCAGCGATAGCAGGTTGGAAGGCTCCGGGGGTTTGGAGTGGCAGGCAGTAGGATATCCATTCCCACTGATGCACGGAGGTTGAGGTACACCCTTCATCATTGAAGAATAAACGGGTTGGGAATCGGTCAGCGACTAATTCCCGACTCTCGGATCAACGATCACGGGGAAATTTGAAGGAACCAGCACTCGTTATACCTTCCAGCAGTACACACGAAGGAGGTTGAGGAGAGACTGTGAGCGGTCCATCACAGACGTCGCGAGTGGCACCAGCAACAGACGTGTCCGAGCCGATCGACAGCCTCTGTGGCCTTGCTCCAACATGGTCGTGATGCATAACCGGGGATCAATCTATAGAGGAGAAACGGTTCAGAGGAAGCTCCACTTGCGTGTGCTCGTCGACCCGACCGTTTTGGAGAACATAGTACTGTTTAAACTCGTCTCTCTCTCGTCAAGCTCAAGTCGGTCCACCATACACACCCAATTCGGCAGCACACGGGATCTGAGTGCACGGATCACCGGTTCGCCGGGTGAACGGCTATCCTGGTTCCCGGGTGCATGCCACCAGTGGTTACTGCGGAATTTTTCCACCTGTTTGGTAGACGTAAATAAGCTGGAACTCATTTGCAAGGCCATCGAACGTCCGCCTGCTCGCCCATGCTGTGTCCAGCGAGTCACCCTCGCTGGAACACAGCTGTAGTCCGATTCCCACGATGCCATGGGATTTACAAGGACCGCCAACCCAAGTCGTGCTCGAAATTATGTATTTCTTCCACTTGTATACTGTCTACGAAGATTGTAATTAAGTGAATCTATGCGTACGTTGATCGCTACCCGCTCAGGGTGCTTGTAATCGTGCAGAAGAACCCCTGTTGAGAACGAAGGTGATGATTGTCAGTGGAGCAACAAGAACGGACGGGGGGAAACAATGCCTCTCATCTGTCATCGCGATGTCCGCTTCGATAGTACCACCTTGGTTGACCCCCGCTGACCGCTTGCCAAGAACTGTGTCGTTGTAGGCTGGTTCTCTCTTCTGACGCTTTGCTGCTCGTTTCTGGGCAATTTCCGTACGTCTCGCATTCTGTTTTGGTCTGTAGGTGGCGGCGAAAGTGCGGTGCTCCTCCGTGCGTTTTCCAGGGTCTACCACGGGGATCGGTGTGAGAAGGTCTCGGGGGAGTCGACGGCGGAGGAGGTGTCCGTTGTGGAGGCTGTGAGTGTTGATGATCCACTGGGGGACGTCGCGGTGTTCGATGAAACTCTCCGTGGCATCGGCGGACTTGATCCGCTCCCGCACCCGAGGACGCTTACCGGTTGATGTGCATCCAGCGAACGGGCAATCGTGTTGGACGTTAAAATCAAACTCGATATCCTGGATAATGAGGTCGACTTCGGACAAAGGCATAAATTAACAGTAGCAAAAACACACGTACCTTTGTGTGAATGATCACGAACGATGCGTTTCCTTGATGCCGAATAAGGTATGGCATTCCAAACCTGTCGTGGCGGTTGACAGCAACTCTGAATGCATCGATCACCGCGATACCGGACCCATCGGGATCACGTTGTGCCAGCAGTTCAGCAACCCTGCCCACAACAGTCTCCTGCCGGGGGAATGGCTTAAGTAGATGGTGGACAAGATAGCATGATTCAACGTACATTCGTCGGGGTGACACCAAACACCCAGGATCCAACAGAGCACTTGTCTAAGCTTCGAGTGATTGCGTGCTTCCCGGTGAACCACATTTGTCCCGGGTCTTTGCAAAATTCACCCGAGTTGATGGCCGTGGCAGCGCGTAGAAATCTCCACGCGCGAGACAGCCCATACCGTTTCGTTGCTTGGGACGCCACAAACGGAGTAAGTTGCAACAGACCTGGACAAAGGGAGTCAGAAGCGTGTGGGAAACACTGAGGGTGACAAACCTGGTGTTGCGACAGCATCTTCAGACCAGCCGAGGTTGTTTCTTAGTGTTGCGTACCGCCTGAGTGAATCGCGCACACCCGAGCCGGAACGTTGCCAATCTCCCGAATCATCAGACCACCAACCGCCAGTGACACGCTGTTTGAATCCCTCTTGATTGGATAACTGCATTGCAATATCACGACTGGGTGCCTGATGATTTGACAGAACTGAGCAGAACCGAAATACAGCGTTGAAACACTCGAAGGTTTCAGTCGCTTCCCCAACCAATGGGCCATATCGCTTGATGTCATCGGGGAGGTGGGTGAGGAGGTGGAGCTTTGGTTTTGTGATTATTTTTGACGGGTCGATCCTCGAGAATAGATCGAGGACATTGTCGGTTGCAACTCTCACATTATCCTAGTAACGGGGGAAGTTCGCAGCGATGATCAGGCAAACGGAACGCAGGGACCTACAAGATATATCTCCAACTTGTCGATCGCTGGCAGCCACAACAAGGCGGTGAGCTCTCCGATTGCCTTCCACAACGCAAACATGTTGGGAGACAAAATATCGGAACAATGGAAGACGATCGTTTGAACGATGATCTTGAGTTGGCGGCCGATCAGAGAATTGGCATACTGCATGATGTATCCCGCACGAATTGACGGAGTATTGATACCGTGAGCGTCCGTGGCTTGCAAGCGCGTGGCGAAAGTCAACTTCTGCTCGGAATTCCACGAGGAGTGTGACATGTGCCACGCATACTTGACAACCCCCAGGAGGATTGTGTGAAGGAGCTCAATAGGCGAGTCCTGCGTTGGATCAAATCCTGGTGAACGTGAGTTTATCGTAGTAGTCGGGCATAGATCACTGTACCTCGAGTTGTCAAGTGCTCGTTATAAATGCGGGATTCATTTTCTGTGACCCAACGTTCGAGCACGCCCCGGATCTCCGGTAGTGGGAGACCTTCTACCTTCATACTTCGATATCGGGCCAAGATATCCTCGATCCAATATTGTGTGATGGCGTCCTTAATTCCAGTGGATGTTTGCAGTGCCTCGACTGGTGCACGCACGCCACGACAGGCGAGCGAAACTTGCTCTTGTAAAATCTGGAGGCTTTCGGTTGAGGACCAGGGTTTTCCAACCTGCAGATATTTTTAGTATATGTCACTTCATGGCGCGAAGTGAACGGAAACAAACAAAGAACAGTTTATGATATCCCACGTCCGATTCTTTCTTGGTAATAGTCCCACCATTGTCGCACTTACGGCAGTTGTGGTTACCCTTCGCACCAACATGGCATGCAGCCTCACTCTGCATCGGGTTGTCAGAACGATCGGCATCCAGGAAGACACGGACTTTTGCACCGTGCCCGGTGCTAGAATCGTAAACGGAAATTGGCTTCGTGTGTGTTGACCTGGGTGGGAGAATGAGTGTGTTTTTCGACCAGGGACAGAGAAACGCACTCGACTTGCTCCTTCAGTGCTGAATACTGTTCGGAGACCGATGCGAGGGGTGATGTGGAGAGGAAATGAACGTGGAACTCTTGTTGGAGCATTTTACGAGGGAGGTTCCGGTGCGAGAAGTATATATTCCAATGTTTGTTCCATGATTTCGACCGGTTCCCTGAGACATCATCCCCGAAGTAATCAATGAAGCTCGTGTATAGTGGCTCGCCATCCGCGAGGATTCGATCAGGGTTTGGCATCACGTTTGTGTATTTCGTGGCCGACATCTCTACAATGGTAGTTAGTACGGAGAATACCTCAGGCGAGGTTGGATGACCCACCGTCACACCGCGGGACTGTGCCGTTGGCAACCAAGTCAAGAAAATTGTCATGAAGGTCAGCAGCTTTTACCCGGACAGTGGTCGAGTCGTCAATCGAGGTGATTCCGCTGTTGTCAAAGGTCACCCTGAATACCTCCCCATGCATCTCAGACTTGTACCTGACCCATCTCTTAGGGACTACATATTCTCCAGTGACGAGGCGGGCGGACTCGAAGACATAGAAATGCCTTGATCTGACAATAACCATAGGGGTCAGAATTCGTGGGTCAACATGCTCCCTCCACTTCTCAGCCTCCCAAACTTCTGCTATTGGTCCTTCCGGAATCTCGGGGTAGAAGTGGAGGTGTGGACGGACAAGGGGATTTGCGTAATCATAGCGGGCTGCTATCAGATTTGGACGTATAATCCGGCTCATGGTCAACGAACCTTCGCAATGATCTTCACGTCATTCATAAAGTAAATATTCCCCTGTGGCGATTTATACTGGTGGGTGGGGATCCCGCATTTGGCATGCAGATGGGATTGGGTCTCACGGAGTGAGGTGAACGAGGGCACGCCGTGCACTCCAGCCTCGCGTAGCACCCAGAGAAAAATCTTCATCAGGGAGTCCGATATCCTGAGGCTTGGAAGATTGTCAATCGCATCAAGGAGAAATGCCTATGAGAGGAAATGTTAACATTCAAACATCTGGAAGCACGCTTCTCGATGTAGAAATTTGATCTTGATGTAGCGATCATCGGGTCAGTAGGGAGGATAGAAAGCGAGGGTTGCCGATATCACTCCATAGCCCACATACTGCACGAGGTTACTGCTACTTTACTAGGATATAGTTACATTAATCATTTAGTCACTATGTACTGTTAAATAAAACAAAATCGATGTGCCGGAGGTAAGGATTTACATAGAATGTGCCACACTTCTTCAAAACATTATCTTGCCTCCACGAGAGGTCGATCGCACGACCAAACTGGGGGATGAGGTGACAACTGCGGGCTATCCATGAGACCGGGATGACGGAAGCGTTGCGGCGGTGTTGGCGCGTCGAAGGGGCGACTTTGTACATCCCGGAGATGGGGTCTTGTTGACGGAGCGGGGTGAACCACTCGATATATACGAGTGGCTCCTCGAATGAACCATACTCGGCCGGGAGTGAGAATATCACCTTTACCTGCCCGGGGTGCAAACCTAACAAACGGTGAGCATTGAATCAGGATCGTGTTGAATACATACCATCGAGCGTCTGCACCTGACGCGTCTCGTTGTTTGTCAGCGGCCCCTTCCTTGCGAGTACTGTGTCGGAGAGTGGAGGTTTCTCCTTTTGGCGGTTATTGGGTGGCTTCCGTGCTATTGTTGCCCGGATTACATCGTTGGTTTGATGGGATGATGCATGTCGAATGGGTGGGATGTGGATGGTAAACTGCTTGAAGGTGGGGAAGGGAACCTTGATTGAGTCGAAGTCTGGAGGGAGTAGAGATTGCGACGAGAGGAACGACCGAAGGGAGGGGAGAAAATCGACGGCGCCGTAGTTACTGATGATGGAAACTGCAGTCGTCGCGGGATCGGGAGGTGTTTTCGCAATCGAGTACTGGAGGCGGTCTGAGTCAATCGGCACCCTGGCATTCTGGGGCTCGGTGCAACAGTCTGATTCGGGTTCGGGCTCAGTGGAGGTAGGTTCCGGGGTGTCGGTCTGGGCAATCCAGTCAAGGTACGAAGAAAAAATGGCAATGGACTCGCGTCGCATTAACCATTCCTTCATCTGTGGAATGTAGTCGCGTTTGTTTGATGATTCGTAAGCAACCTTGGCGTAATCGATGTGGAGGCGTTCGGATGCCTCGGTGTTGTAGCCATCGGCAGTTCCGCGAGAGCGGATCATCCCCACGTAGTGTTGCATGGAGTGGATCTTCGGGATCTCGAAATTCTTTCGTACACCCTTGCTGAGGAAGATCCGTTTGGCCTGGGTGAATTTCTCCCAAGCTTGCTCAAGTTGTCGAAGTGTTTCGTCTGTGTGAGTCTCGTAGTGGGCGAGATAAATAAAATCGAGGAGATGGCGAACGGTCCGGATGACGAGCTCAGAGGAAACATTGAGGATGGTCCCCAAGAAAACCTTCTCCATCTCCTTGCGCTCGGTCCCAGTCCACTGCGAAACATGGGAGATTCCTGACTTGAAGTGACGGAGAGAAGGATGGGAAGGCATCGCCTTGAAGCGGCGGTCGATTTCTGGCCGCTTCACAGAAGCGGCAGAGATGGCCCACTCGGAGACGTGGTCGTTGAAGACGCCTTTGTGCAACTGGTGGAGGATATCGGGGGTAAAACACGAGAAGATGTCGCAGTGTGGGAGGTCCTTCCAGAACGGGTCAACAAAGCGTATCCCCTGTTCTGTGAATGCCGGAGGTTTAAGTCCCTTCGAAACCCGATCGATCAGTTGGAGTGTCTTGGCTGGGTCTCGGAGGGGGGAAAAAACACGCTCGCCAAGATTCTCCACAGAAACGAGACACTTTGGGCATCGGTTCTCCATACAGCAGGCAACTAAGCACTGCTCGGGATGGTCGGCAACGTAGGCAGCGAGGATAGGAAAGACACGACGGACATTTCCATCAGCACAAACCATATCAACACCCTGCTTCCCTGCTTCGATCATGGGAGCCAGAATGTGTCGCATGCAGTGATGGAATAGGCGGTACTGGTGGACAGAGCGGGTTGACTCCTTGAAACACTCGAGTTTCTCAACGGGGATATAACCGATGAGGACCGTTCCATGCTCAGAGCCTTTGCGTCGTGTTCCCTTCTCGATATTTCCCAAGGTGAGGTACACGGGCCATGCTTGCTTGTCTCCCTGAAAGTGGGTCAATCTCGTCTTGTCCGACGACAGAATGACGGAGGCAATCGTTGCCCCTTGTGGAAGTTTTTCCTATTGCCAATCAATGTCCGAGATCAGCATCAGAATGAGAGTATTCAATGGTGGTTCAAACGAAGCACTCACTTGCGTGTTCCACCACCAATCCCCCGTCCACATCTCATCGTAAACGCGAACCTTGCCCTCCTCATCTAGGAACTTCAACTGGGGCTCGTACCGAAGCTTCTCTCGAAACAGCGGATTCCCAATGAGTTCGCAAATGCACTCGACTGGATCTCGCCGCCACAATTCAACCTCTTGTGTTACACACTTCCCATCTTCGCCAAGTTGATCCCCCTTGACTTTGAAGACATCACAAGTCCACTCCGGTCCACGAGGGAGCCGCTCGATCTTTTTCAACAGCGCTTTTGCAGTTTGAAAGCTCATCTTCCCCCGAAACTACATTCAGGCTCGTGAGCAAGAGGGAGAGTAGAATGAGTACATGTACAATTCACCTTCTCGAGCTTGAGAAACTTATCAATATTCCGCTGGCTGACGCTGGTTTCGACCAGCCACCGGGCAAGTTCCCATTCTTCCTTATCGACAAATGGGTCCCATGACGCCTTGCCCGCCAACCGTTGGCGATGACGGATATTTTCGAAACGAGAGCCGGTGTCAGTTAGGTTCAACGTCCTGAGGATTTCACCTGCATGGCCCTCAGGGTAGTCCCAGAGCCAATATCTCCCCATGTCCCCTGCCTCTGGCCCATCCCCGGTGTCGCCGTCCATATCATCTTCAACCCTCGCTCTCCTTGGGTCGGCATCAGGAGCGTTGGTATCTTCGTAGGGAGGGGGAGTAAGTCTGCCGGAGGTGTCTGCCTCCAAAGGTGTTATCTGCGAAGGTTGCTGTGATTCAGGGGGAGACAAGGTAATGGGTTGGTGTTCGTGTGACCGGTTTCGAGCCTGAATAGCCGCCCTGCAATTAGGGCTCATCCGGACATGAGCACGAACCCCCTGTTGGCTGGCAAACCCCTGCCCACAAATACCACACCGGTGCTCTTGTGTTCGAGTCCTGGGCATGAGCGTGGAAAGCGGGCCGATCGCACGAGATTAAAAAATTGTAAGTTCTTCTTTCACCTCCCTGATCTCAATGGACAGTGACAACGACTCTGCTGGTCACTCCCATGAGGAGGACTCGGATGCCACCCGTCCCATCAAGCGAGCGAGGGTGGCCACCCGCACCAACCCACCCCGAACACAAAACCCAACAACGAAGAAAAAACAAACCGGTGAGTCCAAGTCCATCTCGATATTGCAGCTATCGAAATATTCACTCCACCCATAGAGGATAACGCCATGGATGCATTAGAGAAGCGCCTCGCACGAATTGAGAAGGCCGCTTCAAAGAAGGACCAGGAAATCACTCGACTCCAGGCTGAGCTAGAGGACCGCGAGGAAGTTAGAAGAGCACGCTTCCCAAACGGCTCACCAGGGAACTCCGACGTAGAAAGCGAAGACAATATCGGGGGAAATGCGGCCGACTCAGTAAACATTTCGTTTACGTTATTTCACTCGAGCTCATGATTGGGTTATCCTAGATTGAACTCGTGCATCAATACACCTCTGCTGGGTCCGGTCAGCAGCGCAGGCTTCGACGAGACGGCAGCAGTCGTCATCGGTCTCGCCAACCGACAACCCCGCCTAATGAATCATTGGAACTTCCTGGTGACACAAACGACGGCGTGGTCAACCCCCGGTCTCCTAGCCCATCCATTACCCCCGGCCCCTTTCCACCCCAGCGATCCTCACTTCCAACCACGTCGCATATCCCTGGACATGGACTACATCAGCGCAACGAACCCGCACCGCCGAACAGCAACCCGAGTCAGTTCCAGGACCCCGCTCACACTCCCGCTATCAATCCACGGATACTCAGGTCCCTCCCACTCCCTCCATGGGCACACGGTAAGGAACCGGCAAAAAACTTGAAAGCAAAAGCATCAGATTGGGAGAAAGTGGTTGAAGACAGAGTCCTCGGTGCTTCGTACCGCTATGAGGTCAAGATACTTACGGAGGATCCTTTCCCGGGTGTCGAGAAACAAAGTCGGTGGTCGGAGGAAGTATGGATGACCGAATTCAACGGCCAACCACAGTGGGCTTTAACGGACAGGATCCGCAGTTATGTGTGTATCATATCCCTCGTTCGAAATTTGCATGGACTGAAATATCACCGAAGCTCATGGCTCGTGGTTCCCACGGGAGAGGCGAAGTGAAGAAGGCAGCAGCGGTGGTGGCTCCCCTCCACTATGGTTTTCGTGCTACCTCGGAAAGCATGGATACGAACGTGACCTTGCATCTCAAACTGACAGCTCGTTCAGCATTTGTATACAAGGTATTTTCCACCACTTCCAATGCTCCCTCATTTGCTCATCCACATACAATAGGACCCAGGTAATCGGACTGGGGTGATGCAGCACCCTGCAATTGAAGCGGTTGCCCGTGAGGCATGGTTCAAGAACCGCCAGGGCTTCGGGGTGTCAAATGATCTGAGCGACGCGTTCAGCCCGATTTCCTTGGCATCTCTCGCACTCATTAGGACCGCCATGAGTTTCTTGCCTCATTCTTGTCCACCACCTGATGTTTCTCCAAACAGCTGTTTTGTGCAATCAGTGAGTGGTCATCTGGGTCGCACAAGCCGATCCAATTTCGAGAGGAAACGTACAAGAAAGAATACAGAAGGCAGCTAAAGGACGTTGAGGAGTGGCACGGTGTTGATCCGGACCTATTCACAAAAGACCGGCAGCAAATGCATGACAATCTCCGGTGTGTTGCACAGTCCCCAACTTGAACGTTTTCTCACCACCGAAACTCAGCGTGCAACTTGGCCTTAGCAAGAAGGAGTTGCCCCCTGCCGCTGACATGGACGAAGTTGATCGACTCCAAGCAATCGCTGAAGCTCGCGAACGTCGCGGCAGGGCCGCAGAAATCATTACTGACACAACTGACACCGGTAGTTAGTTCTGTGTCTCGTAGTCCCTGAATATACCGTTCTCCGATAGTATCTATAGCTTGGTAGCAAGGGAAACACCTGACTACGATGGTAGGGACACATAGCAAAGGCATTCTATGTATCACTCCGATAGCGTGAATGTTCCTGATGCTAATCTATGGAGCTCTATCCATCAGGATACTTGTCTACCATGCTATGTTCGCTATCCAATCTATATATCTCTACATCGTCACAAAGCCACTCCAGATGAACGTTCACTGGGTACCCCTCCGACTGAGCCATCGCGAGACACTTGCTATTTTGTTTGGATACGGAAACCATTCATTGGAGTTCGGTACATCTCTGGGGTTACTGAGTCCAATGTCAGTTAGAGCAGTGTCCTCTGTGAGTAAATCACTTGTTGAGCATGCACCAGTATATCTATACTAATACAAGATATACTACAAGGATACTCTAAGTCTTACCTTGGGGTGAGAGGAGAGGGAGGCTTAAGAGGGGAGGAGATGGTGGAAGAGAGGAGAGAAGTGATGTATTGCATAGAGCGGGGGACCGCATATTTATACATACTACATAATGTGCACAGATCATGTTTGGTCGTGCTTGGTGCCTTAAGGGCACATGTGACATAATGGAGGCAGCCATTGAGGTGCCATCAATCCGGGTATCCGGGTTGCTAATAAGCGTGATCTGGACGGTCACTATTGTCAGAACCGACCTCGCCAACAGGCCTACTGAACCGATGCTAGTCTCTCTTAGAGCTCGGTACACGAAGGTGTGGGGTAACCGCGGATTTCTTCAGAGTGGGTCGTGACAGACCACTCCCGTACGTGTTGGCGTAACTTGCGGCTCCGGAATATCCGTGGTTCGGGTAGGTAGAAAATAGAGGCCGAGGTAACGCGTTTCGGCAC
>Ga0307511_10008158_pt1 | contig 10479 bp, 5 predicted proteins | sample 13_EM_MG_FD_200266 | JGI IMG/M metagenome (GOLD analysis project Ga0307511, IMG submission 200266) | Populus trichocarpa ectomycorrhiza microbial communities from riparian zone in the Pacific Northwest, United States - 13_EM | ecosystem: Host-associated > Plants > Roots > Unclassified | place... | reverse complement strand
CTACAGCCTGGAAATTTGATTCTGGTGCAAGTTCTCACATGACATGTGATATAGGACAATTTGATACAATCAAATCCTATTATGGAACTGTAACTGTAGGCGGAAATAACTTTTTACAGGTAGAGGGAACAGGAACAGTTCGCTTGAATTGTATACTTCCTGATGGCTCAGTTCAACCAGTAATACTAAAAGATGTTTTATATGTTCCTACTCTCTATCATAACTTGTTCTTATGGAATTCAGTTCGTGCTCAAGGCTACATATGGGAAGCAAGTGGCAATTATAGATACTTGTATACAAAGAATAGAAAGCTAGTTCTTACTACAGAGTTTCATATTGGTCTTCCCTGTATTATTGAAGCACCTAAATGAGCTTCAAATGCGTTCGTAACATATAATACATCATTTGCGCAATGGCATAATGCACTGGGTTACCCGTCTCAGATTGTTCCTGGTGCCTATCAAGATGGGTATGTCATACCACCAGCAGCACTACAATTCGAGTTTATTCCATGAATTCAAGCGAAATCAAACCACAAAGTTCCACATACACAAGAAAGCCGTTCGTCATGCCCTTTCGAAATCATCCATAGGGACTTAAGTGGCATATTACCAGTACCTTCATATGGTAACACACGTTATTATCTAACCTTTATTGATGATTTTACAGGAATGAGTTCGGTTTACTTCCTTTAATTCAAGTATAAAGCTGCTACAGCCATTGAACACTTTCTCAACATAGTTGAAGGTCAATTTTGACCCACTATTCAGTGTTGTAAAACTGATAATGGTGGAGAATATATCAACAATCGAAAACAAACATTCTGGAGCAACAAAGGCATTCGACATGAGCCAATTGCACCTTTCAATCATGAATCCAATGGTATACCAGAACCCTGTGATCGAACAATTCAGAACATGATGCGTGCTATGTTATTGAACTTAGACAAACCCCTATAGGCGGATTCATGCTCTACCGCACTCTACCTTCGAAATCGCCTACCTCACTCATTTCTTAATGGAATGACACCTTATGAAGCACTATATCATGTCAAACCAGAAATTTCGCACTTACGTACCTTTGGCGCATCTTGCTATATCCATATACCATCTGAAAAGCGTCCAGCTGGCTCAAAGCTTCATTCGAGAGCCGAATTAGCCACATTTCTTGAATATACCTCTACCTCACATATTTACAGAATTCAAGAATCTAACAAACATTTATCTTCTGTTCCTGCAAATGAATATTATTTCCCTAAAAACTCAAGTCCAACTGCACCAAACTCCCTGCAACTATCAGACACACCAACCAATCCAGAGACAGAATCAGGATGTGCAGAAATTGAAATGGACGACCCTGTTTGTCACGGGGGCTATATTAACTATATAGCGGATACTCCAACTATAAAATAGAACGGCCTCATGTTCTATTGGCACCACGGAACTTATTCAGCACTCCGAATAAACCTTCAGCATGTAAAGTCTCTTCTAGACTTATCCGCACCTTCAGGCTTTAATCCGCAATAGAAGACACAACTGTCCAGTTAATGCGAAATAATTAGGGTAGCACTGCGAGGTCAAAACCACAGATAAAGTCAGAACTCAGAAATGTCAACCTAGAACTTTGTAGGCTTCGTGTAGAATCGATTGCTTAACAGCTATGGTGGGCGCTATTCTCACCTTCGACAATTCTCTCACTATTTGTATTCCGCGATGATGAATATTGTGATAACTCGCGGGTTTCGGATTGCGCATGTCCGAGGGTTGTCACATCAGCTTTTCTTCATGCAGTCGCCTTCAGCACTTAGTCTGCCAGCGTTTCAGCTACTGCCGAGACATACTACACACTTGACTCAACTAAGAATACTTTTCCTAACTGTATCTCTAGTAGATTAGACTACCTATTCTTGTTCATCACCTAAGCGAGATAACTATAGTCTTATTCCGATGCCAGAGTAACTTTCAGATAGTAAACTTAAGGTCGTTCAGTTTACAAGTCAGATTTCTTAATTAATAGGTCCGGGGTCATCCAGCCGAGTTGTCTAGTATCCATTCGGAGCCTGCCTCGTATACACGTGGACCAGCTTCAATTGCTCATAACTCCGCGGATGTGACTCCGTTGATCTTCATTAAGGTCTCATTTGAAAGCTCTTTCTGCTTGGAATCTATTAGACTAAGTCCTTTCTCTACTTATGTTAACCAGGCATGTTCTAGAACCTGCAGAAGTAGTTTTAACAACTTCCACAGGCTATAACTCGCCCAGTATGACTCTGATCGCAAAACGGATTCCACAAATGGATTCAGAGTGCAAAACTACCCCTAAAACCAACTTGAACCGAAAGTTTCTGAGAACCCTTTATTTTCGCTCCGATTTCCATTGCTTCTTATAGTGTCAACGGATGCAATTTAGTCTAAATTACACCCTGGTGGCTTGATTTTTTTATTTCTCCCTTAGGAGATTTCAGGGTAACCCAAAACAGCTAGGAGCGACGAATGCGGGTAGTATGGTATTTAGGTAGAACCTTTAAAATATGCAGATCGCAACCATGGTTACGGTTTCCCGATCAAGCTTAGTCTCATTCTGCAATAAGCTTCTGAAGTTGCTTACCTCACAGGTGTTGACCTAAACCGCATGTCGTAAGTAGCTCACCTAGTAGTTTCAGGGTAACCAATCCTAGTTCAGGGTAACTGGGTAAGTTCAGGGTAACTGCTCCCATACAATTTTCGACTTAGAAATATTTTCTTCCATTGTATAGTAAGAAAACTTGTCTGACTGTAACTAGATCACTAGGAGTCGGAATCACACGAAACTTGAACTGTAGCTCCAGCTATAGGTTCTTAAGTAGTTCCTGTATCCTTGGACCCAGCACGCTATATTTCTATTGTCGAGCCTTACTGCAGATAGAATTAATACTGCTACGAGTAATATTTTCTAGTAACGCGCAACACTTATATTTAAGTATTCCTTAGACATGTATAACATATCCTTGGCTCATTCTGTATACTACAAGTACCCTTAGGTGGGCCGGTAGTCACCCCGAGACACTGTTAGAATTACAGAATCATTTGAACCCAAGAATTTCGAAATTTCTGTACTACTGCCACTAGAAGATGCACAACAGTATCTAGCTATTGAATCATCTACAACATTGAAGCCTGCTGTACAGCGTGTTAGCAATAGAACACACCATAAACCTCGACCATTTTGGGAAACCATTGATCTACCTGATCCTCCACTTACTACGCTTTTAGCTTGTACACTACTTACAACAGCAGAGTATAAGCCTCGCACTTACAACCAAGCCATATCCTGCTCGGACGCCTCCAAGTGGTTCCAAGAAATGCAAGAAGAACTGGATCTCCTTAAAGATCAAAATGTATGGACAATTGTACCAGAACCAAAAATTTGCAACATCGTTGGCTGCAGGTGGGAATATGAGATCAAACAAGATGCCACTGGAAATATAACAAAATACAAAGCCCGCCTGGTTGCACAAGGCTTCTCCCAACAACCTGGCTCAGACTTCGATAAAATATTTTCACCAGTTGTTCGTTATGACTCACTACAACTACTTATTGCACTCTTACTCTACTTCAATTGGTTTCCAGATTAACTCGATATCTAAGGAGGCAAGCTCTATGGTTACCTCAAAGACGAAATCTACATGAAACTCCCGCATGGTTACCAGCAGAATGGACAGTGCGCACGCCTTAACCACTCCATCTACAGTCTCAAATAATCACCTAAAGCCTGGTACGAGCGCCTGACGACCTATCTACTTCCTTTGGAATGAACTATATCATCTTTCGACCCTTATGTCCTCATCAACCTTCAAGATCAGATTTTTATTGCGATTTATGTGGATGATATCACCTTGTTCGGCCCACCTGGATCTGCTGGATCTGCACTAAAAATTGCGTTGAAATGGGAATTTCAACTGATAGAACTGGGTACCCTAAATTGGCTGTTAGGAATCCAAATCGAATACCATTGTCACGAGGTGACTACCGGCCCACCTAAGGGTACTTGTACTATACAGAATGACCCAAGGATATGTTATACACATCTAAGAAATACTTAATAAATAAGTATTGCATGTTACTAGAAAATATTACTCATAGCAGTGATACTTCTATCTGCAGTACACCTCGACAATTGAAATATTGCGTCCTGAGTCCAGGGATACAGGAACTACTTAAGAACGTGCAGCTGTAGCTACAGTTAAAGTTTCGTGTGATTCCGACTACTAGTGATCTAGTTATAGTCAGACAAAGTTTCTTACTATACGACTGAAGAAAATATTTCTAAGTCAAAAATTGCATGGGAGCAATTACCCTGAACTAGCCAAGTTACCCTGAACTAGGATTGGTTACCCTGAACCTACTAAGTGAGCTACTTACCAAATGCGGTTTAGGTCAACACACCCTCGTTAAGCAACTTCGGAAGCTTTTTGCGGAACTAGACTAAGCCAGATCGGGAAACCGTACCTATGGTTGGGCTCAGCATATTTTTACGGTCCTACCGACACATGATACTAGCCGCATTCGTCCCTCCTACCCGTTCTGGGTTACCCTGAAATCTACTTCAAGAGAAATATAAAAATCAAGCCCCCAGGGTGTAATTTAGACTAAAGTGCGTCCGGTGACACTATGAGGAGCAATGGAAATTGGAGCGAAAATAAAGGGTTCTCAGAAACTTTCGGTTCAAGTTGGTTTTAGGGGTAGTTTTGCACGCTGAATCTATTTCTGGAATGCGTTTTGCGATCGGAGTTACACTGGGCGAGTTATAGGCTGTTGAAGTTGTTAAAACTACTTCTGCAGGTTCTAGCACATGCGCGGTTAACAAAAGTAGCTAACGGACCTAGTCTATTAGATTCCACGCGGAAAAAGCTTTCAAATGGGACCTTAATCAAGATTAACAGAGTCATATCCGGGGAGTTATGAGCAGTTGAAGCTGGTCCACATGTATATGAGGCAAGCTCTCAAAGGACAATAGACAACTCGGATGGATGATGCCGGATCTATTAATTAAGAACTCTGAGTTCTAAACTGAACGACTTTAAGTTTACTATCTGAAAGTTACTCTAGCATCGGAATAAGACTATAGTTATCTCGCTCAAGGAATGACTAAGAATAGGTAGTGTAATCTCCTAGAGATATAGTCAGGAAAAGTATTCTTGGTTGAGTCAAGTGTGTAGTATGACTCGGCAGTAGCTGAAACGCTGGCAGACTAGGTGCAGAAGGCAACTCCATGAGGAAAAGCTGATATAACAACCTTCGGACATGAGCAATCCGAAGTCCGCGAGTTATCACAATATACATCACCGCGGAATACAAATAGTGAGAGAATTGTCGAAGGTGAGGATAGCGCCCACCATAGCTGTTAAGCAATCGATTCTACACAAAGCCTACAAAGTTCTAAGTTAACGTTTAAGTTCTGACTTTATCTCGGATAAGTCTAGAGGGACCTTAGTTTTGCTGAAGAATTATTCAGAGTTCTGAATAAGTTCGTTGTGGCAATAGAACATACGGCCGCTCTATTTTATAGTTGGAGTATCCGCTATATAGTTAATAGAGCCCCCGTGACACACAGGCTCTCTTGTTTCAACCCTATCAGATGTGCCATCCCTTCTATGTCTCCTATCGGCACATTCCATAACTTCCGCCCTGCATTCCCACACCCCATACATACCATTTCTTGCTCCCCACCTGGTTTGCTTGAGCCCCGCAAAGAAAGTAATGACACTGGGGCTACCTCATGCATCATGTCAATACGATTCCGCACGCTGAAAAGCCTGTCCTGTTTGCCCACAATCTTCCCATCCAGTATCCGATTAGCCGCCTTTGTATGTCCTCTGTGTCGCACCCATACCCAATCGGCCCTTAGCTTACTCAATCTCCACAATGGCTGCCCCGCTGTCCACCAGATGTTGTGTGTCTGTATACCCTCGCCTTGAAATTTTGCCCCTGGCACTGTGAGCTTAGTATAATAGTGAGTCGGGAAACGTGTGACCTCTGCAAGACTCACTGCGGCTACTGCGAGCCCCCTGAGGTATTCATAGAACTGCTGCATAAGCTCAGTAACCATTAGCTTTTCCGCAAGCCTGCCCATTGGGGTCCCTTCCGGACCATTCGAAGCTTGTTTACCCCCGAATCTCGCATATTTAGAGTTGCTTAAGGGCATTGGGCTCTCGTCTGGCTCCTCGGCATCTTGCGTCCGCTTGCTGCTGTCCTGTATTCTGACCGCATCAAGGATTTCGCGATCCACCTGATACTCCCGACTCCAAACCTCAATGTTCAATTCCCTTATCCTCAAAGCATGTTCTCTAGTGATGATATCAAGGATTTGGTCAGTTGCATTCATGTGGTTAGATCTCCTATACGCATCCTTTAAAGGCTTGTGCATCACCTCCGTCACCTCTGTCGAGTACTGCGGGAGTCTCCCGAAGTCTCTTATCTGAGTGTTATAGTGTGACAGCAAATGTATCTTAAGGAAGTTGAAATCGGCTTGTGAGAGGTCTTCCTGTACCACTTGTTGTCACTCATGCCGTTCTTCCGTAGCCATATTTTTCCATTTTGGGATACTAAGTTGGAAATATTCCTCCAGTTTATCCTGACGTGCTCCATATTGTTCAACTGCCAGCTCTCTCGAGGCCTCTTTTGAGCTCTAATGGTCCTTTTTTGGCGCTCGAAACTCACTAAAGACATGGAGGTTATAGTGGAACTTTCTGAGATATTGATCCTTATAGCCAATGGTCTGCTGTGTATGACTCCTGTACTGTACCATAAGACAGAAGTCGGTGATATATCGTACACAATGGATCACTTTCTTGCTTTCTTCTTTCGCCGCTGCTGAGAGACTGGCGGTGTCTGTTATCGGATCTTATAGAGCCGCTGTTAAGCAAGCCAATATTACTCGATTAAGCTCCTGTATTTCAGTTCCACTCCACATCTTTATCTGTCGATAGCGCTTTTGAGGTGGTCAATATCCTGGGTGTGGTGGGATCTGTTCCCAGATCTATTCAAACACCTCCAAACGGTGGTGTTTGCTAAGAAACTGCTCTATCCAGCTCAGCAGATGCTTTAGTATCCCGAGGAGAATATTGTGAAGTATGTCACCACGGATTATCAACGGGGGCTGGACTCCTAGGACTCGCAACTATACCAATAGCACATTTCCGACGGGCTTGATGCCTGCATCAGCCAACCTGCTCACATCTTAGCCATACTCTGAATACATTCTTTCACATTCTTACATACCTTTCCATATCCCCTGCCAGAAAAAGACTCTCCTAAGCTGTGTGATCGGGCATCACAAGTGGGTTTTTTGAGAGTATTCCCAGTTGTTGCGGACTTGCAATGTAAACAGGGCACCGATTGGTCTTAATACTATGAATATTGACATTTTCCATGTGGTTGGCCAGCCAGGTGGAGAGAACTGGGATGCACTTCCTAACCTTGCTATCTCCACATAGGATGTCTAACCCTCCTGCCTTCTAACTTTATTAATAGATACCGTTGCACCTCCATAGGATTGTATACGTACCTTGAATAGCTTTGTTAATGGCAACAGGATATGCGCAATAATCTTATACTGTACGCTGAGAGCATCATACTCCTGATCCTTAGCTGAGAAGCCAGCAACCTTATTGTTCCATTTGGGGCCGACCGGGAGAAGCCCCACTAAGATCCACGCTTGTGATGATGGCTTATTCCGAAACTCCTAGCGGATATTACTAATGCTTATGAACAAGGGCCAAAATTTCTTGTCCCCGGAGAAATTGGTGAGGAAAGTTTGATCAGACGTGAGAAGCACAGGTACAAGCGTTGAGCCGACTGGCAGTGTGTTCTACTGTCTTCTTAGCACATGCTCTTATACTAGGAGGAAACGCTTCGTACTTGCGTCCGCCACCACCAATCACCAGTATGCCTATCTGTATATACTCGGTTATATTCCTCATCGAATTCGTATTTAGATGCAAAAACCAGATGTTCGGTGTAGGCTCGTTGCCGCAGTAGATACTGAATCATATCTTCGAGATCCCTGTAATAGAATGTACAGCCTTATTGCAGGTGGAAGTCGACTGTGCCTTTGATCCAACTAGGCTGATCTATCATTGCACGCATTTTATTTCTCCACGTATACCCTGACTGAAAATGGACCCCATGGGCGTCTGGTAACAGACTTGTCTTGCAAAACCGATCTATATTTGTTAAGGAGGTTTTGCTTTCATGGAAGAACTTACCAAGCTTGTATTCCTATGCACTCTGGGAGGGGAATATCGGGTTAAATTGAAGCCGTTGCAGATCATCCAAAGCTCTTGTCACTATTATCTTTCCCACCTCATACTCTGCTGGAAGACATTCTGTAACTGGCCCACCACCCTCAGTGTTCGGGATTGCTTGCTCACTACGGGTATCTAGATCTAATAGTGGATCCCAAAAGTAGGAATTTTGTCTTCCTTCAGTTCTTTGTTCAATGTTTTGAAGTCTCTTACCACCCTCGGGTTCCACATCCAGAGAAATTTTACCATGCTAGACTCCTTGCTCACTACGAGTATCGGGATCTAATGGTGGATTTCAATAGTCAGCATTTTGTCTCCCCCCAGTTCTTTCTTTAATGTTTTGAAGTCTCTTACCACCCTCTGGTTCCATATCCAGAGAAACCTTAGCATGCTGGACTGCTTGCTCACCATGAGTATCGGGATCTAATGGTGGATTTCAAAAGTCAGAACTTTGTCTCTCTTCAGTTGTTTGTTTGATGTTTTGAAGTCACTTACTGCCCTCTAGTGCCACATCCAGTCTGCTAAACTTCGATCCCGTCTCAGAATGACTGAGGAAGCCAGAAAACAGAGCTCTGGTCTCTGCAGGTCGCTTCAGGGATTTTGAGGGTATGTCCTCTACCACAACGGAAACAGAACTTTGCAGCTTCTGCCAGCCAGGCGTTCTCACAGGTACCGTGGAGTTTGGATAGGGATATGGTGTCTCCTCATGGTCCCCGACAGGTTGGTCGAGAGCTACCACTGATCCTGTAGCAGACTCCAAGTGATTTTTTCACAAGTTTCTGGTATAGTTTCCAGCTTTACGGAATTCAAAGTGACAAAACCGACAAGGCATTTTGAATGTCACCTTAACATGATGAAGGTGCGGTTCGAGGTGACTCCCCATTCTGTAACTATCTCAAATTGTACAGGCTCCAGTGTATCCCTCGTGTCCTCGTTGGCAACGTTCCAAATAGGCGGCAAATTCGGACAGCATCTATCCCTGACACTGGGAGGAGTTGTCAGTCTTGTGGGCACCGGGTTCTCGTCGCGTAGTCTGGTTGGCACGACCACTCTAGTCTCGTTCAACCACTCCTGTGGAGCTCGTCGCGTAACATGGGTCTCCCCTAGTCTGCTCTAGTCTGGTTGGCACGATTGCTCCTGTGGAGGTAGTCTGGTTCTGTGGAGGAGTCTTTTCCAGCGGTCCTCCAACCAGGAACAGCTAGTCACATACTTCAAAGGTCTAGCCATGTGATGATTAGTCTGGTTGATTCACGGCTTCCAAGTTAACTCGGTCACGTTACTATTATGGCGGACTGGGCTAGGCAAGGAGTCAACTTGGCTAAACGAGCTGCACGGATCTACATAGTCTGTAGTCCGGTTGGCACACATAGTCTGCATGCACGCATCTTCTTAGTCTGGCTGGACTAGTCTCACAAGCCGCTCGTAGCGGTTGCACTTGGTTGCAAAACCCAACCAGACTAGCACAACCCTAGACTTACACAATCCCTCCTGGAGTTAGTTTGGCTGGCACGACGGCTTGGTATTGCGGGTCAAGTTGCAAAACTAGGTTAGCCTCAGGCTTTGCGAACTCCCCTAAGTTCCTCCTATACTATACTAAGCTTCTCGCAGTATAGTCTGGTTCTTACAGTTGGACTACCGGAGTCCAGACGAAGAGAGGTATTGCCCAATACAGTATATAGTGCAGCCACACAAAGCAGAATACAGTAGCTTAGAGATATGTTGTACATGCGCACTGAACACTGGTTCTCTGTGTCCGCAATAACTAGTTGTTTCATCGAACACATACCTAATGTGGCACTGCAAACATCCGAGTTGCTATTGCTGTAGACTGTATTAGTCCGAAGCCGGATGACCGCTTGCCTTCAAATGCATGATAGTGAAATCTTCTTCAATTCAGAGCAAACAAAGAACCTCAGACAATACCTCGAGAAGGTCTCTACATATACCTGTCATGGGGGCTCTATTAACTATATAGCGGATACTTCAACTATAAAATAGAGCGGCCGTATGTTCTATTGCCACAACGGAACTTATTCAGAACTCCAAATAATCCTTCAGCATATAAAGTCCCTTCTAGACTTATCCGCACCTTCAGGCTTTAATGCGCAAGAGAAGAATCAACTGTCCAGTTAACGCGAAATCACTAGGGTAGCACTGCGAGGTCAAAACCACAGATAAAGTCAGAACTCAGAAAT
>Ga0307511_10008156_pt1 | contig 10482 bp, 10 predicted proteins | sample 13_EM_MG_FD_200266 | JGI IMG/M metagenome (GOLD analysis project Ga0307511, IMG submission 200266) | Populus trichocarpa ectomycorrhiza microbial communities from riparian zone in the Pacific Northwest, United States - 13_EM | ecosystem: Host-associated > Plants > Roots > Unclassified | place... | reverse complement strand
ATTTCTACATTATATTTTTCTACATCTGGAGGCCAAGATTTTCTAGTATTTTATGTATTTATGTATTATATTTTTCCTTTTATCTGTAGTGCTCTATAGTCTCGTAATTCTCAATAGTTCCGAATATAGATAATTATTAGTCTGGTTGGGATAATTATATTAAAATATTATTGTGGCCAGTTTTATTGATGGGTGGGCTGGGCCCATTGATGAATGGGCTGGCCATTAGCGCGATTGATGGGTGGGCCGGCCCAACCATCTTTAGCGGCCCATCGATCAATGGGCCGTATTGACGTATGGGTCAGAACACTACTCCAACACCTTCAAGTAATGAAGATCCTCCAGCAAACATAAGAAGCCTCACACTCAAGAAAGCCCCAAGTCAATTGTTCCAACTGAATGAGACAGAGTGCTCGCCCTTAGCCCTGATGATCAAGACCTTACCTGCACTGCTACCAACGTTACAGAAGATATTATTAATATTTTCCTAAGATATTGATTCGTGCCGGTTGAATTAACCTGGCAATCCCGCGTTCCTTCCTGTTGTTTTAATTGTCATTCTGAATTTACAATGGAGGAAGGTATGGCAAACAAAGTATCTATCGTATGTTTTCTTTGTTCCTTATGTCATGACTCCATGCTATAGATGATTTTGAAGTTGAATTGGTCTCTTACTTTTCATTGCGAAGACTGCGACTTTCATAATTGTCGTACTTGCACTTGTTACTTTGGATTACTTCCAGATTGGTCAAGACAACAAGAGTAGGAAATCCTTTTAAGTGGGGAAGTGTAATGGAAGACCGTTTCCTATAATTGGCTTATTACGCATTTCCTAGCACATGTCATGTATACCAGATAGCTCGGGTACAGTACCTTGTGTACTACTGCCTTAGGCATATCTGGTCCTTATGTATTTTCTTATAGCATGATGCAATACACATCCACACCTGTATTTCTAAGTACTGGAGGCCTGACCTCCAACACGTGTATTTACAGTCATGGAGGAGTACTTTCTGAACCGGCCAGAAAGCAGGTTTTCTGGAAGGGCCAGAAAACAGGTTTTTCAGACTCCAGAAGGCTTGGCGGCTAGTATAAGTACTGAGCCGATCCGCCCTTCTGGAGGAGGATTCTCAGATCAGATCACTTCAGAAACAGTTCAGACAAGCCTTAGATAGCTTCAATATAGAGAGATTACACCTGTTAATTCTCTCCCCGCTTGTGAAATCTGTATGGTCTCAAATACCCTCTGAGTCCTCGACTTAGCGGAACCAATAACACACATACACTATCAGCCTGCTGATGGTATGGACTCTGTTAAATAGCCCCCAGTGTTACTATTTGCATCGCCCATTACAAGATTCCTCCTCTTTAATTTGAATATGCTCGAAAATCTTCTCTATGAGAAACAATCGCTTCGGCCCTTTATACGTAAACCATTTAGTGTCTATTTCGGTGTCTAGTGTTCGGGCATCACCGAAGATTTGCTCAGTTGTATTTTTGATCCTTGTGACTTGCTTACTGGTTGGGGAGTTAGACATTGCAGGATATATAATGGTACTGGGTGATATTGCTAAGAATTCGTGTATTGAGGTTGGTAGCAATGTTGCTTGAGATAGTTAGTATAAAGCTAGCTGTAGTATGAGGATAAGGGAAGAGACAAACGTAGGGGAGGTATGAATTCCCTATATAATACTTTCAACTTTGACCAACTCGTTTGTCTATGAATATGCAAAAACCAAACTCGTTTGCCCATGCATATGCTTTAGCCAGCTCGTTTGCCCATGCATATGCTTTGGCCTGCTCATTTGCCCCTGAGTACTTAGTAACCACTGATTCTTGTAAAACTCACTACTAGTCTGGCTAAGGACATAATTTTGTTTCTTTACAAAGATAGTAACTTGTGATATGCTGTGCTTCTTTGTAAGTGAGCTAGAATAATACAGGATCACCTGCGACACAGGTGATCCTCCTAGGCCTATAGCTCCTATGACACTCTCCATGGCCTTCTAATACCTAAGGTCATAGTATACTCCTTGGAAGCTGGCATGACCTGCGACGCAGGTGATACTCCTAGCCCTATAGCCCCTGTTACACTCTCAATGGCCTTTTGATCATAGTATGCTCCCTCGAAGCTGGTTTCACCTGCAATACAGGTGATACTCCTAGCCCATTGATATAAAATCAATACAAAAGGGTACTGATTACAATGCAAGAAGAGTGATATTAAAGTAATGTACTGGTAGATGAAAACAACTAGAAACAAGCATTCTTGCAAGATGATAATTAATTGCCAAATTAAATATATTGCTGAATATGTAAAATTGGTGAACCGGTTGATCAACCCAACTGCCAATGCCTATGATTGCGGAATAAGTTGCCCAACTGAACTGCCAATCTGCAGCATTGTTACGTTCTGCTCTTTACTAATGATATCAGTTGTACTCTCCCACCTACTACCTCTGCAGCAGGGGATTATGCATTGTTCTAGCCCACTTACCTAGAAGTAGAAAGTATAGGGCATTATATGTAATAGAATCATGTTCAAAGTCATTGGTGAAGAGCAGAACTTGACAATCCAGCAGATTGGCAGTTCGATTATGCAACCCATTCAGCAATCAGACGGATTGGCAGTTTGGTTAACTAACCGATTCACCAATAATGCAGATTGGCAGTTCAGTTGGGCAACCTGTTCAGCAATCAGAGGGATTGGCTGTTCGGTTGACCAACCGATTCACCAATTATATATATTCAGCAATATATTCAATTCGGCAATTAATAATCGTCATGTAAGAATACTTATTTCTAGTTGTTTTCTTCTACTAGTACATTACTTTAATATCACTCTTCTTGCGTTGTAATCAGTAGCCTTTGTATTGATTTTATATTAATAAGCTGGGAGTATCACCTGCGTGGCAAGTCATCCTGCAGAACTACAGGACATCACAACTAATGGAAATATATCTGAAGTTATTGGTGAAGATCAGAACTTGAACAATCCAGCAAATTGGCAGTTTGGTTGGGCAACCCATTCAGCAATCAGAAGGATTGGCAGTTCGATTGGGCAACCCATTCGGCAATCACAGGGATTGACAGTTCGGTTGATCAACTGATTCACCAATAATGCAGATTGGTAGGTCAGTTGGGCAACCTATAGAGCAATTAAAGGGATTGACAGATTACTTGGGCAACCTATTTGGCAATCACAGTGATTGGCAGTTCGCTTGACCAACCGGTTCACCAATTTTACATATTCAGCAGTATATGCAATTCAGCAATTAATAATCATCCTGCAAGAATGCTTGTTTCTAGTATTTTTCTTCTACCAGGACATTACTTTAATATCACTCTTCTTGTGTTGTAATCAGTAGCCTTTGTATTCAATTTATATTAATAGGCTAGGAGTATCACCTGCGTCGCAGGTCATCCTGCAGAAGTACAGGACATTATAAGTAATGAAAACATGTCTGAAGTCATTGGTGAAGAGCAGAACTTGCACAATGTTGTAGATTGGCAGTTCGGTTGGGCAACCCATTCGATAATTTCAGGGATTGGCAGTTCAGTTGACTAACCGATTCACCAATAATATCGATTGGCAGTTTGGTTAGCCAACCGGTTCACCAATTTTACATAGTGTGCACTACGGCTCGAGTGTTAGAGGGGCATAAATCGGCCAGATCTGCGAAAATTGGGCAAAAAACTCGCCCTTAAACCTATTTAGGCAATTTTATTACCCAAATAGGTCAAACTAAGCTTCTGGAATTCTTGAGAACTCTGTGAATCCGCAAAAAATCAGAAAAAACTCGTCCCGTATTGCACGCTAATTTTACATACTCAGCAATATGTTCAATTCGGTAATTAATAATCACCATGCAAAAATGCTTGTTTCTAGTTGGTTTTATTTACCAGTACATTACTTTAATATCAGTCTTCTTACGTTGTAATCAATAGCCTTTTGTATTGATTTTATATCAATAGGCTAGATGTATCACCTGCGTTGCAGGTGATATAACCTTCCAGCGGGCATACTATAACCTTAGGTATCAGAAGGCCATTGTAACGGAAGACCGTTTCTTATAATTGTCTTAGTGCACATTTCCTAGCACCTATCATGTATACCAGATAGCTCGGGCATAGTACCTTACGTACTACTGCCTTGAGCGTATCCGGTCCTTGTGTACTTTTCCTTTATTGTGATGCATTATGCATCCACACCTGTATTTCTGAGTACTGGAGGCCTGACCTCCCACACTTATATGGATGGTCATGGAGGAGTGCTTTCTGGAACTGCCAGAAAGTAGGTTTTCTGGAACGGCCAGAAAATAGGTTTTTCAGACTCCAGAAGGCTTGGTGGCTAGTATAAGTATGGAGCCGATCCGCCCTTCTGGGGGAGGATTTTCAGATTAGATCACTTGAAAAAGAGTTCAGACAAGCCTTAGATAGCTTCAATAAAGAGAGATTCCACTTGTTAATTCTCTTCCCGCTTGGGAAATCTGTATGCTATCAAAGACCTTCTGAGTCCACGACTTAGCGGAACCAATAACAGACATAGACTATCATTCTGGGCATAGTATAGACTCTGTTAAACGGCCCGCGGTACTACTATTGGCATCGCCTATTACATTTTTTTTAATACGCAAAATAATCTAACTGTTAAAACTACTACCACGGACTGATCACCCGTTGGTATCTTTATAATACCTTATCAGGTATCACCTATATCGGACATCAATACTTTCAATAGAACATATTAGATTCAATGAAAGCTAGCAACAAGAATCCACCACCGAGACAGGGATATTTTCAACCTGCAGTAAACAAGAAGACCTTGTGCAAGACAAGGCAGAGCTTTAACGGGCAGTGGTATACACTATTAAACAATTTCACCCTCGTTCCATCACCTTACCCCATCAATATCGACACCACCTCTTGCATTCCTAGCAACTACAATCCCCATTAAGCTTCTTATACGACAAAGCATAAGACATCGTGGTACCATACGTCCCAGGAATAATCGCTGCATACAAATACGCATCACCATCCCACGGCTCACCCTCGTTCTTTTCACCATTAGAAGAAATATATGAATGTAGAACAGAAACTACATAGATACTTCCTGTTCCATCCAATACCAGATCTCTCACAGGCGATGCATATCTACCCTCCTTTTCAACTAAACCACATTCAGTTGGCATCAGCTCAAAACTCAAGGAGTTTGAGCTATCTAATTCTTCCATATAAGGAGACTACCTCACAGTTTTCTTGCCACCACCGTCACTATGCCCAAAACCTTTCATCGGGAAGGGCATCTTAGGCGTCGTCGGTATAACCCGCGCCTCAGGAATACCTACCATCGTAGGAGCGGAAGAAAATGGCAAACCACCTTCCGTGCTCTCTTCGGTCCCACTATCCTGCCTACATATCGAACAGGTAGCCGAGCCAAAGTCATCCGAAGTAGATCGAAATCGCTCACGTCCGGAGCGAAGTATTTGTCCCCACAATATACGGACAAGGGGAAAAAATAACTCGTAATATCCGAATGAGTAACTGCCATTATGGCCTCCAAGACACACAAGCCGTACACCTACAACAAGTCGCGAAGATTAGCTATGATCCGCGAAAACATCAAGAAGTTAATCTCCGAAAAACAAGAATGAAAAGAGACACTCCTGAACCAGAAACGTATGAGGAATGAGTCAAACCACTGCCACTCACCCTCTACACCGTAGATGTCCTGAAACCAGAAGAAGATTCTCCTCTCGTAACATGCGTATTTGAGTCACCTGCTATAACAGAAGCAAACTGGAAGAAAGTATAACCACAAATACATGATATCCTTGCCTTTACACAAACTCTCAGATAAATTCCCTGCTTTCATCCAAAAGACATTCAAGTGCTATTCTAAGCAACAACGAAACACTTCCTTTGGAACACAACTATCCCATTCGAAAGTAAGGACTTGGAACTTACCACAGTACTTATGGAGTACATAAAACAGCCCAAGATTCCACAACTCACAGAATCTCACTGGGTTCTGAAGGAATGGGATGATATTATGTCCTTCATGTTATGCGGTCAGCACCTCCTACTACCAATCGTACCAGGACGATTTGAGGATCCACCTATAGCCAGACAACCAAAAGGACAAGATAGAAGGGACCCTCCTAAGACATCTACTAGACAACGTTCCGCACTAGAAGTTAGCACAGGCTCTCAAACTGGCATCATACCGCAAGACGACATTGTATAACATACCTCGGAAACCGGCAGCGCAGGCAATGGCAAAGATGATGATGAACTCACTCTTCCCTCAGGACGGGGCACAACCGCAGGTGGAGGAGATGACGATGGAGACGATAGTAGCTTTAGCAGTGGTAACTCTAACAGCAGATCGTCAGTCCACAGTTAAAGAAGCATACGTAAACCAAAGAAGGTCAAGTAGATCAAGAAACAGACCGATCGTGGTAAGATACCAGAACAACATGTAATCGGCGATGCTAATAGTAGCACCACTGGCCGTTTAACAGAGTCTATACTATCACTGGAGTGATAGTATATGTCTATTATGGGTTCTGCTAAATCGAGGACTCAGAGGGTCTTTGAGAGCATACAGATTTCCCAAGTGGGAAGAGAATTAACACGTGTAATCTCTATGTATTGAAGCTATCTAAGGCTTGTCTGAACTGGGTCTGAAGTGATCTGATCTGAGAATCCTCCCCCACAAGGGCGGATCGGCTCAGTACTTATACTAGCCAACAAGCCTTCTGGAGTCTGAAAAACCTGTTTTATGGCCTTTCCTGAAAGCACTCCTCTATAAGCATAAATACAGGTGTGGAAGTTCGGGCCTCCAGTACTCAGAAATACAGGTGTGGATGCTTAATGCATCATGATAAAGGAAAAGTGCATAAGGACCGAATACGCTCAAGGTAGTAGTACCTAAGGTACTATGTTCGAGATATCTGGTATACATGATAGGTGCTAGGAAATGCGTACCAAGACAATTATAAGAAACGGTCTTCTGTTATACTTCCCCACTTAAAAGGAGTTCCTACTATTGTTGTCTTGCCCAACTTGGAGGTAATCCGAAATAACAAGTTGAAGCATGACAGTTATAAAAATCACATTCTTCACAATGAACAGTAGGAGACCAGTTTAACTTCCAAATCATCCATAGCATGCATGCATGACATAAGGAACAATGAAAACATCTGATAGATACCATGTTTGCCATATCTTCCTCCGTTGTCAATTCAGAATGACAATTAAAGCAACAGCAAGGAACGCGGGATTGCCAGGTTAATTCAACCATCACGAATCAGTACTTTAGGATAACATTAAAGATATCTTCTGCAAGGTTGGTAGCAGCGAAGGTGAGGTCTTGATCATCAGGACTGAGGGCGAGAATTATGTCTCGTTCAGTTTGAACAATTGACTTGGTGGTTTCTCGACCTTGACGCTTCTTGTGTTTCTTGGAGGATCTTTGTTCCTTGAAGGTGTTGGAATAGTTTCCGCTTGTTGAAAAGACTTGAACGATTTCAAGGCTGATGTCTTCCAAGTTGATCCACTCATCATCAACACTTCCCTACCCTTTCCAACGTACCAGGTATAGGCTTTTGCCAGTATTAGGGGCAGTACGAAATTCGAGTACTCTTTCGACTTCCCATCTCCCTTCCGTTACTTCATCAGGTTGTTCTTCGTGATGATATGGGAAGTTCGTCAAATTGTTTTCAGCATAAAGTTTGATCTTGTTGATGTGGAAAGTATTGTGGATAAGAGAAAGTCGACTGTCCATTGACAGGTCGAGTGTATAGTTGTTCCGCTTCTTGTTGACGTGTTGGTGGCGGAACGGTCGGACCCATCTAGGCTTGAGTTTCCTAGATGTGTTCAAGAGGTTGATGTTCTCTGTAGAGAGAAGAACCTTTTGTCCGGCTGAAAGAAGTGGTGGAATGGACCTCTTCTTGTTGGCTTGTTTTGCCTGTTTGACTTTGGAGGAGTAGTGGTTGCGTGAGGGGTTAAGATGACGTTCCTCTGCAGCTGTATAAGAGGTAATCGGGTAAGGGAAGGAAGGAAGGCCAAGCTGTGCCTCAAAGCCTAGGAGTGAAAAGAATGGACTATATTGTCTCGCGGTGTTCTCTCGAGAATTCACCTTCAGCAGGATCTCGAAGACTTTGTGCAGCCATTCGTTTCCTTCGACCTTACATGCTCGTGCGGCTTAGAGGATTTCCTTGTTGGAAATTTCTGGGTGCCCGTCTGTCTGAGGGTGGTACGCCGTGGATGGTTCCAACTTGATTCCCTTTCTTGCAGCTCAATCCTTGAAATGGTCTGACATAAAGAGAGTGTCTCAATCAAAAACACTATAATAGGGATAATCGATAATAGAAGCGACGTATGTATCAAAGGTATCAGTGCACTTCCCCGCTGTAAGGTTCTTTGATACTGGAATGAGAAACATAAATCCTGATTGTTTAAAAACAATCGTTCAAAGATTCAAAAAGCAAATCATATGATCGACTTCCAAAGGAATGTTCGAGTATACGGTAGAGGAGTAAGTGAAAACAGGAGACATCTTAAGAAAGTCCATAGTGATATCAATCCAGGCTCTTGCTGGAACATGTAACATAGTTACTTGTCCTAGTGGTGGCTTGTTGCTATAATTCGTCCGTTGACAGGTATCGTAACTCGCCACGTATTCCTTAACGAGCCTTGAAAATAGCTGGCAAATAAATTTATCTGTCAACCATTTCAATCTTTTCTCAACTTCGCCATGTGCCAAGGCATCATGAGCTTCATTGATTGCAGCTTCAAGGTAGTTCTTACAGTTCATGCTAAACATGGTTGGTAGAAGCAGCCTCCATTCTCCTTTCTCACTCTTCTTGTGCAAGATACCATTGTCCTTGCTTAGTCCTTTCTTTCCTTGTGGAGCGTTGTAGAGCTGGTTCCACATGGGGCATATCCTAATACATGCGATGTAGGCATCCCTCATTCTATCATCTTTGTCAACGTGAGGAACGAGATAGAAGTCGGGGTCATCTTTGTAGCCATCTTCGAGATCGAGGTATATCTTTGCCATATTGGTTGGTGGTATGATTCTATACCTAAGGTCTGCATCTGCCTAATGTTATGCCTCATAAGTTGCTGCATAGTGTTCCTCGCCTTTGCAAAAATTGCAATGACGAGTGGCAGTAGGTGCGGGAGAAATTGACATCTTCTCCTGTGTTTGAGGATCGTGAACATGGTTGTTCTCCTCGCTGGTTTTATGCTGTTCTTGGTGCATAAATCCCACTCCTGGCAGATATCTCATAGGATTAGTGGGGGATAGGATGGTGTTATGACATTGATTAGATCCACTAGGTTCTCCGGAAGCTGCATTGCGTTGTGAGCTGGTGGTGACTGCAGCAGAGAGGAAGGAGGGTCTTTCTTGGTCTGGTACAATCTTGATGTTGTAGTCCCATGGGTTGTTTCGTTCGGTTTGCTAATCCCATTGGTTGTGGTGAGCAATAGAAGCGTTCCCAATTGCCCATTCTTCCGCGGTCTACATGTGAGTGCGGTTTGGAGGTTCTTTAATATTAAGCTTAGGAATGTCAATATCTGGAGTCTCAGAGGAGGGGGTGTTGTTAGGAGGGATAGTGGTAGCTTTCAATTTCCATGAGTCTCACTGACTCGACTGGAATTCCTTCTTCTTCTGATAAACAGCCACCGCTAAAGTGTAGTCTAAACATCCGTGTCCATAGCTTCTGCAAACTGAGCATCTGGTGGTGGGAAAATAGTGGTTCCCATTCTGGTGCGAGCGACCATGCGAGAGGTAGTAGTACTCGTGACAGTTTATATTATGTTGCCTTCGATGCTGCTTGTAGTATTACTAGGCATTATTGATGACATCCGTAATGATGGCGATGTGGTGAGGCTGAGTATAATGTGGCAATCAGGGTAACCTGGTTTATGGGCGCCGAACAGCCAAAACCAGCAAAAGTCGCGTGAATTTTACTTTCTTTGTTAGGAGTGTTTTGTTAGCAAAGATCGTTTGTGAGATTCTAGCCCATCATCCAACAACTATCAGACCTTGCAGAGAATCTTCATGCAAGGCTAGCAAGTCTGCCAATTTCGCATGCTCTAGCAAGCATCTATTTCATGTATTTTACGTTTTGCAACAATAAACGTTTCTTCTCTACTTCTACAGAATTCTAGACAATAGCTAGAGACTTTCAGATCTCCATCACTCGAGTAATATACGTCAGCAAAAGCTACTTGAGTGATACAAATTCCGGAGCTATTACTCGATCTTTCCTCTCTTTGTTCCAATTTCCTCCCATGATTCGGTTATTCCGCCAGTTTTCGACTCTCCGGCCCTACACTCAGTTGCTATAGTATTCCTATACAAATAGCAGCTTCATCATATTGGTTCTTTCGAACGGAGAGCTGTTGCTGAAGAATATCCTCATTACTAGCCAGGAATATTTGATCTTTCGGGAAAGTCATACAAATCTT
>Ga0307511_10008154_pt1 | contig 10483 bp, 14 predicted proteins | sample 13_EM_MG_FD_200266 | JGI IMG/M metagenome (GOLD analysis project Ga0307511, IMG submission 200266) | Populus trichocarpa ectomycorrhiza microbial communities from riparian zone in the Pacific Northwest, United States - 13_EM | ecosystem: Host-associated > Plants > Roots > Unclassified | place... | reverse complement strand
TGATGGACCAAATTGACCAACCCATACAATAAGTGCAATGGCACCTTCCATGCTTTCTTTAGACTTCAGAGGATAAGCACAAGAATACTTGCTAAAATAATCTCGAATATGTAAAATCCATTGGTATTGTCCACGACTTTGGCTTGATTTATTATGTCCATGAATTAACAGTGCCGTAAAAGATCAACAACCTACACCACATATTAAGTAGATTAAGACTCATGTGAGCTTCTTGCGATTAATTCAATGATATCTCTCATTTATACTCGCATAGGTTTTGTTCTTACCTGCATGCAATTGCAATAACACATCATGAGTATGTGCGATAACATCAAACACATCATGCTCTAAAACCACTCGTTCCCCACAATTATTTTTCCCAGAAATACAATATAAAGCATTGTGGTATAGCTCATATTCCTTTGATCACAGCTTAATTGCTGACATGTCATTGTTTGAGGCCCTCAAATTCGGGTCTTGGAGGTATGCTTAATTTTGCGATACCTAGCTACTATGCACCATACTGGAAATCCGAGGTCAATTGAGATTTGTTGGTTTTTGTATGCAGATATTCTTCAAACTTGGTAACTTGAAGTACTAGTTAAATTACTCGTGTGTATCGCTAAGGGGTTGTAGTGTTTAGCAAGTACGAAAAATGATCTTTTAAGCTATTATTGTGTGCGCTACATTCTTTGCTACATAATAACCTTTATTTCGGTATACCTTGTATTGGGTATTTTTTTTTGAATAGGTCGCCTATGCTACCTCCGATGTTTTTTGATCAGATGTTTCTGCTACAAAACAATCCTCAGTATGGCCCGATTTAGTAATTATAACGTCGCTGTGGTATTGTAAAGTCATTGTGGTATTGTAGAAATTAAATCCCCGTCGCCGTGGTATTGACCGGGCTATACCGGTATGGCCTGAATCCCGGAACGGCCCCGGACATATATATTCGAGTAAAGTACTATACTCATCATGTGCACTATGACCAACAATCATACCTAGAACATCAGATAAAACTCAGGCTCTACATGATATTGAGAGTGTCATGGGTAGTGCGACGTGTGCTTATCTATATCATCCTTCCAAAGGATTTCCAGCGTCTCCTTTACACCCTCTGTTGTATTATTTATACGTCACACTTCACCTCAATCGATAGCTGGTTGTAGTGTGAATCGATCGTCTAGTGGTTCAAGGGGAAGAAGCGTTTCACGGGTGGGCCCCGGTTATTTCCGGTCTTCCCCGTCTAAAGCCGTTGTGAGCTTAATATGCTCTTAGAATTGAGTGAGTTATTTCAATACTACGCTCAAGCAAAAGATTTCGTTACTTAATTTTCATGGCTATCGCTTGACAGTGTCTTGGCCAAATTTGATGTTCAGGGTAACGCCATTTTTTTTAGTATTTTTTCAAAAATCTTAGAACAGGCATCTTGACCCCTTGAGGTTCCGCCTCTTGTTATCATCTCGGCGGGCTCGCTTTTCTTCGACGTTCGAATTCGCGTCAATGACGTTAATCCCGCAGTTGTTGTTACACCCTTTTCGGAATGTCATCGGCGTCCCATTGATCCATATTCCGACACCTCATCATCTCCTCAACTCAGAGATCCTAGCGAAGTTTCCCATGACCTCACTCTCTTTCCGCTTCCCCACATCTTCCAGGAGGTCTTTCGGCCACCTATCTACCTTCCCGCCCTTTCCCTTGACAGGTATGAGAATTTGCATAATACCTTCTATTCCGGTATATACAACTTCTACGGCACTCGCTTATGAACTTCGCCAGACTAATAACACCCCTGTACCCTTCCCTAGAGTTTTTCCCCTCTCCGTAGGGAATCTTACCGTATGGATCTTGCATTCCGGCTGGCCACCCAATGCTGCATCCTTTCTTGGAGGCTCCCATCTCTCCGGGCTTCCCACTGGATAATTTTAATCGGGGGTTGCGGTTGGGAGAATTTCACATTTTTCGGGCTGCAGACGTAGCTTCAGCTGGTTCTGGCATTTGAAGACTGTCCCACTTTCTTCACCTAAGCATATTCTACTGCTCTTGAAGTTAAGGGCTTCTTTTTTGGTCCATGCTCTACTCCGCAGCTCTCGAAGTGGTTTCTGGATTCAGCATCTAGCTCGACGTTCTTTCAAATATATTTTCCTCGCCTTGACGGCGCAACCTTGGACAAAAATTTGAATCCTAATGAGTTCGCTGAGTACCCTTGACGCCGGCCTGCTCTATTTCGGAGATGGATCGCAAATTGCATATGAAGCAGAGGCTGTTGCATGCGGAAAAGGTTAAGGAGCATATATATCCATTCTCATCAATACAAAGTCTGGTTCATAACTACCTACTATGTGCAATGGAATTGGTATTGATTTGTAGTCTCATAAGCAAGGAAACCCTACTGCCACTCGCTATATCGTCCTTCCCTATTCCTTAAAACTTCATTGACCTGCAATATATTATCTAATCCGAAACCATTCTTCCTCTGTTAGTAGCTCCCGGGTAGTTGGCCTTTTAGTCTGATCTACCACCAACATCCTACGCAGGCATTTTGCCAGGGCTTCCAACTCTTGCGCACTGAACACTTCACCATTACCTTCAGGTGTGGCATATGCACGTTGAATCTGATCCTCGAGGGGGAGCCGGCCCACGACATATTCGTCAGACTCTGTTGGGATTCCTGTCAGAACCTTGATGATGATATCCATTGAATGTTACATACCGTGGATCTCATCCTTGGTAAAAAGGCCCTTCTTTATTGCTTCAAGCACCCATTCATCAGGTAAGTCACCTAGAATCTTCTTAAAATATTGCGGAAGTTGATAATCGTGCATCAGTCGGAATAGTACTCCGCCTGTGGTGAACTCGTAAATCTAGTGACAGGCCAGGGCCTTGTTAGAAGCAGTATGTTTATCAAGACGCTGAGGCCCCGATAACTTGCCGTATTTGCCAAGCTCCAAATATCCACAGCTTTACTTAGCGAATGCTTGAAGACTAATTCAGGCGGATGAAAGCAAACAGGGGTAGTCAACGTGGGCGGGGATTCATTGTGAAAAAATGCTGTGCAGATGTCAGCAGTGGCAAGGACAAGCAAGGAGTCGACCCAGACCTCCTCCAAGGTCGATAAGCTGAATCTCCTCAAAGTTGGGAAATGGCGTGAGGTTTTTGTATTCAGTTGGGGTTACAAGATACTCGGGAACGTTCTGGGGACATGGAGTGCCGTCTATACGGGTGACTCGACCTGTGTCTGGGGTACCAAGTACGCCCACTATTTGCTCTCGTTTGAGAGTATCTAAACCAGGATAGCGAAAGAGTACATTGCACGTATGGATATCTGTCAATCTTTGTGAGCAGGTACCCATGACTCAACAATCGGAGCAACATGCACCTCCGTGGGCAATACCGCATTGATGTAGGTGATCCACAGCTAGCATAAGCTGCTTGGACACCTCACGTGCGAGTTTAGCCGGCAGGCGAAAGTCTTTGCGATGTTCCAGGACGAAGAAAACGGTAGGGCCGATAACATCCATTACGAGGCAAAGGTGACGGCCATTGGGTCCATCAACATAGAAATGGTCTTTGAGAGTGGAAATATATCTTCTGCCAGGGTGCTCCATGGCCGGGGTCATTCCACTAAGATGATTCAGGATGCGGAGCTCGCGGTAAGAATCCTCACCGGATTGTTTGGCAGCAAGAACTTTGATGGAGACATTACGTTTGTTTCTACCATAGGTTTCAGTTAGAACCAGTTTCCAGTACTTCATCATCGTAGTATCGATCTTTGAGATGGATTAAACGCAAACTTACACAGTGTCCCTTGCTAACCACACCGTCGCGAACCCACCGAAGCCCAGCTTGTGCCAAATCTCATAACGGCCATCCTTCAAATGAGAGTTGAGGTGCAAAGGATGAAAGCCGCCCAGCCTGTAGCTGTCAGGTTCCTCGGCTGGCACCTCTGCATCATACAACCGATCATCACACATTATAATCTGCCCCGCAGGGGATGGATACTTTGAGAGGCGGTGATTTTGAGCTCCCGTTAAAACTCGTGATAAGGGCTCGACGAGGATGCGGGCGGGGGAGTAGGCGTGTGATTTGAGTGTGCGTTTGCCCGAAAACAAAGCTGGCTCCGTGGAGTTAAAAGGGAATATTCATGAATTGATAGTCTGGTTAATGAAATTAGTGATGGCAACATTAGTAATTCACGATCATTAGTCGGCGCTACATAGTCGGTTGGATGAAAGAACAACCTGTGGTCCGAGTCTAAAGGAAATAGCAATACAGCGAGGTGCTCTACTCTGGCTGAGGTGTTCGTTCGAGCTATAGCCTAGATTGGGTTAGATAGGCGACTAGATAGGTGGGGTGGGTGTCCGGATTAGGCAAAGTGAGGGGGAGACTAGCGGCACAGGTATATAACTCTCGTCCATGGAGGACCTTCAGAGAAGCTACATCACTCCCTTGTCTATTGAAACGAAACAATGGAGACATTTGTGACTGTTTCTGGGCTGCCTGCAACTGTTCTAGTACCACCTGCTACCAGCTTTGCCATCTTACTTGAGTACCGGCCTTTCCTGTAGCCGGTACCATGGAGTCGGGTCTTGCAGGTGAGTAATGATTCCAACTTAGCTTATATTTGGTACGACTGTCTGACTGCTACTAGGGTTGTCTACTGAAACGAGGAAGACCTTTATGACCGTTTCTAGGTTGCCTGCAACTGCTCGTTCCACCTGCTACCATAGACATTTGATAGTAAGACAGCACTCTGGCTCTCGATTGGGTTTGCTCAGGCCCGAGCTCTATGCGTCTTACATCAAGGTACTTTCTTACATTGCCGTACTTTCTTACAAACGAGGTACAACTAAGGATGTGTATATACATGTGGCCAACTTGCCTCCGTATTACCCCTTAAATCCGCCACGGGCCATACTGGGCGCCCAGGGTCGAATCCATAGCCGGCATTAATAACCAGTTCAGATCCCCATTGTATTCAGATTCTTTCATGGCATGTACAACTCTAGCCATGGTGTTTATGGCGCAACTGGTTACCCTTGTTCTTGCTTTGTTTTGCACCTAGTGCCACCATAGACAATTTGCGTCCCACGTTTCATGTTGTTTCAAGTGTCTTTGTTGCCTGGTCTTTTAGGTGAGTCATGGTTCTAAATTCCTTATATAGTGTGCGACTGTCTCACTGCTGCGTTGTCTACTGAAGTAAGGAAGACCTTTTTGGCTACCAGCACCTGTTCTCGTTCCACCTACTACCAGTCTTGCCAACTTACTTGAGTACCCACCTGTCCTGCCGCCGGTACATTGGAGCCTGGTCTTGCCGGTGAGTAATGAATCTAGATTACCTCATGTTCAAGTGTATGACTGTCTCACTGCTAGGTACGGTAGATGGCTCCTATGGTTTCATGGCGTGTTGCGGAGAAAATCGACCCAAACGCCTTGCATTTCGTTCAAGTAAGGAATGCCTGCTTAGAAGCAGCCGAGCAGCCCACCTTCCAGAGGTTCTTTTTGATGGAAATCTGGTAGGTGTCAGGAGTTAAGATATTTACATAGCTATATGTTAACGGAAGTAACAGGAATGGCCTCCACGGATCCCCGAGTGACCCTAGAGCGCATTGTACGGTGCGGGTAAAAGTTGTGGCTACAGATGGGACTCATCAAGTGGCGCACATCTATGTCCACCCTACCACCAAGCAGTACCAGAGTCACAGACTGTTTGATTCCATCAAGCAGGGGTGAAGTAGCAACGTAGATAGAACTGCATGGGGACGGGGCCGGACTTGGGAGTGTTGGGTTCTTAGTTTGTTGGGTTTTTTCACTATTGTTTTCGTTTGATTTTCTTTGTTCTGTTCCAAAGCCAATACCCCATATTAATATCTTAGTGCGAGACAATTGCAAAATATACACATTACAAAATGTGGATCCTCAAGTGATTTTCGTAAAGCTTGTCAACGTGGTAAGTCTCCTATCACTGGTTGGCCTATTATCTATGTATACGGGTATGATTGGCTGTGATGTTAATACTTGTCCATTGTTTGCTGTCAGGCGCGACGACTGTATCGTAGTCAGCTTTCCACTCATCTATTGGGGTTTTTTGGGGGGTCAGAGACCGGTCACTTTACCCGAGGGGTTCTACGATACTTTCGCAGGGTACATACCGAGTTCGAGCCAAACCTCCCAGATAAATATGGACATGGGTCTCCCAATCCTGAGCTGCCATCAAGCTTCAGGATCTGGAGCTGGCAAGACATAATACTATGGAAAAAAAACCCATTAAGCCGCAGGTACAAGAGCAAGGAATATTACCAACTTGGGGAGAAGGAGTCAGATAACTGGACAGTTGTGAAGCTGGAATCTGAACCCTCTTCAAATTTGAGAATGTGCAAATGCCATGCATTATCACAAACGGTTGTTGCAATAAAGTCTATTCGATTCGATAGAAAATATGTTCGGATACTTAGTCACCAAGGCAGCGTGGCAGTACTTGAGGCTTCGGATATATTTGAGCTTGTGCGCCATGGCAAAGGTACGGTTTCTTTTAAGTCTATTACGCAAACTGAATGTTATCCTAGTGTCAATGGGGAAGGTGTTGTGAAAGGGAAATGAACTGAGGGTGGGGGGGGTGGGGGGGGGTTGTGAAGTATGCGCATTCCTGTGGGCCAGCCGAAAAGTTTTGGGTCCATTGGCCACATAAAATACCCGGGCATGAGGATGATGGTATTGAGTCTAGCATACAGTGCAGAATTCCTCAGCCTAGATGCAAACTGTGGGAATTGAACCTTCAAGGTGTGAAAGGTTATCCCGAGCGGTTCTCGCTGACTGATATGCGGGGTGCTGTGCCAACCAGACCAGCTGACTGATTAAATTGGCTTTTCCAATCACACTTGCTATTCCCTATTTCGTTACTTGTACTGTTCCTAACTTATAACCAGACTACTAACTTATGCCATTGCTCTTAATTTGCTAGTTACAGTGCAACTCTGATGCTACGTCAAGTTATAAATTTACTTCCAAGTACCTATACATATAGATAGCTCCCGCTCCTTATTTCCGCTCTTCTTAATACAAACAAGTCTTCACACTACGTCCACTGCGCATATTACCATCTGCTCTGTATACTCCTACTGCATCTTTCGCTCCCACAAGCGTCCTCTGCTTATAGACCCACTGCGCTCAGATCTGATTACTACCTGCGCTGCCTATTACACCGTTCTTCTGCCTAACAGGTATCCTATATACTTTGTTACCAGCAAGACCAGCAACTGCGAGCACAGGCAGTAGCTTAGATACAGGCAGGCACAAGCACAAGCGCTTTCGTCCAGCGGTGGATCGGTCATAGGAGCTGAAGATGATAGCAGATAGATTTCCAGTGGAGATAGGTAGGATATCAGACCTAGAGGAGACATGGGGGGCTCAAATCAAGATGAGGCGACAGCGAGTAGGAGAGTAGCAGAGAGAGGAAGAGGTGAGTGAGGTAGAGTGAGGCAATAGGAGATATAGAAGATAGGATGGGAGCTCCGGGGGTAGAGTCGAGGGGAGTAGGCAGACCTACGCCTTTGGTTCATTCTCTAGCTATCCCTCCTGCTCAATTCTCTAGATATCCCTCTCGCTATGTGCCACATTGTAGCTCGTGCCTAGGTGGTGATTTTGCGATCTCTTGAAGAGGCTCGTGCTGTTATTCAACAGCAAACCGGAATTAGTCCTAGACATATCGGAATCTCCACAATAAAGCATGAAACAGGGGTGGGAGCCTGGCACCCCATTAATGTAAGAATACGAGGTTACAAGTGCGAGAATGGTTAAGAGAGAAAATATATTCAGCGGAGCTATCTTGGAGATCGCTATAGACTTGTGTGCTACGGTTCCAGTGCTTTATCCTTTATTTCAAAAAAAAAAAAAGGGAGACAACGGGGCTGTCGCATGACATTAGGTCGAATCGACGTACAGACTTTAAAAAAAAAAAAAACCTTTATTTCGCCAGCGAATTCCAGCGCTTTAATCCTTCCTGCCCAAGTTCAGACCGTCTAATTCCATAACCGTGGTTTCTATCCGCAATCATCGCTGGCATTGGCCCAGAGCTCGAGTATTTCCTGCAATTTCCTACAATTAACAAATCTCACTAGGGGTGTCGCTGCAAAAAAAAAAAAATGTAGGTGGGAATCTAACTCACCGCCAAAATCACTACCAGAACCAAACACCGCCAGAATCAATGTGTGGGAATATTGAAGGACTACCACCAGGATCACCGCCGGAACCACACCAAAACGACTGGAAGAACCAATGCCAGAATCACGGGGGTGATGTCACTGCAAGTGTAGATGGTGAGAATACAGGGAATATAGGTAAAACTCACCGTCAGAATCACCGCCAGAATCCGTACGGTTGGAATGTTGCTTGTAATGGAGATGGGAATGGAGGTACTACATAGGTTATTGACTCCAACCAGACTAGTTATTGACCACCACTACCTACCGGTATTATAGACATGCCTATTGGCATCAGATGTAACAACGCCTGTAGCATCAGACGACAGCGCCAGCGACATGCACGATTACTAATGGCATTCGATCAGTGGAGCACATCAGTTGTAGCACACCACAGCACTACAAGTTTCGTGCTTCATACCTGAACTCCCCCACCAGGAGTAACTATGACAAGTCTTCCACACACACGGGCGGTACCAGCACGGGACCGCGACCTCCTTGATGCTGACAATTATCTGACTGATCCGCTGCTTGACACCCTTTGGGGCTGGTTTAACAAGGCCCTTGAAGAGAAGGTGGATCCTCAAATGGTGTTCGTAAAGCTTGTCAATGTGGTAAGTACTAGCCTCCCCTATCACCAGCACGGCCCATTGTTTACGTATCTGGATATGATGGGCTTTGATGTTAATACTTGTCTATTGTTTACTATCAGGCGCGGCGACCTTATCGAAATCAGCTTTCTAGTCATCCGTTGGATTTTTTGGGGGGGTCAGAGGCCGGCCACTTTACCCCGAGGGATTCTACGATACTTTCCCAGGGTACCGGGCTCGAGCCGGACCTCCCAGATGAACATGCACCTAGGTCTCCCGGTCCTGAGCTGCCATCAAGCTTAAGGAATCCGGTGCTAGCAAGGCATAATACCATACCAACAAGACCCATGAAGCCGGAGGTGCATGAGAAGTGTGGAGAATATTGCCAACTTGGCGAGAAGGAGTCAGATAACCAGACATCTGTGAAGCCGAAATCTGAACCCTCTTCGAGTTTGAGAATGTGCAAATGCCATACATTACCACAAACGGTTGTTGCAATAAAGTCCATGCGATTCGATAGAAAATATGTTCGGATGCTTAGTCACCAAGGCAGCGTGGGTATAGGGACAGTACTTGAGGCTTCGGACACCTTTGAGCTTGTGCGCCATGTCGGCGGTATGGTTTCTTTTAAGTCCACTACCCAAACCGAATGTTATCTTAGTGTCAATGGGGAGGGTGTTGTGGGGGGGAAATGGACTGAAGGTGGGGGAGGAGTTGTGCAGTGTGCGCATTCCTGTGGGCCAGCCGAAAAATTTGGCCTCCATTGGCCACGTAAAATACCCGGGCATGAGGGTGATGTGGAAGTTGGTATTGAGTCGATAGCATACCGTGGAAGATTCCTCAGCCTAGATGCAAACCTTGGGAAAGTGAACCTTCAAGGTGTGAAAGGTTATCCCGAGCGGTTCATTCTTGTTCTCGCCGACTGATACGCGGGGTGCTGTACCAACCAGACTAGCTGACTGATTAAATTGACTTTTTCAATCGCAATCGTCACACTTGCTATTCCCTATATATTTGTTACTTGTATTTCACATGGGGTTTCTAACGATGCCTCTGCTTTTCATTTGCTAGCTATAGTGCATGGATGCTGCAACTCTGATGCTACTTCAAGTTATAAATATATTTTCAGGTACTAGCAGTGTCAGCCGGTATAGATATATGCAAGTCAAGAACTTATCAAATTGCAACAACCCTACCTTGCGCCAGGAATACAAACAAACAAACAACCTTGCCCTCAACCCAACACCACATACTCACAACTAATACAATTTATATAGGGTCCCTTCCATTGCCCACCCCACCGCCCCCTGCACCTTATCTCCCTCAACCCTATCAAACCAATGGTCGCTATGCCAATCCGGCGGCGCCTCTTCATTCACCAACTTTCACTTTCTCTCATTATGCGCATCCACAATATTCTGCGTAAGGTTGAACTGACTCACTTTTTCTTGGAGCCCAGCAAATTCGTAAGGGTAGGTATCCCATTCAGCGCTGTGGAAAGATACCAGGGATTTGGAACCTGATCCTGTTCGACTGGGTTGAGGGGTTAAGGTGAATTGGGCTTGTCTGGGAAGACCTGGCTGGGGTAGTCGTCTCATCCACTTTCTATCCTCGGGGCCTAAGGTTGTTTGGGAAGGTCGAGGAGTTGGGGTGGGTTGTATTTGTCTGGCGGGAGCTCGCTGCGGTCTGGGA
>Ga0307511_10008153_pt1 | contig 10483 bp, 9 predicted proteins | sample 13_EM_MG_FD_200266 | JGI IMG/M metagenome (GOLD analysis project Ga0307511, IMG submission 200266) | Populus trichocarpa ectomycorrhiza microbial communities from riparian zone in the Pacific Northwest, United States - 13_EM | ecosystem: Host-associated > Plants > Roots > Unclassified | place... | reverse complement strand
TATTGTTTTTATAAATTATTTTGTATTGTAAAAAAACTAATCTATTATTTATTGTTTATTTTCATCCTGGCTCTTTTAGAATTTTGTTTTCAATCCGGATTTTAAATTATAATTTGTTATATATTGTTTTTTTTAATTCGATCCTTATTCTTTTGAATTGTCTTGTTTACTCTTAAAATTTTTGTTAAAATTTTATTAGTATTCAATTCCATTATTCAAACAAAGTTTATGTTATTTATTTAATCAGTTTTATTTGTATTTATCTTTTAAGTTATGAGTTTTTTAGATTATAAATTTATTTTTTTATTGATTTTAATAAACATGTCCAGTAAATACAATTAAGTGAATATTTCATTTTATGTGGTTGAATATCTTGATTTATATTTATCTTCTAATTTTATCAATTTCTCTTTTAGTTATTGTTAACGTTTTGTTTTTTGTTTTTTTACATAAATAATTATTAATTTATTTAATGAAATACTTATATAGACTTTTTAATTTATAATTTGAATTTTTTATATTAAAAAAAAATACATTAAAACAACCTACATAACCGTTACTTTTTTGAAAAAACAAAATTATGGCCCACGGCAAAGCGGGTTAAATGGCTAATTAGACAGAAAATCCGTTCTCTCCATATCTGAAGAATAAGCTCAAAATCAAGATGAAGTGGATTTGGACCATAATCCGTTTAAAAAGAGAGAAAGAAATTGGCAGTCAGAGAGGGAGAGACAGACGACTAGTTTACAAATATATAAAAAAGTGATTAGTACTGGTACGAAGTACATTACTTTATCCAACTTCTAATATTCTCTCTATTTTTTTTTGTTACAGTAATATTCTCTCTATTTGAAAGCAAGGGTGTGATTCTTTAGTGTTATTAAAGTGTATTTTTGAAATTTTTTTATTTGAAATTTTTTATTTTTAGATATTTTAATATGCTAATAACAAAAATAAATTTTTATAAAATAAAAAATATTATTTTAATATATTTTCAAATTAAATATTTTAAAAAATAATATTTATAACATTATCAACCAAGCTCAAAAAAAAAAAAAACAGAGAGAAAAACTCTACTCGTTTCTCTCTATGAGTATAAATAATAATAGAGTTGATTCTACAAATCCAACGGCAGATTATTAATCCTTAACTTTTTGCATTTTTAAGCGAGAATTTATTTAATTCCTTCAGATAGTTTCCTTTCTTTGCTTCTTCTACTTCTACTGTTGCTTCACTTGCGTGCTAACTACGGCGCACTGGATTTTCTTAAACATTTATATTTTTATAAATTTTTTAAATTAATATATTTTTTACTCGTTTTATTTTAATGTATTAATATTTAAAATAAAATAAATATTATTTTAAATAAAAATTTAAAAAACACTTTATAAAATAACATATCTACATGTGTCATTTTCTTTTGTTTCTTGCAAAAACTAACTAACCCTTTGTCTTTCTTCCTCTCTCTCTCTCTGACTTAAAAGTTAAAACTCTCTTTTCATTCTCTTCTTTTATCGTTTTCTTAACTCAGATCTCCCTCTGCCCCTAGCTCTCTCTCTCCCTCTCTTTATTTTCTCTCCGGTGATGATCAGATCAGATCCGGAGGAGAAATATTTCACTAACCGTCCGATGCGTGGGCTTTAACTGAGACTGTAAGATTTCTTTTGATGGGGCAGTGTTACGGTAAAACCAGTCCAGCTAACGAAAATGACGCAACAACCGTCACAATCGTTGCTTCCTCCACCGATCACAACCAACCAACGTCGTTACCTTCCTCCACCTCGCGTAACGGCGTGCTCTCGGTGAAAAACACTCCGGCGAGGTCCTCCTCTACGCATCCGAGCCCCTGGCCGAGTACGTATCCGCATGGTGTGGCCGCAAGTCCGCTTCCCGGTGGAGTGTCGCCGTCCCCGGCGAGGGCGTCGACGCCGAGGAGATTTTTTAGGAGGCCATTTCCTCCGCCGTCTCCGGCGAAGCATATAGCGGCGTCGTTGGTTAAGAGGCTTGGTGGTGGAGGGAAACCGAAGGAGGGACCGATTCCGGAGCACGGTGGAGTGGAGGCAGAGCAGCAGCAACAGCAACAGCAGTCGCTTGATAAGAGTTTTGGATATAGCAAGAATTTTGGAGCTAAGTACGAGTTAGGGAAGGAAATAGGGAGAGGGCATTTTGGTCATACTTGCTCTGCTACGGTTAAGAAAGGTGAACTTAAAGATCAGACTGTTGCTGTCAAGATTATATCTAAAGCTAAGGTACTGATTCATGCTCTCATTTCTATTTTTTCAATTTGATTAACGAGGGGTTTGTTTTTGTAATTAGATTAATATATATTTCTATTTTTTCAATTTGATTAACGAGGGGTTTGTTTTTGTAATTAGATTAATAGATGTTTCTATTTTTTCAATTTCATTATCGAGGGGTTTGTTTTTGTAATTAGATTAATAGATGTTGTGCTTAACTTGTTGATGCGTTAGGGCTAATATTTGTCAGTTATTCAAGATACTGTCTATATGCCGCAACTCTCGGGCTTGGTTTGGCTGTGCTGCTTACTTGAATGGAAGCATATTCGTTTTTTTAGGGGTTTGAATACTTGTCAACGTGGAAGTGGAAAATACAATGAGAATTTTGAGGTATAGTTTATCAGCAATGTATTCCTGCCATGTGTTGCTAGAATTTTGAAAGGCGGTATGGATTACTTAAGTCAAACTTAGCTTGTTTCGTGACTGACAATATGGATGTGAATATTTTGGAAAGAATGGAAGGGACATAGGCGTGTTAGTCACTATCTGATAATGATTCGAGGTATCTGGTTGGAACAGTTTGTGTCAGAAACTGAAATGTAACTGAAGGCACTAGGAGAAGAAACTACTTCATAAGCATTATTTGGAAGATCAAAGAGGATATATTACACAGGTTTTAATGAAGAGTGTTGGGTGAATGGACAAGATATTTGAGTAAGGATATGCAGTTCAATAAATGAAATCTGATTGTGGTCATGCTGATTTTTTTCCATTTGCAGACCTGGAAGTTGGCATTCAAAAAATGTTTGATGCTCGAGCTTTCCTTGTTTAGGGAATATCCGTAGTGGTAAAAAAATTCTGCAAAATAACTAAGCACCTAAGGTAATTGTGTATCATTTAGACCTTAAGAAAAGGGATAAAGATCAGTCTGATTTTTATTTTGATGTTATCCGTCTCTAAATTTATTTACTTTTAAGGATGTTAATTGTATATTGATGAGGATGACACACATGGATATGGTTATCAGCATCTGATACTGATATGAAAGCATTGTATGAGCTTATGAGCTGTGACAGTATTGCAACACAAACTTACTTAGTCCTTATGGTGATTCATGTCTTTGCCTAGCCTTTGTCTCTGAAGAGAGAAACAGTAATGAGATATTTCCCTGCCAGAGTTTGCAAATTTGATGATACTTATTGAGTTCACTTGTATTATTGCAGCATATAAGCATTCAAATACTGAAAGCATAAAACAAAGGGTAGTTCACTTACAAACAGCATTCTCAGCTTTAATTGTGTCATCAAAGATGAAACTCCAGTGAGGATGACCTGGAAAGAAAAATAGGACTTGATATGGGGTGATCTTGTTTATATTGCCATGCATTAGAGAATAACTAACTCTCAAATTCTTCGATTCTTCTGTGAAAATGCAGACAATATGTGAGTGGAATTAGTTTCATGACACAAGTTCTATTAACCAAATCAATGGTTCACTAGCTAAAACTGAATCTCATTGGAAATGTGTTGTTTTTGTGAAAACTATCCAATACGGATATTCATGGAATTAATTCAGATATCTTTAATACCTTCATGGAAATGTATAATGTATCATGCTTCATATGTCTTAGGCATCCTACTTTTGGACTATCAAATATGTACTTGTAATAGTTTTCTTAATCTGTCATTTTGTATTGAAGACATTTACAGATGCGAGTATGCACAAACACACTCAGAATTATGAATGTTCTATTTCAAGGTCCTTTCTAATCTTCTGTTACATCTTGAATTTGTTTACGTGGTCGGTAGTTAAACCTGTAATTACTTTCTTTTTGTGCAAAGTGATCATTCAACCCTCTTTAATTGCAACTGCGCCTTGAAATGAATTTCTTGCTGTATTTCATTTACATTGGAAATTCAATTTATTGGTCCTGCTTTTCTTACATTTACTTTCTTCTTTTAAACACTGTTTTATAACCCCCCTGAGCCCTTTCCTTTCTGGAATCTTAAAAGAGGTTCATTTGCCAACTTGTCATTCACTTGACACTGTACAAATGCATAGTAACATACATGTTCTTGAATGTGTGCTCATGGGTGCATGTGTACACTCAAGGCAATCTACCCCCCTGGGCAATGCCAACTGCTCGTGCCAGTGTATGAAAGACATTCTTTTCCTTCATCAAATGTGTCTGTATATGCTGATGATCAAAGTTTTCCTCTTAAACCTGTATTTTCTAATCCCGATCCTTGGTTGTTTTCCTTGATGGCTTCAGTTATTACTCTTTTCTTTTATGTGCAGTGATCAGATTTATGGAATTCTGAATTCTTTTCTTAATTAGGATTAATTGCCTTATGGATTGTGTAATATCTAAATTTTCACAAGACTTGTTTGGCAGATGACAACCGCTATATCAATTGAAGATGTTCGTAGGGAGGTAAAAATACTGAAAGGTCTATCGGGACATAGGCATCTGGTCAAATTTTATGATGCATGTGAGGATGCCAATAACGTGTACATAGTGATGGAGTATGTCTTTTCTTACTTTCTGTTCTAAGTTATGCATGAAATATAATTGAGCTTTGTCAACATTGCGTCCTTTTCTTTAGCTTCTCTCCTGCAGTATTTGTAAATGGCACTTTTTGGAATGTTTTGCTTGGCTAGAAGTCTTGACTTTTGTTTGTGTTGTGCAATTTTGAACTTTTATCTCTGATGTTTGGTGGATTGCTGTTTGCTTATCAGATTGTGTGAGGGAGGGGAGCTTCTAGACAGAATTTTGGCAAGGTAATGCAGTAGTCTTTGCACGGGTGATTAACTATAATTTTTTTTTTTGACTACTTGCCTTGGCCTTGGATTATAACCATGATGGATGTTGCGTGTGAAATTATCATCCACCTACCCTGAGCAGAACTGATCTAAATTGTATGTTCTGTTGAATGCTTGCATGGTTGAAGTGTTATCTACTGATATAAACATAACATTTTCCGCTGCTGCAGAGGAGGAAGATACACAGAGGAAGATGCAAAAGCTATAATTGTGCAAATCTTGTGTGTGGTTGCATTTTGTCACCTTCAAGGCGTCGTACACCGTGATTTAAAACCAGAGGTTTTTTTCCTCATAAACTTGATGTTTTGTTGTTTCATGTAAATAGTTTAGCATTAAGTTTTATCATCACAAGGTGGTGTCATTGGTGGTGGGGGCTGACAGTGTTTATGGGGAATTTTCATTCCATGCTTGCTCATAACTGATCCTCTTTTGTTACAGAATTTCCTCTTCACTTCGGGCAGTGAAGATGCTGATATGAAGCTTATTGATTTTGGCCTCTCTGACTTTATTAGGCCAGGTAATAAGCAGAGCTTCCTATGTTTTTTGGTCAACTCACAGAAAATACTATCCTTGCCTCCACCATGCCACAAGTAGATTGATTTAGCTTTATTTAACTGAATGGGTTGGGTCCCTAAATCAGAGATGAGATTTTAAGTTTTTGCCTGATTACTCTGGTTATTTTCTCTGCCATAGCTATCTTTACTTGTTCCTTGCCTGTTAACTAGACATCTATATGCATTATTGACTGATGCAACAAGTGTTGTGACAACGATTTAGACTTGATTGTGCTAATTACATTATTAAGCTAAATTGATGCAGGCTGTTAGACTTGATAATATAAGTGCATGAGTATGCCTGCCAATTTTTTGATTTCTATGTTATTTGTGCACATGATTTTCTAGTTTAAACTATACAGCTTTTATAATATTTATAACTTTCTTACTTATTAGTTGATATTGGAGAGTTTTTAATGATTTATTCTGTGTGATATTTGCAGATGAAAGGTTAAATGATATCGTTGGAAGTGCATACTATGTTGCACCTGAAGTCTTGCATAGATCTTACAGTCTTGAAGCAGATATATGGAGCATTGGTGTTATTACTTATATCTTGATATGTGGAAGCCGGCCTTTCTGGGCACGGACTGAATCAGGAATTTTCCGTGCTGTGCTGAGATCTGATCCCAACTTTGAAGATCTACCCTGGCCTTCTGTCACTCCGGAGGCCAAAGACTTTGTGAAGAGACTTCTGAACAAGGATTACAGGAAAAGAATGACTGCTGTCCAAGCTCTAAGTAAGTTTGTAATTCCTGTATTATTTTATTAAAACAAATGCCCATAACATTGACAAAACAATGGATATACCTATATGGTTTTGCAAGTCTTTCTACAAGGTTATGGCATTCTTTCCCGTGATGAGAAAGTGTCTATGGGAGAACCAAAGTGGATGAGTTGCAGTATGTTAGATCAGAAGGATCCTGGATTGTATTTTTTAATTGATGATGGATGTTAAATGGTCCCCTTTGGAAGCAATCCTCACTTGTAAAGTTAAACAAAAAGGACTATTCCAGGAGCTATTTGGTTGTGTCCATATTGCTTAAAGGTGGTTGAGGTGGAAGTGACTTAAATATTTTGGAAATTGTACATCACTTGCAATAGTTGGATGTTTGACATGCGTATGAAATATAGTCTATACCTATATTGCATATTGCATCTTATTTTCTCATTGACAATTTGATGATCTTGAGAAATTTACATATGACACTTCTTATTTCTTGATTTCTTTTAGCTAACAAAAACCTTGGTAATTGCAGCTCACCCATGGTTGAGGGATGATAGCCGACCTATAAATTTAGACATATTAATCTACAAGCTAGTCAAGGCATACCTACATGCTACACCTTTTAAACGTGCAGCGCTAAAGGTACACCCTCCCTTATTAACAAGAGCACATGCGTGTGTGTGCCTTCCTTTAAGAATTTTGTATTGTATCTTAATCCTGATAGTGAAAACATTATTCACCATGTAGATTCAAAGCTCAAGTTTATTATCGAGGGAAACATAATTGGTAATGAACTGAGGAAATATGTTCAAGTGCAAATAGGCTCACCATTTAGCGTTAACTATACCCCTTAAGTACTAAAACTTTGCATTACCTAAAGAATTCCTTTTGCAGAGAACCTTCAAACATTCATCAGCCCCTAGTTTGATGTTCTCTCTCTCTCTCAAATTTTTTGTGGTTTTTCTTTTTTGAGGTGCAGTTTTTAAATTTTATTTCTGTATCTACTTACCAAAAATCCTTATATGATTATTTGTTCAGATTCCTAATCTTATATTTGATTGAAACTTCCTGATTTGTATCTAAACTATTTAGAACATGACTTTCTTTTTTCTTTAAAAAAACAGAATTTGAAACTAAATTTGGCACGATATTGTTAAAAGATAAATTAAAAGCAGCTTTCATTGTCCAAAGCGTCCAGAGACTGGGCTGCTTCAAGTAAAAGTAGCCATGATTTGTTAGGTATAAGTGAAGCTCTGTCTGGCTCTATTTCTAACCTATTCACTGACTACTGCTTTTTCTGATGCAAAAAGCATAATCATCAACGTGGCTGAATAATTCAACTATGCTGAAGCTTAAATGTGAAATGGTTAAGAGTGTTGGATTGATAATTGTCTATTGCATATCAGCTGACATTTCTTTGGGTTCCTTTCTTATGCAGGCTCTCTCAAAAGCATTGACGGAGGATGAGCTTGTCTATCTTAGAGCTCAATTCAGTTTGTTGGAACCAAATGGCGACGGAAGTGTTTCACTTGATAATTTCAGAATGGTTACTGCTTTTTCCATTTCAATCAATTTCAGTAGTATACAGGACTATGGGATTATAATTTTTCTATAAAAGAAATGCAATTTCTTGCAGGCTTTAGTACGCAATGCAACTGATGCCATGAGAGAGTCGAGGGCTCCTGAAATTCTCAATGCGGTACTCTTATTTAGTTCTCTGCTTGAAATATGATAACCAGCAGTCACTGTCTCTGCATTTTAAGAATTATGTTGATTGCAATTTAAAGAAATATAAACCTATGAATTTTCTTTCTGCATGAAAGAAGTTCTTGCATTTGAATTTCAAAAATTACACTGCCTTTTTTTTTTTTGGCGTTTGGATGTTTACTCGCACCAATTATGATTGTCAATCCACTTAAAAGTTAAAACGCAATGGCTTCTCTTTTTATTCTCTCTGAAGATTATGAATAGTTTTGATTTTCTACCCTTCAGAGTTGATGGTTATCCTTTTCTGATTGTCCCTCTTTTTTTCAGATGGAATCCCTTGCTTATAGGAAGATGTACTTTGAAGAATTTTGTGCAGCTGCGATCAGCACATATCAACTAGAGGCTCTCGAGGGGTGGGAGCAGATTGCCTTCACTGCTTTTGAGCATTTTGAACAGGAGGGTAACCGAGTCATCTCAGTTGAAGAATTGGCAAGGGTATGTATACGACTGCCGCCGTTTGATTTGTGCTCCACATTGCTATTTGAATATCATTTTAAATCTCTCCTCTCTGCAGGAATTGAACGTGGGCCCTTCAGCCTACACATTCATCAAAGATTGGATCAGAAACTCGGATGGCAAGCTTAGTTTAATTGGATATACAAAATTTTTACATGGTGTGACGCTTCGTAGCTCAAATACAAGACCCCGTTAGTTTAGCTTTTGACATATAGGTTTTTTTTTTTTTTTTTTTTTTAAAAAAAAGTGTGGCATTGGAGGATTTGTTTTTCATGGGCGGGGTACAAAAAGCGTGCATAAGTGAATATACTGTTAGCTGAGTCGGTTCTGAGATTGTTGGGGCAAATTTTTAATTTAAAGTTTTTTCTTGGGTCATTCCTAATTTTTGCCCCAATAAAAAAGAGGCAAAGAAAGTGATTTAGCTCGGTTTATTCGTGGGTAAAAATGGTCCGACAACGAAAGTTAGTTTCAATCTCTCGATAACAGTGGTCATAGGAATTTTGTAGGGGACTATAACATGTAAAATGTGTTGAACAGTACTTGTTCTTATTGTTAGGCCGAATGGTGGAACACTTGTGCTCTTATCAATTCTGTTCATACATGATCTGGCCAGCATGATGAAACGCTTGCCTGACCCTTCTCATGTATTTTCAAAAAAAATTATTTTTTTTAAGTACTAAATTTCTCAAAAAATGCATCTTCGATTCCGGTCATTTTGTTTTTCGGTTTTTTTTTAATCCCTTTTGTATTTATATATATTTTTTTAAATCATAAGAGAAGAAAATAAAACAAGAAATAAAGAGTAATGAGTGAAAGGATAATCGAGGAAACCTTTTTCTCCAAGCAAGTAGGGAATGAGGGTACAAGAAAGAACAAGAAATTTAAAAAGAAGTATAAACAACGGCTTGTTTTTTCCTGGCTTGACCAAAGCCCAAGACAGCGGCATCAAATCAAAGGGCGCTTATCCCGCTAATCGTATGTCTTGGTAAGTACCTGACAGACCTAAGGCTTGTAACTGAACTTCAAGCTGGGGAAGGAAAGCAAGGAACTGATACGCAAAACTAACTGGCAAGCAAGCACAAAGGCACTCCTTACCTTAGGCCTCATCAATCGAGGAAGGAAGCATTCCAATAGTTGAAAAAGCCTTCTTGCTATTGGGCCGGCTTTCATTGGCCTTTGGGTCGGGATGGGATATTTGATTGAATCAGAGAATCAGCGTCAACACCATCACGGATCTAACACCGCTCCCGCTCTCCATCGACCATCGTCAACACCGCCCGCCTGTTAAGTTCTTCTTAACAAGCAGTGTGAGTTTTTAAAAGAAAGAAAAGGAAGAAATGAGAAAAGAAGAAATAGTCTTTATTTATACAAGCCATTCTTCTTTTCCTAACTAACAATTGAGGACCCGTTTGTTTGCTGGAAAGTAGTTTTCTTTTGGAAAATAAATTCCGGAAAAATGAATTATTTTCTAATGTTTGGTAGTGTAATAGAAAATAAGTTGGAAAACACTTTCCAGTGTTTGGTTATGTCAAGGAAAATGAGCTGGAAAATAACTTATTAATGTTTTATTTTTCTCAAGTTTATTAAAATAATGAAGAACAAATCTTACAAATTAAAAAGTTGAATGATAATGAAATTGAAAAATTTTTTTCATAAATTATCTCAAATAAAATAAATAATAATCAAAATAATAGAGATCAAATCTAAAAAATAAAAAAAAATAAAAGATGAAGAAACTAAAATAATAATAACTAACATTTTATAAATTATTTTAAATAAAATAAGTAACAATCAAAAGAATAAAAATCAAATTTGATAGATAAAAAATTTCAATAAAAAAATGATAAGGGAAAAACAAATAACAATTATAAAAATGAGGACTAAAGTTAATATAAAAATTAAATTTTATGAGATGAAAT
>Ga0307511_10008152_pt1 | contig 10486 bp, 10 predicted proteins | sample 13_EM_MG_FD_200266 | JGI IMG/M metagenome (GOLD analysis project Ga0307511, IMG submission 200266) | Populus trichocarpa ectomycorrhiza microbial communities from riparian zone in the Pacific Northwest, United States - 13_EM | ecosystem: Host-associated > Plants > Roots > Unclassified | place... | reverse complement strand
GACACCATAGTGAGTGACAGTGTATCTCTAGTTTGGGGGGATTATCTCGATGCCTTGGGAAGGTTCCCCTCAACGTATGTCCCGTATTTCAATGTTTCAGACTTACTACCGAATGCATAGCTACATCAGGTCATGTGCGCCGATTTGGTCATTGTAGTGAGTCGTAATACCCCCGGCTGGATTGTCTCTGAGAATCGAGTCAAGTAATTTAGTCATTGTCACCATTATTGGCAGCGAGCTCGATAAGCGAACAGAAGTCGCGCAATGAACGTCATGAAGACCTGGTTCTACGGCCTGCAGTCGAACTTGTGACTAACGAATTTTGGCCAAACTAGAAATATCTCCTCGGCGGATATGATCTATGATAAAACATGTATCGAGCGGACAAGTTGAGTCGTCATGTTTGGCCTGACAGAACAACATCTCTCATTGGTTGATTAGCCTATCTCCTTTGCGGCCAATGCAAAACGGCAGAACAGACACGTACATACAAGATCCGCTCGAAATCAAGGGTTAGACAGAGGTCTACCAGCGTCATGAGTAGCAGTACTAGGCAGTACCAATTGGTAGTAAGTGCCAGTAGGATTACATAATAAGAGCGCTCTGTCTAGGTGTCTCCTACGATGCAGTCCATTCCTTCTCATCTTGTGCAGTCGAAAGTCCCACATTCAGGACAGGAAGCGCTAACACAATCAAGGAGACTATAGAGTCAAGCAAATGTTCTACCGGCGCAGACGGCTTTCGAGTACGATGTCCGTTCCTTCTCACCGCTAACTTTTTTCTAAATAAGTTCCTTTCATAGCTCCGAGCAGTTATCTGAGTCAGAAATTGACGATGCTGCTTTTTAAAGATAGCATATTCTAGGTCCAGGGCTGCGACGATTTTTCGGAACAAGTTTCCCCTCTGCGGACAACGCGGCGAACTAGGACCTGGCTACAGTGATTTCAAAACCATGTAAGTGTCGTGGTGAGTGCATCTTCTAGGGATAGGCACCGGTAATAAGAACACTGCAGACACATATCCACTGGTTTGTGATAAGGGAGCCCGTTATTTGTATCGGGACGGCCCGTGAACCATACCCTTGTGGTACGGTGTTCTCGACGTTAAGCGGTTGCGAGTGCGACGCAATTCTCCTATTTGTCAGGTGTAAACATAGGATAAGCATCTTTTCGCCGTGACCTTGGCTGATAGCTTGTCGCCACTTCTGTTCCTTCTAGCTACGATGAAGTTCCATTCTTCTAATTTTCCTACTTTAGGTAAGGTTATCCCATATATCTGTGACCTCGGAATTCTGATCTTCTTGAGACTTGTAGGCTACTCCAGCAGTTGTGGCTGTATAGTGAATATGTATGATTCGGTCTTATCTGAAATCCACTGATCACTTCCTGACATAAGGTCATCTTCAACCTCCTCGGGAAAGTGAACGCCGTACAAATAGCACGCTCCCAAAACTTGCCAGCACCATTAAACCAGACGATGGTGTACCTACGAACAGAATGTGGACGCTATTCTTGTGATAGAAGCACCGAGGTGATTAGGATATGGAAGCGGGTGCTCGAACGCGTGAAATATTCTTTCTGACGGAGATAACTCTGCAGCAACACCTGCTTGAATAGTAACACGAAACATGATGTTCTTAGCTCACCCTATCTATGCGATGTCGAAGGCACCCTAGGCAAGTATTCAGCCACTTTTGAATGTAGGTTTGCGCCCGAAAACAGCGAGGGCTTGGGAATTTCCAATGATTCTGCCTTCCTTCCCGCTTCAAGAGTACTTCCAATGCTTCAGGATCATATTTACTTGCGGAAGAACGGGATCGGCACTTAAAACTCGTCTTTCGACGAAGAACGCCTGTCTTCCCTCGAGCTCATCAGAGATAGGCATTCGGAGGCTGTATGGAGGGAGCCTCCTACGAAATAACACATGGCATGACTTTATGTGAGTTGAATTTTGTCGACAAAGTAAATCGACCCATCCGGCAGGTGTGAATAGGATGTTATACAGCGCAGTTTACCTCAGTCTCACACAGGAGTCTCCAACCTTCCGGAATTGAGCGAGATTTAAGCTTGTCAAAAACTGTTCCAGGACCCAGCTGCGAACTGTATTATTAGCACCCCGGATACTCTCAACCCGCCACCCTATCAGCAACTCAAATACTGTAAGAGTAAGATAACAAGACCCGTCTTCCGAGGCGCACGAATTTGACTTGATTAAACCGTTTAGTCTCAGTTTCATCCGTTCGGACCGTATCAAAATCACTTGACGAAAATTATTCAATGTATCATGGCTTTCTACAGGTACCTTGCATTCTTCACCGATAAGCACATCCCAGAAACATGACACGAACATCGAAACACAAGCTTCTGGCAGCCTCTTGCAACAACCAGCGAATGGTCGAGTTAGAAGCGATGCTCCGATAACAATGACGACATACAACAAAAGCGATAACATTTTAATTCGTGGTCCTTTGGCAGTGGGCGAGTCAAGGAAGGAGTATTAAGGCGTTCCTTCGCCACTGATACTATCATTCATAGGTATAGCTCAGTGCAATCGTGGTTGTTGGCTAATCCAAAATGCTGAGGTGGATCTTTGCGCTGTCCCGGGTCTTCCCTAAGGTCCTTTAACTTATCCTAAAGGCTGTTGCATGACACCACTGTGCACTGACCAGCTGCACACCCAATCCATCCCCACTCAATTGTTCTACGAGTACTAGCATACTAGCAAGTACACCTCTGACAGATGACTGTCCAGACATCCGATCCAAATGTCTACTGTTTTCTTTCGAGCTAGTGCTTCAACAGATGCTGTAGCGGACTTGCTGCCGCTATGTATTTCGAAAACTGCAGCTGCTCCTGTTGAGCGCGTCGAAATATTACAGTAAGACGGAACTGGCAGGGTGCTATGATTACAGCCAGGCGGTTGGACTCCTCTTATCGTGGTATCATAGACTGCTTTAGAAGAACCTACACGGAAGAGCGACCCGCCAGCTGTGCGCACAATTTTGATTTTAACTTGACCGCGATCTTCCGCTCAGCCACATAGCCTGGAGGGGAAATTGTACCAATGTTATGAGGTACTTCCCTACGCAAGCGTTGAACTTCGCTTTCAAAGATGACTCTGGGCTACAAAACAATCTGAGGCATATTATGACAACTCGCTTGCTGTCAGTTGGAGTTATTGCACCCCCCATTAGGGGGTTCTATGCTGCTTTTTAGTGAGTGCTGTTGAGCGTCAATACATTGACGCGCACTGCGTGACTCTGAGAGCGCACTCTGAGAGCTCCTTCATAAGCAACGGCGAAAGGCACTAATGGGACCGTATGAATCATTCGACAACCGCAGGTCAGACAGACCTTGAGTCTAGGAGCAGGAAGAGACAGCGACAGTTCCACGACAGCGATATCGAAACCGAGTCCTTGATAGACGGTACGCCAAAGCTTTGTAGCTTGGAATTGGGAACTGATATGATGGGTGCAGAAAAACTGGATTCACTGGACCTCCAATCTCGTCAACCTTTTGATGATGAGTTAGCGTTAGAAATCGCACTCCGGGAACGCCTTCTGTTGACCATCGAGGGACGTATCCAGTGGGCTACGTTGCTATTGCATTCACTAGAAAATCTCGAGCCCCAAGCTCTCCCGCAATCAACGGACGTCGATGAGTTCCAAGATGCTGCGCTTGATGCGCTCGAGGCTCTCGAAACACCATCTTCATTCTTATTCGAGACTGCTCATCTTGAAGAGACGGAAGTTACCCCTCGTTCATTTTCTCCCCTGCTTTCTGTGCAGCAACAACCCCAGAGGAATGTAAAAACGCGGCCGTCCCGGGTCCCGAAGGTTTCCCAGCCCAAAAAACTACTGTACATACGCCTATCTTCTGGGACGGAGGATAGTCAACTCGTAATCCTTGCTTGTCCAGTGTGCTCCCGCACACAATTCAGTACGCTTCAGGGACTCCTCAATCATGCACGTTTGGCACATGGCATTGAATGGGCTAGTCATGATGCGTGTATCGCAGCATGCGCGGTTCCTTTCAACCCTGAAGAGGAAACTTGGAAGTCATATGAACAAGACGGCGTAGAAGTACCTTGGGGTGGAAATGTCGTTGGTCTTAGGAGGCTATTTGAGCGCGCAGTTGGTGTAGAGGGTAATTTTGCAATACCGCTCCTTGATGCGACCCAATCAGACAACATACAACAGCATGGACCTACGATTCCAAGCACTCTCCTTTCGCGCACCCTTGGGCTTCATGCGGACTCCCCTTCTCTTGCACCATTCCTCGGGAGAGCTCCGAAGAGACGGTGCATTCATGTTCACAATGAAGAGGAAGATGTAGACATTGTTACACGCGACGACTCATCCCGTCCATCAGGAGCTGAATACGATCATATAGGATATCCTAGATTCCGTATGGCGTTCCCTCACCGGAGTGCCGCGAGGCCGGAACTCGACCTCGGAATCGATTTGGAAGCAAAGGCGACAACGAAGACAGAGGCTATTGAGGACCCAGCCAGTATTCTATCCAATACAGAAGCCTCGCGTTTTCACATCACAGCTCGTGTTCGCGTGGAAGACCGTAGCCTTTATCTATCTAAAGGTGAGATCACCGCCTCTAACGCGAATACCGTGGCTCATATCTGCTCAGAGCGGCAGGTACAGCTAAATTCTCCGCATCAATATCGATGGATGATTGCAGTGACAGCGCCGTCATATGTATGTGTATCCATGCGATGGTCTTATATCCGGTCTGACTGTTACGCAGGCCTTACCCGTTGCCTCGTACCTAACGCGTATCACCGTGTTGACCCCTCCAGAAGTTTCCGTAGTACCTTTGAGCATCAATAAACAACCCTTTGCTGTTATCGGTACGGCCAATGATCCGTTCCTAGCCAAGGTGCTGCTGGAGTGGGTTGGTGATGGGAAATTAGAAGTTGATCACTGGGTCGATGTAAGTTTACCGTATACTCTTACACGTCGTTCTCTCGCTGACACTCTTATCATAGCTTGATCCTTCCAGGTCTTCTACCTCGGTTCATGGGTTTGATGAAATGATTGACATTGAACTTAACCGCAACGCTCCCCTTTTCCATGTACCCAACGGGAATCCCCCTCCACTTCCATCGCTCGATCGGGGGTTCCGTCCTGGGTTATTTACTGTCCTGCAAGCCGAGTCATCCGGAAGTCAAACTAGTGTTGGACCGAGCGAATATCGTGAGCTTGTTCTCCTTTGCATCGATACAGTATGAAGTACTTATATCTCAATATGGCAGCTCATGAGCAGATCTTGAAGGACCTACTTCCTAAAGCACCAGTGACATCAAAAGGTTTGTGCGTCGTTCGTATCCTGGCGACTACATGCTAATCTCCATTCAGATGTGAAACCAAGGAGTAACATACGGGTGCCTTACAAGCTAGTAGCGAGCCCTACCCACCTTTTGGCTCTTATTCCAGGAAAACGCAAAGCCATTGAGGTACGCTATCAGTATCAGTTGGGAACTTACAACCTTGTTGATTAAAGTGGGAAATAAAGTGGGCACGAGCACGCACTCTACATGCCCTCTACCTGGAGCACACCGCCTCATCTTCGTCACAATATATTCATCTAACTGTCGGTGATGTATATGCTTGGCTCGAGGATATGTCCCTGTTTCCTCGCCCAGCTGCGTCAGTTCCACCTCTTTCCGATGTCAAGAAGAAGGCGAAAGAAAAAGAGAAGGAAGGAACCCCATTGGTCGGGGATCTTCCTTGTCCTGTTTGTGGTATCAAGAAGCGACTACATCCTGGATGTCAGAACAAATGGGACGGCAGTCTGTGGTCATGTTCCATCGTTCCATTACCTGATCAAGCTCGCCTCACCCGACTTCCTGTCATGAATTTAATCAGCATGGTTGCTACTTCGGATGAGCTCGAGCGAGCACTTTATGGTCCATCTTTTCCCACCCAACCAGGAATTGTGGTACCCACTGCCGATGTCCCACCATATTCGTTTTCTACATTTCGGTACTCGCCGCATGACTTGGTTACCCTCAGCTCCCCAGACCTTGTCCTGGCAGTGCATAAGGCTGTCCGTGATATCCAGCTTTCTCACTTTCCTCGCGATGCTTTCAAGGACGGGCACTCGCCTTTTCTTGAATCCAAGGAAATCGTGGAACGGAATCTCGCTCCAGCCGCTCTATTGGCGGCATCCCTGAAGCCCTTCATTTCTACTCTTATCCGACCCGCCCTCGATGTTGCAAAATGCGACTTACTTGTGGCGACTAGTGCCAATGCTTCCGCTGCCACTGGAAAAAGTGGCCGAACAACCAGGACGAAAAAGGTTCCATTTGTGCTGACCCCAAGCCATGTCTTGCGCGCCGTGAAATCAAGTTTCACACAGCATCTTACTGCTACCGACGTGCAGCATGCGCGTAGCATTACGTCAAAAGAGGCGGTTGGGTTGTGTCTGGCACAACTTAGTTTACCTTGTGACTTTGGCTACACACTGAGTCTCGGGCCAAGACCTTCTGATCCAGGAGGAGGGCCAGTGGAGCATATAACTATGAAAGCAGAGCCGGAGATATAGTGCTCACAACTACCAATTGAAGTGAGTATTTCTTATGATTTGGAGCCCACGTCACTAGGCTGACTCACTTCAAGGCATGGCGGATGTTCATTCTTGGCGATTTCGGTCTTGCCTTGATGATGGTTCTGGTAAAGTTCTGTAGCTGGTACGCTCACCAGCAGACATCGAATCTCAGATAAGTCTGGAAGAGGCACCCCTCTTACGTCGCTTTTGTCGCAGTCAACGCATTCCGTACAGCGCCGCTTTGTCAGTTTAACCCCTGCCTGACCAAAGAATCATAACGAAACCACAGTGAGAGGAGCATCACAATGTTATTCTAGCAGGATATCGTCACTTGACCGTCCCGCATAAGCAAAAAATTCTAGGTGTTTGCTCCCGAACAGAGGGAACCCGTTCAGTGAAAAGGTTGGTAAATTCTTCGGTCAAATAACCGTGCGCCTTCGGATGTGAAACGAATTCTTTCGTTCGTGAAGCTGGGTGAGGTGAGGAACACTCTGGGACATAGAAAACGCACTTCAGGTTCAGTAGTCTCAGTTTCTTCCGTTCGTACCCTCATTCACTTGACGGATATCGGAAACAGACGGAAATGTTCCGAAGATTCAGCGCTATCTCAGTTTTCTACAGCCTTCCCAGAAGCTGGTTTGCGTTTTTCCCTGATACCACACGTGGCGCAAATAAACCACTAGTAACATCTCGCAGCCCTCCTGTCTGCTCCCTCACATGATGGCAATGCTCGCTTGTCACCAGTATCCACTCGTATTTTGGTGTTTTGGTACATCAATCAGGGACATCCTCATGTGTTCTACAAGTAGCGGATGGTTTTAAAACACACGCTGAGTCGGAAGAGATGGTCCGATAACAGTAAGGGATGACATTGATTGCATTCAACTGGCAGCCGGCTCGGGAGTCATGGAAGAATGGAAGAAAAATAAGTTGTTCCTTCGTCACTAGGGCTGCCTCTGGGATGTGAGTAACTCAGTGCAATGGCTAATCCGAATTGGTGAGGTGGGTTTTTAACATTTTAATGGTGCATTGTTTTGATTGTGTTGCCTGGGTTCCGCACTTGTTAGATAACTGTCGAAAGGCATTACTGTTGTCGGATCAGAACGGTTGGTAATCTTTGTAAGCCAGGTGTTCCTCGGCGTTCCGAATTGATTCCGATATAATTCTTTTACTTAGAGGCTCTGCAGGTAATATTTCAGGGCCATGGGGACATGAGTCTGCATCCAGATCGTGAGGCGCAGTGCAGTCCGTGATCGGTGTTTCCTCAAATCGGATGGTCCACTCTGCCACTGTCCCGGGAGTTCCCCAAGGACCTTTGACCTATCTTAAAAGCGGCTGCATGACGCACCGATCACCATACCCAATCAATCCCCACTCAATTACTCTACGAGTTCTAGTAAGTACATCACTGATAGATGACTGTCCAGACATCCAATGCAAAGAGGACAAACACATTCTTCAGTACGTCTACCCTTTGAGCGAGCGCCTTCTTCTAACAAAAGCGTAGCGGACTTCATGATGGGTGGTACCGCTGCTGCCATTTCGAAAACTGCAGCTGCTCCTATTGAGCGTGTCAAATTATTAATACAGAACCAGGGTGCCATGATAGCAGCCAGGCGGCTGGACTCCCCGTATCGTGGCATCATAGACTGCTTTAGAAGAACCTACGCAGAAGAGGGGCTCGCCAGCTGTGCGCACAATTTTGATTTCAACGTGATCATGATCTTCCGCTCAGCGATACAGTCTGGAGGGGGAATGGTACCAATGTGATCAGGTACTTTCCTACGCAAGCGTTGAACTTCGCTTTCAAAGATGACTTCAAGCGGAGGCTGGGTTACAAAAAATCTGTGGGTTTTACATTGTGGGTTTTTGGTGAGGCATATTACGGCAAGATTTGATGCATGCTATGTTGATACTGCTACTTAAAGGAAATATTGCGAGTGGTGCCGCTGCAGGAGCAACCAGTTCTCTTTTTGTCTATTCGTTAGACTAGTACGCTGATTTTATCGGATGCCTTGCTCAACTGATATTCTCATTAGTGCAAGAACTCGGCTTTCGGCAGATTTGAAGAGCGTCGCAAAAGGCGGCGAGCGTCAATTTACTGGTCTTATCGATGTATACAGACAGACCCTGCGGTCGGACGGTATCTCTGGATTATATCGCGGATTTGTTCCCAATATTCTTGGCATCATCGTTTATCGAGGTCTTTAGTAAGCCACTGTCGTCACAGAGGTATTCATTGCTGACACAGTATGACTTACTTAGCTTTGGTGGTTATGACACCATTAGGGACAGTATGCTTGTGGGACCTCTACAAGGGAACCTTTTGGCGTCTTTCTTGGTTGGATGGGCATGCACAACCGTAAGGTTACAGTACATTGGGCCACTCCACAGCTGATATCTTACACAGAGTGCTTCTTTTGCTTCGTATCCCTTTGACACTATCAGGCGTCGGATGATGATGACAAGTGGAGAGAAGGTCGGTTTCGCGCATGCTCATACTACCAGTGTGACTCAACCTCCCTTCATGCATATAGCTCCGTTACAGGTCATTCATTGACGCCGGGAGGCAAATTGCTGCCAAAGAAGGGGTGAAAGCTCTTTTCAGTGCGTGCCCATGACGTCGTAGACTCGTAATCATTAATAAGATGTCGGCTAGATGGTGCTGGAGCTAATATTTTGCGGAGTGTTGCCGGTGCAGGGGTATTGTCATTGTATGACAAGTAAGTGGACGGCCTTCCAATTGGCCCCCAGAAGTACTTCTAATAATACACCTTTTGTTTAGGTTCCAGCAAGTTCCTCTGGGACATGTTTACACGACTGGGTCTGGGTGAACCTTGGATCTCGGAATAGTTTGGAAACCTCTTCTTTACCTTGGACCCTATTTTGCAATAAAAATTTAGCCATTTCTGAGTAGATTCTCTTAATCACTATCGACCACTTGGATGCGCCCTAATACTATGTACTATCGCTGCAATCTCATTACATTGTACATACTGTGCACGCACAAGATTTTAATTTACTGCCAGTCCGACTTGACGAGTCCTTGCATCCCCGCAGGAGGTTCAACGATGCAGCGGTTGTGTTGATACATGCCACAAGAGCAACTCAGCCCACAGAAGCAATTATTAATAGGAGTAAAAAGTGCTGCACTTGCTAGTCTCCCCAAACCAGACGCTGTTAGAAGAAAATATTAGTTGTTCCACTAAATGAACTTGCTAGTCTAAATGTCACTAAGTTATGGACGTTACAGGCATTCCTTCGGCGTACTCCGGGTTACAGTCGTGTTCCGAAGAGAGCTCTGGCCGGGATTAGCTCTGGATCGACTATGGTCGAATCCTTGCCTCCCCCCTTCCTCAAGGTCCCCAATAAACTTGGTTCTTGAGCGAGTGCCTGAGTTATTTATCTGTATCTCCACAGTGAAACCCAAGTAGTCCAGAGCAGACCTGGCATGAAGACGAATATTTTCAACACATTTACACCTTCAATGGTCCACGCGGTCCACGCTAAGTTATCGGGGGCCTGCCTCAGACAGAAGTTGTTGAATCCTTTTGAATCGATCATGTGACTATCGCGGTTCAAGCGAGTAGGTATTAGCGTAGTCGGCTGTAGTTCATTCCATATCATTGCAGGTGCTGAGATTGAATCACGCGTCCAACGACCCACTGGTCTTGCTTGCACGTACAGCATCATGAAATCTACGATACGTTCTGAAGAGAAGTTCCTCCCATTTGTCGCTGTGCCCAGGGAACAGACGCGTTGTAAACTAGTACCCAAGGTACTAGTCATATTTGTTACTGTCTTGTGCATTCTTGCAATGCGAATTTGGACGGAGCCGTGGTCTTCGTTTCTTTTGAACGTGCCAAACACATCCGTATCCTCTCGTCAACACGCCCTATCAATTGAACCAACGTCAACAGCAA
>Ga0307511_10008151_pt1 | contig 10487 bp, 9 predicted proteins | sample 13_EM_MG_FD_200266 | JGI IMG/M metagenome (GOLD analysis project Ga0307511, IMG submission 200266) | Populus trichocarpa ectomycorrhiza microbial communities from riparian zone in the Pacific Northwest, United States - 13_EM | ecosystem: Host-associated > Plants > Roots > Unclassified | place... | reverse complement strand
TGTGATCCGCTACACCAAGGTCTTATCTGCAGCCATTCCAAGCAGGTTCAAAGAACTGAGCGTCGCAGTTGCGTAAACTCCAACAACGCGTGTTATCCACGTTCCAACGCTCTGCTCGAGATCTAATCCAGCATTGAACGTGTGCAAAACGAGGGTGCTCATATGCAGCAGCGTCTGCGGTGTGTTCAAGTTAGTTCTCGTTTATCACCATCCAACTTACCCATCGTAACATCGACCAGCACAAAGTCCGACAAGGCTCCCAGGCCAAGTCCCATCCACTCGACGCTCTCCTTCTCCACCGTCCCCGACAGCGAACAGCCCCTCGAGCTCCCCTCGCCAAGCCACTTCCGCACTTCCCTGATCCTTCCAGAGTGAGTCTGTCCCCTTCACCCCCACACCTTAACCGAATATGGCCACCCTCACAGACTCGCACGGCGGTTCACACTCCTCCGCACGCACACCGGTGACCCCATCTCCTTCGACCATCTCAGCCACCGGTTCGCGGAACAGAGAGCACGGTGCACTCCAAATCAGCTATCTCAGCCCGAGGAGGACATGATCCTGGAGACACTTGGTCGCATTCGCTCCAGGGCCACCAAAACAGACCAGGATGCATCCAACACGAGCGGCATATCCACAGACACCGGAGTAGAGTCCGATTATACCCCCGAACGCACGTCCCATATTTCCACTAATACCACATCAACATCGTCTGTATACCCCCCCTCGTCCACTACTTCCTCCCCGAGCTCGCGGTCGACCAAACGATATAGTAATAACCTATTTGCGTCTGGACGCCTTCGAGATTACCCCTACCTTCGTTCTATATCACAGAAAAGCGGCAGCCATCGAAGTGCCGTCTCCATCACCCAAACCGACTCCAGCCAAAGTCTCCGAGAAGAAACATCCCTCAACTCTTCAGACAGTGGGCGCCCTGCATCGCCAGAAGGGCGTGGCCCCGACTCATCGGCCCCCTCAAGTCCGAGCGAGAAAACGCCTGTTGCACGTTCAGCTTCTCTCATCTCGTCAGTCGAGGACATGCCTCCCCAGGCTGAGTCCACAACTCACACTGGCAACGCACAATTACCTGAGGGCTTTAGTTCTGCAGGCCGTCAGCGAGCTGCTTCCGCGGCACTAGCTCAGGTCATCAGGGAGATAGAAGAGGAAGCAGACGCAGAGGTGGAAGATGAAATTGTGATGCCACGCACCAATCGAACACATCGACCCGCGGCCGATCGTAAACGCGGTTTCACTGTCGAATCTGGGCTGCTGGTAAGAGCAACAATGAATAACATCTTTAATCTTCTGACGTGGGTTTGCCAGAACAATTCATCCTCTCACCTTCAGTTGGCGTCAGAGTATGAGGCAGGGACCGCTATTTCGTCTGATAGACAGATCGTCGTCGAGCCAGGTACTCAACGCATGTCGCCTATCCCCACAGGACGCCCTGGCGCAGCATCACCAACGCCACGTCTCCCAGGATATGTACCTGGAATGCCTCGACCCATGACTCCACGCGATCCTGTACTCGACGATGATATTCGCTCACATTCTACAACGCCTCGTGCTACATCGCCTCTTCTGCCTAATCTCAATGGGCACATGTCTCAATACTCCACCACCTCACTTACGTCAGGCCTGCTCAGACGTGGGTCAGACGCGTCCCGCAGCACCCCCCGCCCTACATCACCCCCATCGCACACGCCTTCGAGCCCTTACTTGTCCAGAAGCATTAGCGGAAGGCGTACGCCAGATGAGAGCCGGCGCGACAGTACGAGTGGTACTGAGCAAGACAGTTCAGCATCATCCATTCTTCTTCGAAGGCGCCCTGTCTCCCCATTGTCCAGCACGACCTTTCAGCCCATGTCTGTTTCCCCTCGGCCCAGCACGCCTTCCAATGTCACGTGGACAGTCGGAACTGCTACTAGCCCAGAAAAAGCCTACAACAAGTCCGAAAGTAGATCGTTGCACAGCCGAAACGGAAGTTTTGCCTCAGAAGCAGAGTTTTCAACCTACGCAGACCGTTCCAAGTTGTCCAATATGTCTCCTCGCTCTACTGTGTCACCTGACGGCCCCACTTCTTCAGTAGAGTATCGTCCACCGTCGAGTCTCTCTGGGAATGACGTTGGGTCCCCTTTGTCTTCAACTCGTACCTTCCGCTCCTCTACTCCCACTCAGGCTCGCTCTGCCGCTTCGCCCACATTCCCTTCTCCCGAGTCTAATGTTGCCACTGTGCGCTCGTCAAAACCACATATTTCCAATTTCTCCTTGGGCGCTTCCCAGTTCTCTCCTTTAGTAAATTCATCTCGCTCCTCTTTGGAATCCACAGGATCAAGTTACCACTCAGACCCTGGCCAAACAAAACGCTATACCCTGGACATTTTCAACAGTAGTGCTCACCAGACACCCACTGCTTGGTATGACCTCGACAAGTCGAGTTCTACTACCCCTGGCAGCTCCCAGGAGGACGGCGATTGTGAAGACATCATCAGACGTTATGCGGGGTTGACAAAGTCCGATTTTTTCACAATTCAAGAACAGCTCGTCGTCGCTGCAGTCCAGAAGTCCAATTATCCCGACACTCGGGAAAGAACCAACTCGCTGCGCAGGCGCAGGCCTTCGACCTCACAGTCGAACTACTCTGTCAGTGGCAAAGAAAGCCGAGTACTTCATTCCGTTTCAAAATGCCGTTTCATTTTCTCATCTTATACACAGGTGGCAAGTCCACAGCCAGCCCAAGTCGTGACTTCCGGCAGTCGCTCGCCTGCTCCGGATATCAGTGCCAAAGCAAGTGCTCTGTTGGAATCAGTCGTAGGTAGTATACCGCCAGCCAACCTCACCATTGACAGCAAGGTTGAAAATGAGTCTCCGTTAGAGGTTTCCCCCACAACACGAAGGAATCGCGATCTCGCACGTGCGCTGGGTTTTGGAACGGAAGAAGAAGACAACACCGTGGTTGCGCCACAGCCTGCGCACGAGCCCGCCCCGTCCTCCTCGTCTGCCTCGCTAACTGTAGAAGCGATCTTGCCTCCAGTTTCCTACCCCGAAGCGGAAGAAGCCAATCCTCCTTCAAATTCGTCGTTGCAACCTGAGGTTGCGGCGCTCACCTCCTCTACGAGTTCTAGCTTGTACCGTTCTGCCTCGGTACGAGATCATGGAATTATCCCGCTCGACCAGAATGAGCTCGCGAAGGAAGTCCAGCGCAGAGTGGAAGCTGCCACAGCCCTCATGAACTCGGGCCACAAAATCATGGACCCCAATGCCTCGTCAGTGTCCGTGACTCGTAAAAGAATAAGCCCGAGTCAGATATCCACTCCGGTCTTAGTGTCTGCTCCATCCAGCGTAGAAACGGTACCCTTACCCCTACCCGCTGCCCCATCCCCATCCAACCCCCCACCCTCTCTTGGCCTTACGCAGCGTATGAGACGACTTAGGAATACGTTGCGAGTGAAACCCACTGTCTCCAGTGTCGACGAAACTACCGCTACAACCACCCACCGACAACAGCAACACCCACAACCACCACAACCGAATTCTTCTTCTGGCCTTAGCAGGCGACCCACGCTCCCTTTACCCAAATTTGGCACTGGTAGTTCAGCTGACCTCACTAAACCCAAACAGCCATCGTTCAATACCCCTCCGTCGACCACCCCTGGTCTGAAAGGATTGATGGCGCGCTTTCGAAAGCCTCGGGCTCCGGAAAACAACGCCGACAGCCACTCGAGTGGCCATTCGCGGACTTCTCCTACAACATCTTCACCTACGACGTCCTCCCATCGCGGGAATTCTGCAGCAACGGCATCGACCAACTCTGGTCCACCGACCTCCGTTGAAGGGACTAGTCGTCCAAGCCCCGTTACGGCCGCTCTCACGAGCGAAGTCGATTCTGCGGCTGTCAAGCAACTCTTTGAGGCTGCCTCCAACCTCGGGCTTGATCAAGCAGCACTGAACGATCTGCTTGCACGTTCGACATCCATTTCGCGGGCTGCGGGCTGGGGTTTATCTGCAGGGGCTTCTTCTGCAGCTGGGAATAGAACTCTCGCTCCTCCTGTGAGTGCAGGCAGTAACGGTACTCCAGACCGGACTCGTTCAACGACTCCTGATGAGAGGAGGAACGATGACACTGCCACTCTCAACAGTATGGATGGCACAATTGTGAGAAAGGCTTCTTCTGTGCGGAAACCCACATCTCCTACTCCCACTCCCACTCCGACTACCCAGCCCAGCCTAACTCCTGATTCTGCCGTTCTTCGAAGGACCCTCATTTTCCCCTCGGAGTTCAGAACCTCCAAGGTAGATTTGACCCAGCCGTCACGAAAGCAGTCATCGAAGAGGCATCGTCGTACTGGTAGCGCGATTTCATCCCAGTCAGCTCGTTCTGTGCATGATCGAGCCCCGACTCCACCTCCTCCCAAATCTAACGCTTCTCGTCGTCTCTCAACGGACCGCTCTCCTCCCGTCCCCTCGATGGCCACTTCCATCACCGCCCAGGCTGAAGCTCTTCTCCGTGGACCCACGCGAAATGCTGCACAGGAACAATCGAACTCCGCCTATGAGTCTCTGTGGGTGATTTGGATCTTTGCCGCCAGTTTACATTCTGATCCTTTTTCGATCTCCAAGGTATGACATGTATGCTGGCGAGAGCAAGCATGCGAGCGCAGTCATGGTCGAGCCTGGAAAAGAACATGGACATGACATGGCTGCTCAGGAGGGAACGGCTGTGGAGGTCATCGAGATGGCCAATGGGGAGACCATCTGGTACGTGCCTCATTGTTCTCTGTTGCCAAGTGTGGAGCTGTATGGCGTCTGTCATATCAAGGTCCGTTGTGAACTGTCTGAGGGAAGACGATGTCGAGTCGTACTATGCCAGCAGACCAAGTTCCCCGGATAACTCGCGGGAGAACAAAGACGAGATGCAAATATTCGTCAAGGAGCACGCCCGATCGACGTCAAAGAGCAGCAGCTCATCGTTCCTTTCACTCAAAAAGGCTTATCAAAACAAAGACCGCCCAGAAACTAAGGTAAAGTTTCATATTGGTAAAAGAGTTACCTCACCCCGCCAACGTCTCGTGTTCCCAGATTTATTATAGCTCCTCCGCGCAAATTGGTCGGCTTATAGAGAGCCTTTCCCAGGGGATGGACTCCGGTTCATTCAATTTTGTTCCCACACACCCGTCCGACCGCTCGAGCCCAAACTCGTTCCACTCTAGTGGCGATAACCACTGGACGGTTGAAGAAAGGCTCGAACAAATGCTTGGCGCAATGAGGGATTCTTGAATCCTTGATGGATAGACTAATGACATGCATGACCCCCCACGTTACATGGTATTCATGTTTGATTGCTTCCGTATTTGGTTTTACATAGTGTGCTCTCATATTTGTTTAATACCCGGGATATGATGGCCAATTGGGTACAGTGTTGTCGCTTTGTTTCTTTCCTGCTATACTGCCATGTTCAAATCTATCGAACGGTTGACACAGAGAGTCACGAGTGCCTCCAGCAAGAACACCGCCTCTGTGAAGTTGTACTCCAGCGTCGCGTGTGAAAGGCCGACTGGCGTTTCGCAGGTGAACATGCGAAAACCGCCAATCTGTATGTTAGGACCTGCCCACAACTGCAAGTGGGGCGGAACCAAGAGGTGAGCCAATCTGTTGGCGCCATGGTGAAGGAGTGATGGACATACTTCGTAGGATGCAGGATCTTGATAAGATCGGCGCCATTCAAAGGTGCCACCGTTGGCGGAGACAAAAGAGCGGGCACTAAAACATGGCAGGTACGAGGTCAGTTAATACAAGAAAAAAAGGTGTGGGGTATGCATTCGTTACTTCGCGGTTGACCCAGGCCTGATGAGGTCGTCTATGGAGACTTCCATACCGTTGATATTGGCCTGGCCGAGTCCAGGACCAATCCCCCAGTGCAGGGCAGCAACCGGGTGTCTATCTCTCGAAATCTGTAACGGAATGATCGAGTGAGCGAGACTGACGTGGTACACTCGACGATGGTCCCTACCGTGGTGCGCGAGGAGTCGGTCTCGAACTCGAAGAAGAGTGGCATCGCGTCTTGCCATCCGATGACGGTGCAGCCGTGACGGGGGCTGTTCACCCCAGTGAAGAAAATCATGTAGCTGAAAGCAGACATCGTGGAGTGTGTTGTTGGACCAACCCAGGAGATTCGGCCTTCATATACTGTCTGGACATGGCAATTCTTTGGCCCTCAGGTTCTGCCAGATCACCTGCCTTTGTGTATGAAAAGGAGAATAAAATAAAATACCTCATCCCTGAATGGCACCATCGAACGGCCAGACATGATGCCAGGGAAATTAAAACTGGAAAACATCCGGACTTGTGAGCAAACATGGCGAATGCTCAGGCATTCTGATTCTCCGAATTACATGAAATCACAGTTTGGGAATTGAATCACCAAAAACATGCGCGGCTAAAGGCTAATAGAGGCACTTACCTTGTCACAGGGGGATCTCCACTATGCACGAGACGCAGCCAAGGGTCCACACAGCATGGCTCCTGGCAAGGCCATTTACGGCCTACCCTGACTGCTGCCAGGGATACATCGATCATGATGCATTTCGACAAATAATGACCAACACAACAAGGGAACAACTAAGAGTGCAATGAGCGAGCTAATGTAAACACTATTCGTTCAGGAGTGTACTTTCCACAATGGCCGCTTTCGCATCTTCCGGGTGACATGGACAGCGCTCCCACCCATATGACCCCCACCAAAGGCAAGCACAACCGTCTCTTCCGCTCCACGACCTTGGGCGATACCCTTTTTCCTCAACTCTACTGCATCCTTCGCAAACTTAAAACGACTGTGGTCCGACCCTAAAATGCTGTGGATAAAAGCCGACAGCGGCGAGGAGACTAAGACTTACCTATTTCGAAGGCAGGTGATTCCACAGCTGCCTTAAACATGTCGAAAGGCACGAGGGAAAATATTTGGAGCAAGGTCTCTCGTCCCGCTTTGCCTTGCGGTGGGCCAGATTCGGATACAACGGATGGATTCACACCCAGGATGTTGGGAAGGGTGGCGACCAGATAATGAAACACGTCATCGCGCAGTCTTCGTGCATATTGACCAAACACGGATGTGAAGGTTTGTTCAGGGCTGAGTGATCCGTCCGAGCCAGGGATGCTGTCAACGAAAGCCAGCCATTCATTAATCGTATCCAGATTGATGGACTGCCTGCAAGTGTCGTATGTATATTCACAAAGGTCTTCCATACCGCCGAGCAGGCAACCGGCGGCCAGAACACCTCGTGCATTGTCGGGCCGAACAAGGCTAATGGAAATGGACGAATACATGTAACCAAGTGCTGAGAAAAGAAAAGGGCGAATCGTGAGTGACTTGTTACAGGCGGAAATCTATCACCGCGATACCTATGGCGAAACCCTGTGGATGGAACCATCAGCCTGTCAAACCTATTAGGAGATAACTGAAAAGCGTTCGTTCAATATGGCCCTCAGGTGCGGCAGTTGTACAAAGAAAAGACGTAACAACTACCAGCACTTGGACGGTGGTTCACATATACTGGCATATATGTTCACCGGCGCCGGCCGGGAAGGAACAAAATAAAGACCGATGGCAGGGACGCGTACCTCTTGTGTAACCTCTGGTTCGTTGTCTAATTGTACATATATGACGCGTTGTCCACTTGTTGGTGGGGTCGTGGACATTAAATGCGCAAGGAAAGGTGATCGCGAGAGGATTATCGCATGTAAACGGTACGAATTTTGATGGACGTTCTATTTTTGAGGCGGGAAAAATTGACGCCTAGCAAGTAGCGAGAATAATTAACTTACAAGGATGGTGTCGAAGTAGTGCTATGTAACACGACAAGTCAACGTAAGTATGCTTCCACATAAGACAAATACTCACACCGGTCTGAAAGCCCGCCTGATAAAGATGCTGTATAATTTCTTCGTTGTGCACGTTGTAAGGTCTACTAAAGAAAATGCGGCACATTCCATGGAATTCCAGTGCACGCACGACAATGAATAACAAGATCCAGCTAGGAGATCGGATGCCTGCCCGCGTGACAGGGTGTACTCACAGTGAATGGCCATTGGATACAGAAAGAGAAGATACAGGGTCGGAGTCGTGTGGAAGGCCGTATGGATGTTCGTGCCGCTGCTGCATGGGAGAAGCCAGACCATTGCTTGGAGCACTGCAACCATTGATGCTTGTGCTCGGCGAGGTGGGTAACATGTCCATGATAATTTGGAAAAGAGCGGACCTGGCAACTGAAGAAAATCAAAGTGTTGCTCGCTGTTGCTCTCAAAAAGTCTCAACTGGTGGGGCTGACGAGGGATCGTAAATGTCACGGAAAGTTATTGTCACACTAGTCACAAAACAAAGGACAGGGGCATGAATCGCATTCACAGTTCTACGATGCTGGCTCTTTGTACGAGCACCACGCAAGAAATGATTCAAAATCCATTACAGTACCAAATCCTTCGATGTTGTTGTCCATGGAAACGAAGTGACTCATCAAGTTATGTGACATTCCTTTTGCAGCTGCAAGCGGACCATAGATACAAGGATATGGCGGTGGCTTCGAAGCGTATTGGGGTCCGTGAGACGGAGTAGAGATCATCTATGTTAGCATCAGAACACGCGAGATAGCAGGGCTGATGAGTTACCATGTGAGATCTATCTGATGCAAAGTTGTTCAGGTATTCTCTTCCGGGAACGACCCTAAAGACACTGTAGACCGTGATGTTGATACTCAAACGAAATATTTGGATATACGACCAGTGCCGTACCTCTGGAATTGATCGGGCAGGTTTGCATGGACAGGGAACGTTCGTTCAATGTACTCTAGACAAAATGTGGTGTTATCTCCGGTCACAAGACCCATTAGTATTATACCAAATTCACATACCAGTCCAATAGCATGGGATAGGCAGCAGCGTGTCAAGATCGTAGATCCAGGTTCCTCGCACCGGGGTCCCCTCATCCAAAGATTCGCGCAATGCTAGAATGACATGATAGTCCCAGATGACTGCCTTGTCTCTGGTTCTAGCTGCTTTCTGTTGCCATAAGGCGACCTGTCAGGTGAGCAGACTGCAGCTTCTGTGAACGAGATTGGGATCAGCAACAGTAGTGTCACCGTTTTTGTCTGATTCGAGATAAAGACGGCATAAATGCTCCAATGCTTGTTAATTTCCGGTTGGGCTAGAAATCGTTGGATCAGGAGGTAGATGTTCTCTTCGCAGTAGTTGCTTGTGTAAATGCTGTCTTGGGAGAGCGGCATCTTGACAGATTTAGTAGCTCCGCATTGAATTTTGTGGCGACCTAGTAGTATCGACAGCTTATCACTCAAGCTTCATTGATGCAGTCGGGTATCCAGACCGCTAATCCGCTGGTGAACAACTTACTATCTTTCACAGTGGGTCTGAGTGGGCGAGTACCTCTTTATATTTTGCAAATCATTTGATGGCCATCAGTGTCAAAAGCCGTGTCTGGTGAAGAGTTGAAATTTTAATTCGTCTGTCCACTGCCAGTCGGTCTCCGCAGAGCACTGGGGGCTGACATTGCCCTCAGCGATTGAACCAAATGTGGGTGCCAACGTCGGAGACATATTAGCTGTGCAATTTGCCAGGACCCTGCCGAAACCACCATTAACCGCCCCAGCCAGTCTTCTTTTCGGCATCCCAGGGTTAATCACTTGAATGGCCAGGACCATGTGGGCGTTCCCAGTTCCCAGCAGGTCCACGAACTTGTCAATCAACCTTTGGCCCCAAGATCCCATAACCATAATGCTTTAGGTTTCGATTTCTGCCTCTTAATATTGGCCAGCTTAGACGGCTCTGCTGGTCAGGGATGTCATGACCGGTTCTACCGGGTCTTCATGTCCAAGAATTGAAAGTAAGAATTATCTCGAAATCAGGAGCACAGGCTCGTCACCTTATCTCGCCTAGCTGTCGGTGAAGTTCAACACGATATTAAGTGTCCAGGCTCAGTAGATAGTGCCAAGATCCGTATTTACCCTCCCAATTACCGTTTCCTGACATTTATATTTTAAGTGGTCGAAGTCTTGGGTACTTCTTACCACCAAATCCGTATAAATCAGGGCCACACAAAAAGGCCTCAAGGATACCCTTAACAGGCGAGGGTGTCATCGACGCAGTAAACTTCATCACTATTAAGGTGCCTGTTGTAGAACAGACGGGTGTTTGAGGGCGATAAGCTAACCAAGTTATGGCTGCACAACGTGTGTGGAATGACAGGCATTCTGATGTGCCCAATAAATAAGATGAATGCGGGTAATTTTCTCGTGGAATGAGATTTCTGGCACAAAGTTTGACATTTCGATGGTCATTTCACTCATGTCAACGACCCTGCTGAAGGCGAACATCAGCCATTCATAATCGACAACCACGAACAGTTCTTCCACGCGACACCACGGGACTCCAGATCGAAGGGATAAAGGGTAAAAAAGGAACACTCTAAGTCATATTAGTGA
>Ga0307511_10008150_pt1 | contig 10487 bp, 6 predicted proteins | sample 13_EM_MG_FD_200266 | JGI IMG/M metagenome (GOLD analysis project Ga0307511, IMG submission 200266) | Populus trichocarpa ectomycorrhiza microbial communities from riparian zone in the Pacific Northwest, United States - 13_EM | ecosystem: Host-associated > Plants > Roots > Unclassified | place... | reverse complement strand
ACATTATGTCGAATCGGCGTATAGACATTAAAAAAAAAAAAAAAAAAAAAAAAGCCCGAGACATGCCAAGGCCTGATTAAGCCGTCAATCTCCGGGGATATCCAGGTGTGGCAGCAGGAGCAACAGAACTCGATATAGAGGCTGGTCCCACACATAACCAAGAGGCCAGCGGCCACATAAAAGAAGCAAAGAACCATTATGATATGTGCAGAGTCGGCTCATACAAATTCAGGGCATGAGTAGATAGACCTCGCACAAAATGACCTAACCCTGCTACATAATGGTTCCCCCTTTGGTCGTCCAACTTCTGTAGGGAGGTCCGGAAGTTGTCGTTGGTGCTGTCTATGGTCCCTTTGTCAAAACGTTTTACTCTAAGAGTGGAACTCTCGCTAGCGTGCCTACGTTCAATGGATGCAAGTCGCTCCTCTATCCTGCCCACCGGCGTTCCATGCCCAGCTGCCATACTGCTTATTTGTCAAAAGACGGTATTCTCACAGTTGAACTCTGCTCACTAGGGTACCCCCATTCAATATTCGCAACCCTCTCCTCCACCTTGCACTCTCACCTCCACGCCGGTTACCCCCGGGGGTTCCATGCCCCCATAATCGCTTCCATGCCCCATAATCCTGCCTCATTTCACTTGGGTGACCCGCTCTCATCTCCGCCGTTTGCATACCCCATAATCCCCTGAATCTTTCCTCCATCCTCAAATGCATGTCTTGGATTTCCCCCTTCAGGTCTTGGATACAAGCTCCCTCCACCCCCGGACACATCTGAGAGAGGGGGGTGGAAATAGCCTGAGTGCACAGAAGTGGGGATGAGGTGAATGTGGGGTTAAGGTTGAGGATGGGTGTAGGTGTGGCGATAAATGGGAAGAAGGATGTGGCGGTGAAGGTGACTGTGAGGTTGAGGGTGAAGGTGAAGGTGAAGCAAACTCAGTCATAGTCGTGGAGGTATACATGCCCATTTCTGTTTCAGGTGGGTGCTGTACTTCTTGGATTGCGATTTTCCCCCCAGGAAGGTTCTCTACGAGATGGATCGTCATTGCAGCTCAGTGCGGAAGAAAAAAAATTCTCCCACATGGCGTAAGATCTTGCGGAGGGCTGTAAACCAATGGTTATAACTCCTGATGCTTGATATATATTTCTTCCTTGTGGGTCCAACCCTCGAGGCTAACTCTCCAGTGGGCGGGAATTACCTAGTTAATCACAACCAGCACTGGATCGGTCAGGAAATCCATAGTGCGTCACAACGAGTGTCCTTGACTGTCAGGGGGTTCTTGTCGTTCTCCTCGTGATGTAGCACAATCTCCGAATCCATGATGGATGCTGCGGTTGGAGAGTGTATATCTCTTGGGCAATATTAATAAGAGGTATTCCTGAGGTGCAGTAGGACGCTGAAACCCATGTGCACGGGCAAGCTCACGAAGGGGCACATAGCAGGCTGATCCCCCTTTACTTATGTCGGAGTAAATATCTTCAGAAACCAGTTGAGAAGCATCGGCAGAACAAAGCGAGGCTGAGGACACAGTGGCGATTGGTAGGAGAACTGCCCTGAAAAGCTGGCTATCCGCATGTTGGAGACAGCAAGTGAACTTCGTTGAAGTTGGCTGCAGACATTGGTTCCCCCAAATACACTTCTTTCTACCTTGGGAACAGCCACAGGCGCCCCATGATATAGTCTGGTTACTTTGTAGAGAATAGAGTCCAGTAGTCTGGTAAGAGGCTGGTGCTGTAGACATGAGCGATGGGTTGCGATTAGTCTGAGCGGTACAACACGCTCCGAAAGAGGGGCCGGGATTCACTTTGGCTCGTCGGTCAGACAGTAGTGGTCAGTGAGACCCTCTCTCGAGGTCTAGGATTCGAATCCTGGCACGGCAGTAGGTAGTGGAATACCTGACGGGGCCCTCAGGTAGTCTGGTTGTATGTCCTCAGGCTCTTCGAAACCGGGGGTAGGGGTCTGTAGTGGGTCAGTCGGTCTGACAGTACGAAGAATACCCCCACCACAGTACACTCTAGATATCAGAATATCGTCCGGCAGCAGGGTAATACCGTACATCAAATAAGGGAATTAACGTGAGGTAGAGGAAGAACAAGGTACAGGATGACCAGAAACAGCCCCGGAGGAAGTGAAGGCAGTAATGACTGTTTGCTTGCCTTTCCTTTTGTCCGCCAGTTGTGCAGCCTGGCGTTATGTGATACCTGGTTGCGCAGGGTATTTCTTATCGCTAAGCCTTCCTATTTAAGCTAGGTTGTTTATACATTACCCAATCAGGTACTCTTGCTATAAGAATACATTCGTAAACAAGCTCGAGAAAATAAGAATATTCTTCTATCAGATATATTCTTATTTTGTATGGGGGGATATTCTTATATCAATTCTGATATCGAGAGTATACCAGTCTTAAGTAGTGTGACACCGAATCAAACCTACTTAGAGTTTGATTATATAATTAGCTAGCCCCGCCCTCGATCGTGGTGGCTACAAAACACATGATCTGGTTGATGTACCACGGTGGTGAATCCGCACTGAGATACATATTCGTGTTGATGACTCTGATATGGTATGAGACTTGCTGAATGGAGTATGAACAAGATAAATCAAACAAGCTTAACTAGCGATTTACTAGGCTCCGTCAGCGATAACATTGAAGTAAGTTGCAACTTGGGTGGCTGCTTTCATGACACTCTTGTCCGAGGTACCGTTATTCCTACTGGGAAAATAGTCTCATGGATTCGTCGCTAGGTCATTTTCCTGAGAATGTCAAGTTTACCCTCGACTATCCATAGTATAGACGAACCTGTGTAAATGCATCACGAGCTTTTTGACCATTGTCGGTTTTTTGCATACCTCCTCAAATGCATCAAAAGGTGTCCTTACGAGTGTCATGCATTTATTCACGTTCGACTGTAGCGAGAGGCCTCTGGCCTGGAACAAGTCCTACGCTAGCAACTAGGGCATGAGACATTTTAAGCAATCAAAGTACTGGGAAATTTCCCATTGGGAATATTACTTTTCGAGAACCACTTGAGTAGGCCTTGCAGTAAATATTTTACGCTATATAAACCATCAGTTCTGTAAGTTATAACATGTAGGCCTGAAGCTGCCTTGAGATATAGTATGTAAAGGTTATGCCTCTAGATATAATCCTCCACTGTCGATAATCGATGTCAGTTATTCATATTATTAATGTATCAAATCGGCCAGTATTGCAATACAAATGGAAACTTTAGGTAGTTTACCGACTCACTTCCCACCTCTCACTACTTCACCACTTTTGATTTAATTCGGGTTTCCTTTGATCTATAGTGTCGCCTGTATGCCTTATAGTTACATTTTGACTTCCATATAATTCTGTCGGCTTGTTGAGATATTCCATTTCTGATAAACGGTCCGGTGTTGCGGGTCCCTTTATTCCAATGTGATGATAACTATTAGGCTACTGCTAGCATTCTGATATGTACTGTATATGTTCTGGGTCGCTCGCGGGCGGCATACCCTCTGTGCCGGTCGCGGGCAATTAATATAATTACTCTATTTGGTAAATGTCAATCGAACAAAACATTCCGCTACACTCAAAACTCCCTACGAAATTATTTTTGACCGACCCTATCCATATCACGTACCCTTCCTTTTAGTCAGAGGGAGACGGCAGGCATAGAATAAGAGGAGAATTCGAGGGAAATTGCCTCAGGTCCTTCAAATGAAGAACATACAATGTCGGTAACAACTCATCATCTTCATCTCTTACGAGGAATGGAATGGAGAGGAGGATGCCGAGTTCATTTTTATTGTAGAAACCTACAACTTTTCCTATGCAATAGGCATTTGAAATTTAATTTCCTATCCGTGAGGGGTTTGAATCCACCGAGGTTCTTATACATGAGAGCCTCATGTCTTAGCAATCAGGTCGGGCCATCTTATGCTGAATATTAATGTGTTGTATAGAATTCAGTGAAGTTTAGAACAATGAGAATATCTTTTGTCTACATCTTATGGCACGATTTCTTTTTACATTAGGATAATCCCCATTGCTTCCTACTTATAGGATCCGGGTAAGGTACAAAGCACCATATCCTTAATCACAGGTTCTTTCTTGTATGCGGATTTCTACGGTATCTTCAATTCCACAATTTCAAACTAAATCAAAGCGGATTCTAGACTTATACAATATTTGGATGCTGTTTTATAGTATCGCATATTGGAATAAGGGTAATACATCAACGTACAATATTGGAAATATGGCGGCATCCGAATGAATAGGATGGCAATTGATAAAGAGGATATTATGGTTTCTTAGTTTTCACGTTATTGAGGGACTGGATGGATAAGGACTTTCTTCTTTGTATAGATGAACACTTGGTATATAAGGGGAGCAGATTTTCTTACTTCATGTTGTATCATTAAGCAAACGGCTCTGTCTACAGTATACCGTAGCAACGGATTTTTGTATGGGCAGACGGGGGTCTTACTTCTCAATTTGCGGTATCTTGCGAATAGAATGATTTTTACATAGACAGGTGGATCAGGACCAAATGGCTTTGAACACTGATTTGAACCCGAGTAAGTTCCCTATGTCATCAGAATCCATGCAGCCTTCAAGTGGCATATAGCATGCATCACATCGGCTAACTTCATCGATGCGTGGACCAATGATCTCGAGATTAAAGATAGCAAATGATGCACGGAGTGCATGCCTTGCCGTCTCAAGCTAAGGTTGCTTCTTACTTTTTCAAGGATCAAACGCCAGGCAGGGCCGAGAGTGGATTGCTACCACATATACATACACTAACTGCAGGCTGAGGCTGTGTCGGATACTTTACCCGGCGCCAGGGTTCCGGGTCGCAGGTGGACTAGTCACGTGGAGCTCGAGCCGCCAGGCAATATGTGCGTCTAGATTGTTTTGGTAAACTCAGGTGCAGTCCCAACGTGAGGCCCATGACGAGCGAACCGTACTATTCAAGGCACATCCCAGTTAATCCGAACAACCGGTACCTAGATCTAGAGAGAGATGGTATGGTCCTGCAAAATCCCGTTCAATCGTATCAATATTTGAGTGGGAGAAGGGACAATCCGGTGAGGATGGTTCCTCGTTACAGGCTATGTAGCCTGAATACCGGTAATGGTTGTCACAATAAAAATAATAAACCACCCCCAAACGCCGAGCAGAACACCACAAAAATTTCATCCTCCCAACCCATCACGCTATTGGAAAGACGGTATCGTACTAATAGCTGGTGGTGCGGAGTAAGTCCCTACCTATCAACAATCATTGAACCTCTATGTGGGTGTATCGTAGATACCGGTAGCTAGGGATGGTGGGCCTTCCCTAACTCTGTGAAGCCAACTTGCTCCTCCTATGCCCAGTTTCCTCTTATTATCCTCCAGTCGGAGTTGGTTGCGAAGTACCAGGCAACAGTACCCGCCCAAGATTGCTGATTCGAAGGCCCAATCCGGGTTGACCTTGGCTCTCTGCAGCAAAATTGATGAGCGGATTTATGATTGGAATTGACGAATACTGCATATGAGGTTTCACCTATTGCCCCCATTTGGAGGTAATTTTGTGTTAGTTCTGAGGTCAACAGGGAAAGAAGCAGCTTAAAAGCCCCCTTACGGGCCCCCAGACATCGAGAGAGCAAGTTCTAGATACCGAATTACCATTCAGCTTACCTTTTCAGGTCGTCGAATCTCTCCGCCCATTCCACAATTGTCCACGAGGTGCAGCACTCACGTCTCCAAAAGCTGTGAAGTCAAAACTAGCGCCACTACATCTCATTCAGTTCTGCAAAATCCCCTCGCACAATCATATCAAATTTGCGGTAATTTGCATCCTGGCGGAACTCTTGATATCGGTTTCGGTAAGTTCAGCTGATATTTCAGTCTAGGCGCGTTAATGCAATAGCTAATGTGAATGGAAGGATTTCTACAAAGCAACAACCCACCCAGGCGCAATCCGAAGACCTGTTGTGCACCCGGGGAACCGTTCACCTCCACCCAGAACTATAGCAACATGACGAAAACCAACTTGAATATGCTAGATTTCTACAATCCACAGCGCCTGGACTTCTTCCTCACCGGTGTTACAAAATGGTGGTGGCTTCCAGACGAGCAAGGAGGAAGGACTCTAGTAATTTCGGTGAAATCATCCCAGGTGACACTCTGGGTTGTCGCATACACGATGCTTGTCACCTTGATCTTCATGGCTGCCTGTGAGCTTGCCACTGCAATCATCCTGACAACCTTCAGATTGGGTAACTCGGGGACTCGTCATGCAATTTTAGTCGCTTATTATAATGGAGGAAGCCCGTCGAGAACTCTAAGACCTATGCTGGGATATCTCCGGAACTCGCTCTGGCGGTGTCGAAAGCTGGGAGAATGGGCGGTCGACTGGGATGCCTTCTGGCCCAGCTTTGGGCTTTTACTTCTAGCGGTTACTCTCCTCTGCGGGGATATTGTCACTAAGTTCTTTTTGGGTGGCACGGGGTTAATCATCGCGAATGTCGCCCAAGCGAATCCAAATGCAGTGTTCTACCCCTCCATCGACATAACGAACACCAGTATTACTAACGTGACCGTACCCGCACTCAAAAGCCGTGTCTCGGAAGCCATCTACCAAGCTAGAGGAAGGATGACAAGTGCCGAGCAACGCCTCGGGGACAGGATCGAGGTCCACTCAGAATATACGCCCAAAGGAGTTCTATTACCAGATGGACGTCGTCAAAATGGAGCTGGGGCACGATTTGAATACCAATATTCTCTTAGCGGGTACGAAATGGGACTCCGTGATGCACCGGAGCTGGAATATAAAGTCCGAGGGACCTGTGGTACCAACTACGAGGTCTACATCATCTCCGCCATGTCCGTTGATAGTTCAGGCGATAAAAGTGACCCCAACGTTATGGATATTTACCCATATTTTGAAGATTCGAATCCTAAAAATTCCACTTATGTTGCGATCAGCGCAGAACGAGGCTCCGCGCCATGGGCCCAGTTCGTCATCCGCAGTGATGAAGAAACTCGGAAGCAAAACGAGCAATACGGTGGGTACCGATTCATGATAGTCCCTCACACTGCCTGGAGACCATCCGCGGAGTCGAAGACTGGACTGGACCCGTGGTATGAGACAGAAGCGAACCCTGACTTTGAAGCGGACTCGGATCTTAATTCCCAATACAGAATCAAAAGTGGCCGACCCGCACTACGATGCACTCAAAACGACACCTATACTTATAAGGGAAACACAGTGGATCACGTCAACAAGTTGGCAGAGCTCCCAGGCTTGAATTCGACACTTTCACATTTCATCATGCAGATCGTGTTCCGGCAGGAATTCGGAGTACCGGTATTAAGTAGAATACTGGGAACTGTTCCCGTGGGGATGCTTGCATCAAACACGTTCTTTGATGCAGGGTCTAGACTATTGGACGTAAACGGAGTTACAATTATCGACGACTTCAGGGGACTTGTTACTATGGGTTTTTTGTATTCTCGCGAAGTTGTCAGGAACACAGTATTCTTGTACTCCGTGCTTCCGGGGCTAAAAGATGCAGGCGTCCGTAACGCAGCACAAACCGTTAACATCGCGAGAAACGCTGACTTCTTTCTTGAAGGTAATGAAGTCACCGCTATGTCTGTCTTTGTGGTGGTAGTCACACCCTCCGTTTGTCTCTTTTTGTGGCTCCTGCTGTTGGTGTGGCATACATGCTTCAACCCAGATTCAGTTCTTGACAATAAAAGTGCTCTTTTTTTTTTTTTGGTAAATCAGTACCAATAAAAGTGCTCGAGCACGCCACGGCCTTCGCCGCCACGCCTTGCAAGCTGTTCACCTTTTCCGATATCTAGACGAAGCGCTTAGCGGGAACAGAAAATGGTCAGGCAGCCATACCAGCACCCCATATATCCCTGACCTGGATGATATACCCCCTGAGCCTGGCAGGAGCGCATACCCGCAACCCAAAGTTCTACCGGCTGTCGGGCCTCAAGAACCGCCATTCGTACCTTTCCGGCGAAGGCTTTGGAATAGGGTAAAATCTTGGTTTCGGGACCCTCGTGAGCCTAGCGCAACGCAAGATCTACAGTATGAAGTGAGTATGACTAGGAATTGGGATCCTGAGATAGCTCCTACCAAATGGAAGTACATGCGAGGAGAGGTTTGAAGGCAACTTTGTGTCTAAAGGAGCTTTTGAGATATGGTTTTATGTTGGTGAATCTAGCTTGAATTTCAATGCATCATTCACGATCATCATAATAGTGCCTGTTTTGAGATTTTATCTTTTCATTTAAGTCTATTCTTTTTACTTTCTCTCCCTATAGCCGTCCTACAACGCTGCTAGCAATGATTCTATCCTATGTTACAACGTCGGTTATTATATTGAACTATACCCATCATCATTATTCGGCTCTTGGGATGTTTTATGCGTTTGTCGCCCTGTTGGTTACTCAACCAGACTAAGGGTTAGCATCAAGAGGCAAATAACAAATTACGTACCTATCAAGCGCGGGCTTCGTTGATACTTGCACAACTATGGACAGAGTTACAATAATACTCCGGCGAAACCATTACCCACTCTTACCGTTTGCCCCACGGTAGACCAGCCAGAGGTTGATGTACAAGACATTACGTGGTACAAATCCCTAAATTGAAGCTTTTAGAGCTACCAAATTGCGGAGGCAGGCTTTACGTATCGCTAACTTTTCCAGAGTATTGAACCTGAAATATACAGTCCCATGAAAAAAGGCTTAGGTACTAGCCGGGCTATGTATTGCATATCCTACGTTATGGGCATGCATAGAGGGAAACCTCTATAATTGCATACTCTATACATGCATAACCTCTATAATATCATAGAGCGGACTGCCCCGACTTTGGGACTATGGCTAGAATAATATAATTCTGTAATAGCATGCATAGCGATTTGCCAGTCCCATCGCTGCCAAGCACAGGTAATAAACCTGCAACATGATGTCGGCCTATAAAACTTCGTATATATGAGACAGCCGAGCTGAAATGAAACAAGATGAGATGATAGCGCCAGGGCGGAGGAACATATCAGGGATTAGACAAGCATAGTTTGGCAAGCACCAGCCAAGAGTGTCTATATATTGGTCCATTTAGTATTACAGCAATAAACAACTTCAGTCAGATAGTACAATAATTGCAATATAGATATTCCTATCGATCCCGCTCTACAGCCGCCTACCAAATCCCTCCGCCGCCGCTGCCGATATATTGAGGCAACAGAAAGCGAACGCTTTCAGTTGTTTTTTTATGGACAAGCAATCCAAAGGCAACACAGCAAGAGTTGGTGCAGTGGTTTAATATTAAGTTCAAGAAAGAAATCAATCACTCATATCTTATGCGTACTCTATTCAGATGCCAGTGTGTAGCTAGCTTATTAATAAATTTCACATCATATTACCTCGTACACGTGATACCTCTATAAATGCATAACCTCTTTAGTGGCATAGCAGGTAGAGGTAGAGGTCCCGACGTTATACAATTAGAGGTTTGTCTGTATAAAATGATTTTCTAAGGTGCGTAATACGTTCCGGTATTGTACGATGTTCATCCGATCTAGACCTGTGCTTATTATTATTAATACGCTAGAGTGCATGTACGGGGCTGGAAGGATTGGAGTTTACTGGTGCGTGGGGGCCGGAGGGAGGGGTCTATGGTCGTCCTCCTTTTCTTCTCATCATTGTCACGTTCAACATCATCAAGTATCATCAGCACAGATCAGTCTTCAGTTGCATTCAATAGATAGTTCACTCTGCAGGTCTCCTGCCTCTCTACGCGGCGTGCTAGCTCTGCTGGCCATGATGTGTGCTGTGTCATCTACAGAATATTAAGCTACAGGATATAACCTCAGCCTCTTCTCAGAGCAACAGTAGTAGTGACAGCAGAAATGAGCAGTGGGAGCAACCATAAGGAGCGGTAGCAATTCTGACCGCTATAAGTAGTGGTACTAGCGACAGCAGTGGGCCAACAGCATAGGAGCGCGAAGCAACTTTAACCAACACAAGCTGTTATGCGCAGCGGAATAGTCAAAGTAACGTTGTTGAAGACCAGTGCGTCGGCTCCAACGATCGAAGGTCAATTCACTCCGGCGATTCTGGCAACTCCACAGCCTCCAAATTCCGCCACATTGCCTCCAAGATCCCCACCAAAATCAACAAGGTCCACAAAGCGCTGACAATTTCGCTTGAAAGCTGGTGCTATTCTCCCCACCTGGACAACATTACAATATACCAAGAACGCCAGTACCTTTTTATCGACGGTGTTCGGGTAGATCTGCTTTCTGAGTAGGGCGGACTTTGACTTGCCTCTATTTTTTATTTCTTAATCTTTTCCCTGCTGTCCTGTTAATAGGAGGACTGTGTTTTTGATCTCTATTGCCCTTTTTGTGTGTTTTACGAAATTGCATGCTATCTCACTCTCAGCTGCAATATGAGCTATATTGGGATTAACGAAACTTCTTATTTGGAAC
>Ga0307511_10008148_pt1 | contig 10487 bp, 13 predicted proteins | sample 13_EM_MG_FD_200266 | JGI IMG/M metagenome (GOLD analysis project Ga0307511, IMG submission 200266) | Populus trichocarpa ectomycorrhiza microbial communities from riparian zone in the Pacific Northwest, United States - 13_EM | ecosystem: Host-associated > Plants > Roots > Unclassified | place... | reverse complement strand
TGCATTGAAAGAACCATCTTTGACGTCTACAGGGCCCCGGACTTCACCCACTCTGATCAAGCGCTGGCCTGTTACCCTCCTTCGTGTCGGCTTCGTCCTCGATCGTAGACGACATGGGGATGTCACTCATAGCCGCGGCATCCACCTCAATGACCCTCTCCAACTTCTCAGTATAATTGTTCTCGTTCACGAGGCTTTCGCGGCCCCTGAGTCTCCGGAGGCCAGCGTGGAAAGCGATACATACCCTCCGCACTGGGGATCCTGACACCTTCTCTTGTGGTTTGTACGCAACGACGGTGGTAGGAATGCCCATGGTCGTACCATCTCTCAAGGATCAACGTGACTAGAAGTAGCTCGAGAGAGAGGCTAGAGTGATGGCGACGGGGAAGGCACATCGAACGGCGTATTCGAGTTCGAGTTCGGGATGGGGTCAGTCAAGGACAGGCGGCGACAAGTTGGTCTTCAAACAACGCGGGCGGTGGAAATTCTCTCTTGGCCAAAAACCGTGGATGTCTCGTACATATAGAGAATTGATTTTTATAACCGAGACCGGGAGAAGGTGGGCAAGAAGGAAGGATGCTACAATACAAAACCGCATCACTGGTAACTGTGCGAAACGAAAGTGTCCCACCGCGCACAGGCGCGAGGTCAACCACCCACTATCGCACAACAGTTTACACCGACGCACCGCCGACATGGGCGTACGGAGGTTGCTGTCCAAACTAAAGAAGAAACTTGAACACCCAGGAAGCGAGCACAAATCAGACAGAAAGGATCTGGCGTTGGTGGGGAGAGGCCGAGACAGACTTGGCACTGGGCCGCGATTTGGAGGGTCCCTTCGGAGCGGACAACTTAAGACCAAGGAAGGACCTTCCGCTGTGGTAGGAGGGATTGTCGGCGCGGTTCATGACGAGGTGCCAGCTAGACAGGTAGTTTGTAGCTGGGGGATTTCTCAGGGTTCAAGTTGGTTGGCCTGCGAAGGTGGAGAGGGTCACCAATGCCGACAATTATAGACCCAGCAGGAGCCAGACTCTTCACTCTCCGTTCCCTTCGGTGGCGGAAACTCCTCTTCATCTTCAACTTCTTCAGTGGTGACGATTGTGGGCCCGTTGTGGGTGGAGGGCGATCCGATCCGGAGGGAGAATGACGATTGTTTTGGCGGATGACTTGGAGATTGCGATGGTGAATCGGCCTGGCCAGTCCCGGAGGACCCGCTGTTGGTTTGGTGGTCGTGATCTCTTGTTTTCCTAAGCGCGTTAATCTAGCACATTAGCCCGCGGATTCAGATGCGGGTCAAAGGATTGAACACACCTTTAACGGTGACCGCGATAATCGCGTGCGTTGATATTTCCGGGCTGCTTCTTCTCTTCTGAGGGAGGCTGTTTAGATACCGCCCTGAGTGGGGTTCACAATCTTCACCGGACTGCCGGCATTGGCGATATCGCGCCTTGCAGCAGGAGTTATCTTACTAACGGGTTCGGTGATGAAGGTAGCAGGCCTCGTTGACTTGAGGACAGAGGTGGGAGAGGAGCTGAGGGCGTGATATCGTCCGGTTCGGCCTCGAGGTGGAAGTGTTTGTCCCACTCACCGGCTGATGGATACGACGGTGGAGCCGGATATGTTGTCGTGTTCTTCGCATTTGAGTAGAGGAACCAGAGGTAGAGAGTCTAGCGAGCGACTAACGACTGACAAAGGTTTTTGTGGTGATGGGGTCTTGGCACCCGGCCGACTCGTCCCTTCCTTGAGCCGCTCCTGCCGTGTCTGCAGGTGGAGGCTCGACATTAGGCCCAGAGCTATGTGATCCGAATGTGGGGAGATGTCTTCTTTAGCGTCGTCGGAGCAGCCGCCGGTGGAGGACGAGGGGAAGGTAGGAAATAGTGCCAATGGTTGGGGAATCCGCGCGTGATGAACCTTCAAAAATTTGAACTGCTGTTTAGTGTCAGCTGGGAGCGGTAGAAATGAGATACTTGAATCGCGGTAAAGCACCAGTGGTGTCAGACGTGAAAAGAAACACGCACCATCCATTGATACTGTCCTAAAGCGTGGATACTACAGCAAGGGATAGGTTCCGCGTATTGGTCGGAAAGTGAGAGTCTGGAAGAGAACGGATAGCATTCCCCGTGAGGTGAGCGGGAAACTACGACGTCCGTCAGCACGCAAAGCCCCGGGTGGTCGCAGTCAGTGAGATATTCCGAAGGTAAAGAGGAAGAGACATACAAGAGAGGGTCGTGAATCAAATCAGGTTGGGCGGGTAATTACCGCATATAGTTCTCATTCCGTCGACCCCGATTGTGGATGGCGGTTTCCAACAGAGTGACCCCTCGTTCGTCAATGCGATGCCGACGGCTTCGGGTATGATCCTTGTCGCCAACGGGGAGGGGGAATTCGCGATGCTGAAAAAACCGCGAGGCAGAGGAACCGTTGAAGAAAACGGACTGTGATCGATCCCCCCTGGCTCACCGGGTCTCCGGCAACCTCCGAGGATCTCTCACTTTCATGACTTTTGAGCCAGTGCCTGTTTCCTTGTAACCTTATCCGTGGTCCACGTCGTCAGTTACGTGTGTACTAGTGTGTGGGTGATTTCGTGGATAGAGAGAACGATCTAGACGGGCCCCTTTGATGTCTGCAGGACAATAGATTCCAGGCTGGCGAAGTGCTCCTTCATGTCCGCTTTGTCCTTTCTTGTGGGCAATCAATGGATGTTTTCCGCTTGAGCCTGCTGTTAGGAGTGCAGAGTGGGACTCCAGCGGTGTAGGTCTCCCGTGCAGGCGATCTCGATGCCTTCTCGTATTACGTGACGGTGGCGGGGGAAGTACCTAGGGCCGCACTTACCACCTCCCAAGAATTAATCCAGCCGGAAGTCGTTTGAAGGGCGCGAGGGCGAGCCGACGGGTGGGGGAGGGGGTTCCGAACGGAACATATGAGATCGAGGTCTACCTGGACGGACGGTCTAGGGCATCGGGTTGGGCGGTAACAAGCTGGTCTGCAAGTCACACAATGGGCACCAACAAGTAGGCGATAGAATCATTGGCACACTAAGTCAAGGTACTTGCTGGACAAAACCCGTCGATGTGCTGCATAAGGATAGAAGCTCGATATGAGAAATTGGGACGGAGAACTTGAACGAGACTGAAGCATACTACGACACAAACCGCCCACGTCCAGTGTTTATACGGGGACGAAAGGGAGAAGTTAACAGGGGATGAAAGCCTCTTCAGGGGGGAGAAAAGAGGGATCATGTTCGGCGTCTGCAAAACGGCGCATTACTTATCCCCATGTGGCAGAATCAAAGCCACGAGGCCAACTATCTGCTATCGCACAACCATCTACCATCGCAGGACCACCCGTCATTGCACAATCACCCGCGCCGATCCAGAACCGAAATGAATATACGACGGTCGTTCTCCAGGCTGAAGAACAAGCTCGAGCGCCCAAATAGCAAAAGAAAACCGGATCGAATCTCGGCGAATTCTGGCGGGGAGAGAAGGGACGCAGCGGGTTCCCTTTCGCAACCGGCGTCTTGTGTCGTAGTGGACGGCGGTCGTGACCAAGAGGATAAAGAAAATGACACAGACGGGCAGCAGATCCGTTCGACAGACCGACCCTCAGCGACAGGTGTGCCAGAGCCTGTACCAGCAGGCAGGAGCAACAATGGCCAAGAAGGGATCGAGGGAGGCGTCCATGGAGGGGAAGTGAGTCAGAGGTACTTGCATCCCCATTCGGATATCAGGCTCGCAGTGGGAAGTGGATCCGGTCACAAAGGGAATGAGGCCGAAGGGGAGCAAGTCGGACGAGTTCGGTCCTCTCCATCCACTCCTTCAATAACGCTCAGCAGGAAGCCCGATGGCATTTCTACCATTCCTGAACATGTCCCAACATTCCTTCGTTCCAACGAGAGTGGCGGACCAAGCGCTGGTGCAGATGGCAACAGACCGGACTGGGGATCCACTGCATCGGCCACGGCCAAATTGATCCTCCGTGGGGTGAGAGACTCTGCGGACGCCTTCGGTCCACTCAAATCCATCGCTGGGGGCCTCTGCTTTATCCTGGAAAACTGCGAGGTATGGCCCTCCTTCCACATACTACACTACCTGCGATACTTATAGCCCCCCCACAGCGAATGGGGACAAACAAGCAGGCGATAGAATCATTGGCACACCGAGTTAAGGCACTTGCTGGATCACTGTGCACTCCTGTCTCTGAGGGTGATACCAGGGAGGCATCAAGGAGACAGGATTGGAACAGTAAACCAAAACCCCCTATGTTAAGAACTGAGTCTGACAAACAGGGAATACTAGGAAATTGGCAGCTACCTGTCAAGATCTTACCCTTCTGGCAAAACAAGGGAGTGTTGTAGGGTTCCTGGCCAACACTGAGAATGCACAGAGGATTGGTGGTCTGGTGGAGGATATTCATGAAGTGATGATAGACTATCAGGTTTGTATGTTAAATTTTTTGTCTCCACCATGATTAATCTCCAAGCCAGACTTCATTGCAGCAAGACATCTACAACAAGACTTGTCAACTCATTGTGAGTGTCACCCCCTTGCTGTTCATTCCCACAGACTAACCAATGGATAGGAATTAACAGAGCTTGCCATTCTCAAAGGAATGCATTATACTGCAGATGCAAGTTACCTCTGTGGAAGCAGGCAAGGGTGCTTGAAGGGAACAAGGAAGGAAATACTCTGGGAGATTGACTGCTGGTTAATGGACAAATGGGCACAGCAGATTTTCTGGCTGAATGGTCTGGCTGGGACTGGGAAGTCAACTATTGCCCAAACATTTACCAAGACAGCATTTGCAGATGGAAAGCTTGGGGCCAGCTTCTTTTGCTCACGAGACTTTGAGAACAGGAGCAACCTTCAGGCAATCTTCCCAACACTTGCCTTCCAGGTTGCTTACCAGGAACCACTATTTCGAAAGGAGTTACTCCAGGTCTTGAGGACATACCCCAATGTTGAACAGGAGTCCCTATGTTCACAGATAGAGAAGCTCATCATTGGTCCCCTCAAAGCTGCCAACATTCCAACCCTCATAGTCATTAATGCCCTTGATGAGTGTAAGGATAATGAACCTGCATCTGCCATCCTCTCAATACTCTCCCACTATGTGAATGAGATCCCCAATGTCAAGTTCTTCATCACTGGACGGCCTGAGCCCAGAATTCGCACTGGATTCCGCTTGAAGCCACTCCTCCCCATTACAAAAGTTCTCAAGCTCCATGAGGTCAAGCCCCAAACAGTGGACAGTGACATCAAGCTCTACTTTTAAACACAATTGACTGAACTTGCCAAAGAACGAAGTGACTGCAGCTTGACAGAGGATTGGCCAAGTCCATCTGAGATCAACATCCTCTGTAAAAAAGCAGCAGGGTTCTTCATCTATGCTTCAACAGCTGTCAAGCTCATCATGTCCAAGAGCTGCACACCTACTCAACAGCTGAATCTAATCACCTCACTTCCACAAAGCACCTCTTATGAAGGGAGGTCTGGAATTGACATCCTCTACATCAAGGTTTTGAAGCAAGCAGTTGATGATGTGGATATAGAGGATGAAGAATTTCATTCCCATTTCAGAACTGTGGTTGGGGCAGTGTTGCTTGTTTTTAATCCCCTTTCAGTCTTGGCACTCTCAGACCTTCTCAGAGTGCCTGGTATCTCCACTGCTCTTCGATCCCTCCACTCTGTCCTCCTTGTCCCAACAAGCAAGGATGCTGCTGTTCACATTTTCCACAAGTCATTTCCTGACTTCCTTATGGATCCAAGGTGATGCACAGACCCCCAATTCTTCATAGACCCTTCAATTCATCACAGAGAGGTCTTGCTCTCATGTCTTAGCCTTATGAGGGAGAGGTTGAAGAGGAATATCTGCAAACTGGATGACTATGCCATCCTTGGTGAAGTCAAGGATCTTCCTGATCGCCAGAAGGAGCACATTGGAGATGCACTGGAATATGCCTGTTGCTTCTGGACAAGGCACCTTCTGGGGATCCCAGGCAATAGATCAGGGGTTGAGGAAGTACAGGAAGTGATTGACAAATTCTTTACAACCTGTCTCCTGTTTTGGATTGAGGCTCTCACCCTACTTGGAAAGCTTGACATTGGTGTTTATGCCCTGAATGATATACAACAATGGTATACATTGGTGAGTTGTATGTAGAGTGATTTCTCAGAAAACCCTCATTCACACTTATCTAGGTGGGAATTTCCTGCCAGTGGGTAAATAACAGCCGATGTCTCCTCCTAGAATGGTTTGATGCCATATACAGTTCTCCTTCCCAAGTGTATCACCTTGCTCTTCAGTTTTGCCCTCCCTCATCTTGGCTTTGCAAGTGCTATTCTACAGAACTCTCACAAGAGTTTAAGGTAGTCAAGGGACTTCCAACTGAATGGGGGATGTGTTCTCGGACAGTTACATTGGATCACAGCCCACAGGCCCTCACATGCTGGAAAGATACCATTGCAGTTGGTTTGGGGTCTTGGGACATCATTACCCTTAATAGGATCACAGGCAGCAAGACAGCTGTTCTTTCTGGACACACTGGTTATGTGAAATCTCTTGCCTTCTCACCAGATGGGATATTACTTGCATCTGGTAGTTGTGACAAAACAGTTAAGCTCTGGGATGTGCAGACTGGTGGGATTGTCAAGACCTTCTGTGGCCATGTTGACTATGTTTGTTTTGTTTCCATCTCACCAGACTGTGCTGTAGTTGCTTCAGGATCTGATGACAATACAATTCGCCTGTGGAACGTTCAGATGGAGGAGTGTCAGCATATCATAGAGCAACAGAATTATGTAGAGCATGTTAGGTTCTCTCCCACAGATCCTCAACACCTCATATCTGTATCTTGGTTTCAAATCTGGCATTGGAACAAAAATGGCCACCAAATTCACCCTCCACACAATGGTTCTTGCATTGCCTTCTCCTCAGATGGCACTCAGTTTGTTTCATGTTATGGAGCAGGCATCGTAATTTGAAGCTCTAATTCTGGGGAAATTGTGGTTAAATTCCATGCTGCAGGCAGTAGTCTTCGTCACTGCTGCTTCTCCTCTGATGGTAAGCTCATAGCTGCTGCTGCTGGTTCTACTGCACATGTATGGGACACCACCAGTTCAAATGCCTACCCTATCAAAACCTTTGTTGGACATACTGGAAGGATCACCTCCCTTGCATTTTCTTCCCTCTCTTCCCTTATATCATCATCTCATGACAACTCAGTCAAGTTATGGGAGATTGGTATCCTACAAGCAGACCCAGTTGTGACTGATCCAGAGTCCACATCTCCTACCTCAGCTCCAATTGTGTCCATCACCCTGCAACTGGAAGATGGTATTGCTATCTCAAGTGATTTTGATGGGGTGGTGAGAACTTGGGACATCTCAACTGGGCTCTGCAAGTCATCTTTCCAAACCCTAGACTATGATTCTGAGTTGAGTGATGTCCAACTGATCAACAGCAGGTTGATCTTAGTTTGGTATTTGTACAAGAAGATTCACATATGGGATGTTGGGAAGGGGAGGCGCCTCCAGACAGTAGATGTAACTTTGGGTACTGTTGAGGATTTCAGGATATCAGGTGATGGATCCAGTGTTTTGTGCCTAAACCAGCAGTCCATTCAAGCTCTATCCATACAAACAGGAGAGGTTGTATGTGAGGTGGGGCTTGAGTATTGTAAACTCCCAAGATTCCTTACTGTTGATGGGTCAAGTGTCTGGGTTCATTCTGCTGAGTCAGAACCCCTGGGGTGGGACCTTGGGACTCCAGGCTCACCCCCTGCTCAGTTGTCCAACTCACCTTTAACCTTCCCCAACAATATCATGCTGTGGGATATCAAACAATCAAGGATCAAGGATGCAGTCACTGGAAGGGTGGTTTTTCAGCTGGCTGGGAGATTTGCAAACCCTGTCAAGTCACAGTGGGATGGTCATTATTTGGTTACTGGTCACAGATCTGGGGAGGTGCTAATTCTGGACTTCAATCATGTACACCCCTAGTAGAGGTCTTCAGAGTATTTACCCTCTCTACTCATACCCCAAGTCCCATGTACCAAAAATATCATTGCTGTATAAGTAGAATATTCACAAACCGTACATTCTACCAAAAAGGTGCTAAGATGGAGATTGCCCATATAGTCTATAATGTGGGGGGCAGAAAACATATGGAGGAAGTGTAAGACCTATGTGCATGCTAATGTATTGAGAGTTTGAGGACTCAAAGCAGAAATGAAATGGAAAAGGGTATATAAATACCCATGAGTTGAGGGGAGATAAATAAGAAAGTGTCACCAATATAATCCTAGGATGGCCCAATACCACATGTTTGAATCAGTTGGATTGTTGTCCTTGAAAACACACCATGACAAACATTACTCCCACTGGATGCCCCAGAGAGTGAGAGGGATAAGTTAACTATGGAACAGTGAAAGACAATCCACAAACTTGGAATTGTTATCAAGGGGTATAGGGATACCCTAGGTGAGCTGTTGTACACCATGCAAGAAGACATTAACAGAGAGTGGCAGGTGAGGTGAAGAAGAAAGCTTGGACAGACCATCACATGTGTCTACTAAGGCTAAGGTGGAGGGTTGGTATAGTTTGCTGGAGGAGTTAGAAGGTGCTAGTATGCATGTGGAGGTCTTTAAACCTGAGACAGCCATCATGAGCATCCCACTAAAGACATTTATCTTTGAGGATAATTGGGGCTGAGGTGAAGGACATGTTAGGGATGGGGAAGGAGAATGTGCCTGCTGCCACATCATGATATTGTGAATTGCATCTGATGTGGTTTCCTCACAGTTATAAAGTTACACTGTAGAAGAAAAATAGGTAAAAGATTCAGGGTTTTTTTGGTAAAGGTTGGATTTCTTGAGACTAGTTGGATAAGTCTTTACCAATGCATTAAATGTCTACCCCCTATATCTGTACAAAGATTTGTTAAATACTTGGGGCCTGGACAAACTTATCCAACAGTTTGATAAGTTCTTGTAACTATTAGGAAACAAAACCTTCCATAAACCCCCCAGATAGTCAACCTATCTTACCTGCAGTATTGGCATTGTGCACTTTCGACCAATGACATCATTCCATGCCATTTCTCCAGCTAAACCATTCAAAAAGCATGACAAGAATCAAACAAAAGCCATCTCTTCCCAGCAATTGCCTGTGATGGGTGGATCACACCTAGTGCTTTGGAAGTAACACCATATCTACAAGAATTAGGTCCAAACCGAGGTATTAAAAAGTGCTTTGAGGAAGAGATACACAATCTTTGGGCCCCCAGACTGAAAATAGTCCGGTATGTGCAGGGTATGTATCACACTCTTGGCTGTTTGTCATGGGGATTGCAATGGTCGACGTCATTGGTCAAAAGTGCACGATGCCAACCTTAAACACTGGGCTTTTATTCCTTTTCCTTTTTTTTCTCCCCCTTTCCTATTCATGTGACCAATGTTTTAATTTTTAAGCTAGTTCACCGTTGCTGCCTTGAATTTCACAACAAGTGGAGAGGGTTCTTGTTTGAGCTGGAGAAGGGAGAACCCCGACATCAGCCTTCGAAGATACTAGATGGGGATTAGATTGGCAAACCGAGAATGAGGGAGACATATCAAAGCCAATCTCTACCGGACTGCCGGTTCCTTGGTGGTTTCACTCGCCAAGATCAACTTCGTGGATTGGTTGATCCCACTATTCAGGCTCTTCATGGTATTCCTCTTGTCAATTCACTATCAAACAACCACCAGCACGATGAGAGCGCGTGAGGAACAGAACAGAAGGTTGGTTTACCTCGCGAGCGGAGGCTTCCCTCTCCTTTTCCTCCATCTTGCACTTGAGACCTTCAATTTGGCTACAGTACCGCTCGGTCAACACATCCATGTCGGCTATCTCTTCCCTTGTCACGTTTAGCTATGGAAGAAGCCCTTGGTGGCATTTAAATTCTTGGCCAAGGTATAAATCGCGCTTCCCAACGTGAATCAACCTCACAGCTGTTCAAGTCGACGGGGTCAGCATTGTGTTCGTTTCACGGGTCCGCAGCAACGAGGGAGTACTGACCAGGTGTTGATATATTTACCTTCCCTCGTCCACTTCTTGTCCGAAGTCACTTTCCCCGAACCAACGGGATTGACCAAACTGTGCACGCGGGTGTTAGCCTGTGATACAAGCTTGGAATGGCGCACATACCAGCATAGATGTCTGAACACTCCACCCATCCCTAGTGTGCAGCCTTGTTCCTCCAGGAGTCTAGGGCTAGAGACTGGGGGTCATCTCCCGTTATCCCTCCTGGACGACATCAGGAAAACAGCCAAAAACTTATCTCAACTTATCTGCCTGTCTCAGCTTACTCTCGCTTTTCTGCAGTCCCGAGCTTTTGTCTGACTTATATTGATGGTATTACGCATTCCCTCGAGTCTCTCATGTGGCGCGACCCGCGCCTCAGGCCTTCTCGTAGCATATTACCATAGCTCCCATCAATGTCATCACTTT
>Ga0307511_10008147_pt1 | contig 10487 bp, 6 predicted proteins | sample 13_EM_MG_FD_200266 | JGI IMG/M metagenome (GOLD analysis project Ga0307511, IMG submission 200266) | Populus trichocarpa ectomycorrhiza microbial communities from riparian zone in the Pacific Northwest, United States - 13_EM | ecosystem: Host-associated > Plants > Roots > Unclassified | place... | reverse complement strand
GCTACCCAACAGAGCTCCGTACTCTTTCTGTCTTGAAGATCCTGTGAGCGCGAGCGAACCCCCTCGACGCCACTCGATACTGCGGCCGAAACCGTAGTGATCGAGCCGTCAGGCCCGCCGCCTCACATTTTTTGAAAGACTCGACTCTCTAGACGACGAATCTCGTGTAACGACGACGAGACCGTCCAACCCCTGCTTTACTCGACTCCCTTTCTCTTTTCTCTCTCTTTCTCTCGCTGCCCTCTACCCTACCCGTATCTATCGGCTCGGACTGATCACCCGAGCTATCCATCAACTCTGCTTCGCTTCTCTGTCGACATTTCATTTCGGTTCTTTTTGTTTCATTGTCAAGCGCTTCTATCATGACTAAAAATACTCGTGTGCACAACGAGTCGGACAAGAGTCCCGCTCAGGGTGAGTCCCCCCAACCTAACAATACTCGCACTAAACCTTCCTTCCCGTATGTGACCGCTCAACCTGAGCCCACCTCGACCTCCGGCCTAGCCGACAAGTATACCGAGGGTATAGGTCCTGGTGATGGCAGAACTCGTAGTCAGAAGCGGACCGTGGAGGTGAAGGAAGTGACGAAGGGGACATGGAAGCCCCCTGGTACTTTACCCGTCTCTCGTGTCAACTCGACCGAGAGTAATCGGAAGGCATCCGGGTCGCGTCACTTGAAGGCAAGTGAGGTGGCGGATTGCATGGTTCCGCCTACGGAAGGCGATGCCGGTAAATTACTGAAGGGCCTGGATCGACCAGTAAACGTAACTGGTGGCGATCGGCCAAAGGAAGACCTTGACCAATCAGTCAACGTAACTGATGGTGGTCGGTCTGGGGATGACTTTAATCGACGAGATGAATCTCATAACGATTGGTCAGAAGAGGGTATCAAAAACCCTACGCCATTTGGCACCCCAAACGGTAGTCCTAAGGACGAGCCGGACGTATCTACTGTACAAGTCGAGAACGAACTACTCGACGATAACGCGCAACCTGTGATCGGTAGTCGCGGTGGTAGTAAAATTAGGAAACCCATTCCCGGTCCTAACGAATGGAATGAGGTACCTCCCAACCCTGGAAGGCCGCCGGCTCAACCGATAGTGAATAATGGCGGGGGAATCACGGATTCCAATTACTTCTCAGGACTACAAGTCGACGAACTACATGAGGAAGAAACCGCCGTTGCGACAACGCCTCCTGAAGCTCCCATCACACCGGTGATTCCAAAAAGGAAGTTCATCAAACCTAAGACACCGATCAAACGTAAATCGGTTAAGTCTGAATCACGGATAAAGCTTCCGCGAGGTGAAGGACCTGGATTCAAACCTATCACGTTTGAACAGAAATTGCCGAGAGCGCATGATGCGGACGAATCAGGTCCCCCAAAGTGGAGGGAATACGTTGAACCAGATGGACTAATCATAAGGAGAAAGTTCTATGGATCTGGTCAATGGTCAGAACTGAACATGTCCGCGCTGTCTAAACAAACCAGGAAACACGATAACGGCGCCTTCATTTCCAACGACGTCCAAGAGCGTGATAAGATCATCCGAGATCTTAAGGGAACGAAGTTGAAGCGAATTCCAACGCCCCAACCCTCAGACGATGAATGCGAGTCTGGACTCGATTACGCCGATGAGGAACCGGCCATACCAGTATTTTCGGTCACGCAAACTCGAGTCGGAGTTCACAACGTACCACTGAGTGAATACCTCGAGGACAAGGCTCGCTATGGATGGACGGATCACGATCAGACCATTGAAAGGTTATCTACAATCAACGCTTCTACTCAACGTAAAGCGAGTGCTAGTCGTTCGATACACGGTGTCAATATAAACTACAGACGAGATCCTCGAATGCCAAATGGTCTCGAGGGATCCACTAGCATGGCATTACTCAACCGTGAACGAGAACGACGTGAAGAACGTCATTATGAACGTACTTCCTTCGCACCGAGCATATCGACACCCGCTCTTCACAGAACTGTCCGGATCAATGATCGTGACCAATCCGAAGATGATCGAGATCCAAGGGAAATTAAGTTTCTTCGATGGAGGGAGGACTTCGACAGAAGATCTGGTTCATCACAAAATAAGAAGGATCCTAATCCGAATGACTCAGACGATCCTAAGGATTCTAAGAAACCTGGAGGGAAAAAGCCTCCTGGTGGTCCGGGTGGTCCAGGCGGACCTGGTGGCTCTGGTGGTCCCGGCGGTCCCAATGGCCCAAGAGGACCTGGTGGACCTGAAAACCCGAGAGGACGAGGTAATCCTGGAGGTCCGGACGACCCGGGACCCGACAACGGAAATGGACGCCGCAGACATCGACGACGCCAGGATGACGACGATGATTCCGATGAGTGGGATCAAGGAATCAAAATGAAACATCCTGAACCCTACGATGGTAAACAGGATATTGAGGTCTTCGACAACTGGGTCCAAAGCGTCATTAATTACGCTGACGTCATGAAAATACGCGAGAGAACCATGATCAGGATCATGTCCGAATATGTCACCGGAAATGCCAAGAACTTCTATTCCAGATATGTTGCCGGGAGAGCAGACGAGTGGAACTACGCTACTCTATTCCCTGCCATATTCGACTACTGCTTCCCGAAGGATTTCATGAAGCGTCTACGAATTAAGTGGAACAACCTTTCTCAAGGCAAACGAAGCGTTCGCGACTACGCTCGAGAGATCGAGATGATCGCTCGAAAGTTCGGTGAAATGAGCGAACGTACCGTGGTCCTTAAGTTCTGGGATGGACTGAATTCTGACTTACGAGAAATCATGGCTCTAATGCGAGCGGAACCTGAGCTCGACGATATCAATGAGATCATCGACAAGGCCGAGCAAGCTGAGGTCTCCCTTAGTCAACGGAACCTCGAGCGAAGCCGTCACCATGAGGAAGACCGACAGCCTCCAAAACGGGAATGGACCCGATTCAGGAACCGGACCAATGGAAATAAACGGTTCGACCCGGCCGAACAGGAGGAAGTTTCCCCAACTAAGTCTGATAAGGTCCGAGCCAATGCGATGAGTCCCCAGAACGTAACCCGTCTTGAGAACCCATCAGGTTCTAAGCGAAGGCCGGGACCTGAACTCCCGAGACTGTCGAGGGACAAACTGGACGCCCTTCGTGCGGAAGGCAGATGTTTCAATTGTCGTGAGATCGGACATGAACAGAGAAACTGTCCGCAACTCAGTTCAATGAAGCCTCCTCGCCCTACAATCAAGGCCGGTTCCATCAGTTTCGCCAAGATGGAACAGCTCGCCAAGCGCAAGGAAGAAGCTGATCTGTATGTCGGAAGCCTCGGCATTATCAATGCCGAACCAATCGCGGAAGAACCTCGGAATTTCGAGTGTCCAGAATCAGACCGAACGTCTGTTCTGGAGGGCGGGTACACGCCACTCGAGGGTTACAAACGATGGGAATGGCCCGCTATAGATTGGATTCGGGCGCAACTCATGAGGCAACTGAACCTTGTTGACAATGTGAACGTCCCGGACGGTGTCAAATCCGATAACTATATTGATGTCCAACCCACCATGTTCGGGTATAGCGTGCAGTTGTTTGAGTCTGATGTTATCTACAATATCTCCCACGAAGAGGTTCTCGAAAAGAACTTCAGTCCGGAGAAGATCATCGATCAAATCCTTGTGGCCCGCAACATCCCGCTTGAATCCCGAGGGGATAAGTTCATGGATAAACGATTCACTAGCTACACTACGCTAATGCTGGGGATGACAAGGATTCCCGGTCAACCTGCAAACATCAAGAAGCGCGGAACTAAGAAGCGCATTCTTGATCCGGAGGGCGTGTCCACGATCGAGAGAACCAATCCTCGGATCAGAGATAAGACCCGTCGTCTCCCCGAGCCCATAGTCGTGCAGGTCTTGATCAACGGTAATCCCATTCGAGCGTTGTTAGATACCGGATCGATGGCGGACTTCCTATCGACTACAGTGGTCGATCTCTTGAGACTACCGAAGGAAACGTACGATAAACCGTTATCGGTTCAACTCGCGGTTCATGGCTCACAATCGAAGATCGATTATGGGACCACAGTCAACTTCCGATATCAAACTATCGACTGTGAACGAAGGTTCGACGTCGCGAATATCGACACCTACGATGCGATCTTGGGAACCCCCTTCTTCTATCAACACCAAGTCGCAATCGGGTTCAATCCCTCTCGTGTGATCGTGGGGTATAGCATACCTACGGAAATAAAGGGATCAAATGTATCTACAATGACGTCGGCCGCCGCAAGTCTATCAAGCGCAGACGTCCTCTCTCGAATCGACGAGAAGGAAGTCGACGGAATCGAAGACGTCAGTGATGGTCCAATCAGCTTGAGGACTTACCCGATCAATATCGACGTCACTCCGCAAGTGGAAACCCGGATGCCGGAAGTCACCAAACTTCGAGACAGGAAGATGCGAATGGAGGATGAAGATGAGGAAGGATCCCTCGACGCTGTTCAAGACTTCCCGGCCCGGATCGAATCGAATGACGAGCCCAACGAAGAAGATCTCTCAAGTTCGTCAAAACCGGAAGTCATCGCGAACGAAGACGAAGTCGCGATACACGCCGGGATAACGAACAAAGGAGACTTCAACGTTTAGGCGAATTTTTTTTCTCTTCTCTTGCGGACGACCCCGGCTACGCTATGTTTGGTTCATGTTTTTCTTTTATGTTTTATGTTTTCATGTGCAGTCGTGTTTATACCCGACTGGGAGGGCGAATGTAAGGTCCCGGCCCGGCCCATCACCGCGCCGCGTGACGGTCCAGACCGAGTAGAATAACATTTCACTCGACATATGTTTTATGTTTCTTTTTACCTATGATTTCATGGACAACGAGTATTTAGTATATAAGGACTGCTACTTTTGTACTACCTACTAGAAGCTACCCAACAGAGCTCCGTACTCTTTCTGTCTTGAAGATCCTGTGAGCGCGAGCGAACCCCCTCGACGCCACTCGATACTGCGGCCGAAACCGTAGTGATCGAGCCGTCAGGCCCGCCGCCTCACAGTTGATCGCGCGCGGGAGATGCCGAACTGGGTGAAACTTGTCCGCCTCGATTCGATCTTATAAAAACGGGTTTGTACGGCAAAGATGAGCGTTTTATTGTTCCTCGGATATCCTAACGGACGGTTATCTTTCTCCTTGTAACTCCCATCGTCCTTATATAAATCCTGCTCTCTCCCCTTTTGTCCCTCCACTCTCTTTTTCTCCCAAAACATGGCCCTCAGCGTCCTCTCCTTCTCCGTCAGCCGTCTCCAAGATTCCTTGCTCGGAGTCTCATCTTTACAGCCTTCCTGGGCTGACCAACCCTGGCCCTATAAATTTTCCGTGAGTCCAGCCCTCCAGTCGTTCTGACCTGTCCCCGGAGCTAATCCCCGCCGCGGTGTTATTAGAGGGGAGATAGCGCTTGGGCACGAGGTGGGAATGCACGTTGGAGGCGCGTCATAATTGAAGATAACGGGACTCTGGAGATGCACGAGGTAAGTCCCCGGTCGGTTTCTCTCACTTGTGCGCACGGGCTGAGGTTTGGTGTTAATCCGTTCAGGGCCGGATCGTGACCGTGTATACTGCCAGGTGGCGGAGGCAAGGAAATATCGTTCGGGGATGTTTCAGTCCTCTGGACGGCGATTTAAAGCCCGACAACGAGCAGACATTATCGTTGCTTATGGAGGACGACGCACTTATTATGTCGTGACTTTCTCTCTCCGCTCGGCCCTTGGGATCTGGATCTGTGGTTTGGCCTTTTAACGGTCGACACAACGGGGAGGAATATGGCTCGACCCCCGGCTTTTGTTTTTCTTGCTCCACAACATACGTATTAAATTCCTATCCCCACTTTCATTGTTTTTTTTTTTGGGGGCCGTGCTGAGCACGTCGGTGGTTTGTTTCAGTTCAGATCATTTTCGTTCTTCCACGTTGTATTATTCGTGTATCGCATCTTGTATTCCTATCCAAATGTGCTTGCCCGCTAACCATCTTCACCTCTTGTGAGCCGTTCCCCGATCCTGTTGTAAGTTTTCGATCACATTCTCTCACACCTTCAAGTTCCGCTCTCACGTCAACGGCGTGGCTCTCATCGCGGCCCTTTCCCCCTTCATACCAGTTTGGACACCATTCGCCTTCCCTTCCAGCGCCACACCAAAGATGCACATCACCAGGCGTCCGCCAACTCACCCACGGCGGGCGCTACGTGTTGCCACATCTGATGACGTAGATGTCACACCAGTGGTCCATACATCCCCAACCCAGTGGAAAGGCCCGAAAGTCGTCATCGCTGGTTGAACGATCGAAATCTATCCAGGCCCCGATATACCCCCGGACTCGAAGCCCGAGGACGCCCAGCCGATTCCAGACCATTGGAGGGTCGGCGAGGTTCCACGGTTTCTTAGGCTCAAGGCCGCGCTACTGTTTATTCGCGTTGGGAGGACGACAGATGTGTTCTGGGCAGGATCGTTCGCCTTCTACCAACCAGGGAGAGGAGGGGTGAGGGACACGATTGCCCCTATTAACGTGGTGGTGAGCATGGATCCCTATCTGCGAGCATATGAGTTCATACCAGCCTGGACACCATTCGCCTTCCCTTCCAGCGCCACACGAAAGATGCACGCCACCTGGCGTTCCCCAAATCACCCTCACGCGTTACGTTTCGCCACCGTCTCATGACGTAGATGTCCCACCACATCCCCAACCCAGTGGAAAGGCCCGAAAGTCGTCATCGCTGGCTGAGCGATCGAAATCTATCCAAGCCCTACTAGTACTATACCTCTGGACTCAAAGCTCAAGGAAGCCCAGCCGATTCCAGACCATTGGAGGATCGGCGGGGGTCCACGGTTTCTTAAGCTCAAGGCCCCGCCACAGTTTATTGGCGTTGGGAGGAGGACGACGGACCGGGTGTTCTGGGCGGGATCGTACCTTGGGTCCGCCTTCTACCAACCAGGGTGAGGGGGTGAGGGACACGATTGCTCCTATTAACGTGGTGGTGAGCATGGATCCCTATCTGCGAGCATATGAACCGCCCACTGATCTGTGCGCTCGTATTTATTCATCCCTCGTCCCATTCAAGCCGTCGCCATTTGGAAACTGAATAGGCTGGGTTGCTCCTCACGACGACCGTGGCTTTTTGTACGACGGATCCTCCCTCCAACTCAAAATTATTACCGTATACGCACTCGGATTCCTACACGCGGGGGGCCGCTCGGGTTGGTTTTGCAGTGTATGTCTACAGTTCTAAGCTTCTCATCACGATTTTACGCGCGTGTTGCTGAAACTTATCGTAGACAATGACGCGCACGATGGGAAGGATCCGGGGGACGATGTTCATACTTTCGTACCCTTTCATTAGCATCAGACTTTCAACGTTATCCTTCGCTGCAGGTAGGCCGAGGCATCTGACGTCACTCGGTGCTGGTAGTCTGAAATACAATCGTCTTTCAGCGTTGGTGATGACCGCCGCAAGATCTGAAGTGGCCGCCCTCAACCATATCGGTTATACGTTACTCGCGGGACCATTGAGCTGTGCGTTCTTATCTGTCTGGATTGCTCAGAAACGAGTGGGCGTCGTTTCTAACGGGGACTCGGTAGTAGTCCTGTGTGGAAACTGTGGCCATACAATGGCCGTCGATTATGGAATTGGATTACGCAAGAACATGCAAGATACCCTGCCTAGTGGATATCTGGGGCCCGTCTCAGATGTCATCGTTCATCATTCACGCGCACTCCTATCTCATTTAAAGTGAACCACGATATGTTTCAACTGAATTTTGAATGAAGGGACCTGTCATTGGGGATGCGGGGAAGCTCCTTACTTCGGACTCCGTGGCACCTTGAATTGTCACGGCTGCCTCGTGTCTGCCTCACGTCTGCCATAAGTATGCACCAACCCCCACCGACCTACTCCCACTTCCTCCTTATCCTCAACCATGAACGCAATATTCCCAGACATGACCTCGGCGCAGGAAGCTCGTCCGCTGTGCGACCACAAGCCGAAGAATATTGTTCCGGCGGTGCCGCTCCATTGGGTTTTCAGGCGGGACGAACACCCAGAGCATTGGTACCTCTGCTGGAATCGGTTTACCCACTTCCTCTACCGCGTATTCTGCGTCATTGGCTTGGGCCATGCGGATTTGGAAACCGTCTGGGTGACGACCCATCCGGAGTGTCCAGTTGAGCTTTGGGAGGCCGGGAGGGATGCACTGAGGGAGAGGCTAGAGCACGTCAATCTAGTGGTACGTTTCAGGCGGATTCTCGATGCGTGTGTTGTCGGTTTGACTGTGGTGGTTGGCTTAGGCTGGTTTGCTCCTCACTGCGATGGCGGCGTTCTGCACCACAGATCCTCCAAGGGACTCGAAAATATTGCCGTATACAATGATCGGCCCCTACTGCGTCATCTTTGTTTCTGTCGGCCTTGCACTCGGAGGCCTGATTGTGGGGTCCGCTGCTGTATTTGTCATTCATAAATGCACAGCACAGTGGTTCCGCAGGGTTCGTCATCTCTCCGTACGTGACCGCCGAGACGATGTGTGGCGGGCCATCCCCGTTTACCCAATATCGTCTTGGTGGTACGTTGCTCGTTATTGAGGCTGATGAAGGTGTCGAATAGACAATGATGGGTTCGTGGCCTCGCATTTGTGGGACGATGCTCCTATTGTCATTCCCCTTTCTGGCGGTCGGTGCTTCAACTTGTACCGCGGCATCTGGTAAGTAATAGCAGGACTCCCAACCTGTTCTAACGCGTCAGTGAAACTTAACTTTGGGCGTTTGGAAGGTTTGCTCATCGCCGCCTCATATTCCGAGGTGACATTTGTCAGGGTTGGGTGTTACTTTCTCGTCGTTCCACCCATAACCTGCGGGCTCATATTCAGTTGGATGTTGTGGGTGAGGGGGCCCGAGGACTGTCTATGATGTGGCATATGGGTCTTACTGTTTACCAAGTTGTCTGACCAGTGGGTCAGGAACTTCTTTACTTTATCCAAGTTGTTCGGGCTGAGATCAATGCCAGGTTGGCGAGTGACCACACAGCTGGGCCACACAGCTGTCATGTATTTGGCTATTGCTTCTTCATAGTAACCTCAGAGAATTGGATGATGATTTCTGGCTCTGGTAGCACAGTGCTTGATTTTTGTACCTGAAACTCAGGCTCTCCTAATCTCACTTAACTGAGAGTGGATTTGGTTCTCAAGGCATACCCAAAAATATTGTGGTTGTTGGAAACTGAGAAGCGTCTCAGTCAACTGTACTGTAAGTATTATAAGTAATCATAAGAGGAAAGAACAAGGGAAACATAACTCACTCCTCAGCGTGTGGAACAAAGCTGAGGAGTGCCAGCGGACAAACGCGCGAGAAGTCCATACATCAAAACAAACATAAATAACGATCGGCTGAAATGCCTGAACCGATCGTCGGTTTTCAACAGTGGTTGCACTGAGCACTGTACCTGTTATTGCCTACCAACAGGGAGATCATTTGATAAATCAGGTGTGCTCCATGGATATTCAGGGTACTTCATGTTGAACTTGAGGATCAGAGTCCAACAGAGTCTGACTGGAGTTCTAACTTACCCAGTTGACCACTGGCACATAAATGGCAGCCACACTGAATAGTGGTGCCTAAATGGCAGCTGTATGTGTGTGATCAATCTAATGGCACTTCTTAGCAGCCATCAGTAGAAAGGTGCTGATAGAATAGCAGCCTATTATCTCTGCAGCCCTGAGTTGCCAAGCACAACAAAACATGGTCTGTGTGCATCAGGAAATGTATAAGTAGATGTCCTCATCATGCCTGCTTTTCTTCTGACTTCTCCACCCTCATCACACACACTCTCCTCCCCAAGGTAAGGGACAGGCAGGCATGGTGTAGAATAGTATTGGCCACACTTGTATATATATATAGAACATTGACATACTGTGCCCTGCTCAACACTTCATTCCCAGCCTGCCCTTAAAACTTTGGTACACATCCTGAGTGAGAGCCCTGCTGGCATCAACTGCTTGGTTTTTTTGTGGCTGGCTTGTTACTCCATAGGACTAATGTGCTCCCAACTTTGGAACCTTCAGACATCAAATGGTATAGCTGGTGGACAACTGTCTCATGAACTTTCTGTGTCCAAAAACCTACTTATCATAAGCATGAAGTTCCCAGGAGCACTCCTGTATATGAGCAATTTCCTGTTGCACCTCTTTCACTCTCAGCCTGGAGCAGGCACATCCCTACACCTGGCAACTGGCACTGGGTGCTGAGGTCTATGAACCTAGGTTTGCAACTTCAGGGAGTTATCTACAGCAGTTCCGTCAGGCAACTACCTATGTTACACCCAATATACTGGCTGATATTACTCTCACATTTCATAATTATTACCTTCAGCAGGAACTAGAGTCAACTGTATGTACTAAGGGAAGCAAGACATATGATGGGATGACACCAGAGCCACAATACAGGTACTCTAGACTAAACAAACATAT
>Ga0307511_10008146_pt1 | contig 10488 bp, 14 predicted proteins | sample 13_EM_MG_FD_200266 | JGI IMG/M metagenome (GOLD analysis project Ga0307511, IMG submission 200266) | Populus trichocarpa ectomycorrhiza microbial communities from riparian zone in the Pacific Northwest, United States - 13_EM | ecosystem: Host-associated > Plants > Roots > Unclassified | place... | reverse complement strand
ATCAGGATGTATTCCCCGGGACCCGAGCTCGGGGGATGTCGCTGGGTGCGTCTGGATTGAAGAGTTGAATTGTGCCGGGGGTTCGACGTCGAGGACTATAGACCAAGCATCATCCGTTCCCGGGGCGACCACTTCGCTGACCTGGATTCGGCGGCCTCTCCCGCGCCTCGGGGACTTGCCGCGCCTGTCTGGGCCAACGGGCGCCAGCCACCAGCGTCATCACAGGTAGTTCAACCGGGTCCACGTCCAAGCCACACTTTTCATTGTTCCGCAACTATGGACGAAGAACTTGGTTATCGTTACGGGGGGTACGACACTACCACGAAGATATCATCCCTGCTCGTCTCCCTTTGCCGAGAGCCATCGGAGTACGACAAGATCGTACCGAAGGTCGAGTTCTGGATCGAATATGTTCTCCGCGAAGGGATCACGAAAGTTAATGAGCTTGTTGGGATTGTTTCACGCGTGGCATGGGAAGGTGGTCACTCCTACGCAAACATCGCATGGTTCCTCAAAGAATTCCACGACGCGCCCCACAGGTCTGACCAAGCGAGATCCTTTGTGGAGGAGCTGTGCGAACACATCCTTCGATTGTTCGCGATCGTTTCGGCGGAGAATGTTTCGGCGGATCGGTACTCGACCTCGGTTGGGAGGTGTGGAGAGAAGGGTTTCATAGGTGCGGCGTCACTCATTGGACATCTCATCGAACGGGGCTTGCTCAGCGACGAGCTCGTGCGGCGGCATCTCGTCAAACCACTGATCGCCCACCACTACACGGATCGCAGGGATGCTCAGAAATCTGTCAGGGCCATGGCAATCTACCAACTTCTTCTCGCCGCAAGAAACACACTACTTCAGGGACTCCTCGGACCCGGGGATGTCCAGGCCTGCTTCGAGACATTGGACACCGATATCTCTATCGAGGGAGTGGTTGGGCCGAACGCAGATAAGTTAAATGTACAGTCTTCCCGTTACCTTAAATTGGAACCCACATACTAACTTGCAACCAGGAATTTCGCGAACTGCTCGCTGCGTGGTTGAAGCGGGAAGAGGAAGAAGGGGGGGAGGCCGGGGAGGTTCGAGAACCTGGGGGACAAGAAGAGAAGGATATAATTGCCACCCAGGTCCCTACAGATATCGGAAGTCCTACCGCTTTCTTGCCCAAAAACCTTTCTACTGCCATTGTTGGCGTTAACATCCCTTCCTCCATCTTGCGAAGCATCGTCCCTCCCCCCATTCTGCCTGATGTAGAGTGTTTCTCCGATACCGGCGCCAACACCCCAACTACCGCGACCCACTCTCCCACGTTGAGCATCTCAACCGTATCCGACCTAACCCCAACCGAGCTTGGCGAGGAGATCGATCGCAGCGGGGAGCAGACGACTATTCACCACGAGTCTTTCTACCTCGAAGATGGAAACGTAGAGATTGTGTGTGGGGACACAATTTTCCGGGTCCACTCTCCCGTAGTCTCGTTCTCTTCCCCCAACCTTCGAGCTATGCTTTCCTCGTCCACCCTCAATGCACCAACATTAGAAGGATGTCCTCGGATTGTTTTCATGGACAGCGCCGAGGATTTTGCAGTGCTGTTGAAGATGATCTACACCCCAGGGTACGTCCCTCCTCTCAACACGGGTTCTGTGAACTGACCCGCTCAATGGTAATTAGATTCCCTGCGAGACACGAGGTCCCGAAGTTCAGCGTGTTCGCGTCGCTCCTTCGGATGACAACAAAGTACGGCTTCACCAACGTCCGTGATCAGCTCGTCAAGGACCTCGAGTGTGCATACCCGACCAAGTGGGAAACATACCAGGCTGCGGAGGTTCTTGGCGAGGACCTGTTTGGGTCGCCCAAACCCCATCCCAATGCGGTTTTGAACCTGTTCGTGGCACAGAACGTCAGGTTCGCAATACCTTTCGCCGCCTACCGGGCTTCCCTTGGTGGTTTCTTGGCCCTCATGAGCGACAAGTCCGGCACGCTGCTCTCACGCCACACCCTTGCTTCAACCATCTACGGGATGGAGAGGACGCGGGGTCTGATGGCCCACGCCGCACATACGATCGCCTACACGAAAAAACTCCCGCATTGTCCCGACAGCGCGTGTGTCCTGAACGTTGGTACCAAGCATGCGGAGCGGAGGATTGAGGCGCTGACGAAACTCCATGATTTGATGATCATTGAGAGGAAGGGCGGCGTGCTGGACATCCCCTCGTTGGGAAACCTGACCTGCGCAAAATGTGCGAAAGAGACGGAAGCACACCACGTCACATGGCGTAGGGCATGTTGGGAGCTACTCCCAACTGCATTCTCGGTCGCGAACTGCTGGGATGAAGTGTAGTTGGTTGTTCGTGGCTGTGGTTTAGTCGTTCCTCCCTAGTTGTAATATGTGGCGAATCGATTAGCGTGTACTTACATCATGTCGCCTTCCTAGTTCGTCCGACCTGAGCGAAGATCGATGACCTTCAGCCTGGGCGGTGTCGTTTCACGTTGTGGGTCCACGCCCCAGCCACACTTTTCATCGTCCCATAACGATGACCGCACAACCTGGTTTCCACAACCGGGGGCACTATATCGCCTTGAAGATCCGCTCCCTGCTTACCTCCCTTACCCGAGCGCCGGCGGAGTACGACGAAATCGTACCGAAGATAGAGTACTGGATTGAATACGTCCTCCGCGAACAGTTCACGACCATCGACGAACTTGTTGAGGGCGTTTCGTGCGTGGCATGGGATCAGGGTGGGTCCCATCCAAGCGTTGCACGCTTCCTCAAGGAGTTCCACGATGCTCCGCACCGTTCTGGACAGGCAAGATCCTTCGTTGATAAGCTGTGCGAACACGTCCTTCGGTGGTTCGCAATCGCATCGGTGGAGGACATGAGTTGGCACTCGAGCTTTGTTGCGAAGTGCGGCGGAAGCGGTTTCGTACGTGTGGCGTCGTTCATCGGCCAGCTCATCGAGCGTGGTATGTTGGGCCACGGTCTTGTGCAGCGCCACCTCGTCAAGCCATTGATAGCCCACCATCATGCCGATCCAGACTACACCAAAGCTATCAGAGCCAGTGCCATCTACCAATTGTTCATTACCGCGGGAAACACTTTGCTTCGTGGGCTCCTCGAGTCCGGAGACGTCCAGGTCTGCTTTGATGTATTGAATGTCTGTGTCCCTTTTGGGTGGGTGTCGGGGTTAACTGGAGGAAAATTGCAGGTAAGATCCGCTCCTCATTTCGATACCTCTGGGAATCTAACTCGTTTGGTCAGGAATTTCGCGAGATCCACGCCGCGTGGCTGGTGCAACGGGAGGGAAACCAAAGCGGCGCGGGGGAGGCAGGAGTAGGCGAGGGGGAAGGAACGGAGGGTATGGTGGTCGCCGAAGTCACTGCAGAGATCGAAACACCGATCGCTTTCGTCTCCCGAGACCTCCCCGCCGTGGAGACCGGAACCGACATCCGTCCCTCCACCTCGCAGGGCGGTGTATGGCCTTCCTACGGGTCCTTCGTGGATATCACAGCAACCGCAGTCTCCTCCCCCACGTTGAGTATCTCCACTGTGTCCGACCTGACTCCAACAGAACTGGGCGAGGAGACCGAGTATATTGGGGAGCAGACGACTACTCGCCACGATACGTTCTACTTCAAGGACGGAAATGTGGAGATCGTGTGCGGAGACACCGTATTCCGGGTTCACTCTACCATCATCACTCTTTCCTCTCCCAAACTTCGAGAGATGCTCTCCCCAACGACCCTCCTCAATGCACCAACGCCAGAAGGGTGTCCTCGGATCAGTTTCGCGGACAGCGCCGAGGATTTTGCAGTGCTACTGAAGATGATCTGTACACCGGGGTACGCCCCTCCCCCTCCCCTCGACGTGGGTTTTCTGAACTGACAGTTGACTGACGAACAGATTCCCTGCGAGGCACGAAGTCCCGAAATTCAGCGTATTCGCGTCGCTCCTCCGGATGACGGCGAGGTACGGCTTGTCCGACATCCGCGATCAACTCATCAAGGACCTTGAAGGCGCGTACCCGACCGAGTGGGAAAAATATCAGACTGCGGAAGTTCTTGGCGAGGACGTGTTTGGGTTACCCAAACCCCATCCCAACGCAGTTTTGAATCTGTTCATGGCACAGGGCATCAGGTTCGCACTACGTTTTGCTGCCTATCGGGCTTCCCTCGGCGGTTTCAGGGCCCTCGTGAGCGACGAACCCGGCACGGAGCTCCCGCGTCTCACCCTCGCCTCTACCGTCCACGGCATGGAGATGATACGGAGCCTAATGACCTGCGCCGCAGATGCACTCGCCTATGAGAGAAAGCTTCTTTTCGTCTGTCCCAACAGGACGTGCGTTTTGAACGTTGGTACTGATCCCATGGAAAAGAGGATGGAAGCGGTGAAGAAGCTTCATAGTGCAATGCTTTGTAAGAGGGACGCCGAGGTGCTGAGCGCGCCCTCGTTTAGAGACCTTGCCTGTGTGAGGTGTGCGAAGGATATGGAAGCGTATCACACTGCATGGCGTATGATTTGTTGGGAGACACTTCGCACATTTTGCGATGAGTCGGAAGTTCAGGGATGAAATGTACTACTCCGCGTCTGTAGTTGTAGTTTTAGCCATCGACGTGCCTCTCCGAAAGCTACTCTCTCGACCGTTGAAGAAGTTGGAACATCAATTCGTGGGAGGTAGGTGTAAACCGGGTCCTGGGTGCACAAACAGTCTATTACGCGACTACTCCTCCAACCTTTCCTTCAGGGCGATACTGGATCATGTTTGGGAACTGACTGAATATCATCTGGCTGGTGTTAGATGTGGTTCCGGTACGTAGAAAATATTTGTTCACCTCTCTGTAGGAGTCCCGCATTCTCATCCGCATCAAACACTTTGACGGGACTGTCTCGCTCTCGCTGCTGAACCATGCCCTTCGAAGGCCATGGTCGACGGGGATTACCGCTTGCATGTGCCGCCTGAGCATCTCCCATCCGCGACCGTCACGGTGAAGTCCAAGAACTCGGATCAGACGCTGTATGTGATTGTGAACGAACGTGTGATAGAACTTGGGGTAAGTCTCTTCCAACGTTTTCGTAACAATACAGTGATCGGGGAGGAATTCGAAATCGACGCCTGTGGTGGAGCGGAGTGTAGCAGGGTGGATGCGGAGCCCGCCGAGGTCACGCACGACGAATCCCAGAGGTTCTCCGGTGGTTGAGTCAACGCGAACAAGCACATTCTGAGCATGCGCTTCGAATGAGACCCCGTTGTAAATTAGCGGAGGGAGAAGCGCTTCACAAGCAAGTTGAATGTATCTGCCGGATACTGTTTAAGCAAAGAATGGAACGTGACCGCTAAGGGAAGCGTACCGATCTAAGAACGACACACGTTTCTCCTCGGTATCAATGCCAAAGGCGTGTTCGACGGCCGAGATTCCGGATGGTGTCCCGGCATGGTCCATTTCCAGGAGGGACGCGCAAACAATGAGTGCTTGTCCCTCCTGTGGCTCGAATTCTTCTCTGAGAACGGCTGTGAAGTGTTTTGCAAGTTCGGGATCTTCTGAGTGATAGACAGCGCTCGCAGGTTCGCGTTCGATCGACAGGATTTCGGGATCATGGCAGAGCCTCGGGACTATATCCATTGAGAACCGTGGCCCGAAATTAGCCGTGAAATGTGAAATCGTCCGGAGTGAGGACGATATTTTAACCCCAATGGCCAATTTAAGAGATAGCCCAGGGAGTTCGGGGATAAGGACAGTCCTGGAGGGTAAGGTACAATCAGATAGCGATGTAAGGCCCCGCATGGCTCACAAACCTGATACTACACTGGGCAAGGGCTTGAAGACTGATTTCGGGATGAAGAATGTCAACATCATGGAACTTGCTCGCGATATTTGTTATCTGCAACTCGTGGACCGGCATGAAGACAAACGAGGGGTCGTCGGGTAATTGCCGTCCCGATTTCTCAGCTGCTTTTCCTGCCAGTACGCGCATCGTGGATTCGAATGGCCCTAGAATATCGAGACTGGTCCGCGGGACTCGTGCGAAACGAATTATGGGGTGGTACCAATCGTAATCTAGGGCGCTTGAAGGAAGCATTCGTGCACGATACATCTGCCATCCGTTTGTGTCGGGATCCGTCAAGAACGAACCTGGCTGAGGCTCACCGGATGGGTTGGGTGACCAGCCACAATACTCTGCTCCCATTCGATGGCGGTTGATGTCAGCGTAGGACAGCGGGGAGGAGATTGCAAAGACGCCACTTGAGGGGATGGTTGGTTTGTCTCATCAAAACGAACGCATAAGACTTACGCTGCCAGTCATATGAGCTTTGAAGCTCCTTTTCAATGGCCTTGCAAAGAGTATCTTGGATGACAACGCCATCGACAAATTTCCTCCAAAGCTGAACTGGATCAGATACCTTCCTTAGCGTGTTAAATCCGTCAAGCTCCAAATGATGGGGGATCAGGCATGTCAAGATCGCGTTTTGTATGTTGGTCTATAAAAGATATCAGTTGACAAAGGTTGATGCGACTGGGGATGAGCGTACGCACCCGGCCTGATTCCTCTGAAGAATTCTCAGAGCATTCATAAATTTCGGGGAACATATCGAGCGGGTCGAGGAGACTGGCCGGACGTCCATGCTTGGAACCACCCGGACTGTTCAGCACGGGGGGGTGGCGAAGAGGAACAATGGCAAAGACATTGTCTGGACGGAGAACTCGATCAATAATCGGTTCCTCCGAGATAAGGTGGGTGGATAGAATGACTAGCACACCAGATACCTCTGGCAAATTTGGGATGGTTATATAAACACCACGGAGAATTTGCTCCGTTACGAGACATGATAAGAGTCGAGATATGACGGCGAAAGCCGCGTGCTGGGGAGGAGGTAGGCCTGATCCGGAAGACATTCTAAAATTTGTGGACAGGAAAGTAGGGATTGCGATGGGCGTGGAAGAGAAAGCTGAAAGGTGTGGTGGAGATTCCTGAAAGAAATACCAACTTTGAGGCGGTCGCAATGCAGAGGTGGATCCCGATGATAGCTGGATGTCCCGGCTCCAGGTCGGTTGACCTGGATAAGCCCCAAACAACTGAGATCCCACCTAAGGTAGGGAATTAGCACCGGGGAGGTTAACGATTTATTCACACCGTGCTCGATCTTAGAGGGATGGGAGGTGTGGTGGCAGCTTTTGGGGGGTCTAATGGTGAAGCATGTGCTCATCCTGGTCCATTTTGTAGAACTATGGCAACTAGAGAAGCATCGACGTATCCGAGCTTTTCCTGAGAAAAGGCGGAGACCGGAGGAAAGTGCCAACTTGAGTGACTTTCCGTTGCCAAGTTAGAGCAATCTATAAATCCATAACGGGTCCCAGTCACTGCGAACTGTATTGTTTTGAGCCCCAGACAGCGGTCGGGGTCCTGACAGTTCCCTTTTTCAGTTAGGATATTTGAGCTTTAGAAAGTTCACGGCGGTTTTGCTGATTGGTTGAACCGCACTTCTGCCCAAGACCCACTAACCCCAGTTCCTTCTCCTCTACTCGTTCAACCCCCGGGAACTACACCTACCTGCCCTTCCAACTAGTGACCATGCTCAGCGTCAGTCCAAAGCTTGTCGACAACTTCCCCTCCCTTGTTCAACGTTCAACCCTCAAGACGAAATGGAAGTCAACTCGCTACTACCTGGGAGGATCGATCAAAGTGAGCGCTGCCCCGATTTATCTCCACCTTTCAGAACATTCCATCAACCCTCTCTTGATCGTAAATCCGGCCTGCTGATCATCGATATCCTTCAGTGAACTGAACGAACGAGGCCAGCGAGCTGATCATTTCGTCAACTCATGTGACCTTTCACACAAATGGTTTTAAAAAGTGTTTGTTTAGTGTCCGGTGCGCTCCTCCAGACCTCGGCATGTGAACATCATCCTCGCCCATGGTCGCGGCGTCTTCGACAGGGCCAGCAACAATTAACACTCTCATCCCCACCAGTGATCACAGATAGTGCAGTATTGGTTATGGTTGAGACACTGACCGGACATGGACGAGAGGCAACGAAACCGGCACCAGTCACGGGGCCCAACCGATCCTTCGTCTTCTAATCCTCCAACATCATCAATCTCCATTCATTCAGCAAATCACACTTCGTCAGCATTGACTCCTCGGTAATGGATAAGGTTTGGGAAGGGGCTGTGAAGGTGCTGGTTGGACGCCGTAAACATGTGAATCGCTTCGGCAAATCTTACAACTCACAAAGCGATACATGCCTGACATCCGCATTCTAAGGAAACACTTAGATGGGAGAGTCTTCCTCTCTGGTGAGAGCCACGCAGCGTAAAGTCCATGGTCTTTCGGAATTAATTCGTTCAAATGGTGTCGAACGACCTCCCACCCTCTGCCGTTGTAATGGAGCCCAAGCACGCGGATGAGCTGCTGCAGGTGATTGTGGAAAACGGTATGGTACATCCGTGTGTAAACATCGTCGAGATCTTCGGCAATAATCGAGTGGCCGTCTAGGAACTCCAATTCAACACCTGTTGTCGCTTTTAGTGTTTCTGTGTGGACACGTAAACCGCCAAAATCTCGAATAATGAACCCGCGGAGCTCTTTCGTAGCCAAGTCAAACCGCGCCAGGCAGTTCTGTGGGTGACACTCGAATGCCACGCCATTGTGGAGAACAGATGGTAGGAATGCCTCAAAATAGATGCGAACAAATCTACCGAATTGGTTAGCACACAGTCGTGAGATCCCCACCGAAGAAACATACCTGCTCAGCCAATCTATGCGTTGCTCCTCCGTATCGAGGCCGAAAATGCGGACAACTGGGGGAATATGACCACCTTCTCCACTGTGACCGTTTTCGACAAGAGCTGTGCAGACAATTAACCTTTCTCCGCGTTCCTCGCTTGTATTCTCATGCGCCTCCCGGATTATCGCAGCACAGTGTTTCGCGATTTCACCATCGGGGTGGGCGTGAACCACGCTTGCGAGCTCTTTCGCAACGGTGACAATCTTCGGGTCCATGGAGAGCACAGGGACAACGTGCTTTGAAAACCGCGGGCCCAGATAGGCTGATGCTGAAGATATTGTTCGTACAGCAGATGTAAGTTTCAGGCCGACACAGAGCTTGAGCGAAAGTTCGTCATAGGCATCAGGAACTATCACAGACCTAGTGAAATGGTCGGAGGGGGAATGCGACACAAGAGGTACTCGCAATTACCTGACGCTCTGTTGGCCGAATATAGGAAGGCTAAATTCTTCAGGAAAAATTTCCGCCTCGGGGAACTTGTCCTGAATATGTGTTACTTGCAACTCGTGGACGGGAACAACGACATATCCATCGCGGAGTGGCAACGGCCGGCCAGCCTCGTTTGACGTGGCGGCTACGAGTGGCTGGGTATATTTCTCGAATTCGTAGGTTATCTTGAGGTGATCCCTCGGAACCGCAACCAACCGCAGTTTGGTGTGATATAAGTCGTATTTTCCAGGTTCGTATTCTGGAAGGGGAGGTAGGAAGTGCCGAGTCTTGTGCATCTACGATGAGAGTCAGGGGGTGGCTGGGCTAGAACCCTTGAATTGCAAACCGGGTGCGTTGGATGTCCTTCGACAATTGATTGTTCCCATTCGAGGCTCGAAGATAGGAAGACGGGGGCCCGAGGCGGGTGTTCATAGGCGTACTCTGTAGTACGTAGAGTCAGCACTATCCGGGTTTAAGAATGGGAAACTGACTTTGCCATTTGAAAGAGCTGTTCAACTCCTCGGTAATCTCCTTCAGTATATGTTCGCGCAGTGCTACACTCCTACCGAATTTCTCCCAGATCAAGATGGCGCTCCTGGAGACGAGAAGTTGGGTGGTGTTGGAGATCGCCCATCCAGGACCAGAGAGGGTTCTCGAAATAGCGGATTTCAAGTCCTGATGCTAATATTGCATAAACTTTAGCAATGGCCGCTGGGAGAAATGAACAAAAGATACCATGGCTTCTCCGGCTTTCAGACCGTCGGCGTCGACTTCAAAAACCAATGGGAGCATATCAAGGGGATCGAGTAGTCCGATTTCCTTCCCTCTGGTATCGGCGCTATCGTGTCTAAAGACTGGAACGTGGCGCAAGGGAACGACAGCAACGATGTCTCTCGACGTGCATGGCTGCTGAGATGGTGGCTCGGAAGAAACATCATTGCCAAGGAGAACACAGATCCCGGTGGCCTCGAACCCGTGGATTGGGAGGTAAAGAGCTCGAAGCAGCGATTCCGTGACGAGACACGAAATGAGTCGGGCGTTGACGGCGAAAATGGCGCGATCTTCTGGGTTGAGACCAGCGAACCTGAGTGCTGAGATCGACATGTTCGCGGTGCTGTGGCTTCGATCACTGTGGGAAGTCGTGCCAGCTGCCAGTCTCCTCCCCCACGTCGGGCGCCTCCTCTGAGGTGTCACTCGAGGTCCATTCAATGGTTTGCCCGCTGCCCATGGTGTCGGAAGCGCAGGCTCTCGGGAGGAGCCGCAGCGTAGGGGCGGTGGC
>Ga0307511_10008145_pt1 | contig 10489 bp, 19 predicted proteins | sample 13_EM_MG_FD_200266 | JGI IMG/M metagenome (GOLD analysis project Ga0307511, IMG submission 200266) | Populus trichocarpa ectomycorrhiza microbial communities from riparian zone in the Pacific Northwest, United States - 13_EM | ecosystem: Host-associated > Plants > Roots > Unclassified | place... | reverse complement strand
TCACTTATTTTCCAACTTATATAAGCTATGTCCCCAAAATAAATAAGTCATTGAATTAGGAAGCACGCGTTTCTGGCGGGCAAAAACAGCCGAAAAAATAAGTTGATTGCAGTCTTGCTGATGCACTTGATTCTCCCGGTTCTACGATGGATGGGGTTGAAAAGCGTCGTCATGCATCCGAAGAACAGAACAACGAGCACTCCTGTAATGAACCAAATGAACGAGCAGTGAGCACGGATAGACGGATGGATCGGTAGAGGTCGCTGTAGTGTACCATAGAGGACCGAGCTGATCAGGACTCCAGCGAACCAGGTCTTCTCAAAACGGTAAATATAGTACGGAATCGCTGGAGCGTTAGGGTCGTTGGACCATGGTTGTTCTTGCGGGTCGGACATATTCGGACGAGCACGAGGGAGGGAGGAGAGTTTTGAGGGAGGGCGGGATTCGGGGTGAGGGGAGGGGGGGAGGCGTCCTTGGGGTGAGGAAACGACCATGCGGGGGTTTAAATCCTTGGTGGAGTTAATTTGACGGCGGCGTTACAGACGACGATGTGGGAAACGAACAGTACGAGTTGAACTGGACAGTCAAGGATGCGTCCCAGTTTGCAGCAAGAGTTCCTCTATTCGGCCGAGATTCGAAGTCTCTACAAATAAACATTCAAAGTGGGATCAGATCGCGCTGAAATCGGGACCACGCAAGCCTGAACGAGTTCAGGGTGTCCCCCAACGCAATGTCACGAGGTGCCTGCTAAGCTATCGTGGCAATGCTTGCCCGCCGTGAATGGTGGTGCTCGATGAGTAGATTCCCTCTGTGGAATCCACCACGGCTCCAGACCCGCTTCCAAGTTGTTCACCAAATGCGACACATAGACCCTCGGCCTGAAGGCGAAGTAGCCTACCCGGCGTAGCAGCTCACTGTCACATTGGGTTGGGTTGACTGCCGACCACCAGCCACGGAGTCCATCCGTTGTCATAGTGGATTGGAAGGCTCCGGGTCGGGTCTGGGACAAAGAAACAATATCTCATTGATGCACAGAGAGTGAAGGACCTGATACCATCTAGAGTTCGCCGGAGGTGGTCGGAGGGGGCACGTACGCGGCGTTTTTCGAGACCGTTGGGGATGGATTTGCGTGATCGTGAAGTAGTCGGATCACGGAGTCGAAGTCCGTTGTAATCATCGTGATTACACCGTTCTACGTTTAGAATTTTTTTCGCGTTCCGACCCGGTCACCCAGGAGAACAGCTAGAGGCTACAACTGCTTTATTTCCCGCCCACTGGAGTCGACCCCACACTCCGAGAAACCCGACACGAGAGCGGAAGCACCACGGACTTCAAGGCGCGGTAGATAAAGTATCCCGGAGGAACGAGATGACTGAGGCTCCGGCTCTCAGGATGAGGCGGATACGATTCGAGAGGAGGTGGATGCGTTGACCCGCGACTTGGGTTGCGGTAGTGACTCAGTGTTCTGAGAGGTGATCACGAAAGTTGAAATGATGCGGTCAGCGGGAGGACTACAACCACATCGTGGAGTTCGTGTGCGTAGACGACTTTCTTTCATCACGTGTAAACCACACCTCTGCTCGTCAGACTGTGCACAGACAGATCACAAATGTTTTCGTTCGCCGGAGCCCAGAGTCTCAGCCGATCGTCCACAAGTTTGTCCCAAGCGCTTGCATTTCGCTCGCCCCCTGTGTCTCCCCACTCATATATACCCATCTCCGATCGTGTTTAGAAGGTAAGCACGAAAATGGAGCCGCCCCAGAACCACGTGTTGCATCAAGAACCAGCAACGACTATTACTTCGCTACTAATGGAATCGCAATCCAAAAGTAGTCGCTTGCCAGGAAGAGTTCTATTCGCAGGGAGGAGTATTGCCTACAACTCCGACTAGGTCTCACCTGACATTGCATGATCGTGGAGGGCGTCCCTGCTGAGACCTCTTATTTTCTTCAGTTGCTCTCGAACTCAGGCGTAATCCTGGGAAGGGGGCAGGAAGCGGTGAAACTCCGCAAAGATTACACAAATGATATATATGGGGAATGAGAAGCATATACAAGGGCAGGGGGTGATAAGAAATGGATACAACCAAACGTTGACGGGAGAGTATGGCGGCGGGTCTAGAGAGGGTGGTGGGGGGGGGCGCAGTTAGAGAAGGGAACAGAACGGTCACCGCAGAAAGCGCCAGAGATTGAAGATTTCTAGACCTTATCCAAACGGATATCGTCCACGGTCCCAACCCCAATCCCACCCTCGCTGACACTCGTTCGATGCTCATCCGCAAACCTGATGGAGTGCCCATCAGGGAGGGCACCACCGCCGCCAGTCAACCCCCCTTGGCCGCGACTCCAAGAGGCGATAGTTTTGCTCGTGAACGCGCTCCTGTTGGCGACTCGTTGAATGATGAGTAGTGATGCAATGACCTGTCCATTCCGTCGTCACATGAGACTGTCCAAGGATCGGAGTCATGAGAAAGCACGAACCTGAGTCTCGGCGAGAATAGGACTGAACACATTCGAGAGCGGGTGACTGATAGCCCACAACACGATGGCTAACAACGAGCTCACAGCGAAAAGGGCAGAAGACTCGATGAGCATCGTGGCGATGGACTTGTACAATCCACCAGTTCCAACTGGGGCTGATCCCGTGGTGGTACGGACGTTCCAACTGTGCAGGAGGAGCCGGACGACGATCATGAGGGTGAGGAGGACATTGAGAGAAAGTGATATGGATATGTATGCGGTATAGCAATAGTCCCGAGTGAATAGGACGAGCGACGTGATACCCATCGCTATATTGTCAGCATTAGCCTTGAGTATTACCATCACTCGTAACCTCGAATACATACCAACGGAGGCGAGATACATGAGGCAGGGAAAGGCGATGACCCAGGGATTCATGGAGTAGAATATGTAGCAACGATAGAGCTAGAAGAGGGGCGGGCATTAACCACCTGGGCGAATGACCACGACGTCAAGTAAATTACCAACCAGAAGACCATCAGCTAACCAATTGTCCAAACGGAATGTGGTCCTGCGAACAAAACCGACCACTGTGCGGGAAATGAGTGCCTGGTACCCGTATGGTCCATTGTCTGGGAAATTGCGGTTATCGATGTAGGAAATAGAGATTTCGTGAAGAATCATCCCGGTGTACGTGGTCGCTAACAAGAACGTGATCATGGTGTAGGACACAAGTCCCCACTTGATCCTCTCGCCTCTGCGGTGGGCGGAGCCAAGTAGCGCGGTCATGCATTTGAAGAACAGTATGATGAGCATCCCTAGTATAACGCAAACAGACAAAACAGTGAACACAGATAGGCGGACACCTAGTGAGGGATCTCTTGCGCGTACCATAGAGAATCGAGCTGATGAGGTTTCCCGCGAACCAGGTCTTCTCTGAAAAGTACTGAAAGTATATGATCATCGGAGCGTAAGGATCGTCGGACCACGGCTCGGAATCAGAGTTAGACATGATCGAATGGGTACGAGGGGAGTGGATTTCGGCGGGGGCGGGACCAAAGGTAGAGAGTGGGGGAGTGTTTTCGAGGTGAAGAAAGAACAACCGGGCTTGGTAGGAGAGCTGTTGCCGAGGGGTTATAAAGGATCAGGTAGGGGTCTGTTGAACGGCGAGTTTCCGTTTGGAATTGTGGACCGGGTAGGCGGTAGTTACAGCAGACAGCCGAGGGCGCGTTCCAACCGCAATAGTGGCTCCTACGTTTGCACGAGGTGGGAAGCCTCTAGAAGCCTTAACTTCCGCCCTGCCACATTCAAAGTGGGACCAGATCTCGTCGAAATCCGGGATCAAACACGCCTGGACGCTGAATGGATTGGGAGTGTATCGATATCCCTCGACATACGCACTTCAATTGGCCTATGAAGCTGATGTTCCCATCAGCTATCCCGGTTGAGCGCTGAGCGCTGAGCATTATATGGCCTGACTTACTTTTGTTGATCTCGATGGGGCCACGCTTTGCCGCCACCGGTGCTTGCAATGTAGCGATAATGTTACGGGTCATATTGCCCCCACAGCGCTGGCCAGCAGGATCACAAATTTGTCAGTAATTTATACGTGTAACCCGAACATTCCCCAGCATTCATGGTTGCCCCGCGCCCCCCCTCGCGCGAGCAGACTCATCTATCGTGTAACCCAGACACTGTGGCCCGTGGTGAAGTAGATGGAATATTGAGCGTTGTCGTTACATCAGGCTTTCGAACGGAGGTTAACTTCTTCCGGTTCTGGGTGAATCCGAGTTGACTCGTAGTCCGATCAACCCATTCCCAATGGAATCCGAGGAACATAGGCGTCTGTTCGTCACGCGCTCGTTCCTTACTCCAACCATAAGACGTCTAGCTACATCCGCACACACCCCGTTTGGTTGATATGTATCGTCGAGAGAGTGAAGAACGCTGCGCGGAAACCCCTCAGGAGCAGCCTTACTACAATCGTCGGTGCTTATCCGCCATCGTCATTCACTGTACGCCACGATCGTACTCATACATGACCTGGGCCCTGAGACACATAGTTTACGTCTCAGGCCCCCGAATCTGTGGCCGTTTCAGGTACATAAAAGTTAACCGAGTACTCTAGTGCACTCCTGTTGGGGAACCAACGGTACGAATTGAACTGGAGAGTCAGGGATCCGTTCCGATTTGCAGCGAGAGTTCCTCTATTCGGCCGAGATTCGAAGTCTCTCCATATAAACGCTCAAAGTGGGATCAGATTGTGCTGAAATCTGGACCACCCAAACCTGAACGGGCTGAGGGTATCCCTCGACGCAACGGCACGAGGCGCCTGCCAAGCTACCATGGCAGGCTCAGCAACCCCTTCCGAATATTCTAGTCCAGGAGGGTTTGGAATGATCATATGTCTACACGTCGCCAAGGCCGAGGTTCGAGCATTCGCAGCCTGCACGGTGGGTTGGGTTGGCTGCCGACCACCAGCTACGGAGTTCATCGGTTGTCATAGTAGATTGGAAGGCTCCGGGTCAGTTCTGGGGCGAATGAACGATATTTCATGAGGCACAGAGATTGAAGGACTTGATACCATCTAGAGTTCACCGGAGGTGGTTCAGGTGTTTTTCGAGACCGTTGGGGATGGATTTGATCGACGACCAAAAAAAAAAAAAAATTGATCGACGACCAGGGCGCCTTCCCCACACCAGGGGCTTCTCGAGGAAGGGAAACACGAGAACTTGTTACACCAGGTTACACCTCCACGCGAAGCAGATTAAGTCACCATTTGGGGCGTTTTGGCTCAGGCATCACACGTCACGAATAGCAAGAGGTCGATTCCGAACAAAGAGGATCCGCGATCGGCGGCCTGATCTCGGCGTGGCCGGTCCCCCCTCCCTTCCAGCACGGCACTGACATCTCCGTCCTGTGAAGATGTCCATCCAAACACACGACAACCCGCCCTCACGAACAGCACCCACGACCACGGGGGTGAAGAATCCGATTTCCACGTCACTACACCGCTAACGCCGCGAAATTCACCAAGAACTTCCGGATGCCGAAATTCCCAATCCATGTCGAGTCGATGAAATTGTAGAGGAAAGACCGCCGATCCATGAGGAGATCTTGTAGCGTTTGAGGCTGGCCGGAATGATTTCGGTTCGTATACCCACACCCTCAGCTGCAGTTCTGTCCTTTCGCGTCCACTGACTTCCTTCCCCAGAACCGGGGTTTGGCGGGCACTTGTGTTCGAATCAGTCCGTACCGGGGCCGGGTTGACGTCTCTGTAGAGATGGTCAGAGATGGCGTACGTCTGGCAGGGCCACCTCGTCGTGGCTGACTGACATTTGTTCCTAGATTTTACGTTGTGCAAGGATGACTCCACTCCGACGCCCCCGTCACAACGACAGAAGGGGGAGCTCAGGAATGCGATTTCCGAGGGCCAGGTGAACATCAACGAAAAGAAACTAGGAGCTTGTTCGAAGGCTGGAGGCAAAGAAACCCTGGGGTATCGCGTACACCGACAACCATGCGATGTCGTTCCGCCGCGTGAGCACTCATCATCCGTTGCTGCGCCTCTATGTCTCGCTAACGCCTCAATCAGCTTTGTGGCTGAGGGTCTCGAGCCCGATATGGGCCTCAACGATTCCTCGATCCACCGGAAGGAGCCTACCGTTCTATGTTTAGAAATTTGTTCGCGTTCCGACCCCGTCACACTCAGGGGAATGACGAGAAACTCATCTGCTGTATTTCGCACCCGCAGGCTGGCTCGAGTCGGCCCTACACCCCAAGAACCCCGACAGAACGGAAGCGCCGCGGACTTCGAGGGGCGGTGGATAAAGTATCCCGGAGGAGCGAGATGAGTGGAACTCCAGCTCTCAGGATGAGGCGGATGCGATATGAGAGGAAGTGGACGCGTCGACCCGTGACTTGGGTTGCGGCAGTGAGCGTTGCGAAGCGATCGCGAAAGTTGAAATTTCTATAGAATGTCAAATGCGGCCAGCGGGAGGACTTCAACCGCATCGTGGAGCTCGTGTCCGTATACGACTTTCCTTTATCACGCGTAAACCATGTTCCTCCACACCTTTGCCCAGGCTGTGCAGACTGAAAACAAACGCCCCGTTCGCCGGCGGACACAATACCAGCTGATCACCCACAAGTTGGTACAAATAGCCCGAGACGCTAAGCCAAGGCGACCATTGGACGTTTTCCCAAGCGCTTGAATTTTGCGCGCCGCTTGTGTCTCCCCACTCAAATATACTCATCTCTGATCGTGTTTAGAAGATAAGCACGAAAGGAAGGACATCCCCGGAACCATGTTGCTCTCGAACCTACGCGTGATCCTGGGAAGGGGGAAGGAGCGGTGAAACTCCGCAATTAATACCCACACGATATATACGCGAATGAGGCGTATGTAGAAAGACAGGGGGTGACAAGAATATGGATATAATCAAAAGTTAACCGGAGAGTGTGGCGGATCTGAAGAGGGTGAGCAAGGCATAATTAGAAAAGGGAACGGAACGGTGGCTGCGGAAAGCTCCACAGATTCAATATTTCTAGACTTTATCTCAACGGATATATCATCCACGGTCCCAACCCCAACCCCACCCTCGCTAACACTCGCTCAATGCTCATCCACAAACCTCATGGGATGTCCACCAGGGAGGGCAGCACCGCCGCCAGTCAACTCCCCTCGGCTGCGACTCCCGAGGGCAATAGTGTTGCTCCTCAACACGCTCCTGTTGGCGACTCGTTGAATGATGAGTAGTGATGCAATGATCTGTCAATTCCGTCGTCACATGAGACGACCTATCCAAGGACCGGAGTGGTGGGGACCCACATACCTGAGTCTCGGAGAGGATAAGCGGAAACGCATTCCCGACCGGGTGATCGATAGTCCACAGCACGACGGTTATCAATGAGCTCACAGCGAAAAGGGCAGAAGACTCGATGAGCATCGTGGCGATGGACTTGTACAATCCACTGGTTCCAGCTGGGGATCCCGTGGCAGTGCGGGTGTTCCAACTGTGCAGGACGAGCCGGACGACGATCATGAGGGTGAGGAGGACATTGACAAAAAGTGATATGGAAAGGTATGTGATATAGTAATAGTACTGAGGAAGTAGGATGAGCGACATAATACCCATCGCTATATTATCAGTATTAGCCTTGAGCATTACCATCACTCGTGGCCTCGAATACATACCAACGGAGGTGAGATACATGAGGCAGGGGAAGGCGATGACCCAGGGATTCATGGAGTAGAATATGTAGCAACGATAGAGCTAGAAGAGGGGCGGGCATTAACCACCTGGACGAACGACCACGGCGTCAAATAAATCACCAACCAGAAGACTATCAGCTAACCAATTGCCCAAACGGAACGTGGTCCTGCGAATAAAACCGACCGCTGTGTAGTCAATGTATACCTGGTACCCATATGGTCCATCAGGGAAATCGCGGTTATCGATGTAGGAAACGGATAGCTCGTGAAGAACGATCCCGGTGAACACCGTCGCCAGCGAGAACATGATCATGGTGTAGGACACAAGTCCCCACTTGATCCTCTCTCCTCTGCGATGGGCGGAGCCAAGCAGCGCGGTCATGCATTTGAAGAACAGTATGACAAGCATCCCTAGGATAACACAAACAAAAAAAGCAGTGAGCACAGATAGGCGGATGTGTCGAGAGGGACCTCTTGCGTGTACCATAGATTATTGAGCCCACGAGGTTTCCCGCGAACCAGGACTTCTCTAGAAGGTACAGACGGTATGGGATCATTGGAGCATAAGGATTGTCTGACCACGGCTTGAGATCAGAGTTAGACATGATCGGATGGGCACGAGGGGAGTGGATTTTGGCGGAGGGCGGGCCACAGGTAGAGAGGGGGGTAGTGTTTTTGAGGTGAAGAAAGAACCACCAGGCTTGGTAGGAGAGATGTGGTCGAGGGGTTATAAAGGATCAGGTAGGGATCTGCCGAATAGTGATTATCGCCAGAGTAGGCGGCACGAGTTACAGTAGACAGCCGATGGCGCGTTCCAACCGCATCTTGCAACCCGACTGAGCGTCAGTTTCCCTCCCGGTAGGTGGTACGTGAATGGTTCGTCATCTTGAACCGACCTGGATGTGTAGTTAGAGATGAAATCATGGAAACCCGACCTCAAACGGTGGGTGTCATCAAGGTCCTCATTCGAGTCAATCGATAGTAAAGTACCCTCATCGGTTGTTGGTGACACTATAGGGATTCCAACGTTTGTACGAGGTGGGAAGTCTCTAGAAGCCTTCCCCCCTGCCACATTCAAAGTGGGACCAGATCTTGTCGGAATCCAGGATCAAACATGCCTGGACACGGAATGTGGGCGTGTATCGATATCCCTCGACATATCGGCACACAAATTGGCCAATGAAGTTGATGTCCCAATCAGCTATCCCGGTTGAGCATTGGCCTGAACTTACTTTTGCTAGTCTCTTTGATGGGGCCACGCTTTGCCGCTACCGGTGCTTGGAATGTAGCGATAATGCTACGGGTCATATTGCCCCCCACATGGCTGGCCAGCGGGACCACAAATTTGTCAGTAATTTCTACGCGTAACCCGCACGTTCTCCAGCATTCATGGTTGCCCCGCGCCGCCGCTCATGCGAGCAGACTCGTCTATCGTGTAACCCGGATACTGTGGCCCGTGGTGAAGTAGACGAAATATCGAGCGTTGATGTTACATCGGCTTTCGAACAGAGGTCAACCTCTTCCGGTTCTGGGCGAATCCGAGTTGACTCGGAGTCCGATCAACCCGAATTCCCAATGGAATCCAAGGAACATAGGCGTCTGTTCGTCACGCGCTCGTTTCTTGCTCCAACCATGCGACGTCTAGCCGCATCCCCACACACCCTGTTTGGATAATCTGTATCGTCGAGAGTGAAGAACGCTGCGCGTAAACCCCTCAGGAGCGGCCTTACTACGAACGTCGGTGCTTATCCGGCATGGCCATTCACTGTACGCCACGATCGTACTCCGAAGTACCTCCCCGTGACCCTGAGACACATAGTTTACATCTCAGGCCCCCGATGGCCGTGCCAGGTACGTAAAAGTCGACCAAGTACTCTAGTGCACTCCTGTCTCCACCGTCAATGACCGCTCAGATTCCTCCGGGGGCCCGCCTCGAATGTCACTGGTCGGGCTTTCATAGCTTCATCGGCGGCCCGATTCAAATATGATCGATTCCCCCTTCCATCCAGCATGGCGCTGTCATCCCCGTCGCGTAATGTCCGTCCGGACTCACGACCGCCTGCTCTCGTGAACAATGCACACGACTACGAGGTGAAGAAACTGATTTACGCGTCACTACACCGCCAGAACACTGCTTGATTACCGAGAACTTTCCCCCAGATGCCGAAATTCCCAACCCACGTTGATTCAATTAGATTGTGGAGGAGGCCGCCGGTCCAGGGGAGATCTCGTAGCGTTTGAGGCTGGCTGGGATGATTTCGGTTCGTATGCTCGTACTATCATCCGGAGGTTTTGTCCTTCCACATCCACTGACTCTGATTTCCTTCCCCGGAACCGGGATTTGGAGGGAACGTGTGTTCAAAGTAGTCTGCACCGAGGCTAGGTTTAGAGATAGCCAGAGATGGCGTACCTCACTGGCAGGGTCACCTCGGTCGCGGTCGACCCCGGCATTCCACATGGTTCAGCGAAAAAATCTCCGTTGTGGTAGGCTCATACATCTTGAAAAAATCCCAACCTAGTAGGGATATACATTGTTGTACAACGGGTGTACATCCCTTGGTTGTTGGTGATGTATAGACCTTATGTTAAGCTCTTACATCAATATACCACCTATTGTATGGGCCTATTTCCATGGCAGTTGCAATGGGTCTTAGATTACAAAATTGTCAGTGTGGTAGGGTTGTACATCATTGCACCACCTATGGAGCAGGTTGGTGCAATGGGATCTAGATTACAAAATCATCAGTGTGGTAGGGTTGTACATCATTGCAGCACCTACCTACCAGGCTGGTGCAATGGGTCTTAGATTACAAAA
>Ga0307511_10008144_pt1 | contig 10490 bp, 16 predicted proteins | sample 13_EM_MG_FD_200266 | JGI IMG/M metagenome (GOLD analysis project Ga0307511, IMG submission 200266) | Populus trichocarpa ectomycorrhiza microbial communities from riparian zone in the Pacific Northwest, United States - 13_EM | ecosystem: Host-associated > Plants > Roots > Unclassified | place... | reverse complement strand
CAATGGGACAGGAGCAGCAGAGGAAGAAGCTAAGGCAGTGGCAGTGGTTATTGTGGTGGTTGGTAGGAAAGCCATCCAATGGGGGACTTCTCCCTCAGCATAGGAATCTTCCTATCCTGATCCAGAGGATGCCCATCCTGCTTTTCTCATTAGATACCACCTCCTACCCTCAACCCTAGCACAGCCATTATGGAGTTCTAAATGACCCACAGAATATATCAGTTTCACCATCATTGTGACCTTAAAGATAAGTTAAAAAGATAAAAGGTAGGAGAGATAAGGTAAAGGATGAAGGATAAGATAAGGTAAAGGATGAAGGATAAGATAAGGTAAAGGATGAAGGATGAGATAAGAGAAGACAAGGGAAGAAAATACCATGGTTGAATGAAAAGAGTGTGGGTGTCTGGGACTTGGTGAAAAGGAAGAGGGAATCATGACAGCCTCTAAGTGTGGCTGGCAAAGATGCTCAGGCAAGTTGAATGCTTTCAACTCTTCATATGCTTCTTGTAGATATATGTGGATAAGTAGAGATATTTGGGGCAAGGGTGCTTGGAAATGAGTGAGAATATCTTAGGAACATTGGAAGAAAAGAACTATCCACAAGGCATGTTTCCATCAGGCACATTTGTCAGGACACAGCCCTCTGGTAATGGATGTTCCCTACATGTTCCCTATTTGTTCCATACCCACTTTCTCTTTCTACCAACCCATATCTTATTTATTATATTAATCAACATCCCGCCATTCATTCCATACAACCAGAATCATGACGCTGGATGTCCTTCTCTGTTTCCCTACACCCCCATAAATTTCTTCCTAAAGCTCATGGAATGGTGGACATGGGCTATGGACAAATTGGTTGAGGTCATGTTGCTACAGTAAACAAGTGCAGATGGGGGGATGACAACCGAGACCTATATATCCATAAGGTGAGTTATCCTGTACATTCTTGTGTAAGCCAACTTCATAACTAGTAGTGATTACATGACCACAGTTTGGACAAAGAGCCACTACCCAAATCATCCCATCAGGAACATTGCCCACTCATCAAGGAGGGTATCAGAAAGAAACAACAGGAACTATTCCCTCTGACACCCCTGGGTTCATCTGTAGTTACAGTTGAGCCAGATTCAAAATCACACTCTCAACCATTCATACTTCTCAGGCCATCCATTTTAGGATCAGTAATTGGGGGCGCAAGTTCATGGCTAGATATGACACAACAGTGCTGTAAACAGATCACCATCTCCAACAGAAGGTAAGTGTGAAGTCATTGGTCCATTGTGGGATGGGTGATGAATGTGGCATATTACTCTCAACGGGATACACTTCAAATAATTGCTCAACAACAGCACCCATCCCACGTTGCAAACACCTATTACACCACTAGAACAAACCCAACAGACCCCAGATCCCACAAAGCCAGATTACCCGACTCAAATGACGCTCCACCATTATACACGACCTCCAACTCCGCGTGTGCTTTGCATTCCGGAAGTTGAGTGAGCGGAATCCACCGGGCCTGGATGTTCAAGTTCACCCCCACGACGAGTACCCGATTTCCAGCTTTCCAAACCCCGAAATGAACGCGCTGCCAGACATAAGTCGTGAATGCAACATGGGGATCCAAAGCGAAGTTCGTTAGGCTCGGGACGAGCTGCTGGCCGAGATCAGTTGCTGCAGCTTTGATATCGCTCGAGGTTGGATCATTCCAAGGAGTAATTCCTGTCAGGTACGGTAAGCCAGGGGGTATGGAGGCAGTGGACAGAATAGAACAAACCCAATGCACCGTGGGTGACGGCCAGCAAACTCTGGACCACCCATTCCTTCCCAGTCGGAATCCGGCTCCAATATGACTCCCCGCCAAACGCTTGAGACACCGTCCAGATAGCCTTCGTCCTCTCCCAACCCAAGGCTCGCAATCGGTCACCAAATTGATCTACCCTCCGAGAAATGTCCTCGAATTCTCCAACGCAATTATCGCACCCGCAATCACCGTAATCCGGGGTACACTCCGTATCCCACACCACCGAGTGTGTCGCGTTGATCCCGACCATGTAGGCGTCCTGCTTCACGATGTCCGTCCCGGTCGCGTAGGCCTCGAACTCGTAGTCTTGGCAGTTGAGCACCAATGACACAGGGTGGTACCCGTCCACGTCGTAAATCTTGTCGTACGCGAGACTTGCTGCGTCAGGCAGATCCCCCCAACCGTCTGGTTCGTCTGCTGTGTACCAGAGAAGGAGATTTTTGCGGGATTTTATCCTGGTTACTTCTTCGGTGACAGCCGACAAGTTCTTGTACGACCTGTCGGAGTCGGCCATTTACCATCATGTATATTTGCATAAAGTGATCCGACATACCATCGCATTTCGTACACCAAATATAGTCCCAGCTCTTCCATCCGGTCGAGCACCAATTCAAGGGCGGTCAAGTTCCCGAACGTGGAAATGGGGTGAACCTATTTCACGATGTGGTAAATGCGGAGTTCTTGTGCGGATCACCCGCTCGACTCACGGTATTGATTCTTCAAGAGAGGTTCAGGATCAGCAAACGCGGTCATAGAGCGGAGATTCTCTGGGATCGTGAACTTACCCTCTGGCTTTTAGGTCGTCCAGTATCGAAAGGTCCTTCGCCAAATAATCGTCGAACGAGGTGTAAAATCCGAGGGAGAACACAGGGGTGTAGTTAGCAGCATGCCCGGCGTTGAATGGTTTCGTCCACAATCCTCCTGTACGAGAGTCGAGCTTTGTAACTGATCCGGAAAGCGGGTTCGGTAGGTATGATAACGAAGCGGAGGTGGTATATTTTTGGTCGCCCGGGTAGGTAGCGGAACAAGAGACGACGTACGGCTCCTTGCGGGGTATAAGTTTGGTCAAGTGGAAGGGGATCTCGAATTTAGTCGCGTTGATGGGAACCAGTTCGGCCGCCAAAAGGGTGTCCCCTATCCAGATTGACACTAACAGGGGCTTGGGTGCGGGTTCCAGAGTAATCGGTTTTGCACCTCGAACTTGACTGTGCGTCACGACGGTATCGATTATGAAACCTGCACCGGAAGTCACGCCCTCCGCGATGTAGGGCTTATAGATCGGCGTGCAGCGGAACGCGAGCAGCGTAGAGTCTGATGTGGCGGGGACCTGGAACTGACCGCCTGGAGGAACGATTGGAGATCCTTTCTTGTAGTTCTTATTACACCTGCGTAGACGTGTGAACCAGACCGCCAAAGTCATACACGCGCGGTGCCCGCTCACCACTTCTCCTGTCCTAACGACAAACCCACAAACCCAGCGACGGCCAGAAGAGACAACAATCGAACCATTGTCCAGTTGAGGGGGGACGCAGATGATCACGCGCCACGGAGCGTGTTGTATGCGCTATGAATGCAGCACTGACAATTGGGTACGTATCTGTCGGATAAATCGTGAGTTTGCCCCGAGGCCGGAATGCGAACCAGTAGCCGGGAAAGTACAGACAAAGAAACGGAGAGAAATGTAAAAGTCATTCACGCGCCAACCGTCTGCTCCCGATCATCTCTTCTGGAAGTTCCCCCAACATCTTTTGATCCCTTTTGTCCGAGGGAGCGCGATTCACTCTTGAGTGAGGAGACCACAATTTGTTCAGTGAGTGTGTAGCTTGTTGTTCGTGATGTCGCGAGGTCAAAGGTGATGATGGCAACAAGAGTCAGAGAAACGAAAACCCGACCAATCCCCAGTCGATCGCGACGTCCCGTCAATTCATTTGGCGGTCGCTCGAATGTGCCAGGGCAAGGTTAAAAATACAAGTCGACCATTCTACATATACGATAATAGTGCTGGCTGAGTGGTTACGTTCGTCGACACCGTTGAACCACCCTTGGTTGTAAAATTATTCAGTCTCGTGTGGAACGCCAACGCAAATAAAACGGGTGCCCACTCGCGAGGGCTGCCGAAACCCAAGGCGATAGGCGATATGTAAAACGATCAAACCAAATCCCTGATATAACAACTCCCTCCATTGTTGCTCCCGACTCAGATCATAACCCTCCCAGACGCCTCGTCGATCGAAAGCTCCGACCTGCGGCCTCGGGCGACCGTTACGGGAATTCTGAGCGTTCCCTTCCAATCACCGTTGAACCTATCCTCATACGAGCTCACACAGTGCTCGAATCCTTGTCGGGTCTTGTACGTCATATAACAAAGCCCGTCCTGGAACGATGTTTTCCAGCTTTGCCACTCTTTACCGGCGAATGGTGGCATTTGCGGAAGCACATGTTCCCGTCTCCGCTCTTCCACCGGAAACGAGCTCAAAACCTGAGACGCCGTCGAGGCTGGGGGTATTATAGGAGGAGTGACCGTAATGGCGATAATCTTCTTTCCAATGGCGGTTTTGAAGTAGAGATTAAAGTTCTCACTATCCGATGACTCGTATATCTGGTCGCCGGCCAGGTGGCCTGGGTCTCCCGCCCCGTCTGGGAACAGGGATGGACCAATCTCAGGTTCAATGTGATGCCAAGGGCAACCACTGTTGGATTTGACCCTAGCCCATCCACGATATACCCAAGGAACGATCAGATATATAAGGAAGAATGCAGCTGATCTTGGACCTCGCGGGTGACTTGAAGATTGCGGCACGTACCTTACTATACGCGGCGCCAGCGCCCCAAGGTTCCAAACTTCAAGGTCAGCTGGCCTTACCTCACCACTTGAAACTGATCTTCGTACTACATAAGCCTCTGTCGCTGGGGTTACATCAGCCTATTGCTCGATGTCGCTTTGCTGCTGTTACTAGCACTCAACTCTCCCGGGTGATATGTGGGGTGGTTAGGGCCGTCGCAGCGGGCTAGAGACCCCTTCCCCCCGGCCACCACTCCCGTTGTTCCCAGAGAAAGTGGATAAACTAACGCTACGACAGTGATGTCAATGATGAAGTGACAGAAAGACATCGAAGGCACTTAGTGGCGGAAGGGGATGACGCGGGTTGAGTCGGACGGGGTATAGTATATAATGTCCATTGGGGGTTCTAAAGCACGATGGGTCGAACATCGAACAGTAGCGAAGCGAGAGGGAAAGAAATAGAGACAGCAGCTGAACGCCACCTTTCACAGAAACTCGTAGTACACCTCATCCATCCGCGGGTAACCGCGTTTCCTTGCAGCATCGGAACATTCCGAAGTTCCCCAATGCACCCGCCTCGCGTTGAGCCGAACAGGGAGAACCTTCGCACAAACCTTACACTGCTCCTCTCGCAGCCAGTTCGGATTGAATTTGCAAATCCTCTGGTGCCTCTCGGCGTCGCGGTCACGAGGAAAGCTTTCTCCGCAGTAGAGGCAAAAGTGCTCCTCAGGCTTGGTCTCCTCCTTAAGGCTGGTCTTCTCTTCAGTTGTCACCACGCCACTCGTCCAGTTTGGAGTACCGGAAGAATCTGTCGTTGAGTCCGAGTAGTCATCGTCCTCCTCTACTTCTTCGTCCGCCCCAGGCAAAGATGGCCCCGGAAGACTTGGAATTATCTCCAAAAACTGAAGGACAGTTTCAATGCTTGGACGGTCGTTCGGTCCAGGTGCCCAACACCGTTCCAGCATCCCCCACAGACTCTCCGCGAACTTCGCCCCTCGAGGAGGGCGTTCACCTCCAATCACCTTCAAGGAAACGGCCGGGTCCGTGTCTTTGTGGAAAGGGAAGTTCCCGCTGATGGTTTCGTAGATAACCATTCCAAGAGCATAACAGTCTGAGGATATTGTTGGACGGCCATTCTTGAACCCGAACTTCTCCGGAGCAATACGCTCCGGACTCATCCACCGGACCGTGCCGCTCTGCGAATGCGAGCCTGAGGACAAAAGGTATTTGGGGTTTGAGATGATCGTCAACAGACCGAAGTCTGCTACGCGGGCATGACCAGTTTGGTCGATCAGTATGTTAGCCTTGACGTGTATGGTCGGTAAGATGGGAGTGGCTTTAGCAGTAGAAAACGCACCCCCTTCAGATCACCGTGGATCATCCCCTGGTTATGGATGTAGATCAGGCCATTAGCGACATCTCTGAGCTAGGCGAGTTACCCGAATGTCAAGATGTTTGGAGTAAAGGCGGTGAGACTGTGAACAAGTTACCTACCAGCTCCAACCGGTTTACTTCAGGGTGTAACTTCACAAATTTATTGATGTTTCCATCGGCCATCCAGTCTGATATCATCGCGAACCGAGTCTCTGATATCGTCGCTCCTATCAGCGGGAGGATGTTCGGGTGTCGGAGGGTTTTCCATGTGACAACCTCCTTGCAGAACCTCTACACACGTCACGGTCAGTGCACAGATGTGCGAATGGAACGCGGCTAGCAACTCACTCCGATCACCCTTTGTAAGTCACTGTCTGAGTATATCCTTATGACCTTTACAGCGACGTCCCGACCGCAGTGTTCACCCTTCCAGACATCCGCAAACCCACCCCTGTACGGTGCATCGCCGGTTCGCTCAAATGAAACCGGAATCTTCAAGGATGTTGGAAGAAGTGCATGGCGGCTACACGCCCTGTATAACGATTTGAGGCAGTTCTTTCGGGTCTGTGGCGAGAGATCGGGTCTATCCAGTGCCTGGTCAACAGAATGTCTTAGTCAACACGGTTCACTATGACGAACGGGAGTAGAACGTACCTCATCCATCGCGTCGACAAATGCCTGCGCGTCGTCCCCAAGGAGCCGACGGATCGTGTCACTCTCATCCCGACTTGAGAAGATCACGTCGATCATGGAGGGGAGCTCATGTAGAGCGAACGCGCCTCTAACCAAACGCCTGCAGGCTGGAATATCAAAGTTAGGAAAGTAGGAGCATTCAGTACTCTGCACAAGATGGCGAAGGTATGGTTGAAGGCATACCACTCTCAGATATAGAGGTCGTGGCGGCGTTGCGAGAATCAGTGGGGAGGGATCCATCGAGGGCGTCGAGGATCCCTTGGATCTTGAGCTTCTGCCCCTCAACTTTACTCTTGTTACGCTTACTACGTTGCATATTCGCCCCCCTCTTGAGAGTCCGCCCAACTTCTTCTGTGACTCTGGAGTTGCTTGGTGATGGAGGAAACAGACAGAGCAAGACTAATTGACACACCTTTCCAAATCCTCGAGCGCGGCCCTCATGGATTCGTCGAGACTGTCTGCACTCCTTCCCTGGACTACCGTCTTCAGCACCTCGCACACGTTGAAACAGTATTCAGATAGTTGTACGGAATCTTTGTCGTCAACCATCTTGTCCTGGTTAGGTTATCAATGAAAATCCCCTGGTGGACGCGGAATGGTGGCACTAACCCGAACCAGAGCGAGGGTAGTGCTAACGGTTCTAAAGATCTGCTTTGCGGGGGAGGTTTCCACTGCATCCCTGTTCAAAATTTCGATTCTGTCGTCCAGGAGCGATATCTTGGCCTTGCGTGTGCGTGTTGCCATTTTCGCCGGCTTAGTGTAGAGGTATTAGGGGGCGGTGGTGGTTGAGTTCAAGCGATGAGGGTAGTTGGGTGGGAGGCTTTAGTACACGTGGCCAACACGCACTCATATCTCTGGTCTGGGTAGTGTTGTTGGCAGCGAGCTGCCAACCTGCCAAAATGGCACGTGCCTGGTGTATTGCCGGGCTGGCAATTGGCAAGTGTGGGAGGGGGGGTCGGCAGAAGGTGGCAGGACGTATTAAGCGCCCGTTCGGCTATACCGGACTAAGCCTAAGCTAGAGCCCTGTACTTATGTCGTAATTCACCTCTCCGCTACGCTACGTGTCCGCCTCAGATGGCAGGTGGCCAAAAACTCGATGACTTCGTCGACAAACACTTCTCTAAAACAGGGGAGAGGAACCCCCGCACGAACAGGTGGAAGATGAAATGCAAGTACTGCATGGCTGATACGACGGTCGAACACCGCGAGATGAGGTGCACGGAGCACCTCTCCAAACCCGAGCTATGTCCTAACGCCCCGGAGCCTGTCCGGAAGGAGGCACTAATACGACTCGCAACCAAACGCAACACCCTTTCGTCCATTCCCATCGATGAGCTTGGAACACCGGTAAACCCTCATGTCGTGGGAGATGACAGCGATGACGGAGTAGCCCACAAGAAGGGGAAGACGGTGAATGGCTCCACAACGAAGAGGCAACGAGGGGTTTTGGATGCATTCGTGGACCGTGGGCTCTCAGAAGAGGAGAGGGCAGAAGTTGATCTAATACTGGTGAGGTATGTACGTTCAGCAGACATCCGACACCGACGATGTAATGACCTGCACCGCTAGAGCAATCGTCTCCTCCAACAGCTCGTGGAGGATACTTGAGGACCCATATTTCATGAATTTCATTCGCACCCTCCGCCCCGCCTACACACCCCCATCAAGATATAAACTTGCGACATACCTACTCCCGGCAGAAGAGGCCCGTGTCACCATACTCGAAGAGAAAAGGCTGATGTTGATGAAGCTGCTCACTATGATGATTGATGGCTGGGAAGACCGTGTAAGGCGAAGCATTTACGGGTCCCTTGTAACGGAGCCTAGGGAAAGACCCGTCGTTCTCGGTCTCGAAGACCTTACAGGTGAAAGAGGCACCGCCAACAAGATCGTGGAAATCAGCGATGAAGCCCTGAAGAAGAAGAGTGTTCAGCCTACGGACATCATAGCGATCGTGACAGATAACCCGACCACGATGAAGGCGGTTTGCCGCAAGTGGACAGAGAAGTATCCATGGGTGTTGGTAAGAATGAGTTCAATCGAGTTGTGTTTTCCTCTGACCACATTTGGACAGGAGCTCCCGTGCTTTCTTCATAGCATCAATACGATCATTGGAAAAATCATCGCCTTTCCCCTCGTAAAGGCTGCCCTCTCAAGAAATACAAAAATTGTTTCATTCTTCAATACCTCGCACTACTGGAGTGGTCAGCTTGAGAAGGCGTCCAAGTCCTGTGGTGTCACGCGTTCGATGGTTCTCTATACAACGTCAAGATTCTACGCTTTGATTTTACACTGCCTGAGTGTACAGGAACATTTGTACGTCAGCGTGATGTTTCCAGCCAATAGATGGACTCATGGTGTTTACCAGCGAACCCCTACGATCAATATGTGTCCGTCCGGATGCGCAGCGTCCCCAGGGCGGCCTCAGCCCAGTCAACAAAGACGTTGTCGAGATCGTGATCATGAACAACAATCATTGGGATCTCAATCAGCAAATCATTGATGTCTGCAAACCCCTTGTCGACATTATCGGAAACGTCGAAAGCCGTGACGCGAACCTCGCCGATTGTATGGTTGAGTTGATCGACGCCTATCGGACTACTCTCAACCTCCCCATCCAAGAAACATACGACATCGACTTCTACAATCATGCCATTCGTGTCCTGATGAAGGAATTTCATTCAATCAACTCCCCACTCCATTGGTTCGCTCTTTTCCTGCACCCGCTTTGCCGCAATCTGGCTATCTCGTCAGCGACCCACTCGCGGAAGATCGAGGATGCGATGCGGATCGGCCTGGATCTCGCAAGTCGGTTCGGGTGGGCAGAAGATGTCGCCCATAAATTGGTGGCGAATATCAGGACCTATGCGGATGGGAGCAGTCCCTTCGAGGGAGGGGCCTCAAATGGGTTGGATTGGTGGGAGGGGTTATCAATCAAGGCGTCAGACTGCCCCCTCAAGTCAATGGGGATAAGGATCCTCAGTATTATCCCACATGCCGGCGAGGTTGAACGCCTCTTCTCGAATTTGGGACATATACAAGGTGTTCGTCGTTGCAACCTCACAGTCCCACACATGCAGACCCTGGGGAGCCTTCGCAATTACTACCAGGGAGTGGCTGATAAGAAGAAGAAAGAATCTGGTCAGTCCACCAGACGAAAACACGCACACATGCACACTCGGGAGGGCGGAGGTGTCGATTCTCAGAAGGTGGAAAACCTTATCCGAAATTGGACGTTTCAACCGCCTCTAACACAAGGGAATGATGGAAGCAAGGAGGACGACACTGATATGATGGGCCTCGAGGATATCACAGCCGAGGAGCTGGAGGCCGAATTCGACCGGCTTCAGCTGACACAATCTGATCCTCAACAGATGACCCAGCAGCAAGTCCGGCCGCTTCCTGGCGAAACTCCCCCTCCTATTGCCAAGCTTCATGAGATGTATAATCTCGAAGAGATTGACACGGTACGAAAAGGGGTCGCCCCGCCGGCCGTGAAGGAGGGACCGACGGTTCACGATCGGGTCGAGCAACCCGGAACCTGGGACCCCGCGGATATTCTACGAGGCTACCAGATATTCTAGGAGGCTAGATACATAGATTGGCGGTATGGCGAATAAAAATAGACGATTTTTTTCATTTGCCAGCTCTGCCAACAACTGCCAACCCCGGCAGAACCCGTCGGAACTGCCATCTGCCTGGCAAGTTCCTCGCGGAGCAACTGCCACCAACGCTAGTCGGGGGACGGCTGTGCGCTGCGGACCTGGGAGTCAGTCACGCGGACCAAGGCGGCATCTTCGCTCTTCTTTCCCTCCATTCCACACATCGTACGAG
>Ga0307511_10008143_pt1 | contig 10491 bp, 10 predicted proteins | sample 13_EM_MG_FD_200266 | JGI IMG/M metagenome (GOLD analysis project Ga0307511, IMG submission 200266) | Populus trichocarpa ectomycorrhiza microbial communities from riparian zone in the Pacific Northwest, United States - 13_EM | ecosystem: Host-associated > Plants > Roots > Unclassified | place... | reverse complement strand
CCCCCCAAGAGCCTGCACCCATGCACGCAGCGCTGCTATCTTGCCCACCAAGTATTATCCTATCGGCCTGTGCCACTCACGATTGGTGATCGCTGCAATCCTTTGTCCTTTTTCGATATGCGCGGCGTATGTGCGAGTGAGCAGGGCTGCAATAGACACCAGTCGCAGCTATTGTGCATTGCGCAGGCAGCCCCTTGGTAGGCTAGGGCCTATCCAGCTCCAAGGGCCAACTCTGGACTCGAACCGGCGATGGCGCATATACTAAGTTTCCAGACAAGTACTTGAATGCAGGTGTTCGCTGTAACAAACACGCCAGCTCTCAAACTTAAAATTAAGGATCTTCCATGTTGAGCCTCCGAGGACGAGACGACACTCAAGTTCCACGTACCTCCACCCATCACGGTCATAAAACCAGAAATACTGGTGCTATCTCTAGTGCTCGGAGAAATCTGCTAGTCTCACCTGAACCCTTGATTGAGAAACATTTTAGCCCTGGGTGCCGCCTACGTCAACCAAGCTCGGTTACGCTCAGCTCTACTCAACAACCTAGACCCAACAACCGCTTTCAACCCAATCGAGTCAAATCGGCACCATCAAGGGTCACTGTACCTTACACTATCTACTCGAGTGCGCAGTTATAGTCGCTAGTGAGGAGCCGAGTTTCATAAAGCGATCAGGGGACAGCATGGCTCGTGGTCAAAACTTGAAGAGACCGGCGGTGGGAGTACCTGGCGAGGGCAGTACCAGTGGGGGAAGGAATGCACCCATTATGGGAACTGGTGGGGTAGGAATAAAGGCTGACCCAGCATCACCACCACCGACTATGACGAATCCCGCTATAAATCCTCCCAATCTCACGGCAACGTCAACAACTACCGCGAAGCGGGTAGGACAATCATCCCTTGCACTCAAGACTCGAAGATATATCGACATCAACATCAACGATGTTAGGAATGAGCGAGCTCGAGGCAAATGGACGGAGGAAGACGATAGAATGTGGAAAAGAACCAAGCCATACGAATGTGAACTCTGTGGTGAGCGAGGAAGTACGAGGGTACGTCTGATTCACTTCTTGATTGGACTAGTAAACACAATCATGGAGGGGTCCTCATGCCCCACTATGACGATGATTGCTTGCTTTTTTTTGTCTTCCTGTTCGCTGCAATACTCGCATGATTGTAAAAAAAACAACGCCGACCCAAGTAAACAATCTCATTTTCCGCCTCTTCTTTTACTTGATAGCTTTTATGTTCTTCTTTTGCTTCAGCGAAGCTTCGTTCCTGCACCTGAATCTCTATTGGTTATGCATATGCAATTGTTGCACAAGATATGATGCGGACGATAACACTTACTATCTCTTACTCGGAACTAGTACAATATCGAGAATCGGCATAAAGTCAATCGTGAGTGGATTTCGTGATATATCTCTTACAATTTCCCCACGATTTCATCCCCAATGGCGGGCTGGAAGCAGATAGGGTTCGATAGCTGACTATCTATCCCAGGCCATAGTCCCCAAAAAGTAATACCATGTCCCGACTGTAAGCTTATGTTTACACGAAAGTAAGTTAATGAAACAATCAGTTCTTGGTGTATTACAGCTTTTCTAATTTGTTGCTGGATAACAGAGATAACCTTATCAAGCATCAGAAGAAGGCACATCCGGACAAATTCCAATCGCAGCCACAGACACCCCCGAGCGATGCCCCGCCTCCACCTAAGACCAGGCAGAGAAGGACAGCGGAGCCAAAGATTTCTGCCCCTGTTGTGGTACCGCATGTAGGTCCCACCGGTATCCAGGGGCCGGCATATGGCATCGAAGACCTGGCAGGGGCCTTCAAATTGTTACCTGTTGCGGAAGACGTACGTTTCTGTTGCCTATTGTTAGGTTATATAGAAGTTCACTGACAAGCATCCAGCTCCCTTCACAGCAGATTCAGGGGATGATGGCCTATTACAACCCCGATAAACTACCATTGTTAGTTCATGGACCCCAGCTTGTTAGTAGCACAAGGTTACAGCTGACTTTTCATAGTCTACCACCGTCATTGTTGACGCATTATGCGGACTATTACTTTGCTCCAACTGCATTCCATCCACACTTTCCTCTTATTCATAAGCCAACCTTTGACCCATCTTCCGTGCTTGCCTCCTTTCTCAGAGCTATTTGTTGTGTTGGGAATGTTTATGACCCTACAAATAGAACCATGGGGAAGCAGCTATGGGAGAGCGGATGGATAGTATTGGAGAGGTGGATCGAGAGAGGCAGTGAACAGGATGATCTAAACGAAGGTAGCCTTGCACAGCTTTTTAAAGAGGAGGAGGTGGAAGGCGAAGAATCGGGGAGCAAGAAAGCCCGCCGAGAAGGGCGACTATGTGTTTTACAGGCTTTCGTACTTTTTGAGTTCTATGGGCTATTCTCTCAGGATAGAGAGGCCGAAAAGAAGGCACGGATATTACATTTTCGGTGTACAGAGGTAAGGGAATTACGTCATTGTAGAATGGTGCAGTGCTGATTGCAGCAGATTGCCCGAGAGCATGGATATTTGAAGGAAATGCAATTGCCCCCAAATTACGACGAGTTGCCTTTGCAACAACAATGGGAACTTTTCATTGAGTGTGAGTCAAGGAAACGGTACGTGGTCATGTGTATAATACCTTTTAAGTGCCTGATGAACTGAGTTGTACACAGAACCGCATATTCTCTTTATATTCTTGATTGCAATTTGTCTCTTCTATTCAATACCCCCCGCCTGCTTCGCTTACAAGAGCTTAAATTCTTGTCGCTGCCCTGCGATGACGAGCTATTTGAGGCGCCCACTGCCCATGACTGGGACGCTGTCCGCCGAAAACATGATCCTCGCTGTTTCCTCCTTCTAGACGGAAGTGGTGTCTATCTGAGTAGCAGAAAAGAGAAAATCCTGTTTGGTGCGATATACAAGAAGCTTATTCAAGGAGGGGGGAGGGTAGAAGAAGAATACATTGACCCTGGCGCCAACACAAAACTTAATGACTACGCAGCATACCTCATGGTAATAGGAGTCATCATGGAAATATTGGCTCTCACGCAGCGAGTAGCAGAAGAGGAGGAGGAGCCAAATATGCGGACAGGCAGGGGGGGTAAAACGGTCGTCATCTTCGGCCAGGATAAAGCCCAGGAAATTGAACGTCTGAGGCGAGCCCTGGATACAGTCGGCAAGCTTCCCCGGTTTAACTTTGTTCTAGAGCTTGAAAAACAGCTCCCGTATGATTTGTTGCGGGTTTCTTTGGATGTGGAAGGCGCTTTTGATGAGAGCGTTAAAATGGCGGCACCAATCCCCCTCCAATTACAGGGTTGTGCTAAATCTTTCTATGTTGCATGGCATCTTGCTCATATTATGCTCGTGATCCCCGATCGGATGTGTCTACGCAACGAAGAAACGCCACTGGACATGCATACGTCTTTCGCGCATATTCTCCTGGAAACAAAAGATCGACTTGAGAAGGTTTCGAGATTCTCGCCCCCGCCGGGACCACAGGGTAACATAGATGGCCTCAATGCGTCAGCCTCATCTTGGGGATTGGGACAAGGACACATGCTTTTCTCCCAGGTATTCGAAAGCAAGATCGCCCCACATCTATTTGCTATTCTTCGTTTTACTGGAAAGCCGGAAGGTTATGCTTTCGATATGTGGGATGCGGAGTTTCCTACAGTACTTGGGATGGTTTTCAAGGCACTGGTTGTTGTATGGGAACTCATCGTCCGAGTCGGAAGGGAGGAAGAGGAACGACGAAATCTCACACAACCGATTCCACCCCCGCTCCTTGGTCCGTTCACTCAGAATACTGGAGGTCAGCCAATGGATGTTTTTGGCAGTGCATGGGTGAATCCGATGCACTCAGGTGCAGAATGGATGTACGGTGGCATGGGCTCCAGCTACTCAGACACAGGCTACTTCCCATGGAACCCTAACACTACTCTACACCCAAATCAGTACAACCAGCACCATCACCAAGAGCAACAAGATATCAAGCCAAATATCCTCACTCTGCAAGCTCAAGAACTACAACAGCAGTACCAGCAACAACGGCGGACAAAGTCTCCGGGAGAAAATTTCTTGCAAGAGATCCTGGAGTTTGTAAAGTACCACGAGATGCTCGATGGTGATACTGATATGAGCTCAGGGGGAGGGAAGGAACTGCTTGAGTGGCGGTTTTTACGGTGGATGAGGCAGGTGTTCGATGAGATTGATGGGTGGGATGTAGGCAGAGCCGTGGTGAGAGTTATGGATACCCAGTTGATGAATGAGGATGAAGAAGTGTGAGCTCTGGGTTAGATCAGGTGGTTAAGGGTAGAGGTCAGGTCAGCTGACTGCAAAACTCGGGACTCTTCTTTTGCTCTGCTCATGAAGATCTTTAGTTTTTATTTGTGGTTTCGTTTTGTAACTATTTTGGCTCCAGGGTTATTTCTTTCTCACTAGTCACAAGAGATATACTCATTTTCCCACGCTTTCACGTAATGAGGTAGCGGGCGAGTTTTGTTTTTTGTGCTCGCAGGCCTGTTTTATCACTCGATTCGCCTGCGATTATGCTTTGGCTACACGGTTTATGTGCTGTGCGCACTGCGTGCTATACGTGGGCATAGTAATCTGGTGTCATGGAAAAAAAATGTTAGACTCTGTTCGCAGGTTTCTGTCATGGAGGGACGGACATATGCATAGCTACAGTTACAATCGCAATACTCAACTATTATGCAACATTGAATACCTTGACTAAAGCTTGCAAAGAGATTTAGTCTTTGCCCTTATAGGCGCAGCTGTGATTGAGTAACGTTTCATTAAGTAGGCAAGCGATATATAATCCCTCCGGCTCGGCCAAGTTGCTATCGATTACTGTATGTGAAGGAAGCAACGAGCTAGTATCTTAGCGACCGACCTTTCGAGCCCGCAATTTGGAGTACACGGCGCCAGCTGGACCTCTTCATAAACAAGTAACCATAGCTGGGTTATAAACACACCCGCATTCACTTTTCTGTCGACGTTTCCCACTCCCAGCGAACGAACCCGGCACGGGCGGAGCCCCTCAACCCCAATCTGGCGACCCCACCTACAGCTGTCCCACGCTAGTCACCTCACATAACAACCTCCGAACCATAGCCATCATGCCCCCAAAGAAAGGCTCCCGCAAACCCCCCGCATCATCATCCATTCACCAAGACCCGCCCGAGGGGCTTCCCCAGAAATTTTCGGAGTTGTCAATATCAGATGATAACGATGCACTCGTGCCCCCCACTTCCCCACCTACAGCATCAACAAAACCAGTCATGCTCCCCCCGCAAAAGAAAGCAAACAAAAAGAAAGAAGAACCCGTGATTGTCGATAGCTGGGAGGATGATGTCTCTGATATCTCTGATGGGTCGGAAGGGGATGTGGTAGTCGTTGGTCCGAAGGGAGGGAAACGGTGGGACGATGATTCAGTGGATGAGTTTGATGATGAGGATGGGGGGAAAGATACCAATACCAACTCCAATACTAAGGTTTCGAGTAAATCCTTTCCATCACCACCATTACCCCCCAAGCCGCCCCCAAATACGAAAGCCTCATCATTAGGCTCTTCCGCGTCATCTTCTCGGAAAGCTACACCTGCCCCCGGAGGCTCGTCATCATGGGATTCAGATCCCCCACTATTCACGTCCCCCCCATCTAACACAAAGTCCCTGTACACAGCAGGAGAACCGGAGAAGAGAAGGCAACCTACTACGGATGCTGTGGCGAGGAGGCTGATTGCGAGTGCATTGGGGATTAGAGCCCCCAAATCGACGGCGGAGCAGAAGGAGTATGAGGCGAGTATGAAGGCTCAGCTGAAGAAGAAAAGGGAGAAAGAAAAGGAGGAGAGGGAGGCGAGGAAGAGGGAGGAGGAGGAAGTAGAGAGAAGGAGAAGGGAGGTGTGGGAGGACTGAACAGATTTAATGAATTGGGGTTAAGAGGTTAACAGGAACAGAAAGATGCTTATTCTAGTGGGTCTGCCTCTTTGGTTTATTATTCATTACTACAGTGGAGTCATTAATGAGGGTTTGAGTACGATTGCATTGCATACCAGCATTGTAGGCCGTGATGATTTTTGATATTGTCTTTCTACGCATTGCTTCTACGAGTAGCATATGATCATTTATGGACAAGGTTTCTTATTTCCTGGCTTTTTATGATCGATCTGCAGAACGCAACTGTATTAATATCCATATACTTAAGTACCTGATATATCGATCTCTTGCGGGGAAACAAGCTGTGCCGAGACTATGAAACAAATAAGTCTTAGCAACAGCCAACTGATAAGCTAACCAATAAGTGTCTAGGCAGATAATACCAGAAGATTACCTCATTGGGTAGTACATGAAAGAGGCAAAGTATACGTACTTAGTTACTAATTATAATTATACCTGCAAGACGAACTGAAGCTGAACTTAGTACCTTGCAATAACCTGCATACTACCAGATACACGAGTACAACCAGACTAGAACAAGGCTCAGCCCTTGGATGTTGTCTTAACTTATCTGGCTGTGCTGAACTAGATTCCGTCCATACATGTAGAGTACCTATGCATGTGTTCCCAGGCTACCTATGCACTTGATCGTACCACCTTGGGACGGTTCTATATATATTGACCATGGGAAGCCTTCTCAGCTCCCAGCGCGTGCGCGTACCCCATGCCGAGCTTACCGGAGTGGCAAGCTGAAGTTCTCGCGTGCTATGACCTTCCATTGCGAGTATGAAGAAGCATTCAAGCATTTGGTAGTGCATATAAAATCCCTGAAATGGTCCATATCTGCATTTAGTTATTCCCCAGAGAGGGTAGAGCTTGCCAATGTTAATAAAAACCCAAAAGACCAAATGCCGCCTGGTAGATGCCATTTTGTTTAACCATTTAGCCATATACCGAAGAACAGAACGAAATAATCATAGGATGCGAAACAACATAGCACCTTCTTTCGTTAGATACCGAAGCCAACAAGAACCTATTAGTACTTTTCCCATAAATATCATATGTAACCCGGTAAGCTACTTAGATATGATGCGACTGTTTCACCACACCACCCTCTCCCGCCTGCTCCATAATCCTCCTCTTGTAATCATTGATCGTACCATCAAACTTCTCTACTGTGCCATTATCACACACCCACAGTCTCTTACAGACATTCCTCAACATTGTCACGTCGTGAGAAACCATCAGTACCCCTCCCTCAAACGCATTCAGCGCCAAACTAAGCGCATCCATCGCCTCCACATCCAAGTGATTAGAAGGCTCATCGAGGACCAGAATATGTGGCCGCTGTAACGACAGCAAAGCAAATGCCACACGGGATTTCTGACCTCCAGATAGCAGCTCCATCTTCTGCAGGCCAGTAGTACCAGTGATACCAAAGGCACCAAGATGACGGCGATACTCTTCATCTGTCCTTCCTGGAAACATCTTAGCGCAGAACCCGACAGCTGACATGGTGAGGTCGAGAGCGTCCACGTGATGTTGTGCAAAGAAACCAATCCTTAGCCGAGGGTTTTGGGACACAAGACCAGTGGTGGGGGTTAGCTTCCCCATAAGAAGTTTCAAAACTGTAGTTTTACCGGCACCATTGGGTCCCACAATACCAATACGGGAGTCGAGCTGCACGTCGAGATCGACATTTTGCACAATAGGCTTGCTAGCAGGATTGTAGGCGAACGAAACCCCAGTCATTTGAATAATAGGTGGAGAGAGTTTCTCCACCTCAGGGAATTTGAAAGACACCGTGTACACATCTTCCGGTGCCTCAAGTACTGGGAGCTTCTCCAACTTCTTGATACGGGACTGGGCTTCCGAAGACTTGGCAGCGTTGTACCGGAATTTGTCGATGAAAGCTGCAGCACCTGGGGTTAGAGGTGTGATTGGTCTTTAAGAAAGTGGGGTAAGGCCTACTTTGCAGATGTTTCCGGACTGCCATTTGGTTCTCATACTCTCGTTTGGCGGTCTTCCGCCGCTCTTCCTTCGTGGCATAGAAAGCGTCTTTTGAACAATCAATAAAGGATACTTGGACACACAGGACTGGGTATAAACATACCAAAGTTACCGCCCTTGTAGTAGTCTAACCTCTCTGAGTGTTGGTGTATGATATCTGTTAAATGATGTCAGGTAATTGGTTCAAGGGTATAGCAACATAAACTTCAAACCTGTAGCAACTTCATTCAAGAATGCACGATCGTGGGACACGACTGGAGAAATTGTAACCGGGTTAGCACACACATGTTCTTGAATTCGCACGATTGATATACGAGTAAATACCGACCTAGCACAGTGCTTGCATACCCTTGCAGGTAGTCCGACAGGAAGGTAATGGAGGGGACGTCCAACATATTGGACGGCTCTGTTGAGAACAATATATTAGCATCACAATCGGTTTGATTAATAATTAGACTATACCGTCGAGTAGCAGTAAATCTGGTTTGCAGAACAGAGCTCTTGCTAATGCCAATCTCATCCTCCAACCACCGGAGAATGTCTTAGTAGCAAATTTCTGTCGTTCCGGACTGAAGCCGAGACCAGCAAGGATACTTGCTGCTCGGGATTCGGCCTTATCCGACTCCATCTCAGCCAGTTTATTATGGGTATCAGATAACTGTGCATCAAGGTCTTCTCGGGCAGAATCATCAAAATCCGGGTTCTCAGCTTTTCGTTTCTCGAGGTCAGAGAGTTTTGCCGCGATTTTCTATGCGTGACAATCAGTATGGCACACAATCTGGTATGAGGACAAAGCGTACATCTAAATCAGCGAGGAGGATTTTTCGCCACACGTCGGCATCAAGCACGGCCTGTAGAGCAGGTGTATCGTCCCCAGCAAGCTAATTCATACGTTAGATGGTACTATTATGAAATTAATAGGGAAGGTACCGACCTCTTGTTCGACATGGAGAATGGATATGTGCTTCGGCACCGCAAGCTCTCTTCTACTTAACGCCCTCAACAGCGTAGACTTTCCGATACCGTTTTGGCCAACAAGACCATACCTCCGTCCATAAGCCAGGGTTAAGGAGGTGTCACTTAAGATCCTCTTGCCACTGATGCTGACATCCACATTATCAATCTTAATATCCTTGCTCTTGCCAGCTGCTGAACCGATTTGCAGCGGATTGACCTGCATAAAGAACTCCTCATAGCTTGCGCCGCTGTCCGGATTGGCGATGAGCTTTGACGCCTCGTATTCCACTGTTTTATGGATTTTCTTGTCTTGCTTTGCCTTGATTTTACGCTCTGCCTTTTCCAATTTCTTCTTGTCAACCTTTGACTCAACCTTTCGAGAGTTCGCTGCCTCAAGGTCTACGCCGCCAGCCATCAAGTTCACCGTGGCAGACATGGCCCTCTGGGAGGCCATGTGGATCGTCTGATCGAGCTTCCTTGCAACGGTCGAAGTTTTGCCCTTGGCCCCATTGAGGCTCACCAGCTGAGAGGCGAGCTTCTCAATCAAATCACTGACCTCCTTCGGCTCCAATGAGCCTCCTGCTGCATCGTAGAGAAGAGCTGTCACTCTGTTTATGGCATCTTGAAGCTCTTGGTCCGCGTCTGGGGCAGTGGAAGCTGATGCGTGTTTGAGATACCCGACGGAATACTCGCTGATGACTGGATCGATATTGGGAATAACCTTGGTAATTGCAGCCTCCATATTGCGTGTAGAATCGGGGGGTTCCTCGAGCCTTGACGACGTAAGTTTCCGTGAAACCCTTGCCAGTTACACTTCAAGGGCGGAGGATAAGAGCAGAAGCGGCTGCCCCGCAACCCTTCTAGAAGGCCTTGGCATAGGTTCACCTCTGCGTTAGTGGCTAGCCAGGTACGGTACATCTTGACTAAGCAATACCTCTATAAGGTAAGCACCTGGGTAGCTACCGACGACTGGAGCCTCTCTATTTACTCCTCCATTCAATCCTTCAGCCGCCCGCATCCTCAGAGGCAGTCACAGGTGGTGTGGGCTCTACCCCAGGGTTCTTGCTTTCATGTCGAATCATATGTTTTATTTTTGGCATGCCACATTGCTCGGAGAGACAACGGCCGGGATGTCATGACCTGCACGTCTGCCAGCGAATCCGGTCTCTCACCATGTATCTCCAGGGCTCTGATGTATGATCCCTGGCTAGTGCATTAAAATGTATTGTTGTCCATTTGTTGATGATGAGTATTTGTCTTAGGTACTGATCCCCGAGTAGGTATTCATTGAAAGTGGGCAGGTTCTTCGCGTGGGATAACTTCTTCTCCTCGAGAGACCAGGGGCTTGATCAGAAGGGCGGCTTAGAGTAGACGTGGCTGAAACCGCATTGAGGATTGCAATTGGTGATATCCCACGATCTACGGTTGCAACCCCCTCACCCGATTGTAACTCAATGGAGAACATTATTGACATCCTCATCTCAGTCTGAGAGGACTTGAATGACCTCCATGGGGAACTTGTGGGCTCATGTGTGCGGCACAGTATGTGGGGGGGGGGGGGGGTA
>Ga0307511_10008142_pt1 | contig 10492 bp, 14 predicted proteins | sample 13_EM_MG_FD_200266 | JGI IMG/M metagenome (GOLD analysis project Ga0307511, IMG submission 200266) | Populus trichocarpa ectomycorrhiza microbial communities from riparian zone in the Pacific Northwest, United States - 13_EM | ecosystem: Host-associated > Plants > Roots > Unclassified | place... | reverse complement strand
AGATTGAATGTATACCAATAGAACAGCATTAATGAAGATGTAGGATGCAGGAAAAAAAAAGTTGAGCATGAGGGGACTTGAACTTGTGACAAGGCAAAAATATCAGAGACATTAACCATGAGGCTATGGGGCCATCAATAGTGTCAGCAGCGACACATATATGACTAGTTGACCCCATTCGGCTATATGCCTATTGTTGCTGATGCTTATTGATGGCCCCATAGCCTCGTGGTTAATGTCTCTGATATTTTTCCCTCATCACAAGTTCAAGTCCCCTCATGCTCAACTTTTTTTTTCCTGCATCCTACATCTTCATTAATGCTGTTCTATTGGTATACATTCAATCTAATGTCTTCTTTTTTACTTGGCACATTCTGTAGAGAACTATGTAGCAACTTTTGATAGTCAATACTACTCAAGAGTTTTGAGAATTCGCACTCCAACCAAAGCCAGACCGGTGCTCGTAAGTTTTTACAGAGGAACAAACAGTGGCAAATATTGTGCCACTACAAGTTTCACCAGTCGGCTTGGTGTGTTAGAGCCAACAAAGTTTCTGTTTTTGGTAATATGTATGGTTGTATTTGGTTTGTGGCTACACAGTACTCAGATGAGCTCTTACACACCAACACAGACTGGTTAGGAGTCTGCAGCAACATTGCCAGCAAGTGCAGCCTGGGTTTGCTGCACACTGTTGATCTTGCTGTATGCACTTGATGCAGCGATCCTTGTCATCCACCCACTCATAGCCTTGCTCTGGCTTCTGCATATTGCGAACATTTGGCCTTGGTTGCTTTGGCTGTGGTTCTGATGAGCCTGGTTCATTGTCACTGTCGCTGTTGATCATCACAACCAATTGTGCATGCTTCCTCAGCTTGCAACTGTGACTGTGGCCCCTAGGCACCTCATTGTCCTCGATGGGATAGCTCTCTGCTGGCACTGCTTGTGAGTCCTCAGTTTCCCTGGGCTCACCTACTTGGCCATGACTGCTTTGCCCTTCCATCTCCTTTACCCCCAATGGTCCTGCCACTGCATTGTCCCCCACTGGCTCTACTGCTCTCCTCTTTCCCTTGATGGTGGGGATAATGAATCCTGTAGGTAACTCCTGCAGGACATTCTCGACCCGATGCTATCATATCCTAATCAGTGAGTTGATTGATTGCAGATAGATTTGCCACACACCACCTTGGCCCAGATAGTTGACACTGCTTCTGACCATACACCCTTCTCCCATGTGCTTCTCAAGCCATCAATCTGGCCTTGAATTATTTCAGTGGACTGGGTGACGACTTCTTCTGCAGTGAGGGACATAGCCACTGACATGTCTTCTTGAACAGATGAGGCAGACATGAACTGAGAAATTTCTGAGGTTGCCATCGAGACAGTAAGGATGGGGAAATGGTATAGCAGTGGTTGAGAGGAAGAACTGGGTCCAATTGCTGTGTGGCCTGGAGAATGTTCAACGTATTATATAAGTTTTTCACACCACAACATGTTTGCATTGTTGTCACACACCCAAGTGGACTAAATCAAATATAGGTTAATAATTCAGCCACAAGTCTGACCAATCATTGTCTGGACAATTCAGCTAATGAACCACACTGCCGCATTTCATATTGCATGATGGCCGCATTTCTATTGCTTGTGATTGGCTGTCACAGTGCATTGTGCCATCACAATAATAAGGGATCTTGGATTGGCATTATGGTTGGGCTTTGCAGTCACCTTATTTCAGAATGTTTCTATCCTGTGGCATGTGATCTGACATATTTGCTAGGGAGCCTTAGTTATAGAAGAGAGTGATTTCAAGTGAGTGGCCTGCCAGCACTGGCTCATCTAGCACTGGCATCTCTCAGGGAACAATCAATGTGGCATGTATTAACACAGCCCCAGCTTGAGAAAGGCATCAATGCTGCATGTCCGTCATTGTGGTATGGCCATCATTAATTTAATGCTATCATTGCAGCACTTATTCACACAGCCACCACAGCCTGGCTGCCCACCAGCCAGTATGTCAGTGGCAAATGCTGGTTGCCACAATACCATGCCGTCACTCCACTCAGCATGGTCATTCCCATATTGCCACACATGCAAACCGCATGGCTATTACTCCAGCAAAATGTGTTTGTGATTCTTGGCAAGGTATTGCCGCACCTGGCAATAGCTGCCTGGCCATTACTAGTATTTATGTTGTGCCATTCATGTAATGCTGCAATGCATTATGCCGATGGTAGATTGCCAATAACATGTTGTGCTGCTGTTGTGTTCTGCTGACAGTATGTTCTGCCAACAGTGTATTCTGCTGACAGTGTGTTCTGCCAACAGTTTTGCTGACAGTTGTATTCCGCTGACAGTTGTGTTCTGCCAATAGTGTGTTCTGCCAATGCCATGTAGTGCTGATTGAGTCATGCTGCACCCTGGCTTATGCCAACAGTGTATTCTGCCAACAGTTGTGTTCTGCCAATAGTGTGTTCTGCCGATGCCATGTAGTGCCAATTGAGTTGTGCCGCACCCTGGCTTAGTGTTACTTTAGAGAAGACCTGATGCCTGGCCCTACACTTATACAAGGGATATAGTTCAAAGGGCCTGCTGTATATATTGGGGCACAGTAAGGGTTAGGTTTTGGTTTTATCCCAGTCAATTTGGCCACTGCACAAAAGTAGTGGCCTCTAAGTGATTTGCACCATAGCTAGTTGTCCCCAGACTGAGGGCTTGCTTAATGCTCTGGGACACCGCATTCATAGCCTGTCACTTCAAAGTGTACTGTAAGGCCCTCCCATATAGCTGGATAACACCTCTGTGAGGGCCCACCTAATGCTATGGGACATTGTACCTATTGTGGCCGTGTGCCTGGACTATATAGATGAAACTGGCTCCAGGGCCTACTCATAGTCATGGGACACCAACCTCATGGCTAGCTATTCTCAAAGGTACACCATGCATGCAACCCATTGAAAAGCAAGGGATACTGTTTCCCTGGCTGGCCTTGCAGCAAGAAAGGGACACCAGTGATACAGCCCAATGCAAAGCACAGCACACACCATCCCTCTGGCCCACTGACAGAAACAGGACACCAACAACACAGCCCAATTCAAAGCATGGGACACTGGTACAGTGGCCCTTCTACACCTCAGGCACTAGTTCTCAGTAGCAATAGATGTCATTTAGATAGGGTTCTTTTGCCATGAAGAACCTGTCTTGCAGACCAACCATCCACACCAGCAACTCCCGCATTATTTCTAAAGATAGCCTTGCCCATTGGCGCTTCTTCAGCATGCCTCTACCTACCCTCTACCCATGCTCTCCACCATCCGTCGACAATCTATGTGCCCTCTGGCTGCGCTCCCTCCAGTCTTGCTCTCCCTCTGCAGTGCATCCTTGGCGTCATTGGTGGCCCTTTACAGCCATAATGTTCCCGTCCATAACATGTGGTGCGTTCTCTTATCTTTATCTCTCTCATCTACCTTTTCTCTGCTATGACCCCAAAGCCAAAGCCTGGCACACAGGCTGCCCTCCCTTGTACAACAAATGGGATTGGTTGCCATTTTTCCTCTCCTCGAAAGGTCAGAAATCCACGCAAGACTCAAACATTTGTTTCTTTTCCAGGTCAAAACAGCAAGTGCCAGTGCCTTCTCGCCCACCTCGATGACATCCTTAACCACAAGGGGGCTTGTCAACCATTGGCATGTGAAACAGGTCCAGATGCTGCTCTTGAAAGCTCCATTACAGAGGCTGAAATGATAGACATTGCTGATGTGGAAGAGACCAGCATCCACGAATGTGCTGACCATCCTCCCCTCATGCAAAAGGCTCGCCTTGACCATTTCTTCAGCCACTGGAAGTCCGTCATTCCCACCATCATTCATCCTTACTTAGAGTATCTTGGCGAGACACTTGGCAAGCCGCTTGCCCAACACATCCCCTCGCTTTCTGCCTGCTTGCGGGATTGCAAGAAGCAATCCGCTCTCATCACTTGTCTGTATTTTGATTGTCAGTTCCTATCATGCCTTGTAAGCTGTGTCATGATACTAAAAGCTCTGTAGCATTTTCATCTGTCACTGTCTGGCACTGCCGATGTGCCACCCTCCCGCAGTTACTTGTCCGCAATGGCCTATTCCCTACTGTGCCACTCCAACCTCACATGGCAGTGTCTGTTGATCTTCTGGCCTTTTACCGCACGCTCTTTGAGCATTCTTGTGACACAATCAATGCTCTCGCCTCCACGCTCCACACGCACTATATTCAACGAGGATTCCGTGTAACAAACAAAGAGGTATGTAACCCATTATCATTGTAGTTGTATTTAACCGTGACCTGACAGGGTGGAACCATCCTTGAACCGTTCTGTCAGAGCCTCAGTCATGCTGTCCAGTGGTATGATATCTTACAGGTCAAGATCGAAAAGAACGTAGACAATGTACTACAAGAATGTCGGAATGTCACCCAAGCCGCTAAGGCACGTCCAGACCCCTTATCTCCGCTATTGTCTTCACCTTCACCAACCAAGCATGGCCTACATCTTTCCCAAGGTTTCTGTGCACCAATTTTAGCACAACAATGTCCTGCATGCTTTGGTGGTCAAGACTTCGGGCGACCATGTGGAGACATTCATGTTGCTATGGACGGCAATTTTCACCATCGGCACCAATGTTCTGCAGGTTACTGCCCGCCTTTTTATGATCCTGTTTATTTTATTCCCAAGCCACAGGTTGACGATGTTGGGCGATGGATCGATACTGCATGCAAGCGACCTCCACAACAATGCAATATGGCCATGCCTGATGAAGCAATTGACCAATGCGAAACCTTGTATGAAGCGGCTGATGGCAAGAAGCAGAAGGCAGCAATAGATTGCTTTGACGACACTGGCATTATGGCACTCATTTGTCGCCATGACATCCCACTTTTCTTCACCAACATCAACACTCCAGGCAAACAGCAGAAATATAGCATTGCACTCATTGAACACCTTTTTTCATTTATCCCATTTGAGGCTAATGTAGTAATACTATATGATATTGGGTGCATGCTGGCATGATCATTGGTGAAGGTGCGTATGAGCCAACTTCACTTTGTTGGACCATATTAACCACTCTTAGTATGCCATCCTTAGTCCCAACATCACCTCTCACATCTGCTTTGCTACCACTGCAATGCATGCTTACAGGCATGAATGGGCATGCCAGCTTGTCTATAACCCTCAGATCATCGAAGGTTTGGGCTTATCAGACAGTGAGGGCACAGAGCAGCTGTGGTCCCGCTTCATTAAACTTATCGGTATTCAGCACGCATCTTCGGTAGGTTCTGTATAATTGGACATTCATATTTGTGACACTCTATTTCCCAGCACCAACACTGAATTTGGTTGATCAACTGTCATGCTGCCGCTGTTGCCAAGGACATGGTTTCTGATCTCGGTGACTGGCTCAGGCATTGGCTCAAAAAAGGTATTCAGGAACAAAGCTCCATTGCACAGGAAGGTCTGGACCAGTGTGAACTTGATGTTTCTGAACTCCAGAGGCAATGGTCTGATCAATGCTCTGCTCAGCTATCCATCAGAGCACATATGTACTGATTTCACCGCCATGTTTATACACTAAAACGCTACTACAGATGCACCTGCCCGCTTGAAAAAAGAACTTGATACTGTTCTCGCTCTCCAGGCAGAACTTGATGGTTCTGAGAGTGTTGCAAGGTGTCCAGGTGATTATTGAAAAAGATCCTGTTTCTCAAGGGACTCATGATGCTCTTGCGAGCCTCGAACATGGTCATGAGAGACTGTTAAACAAGGTGGACGTTCTTTATTGCTTGCTGAACATTCACGACAGGTTTCCAGAGTTAGACAGCGTCAACTTCAAGTTTGTTCAGACCCTTCTGCTTGCGTGAGATCTGAAGATCAATATCCAGAAACAGGCCATCGGAAGCTTCTTTGAGTGGGATAAGCTCGACCGCACTGTTGGTGGTAAACAGAAGGCGTTAGGTAAGTCTTTTTGGAGTTAGATTGGTCTTCCTCACAGCGTGTCCTAGGCACGAAACTCCACCAGCAGACATGTAAGGCCATTGCCAAATGACAGCCAGCACTGATGTCTGCCATACATAAATTCAACGATTACTGTGCACTCCTCAAAGAGCTGTATGATCCATCGTATGCTATACCATTACCGACACCGCTCCCAACCAAACTTGCCGAGCTCTGCAACAACCAGACTCTTCTTGAAGATGTTTGGATCATGCGTTCCCATGGAGAAATCCCACTATGGCTCAAGGACTGTGATGTTAGATCTGGAATCTGAGCACTCCTTAAGCTCAACCGTTGCTGTGAAGAGCAACTTCACCTCGGGATGGAAGCCAACAATTTGTGCCAGTGGTTTGGGCATGAGCTTTTCTGTGGTTGAGTTTGCTTTGCAGCAGCCACAACATAAGTCCTGTCGCTTCATTTATCTTGCCCTCTTCACTGGTGACGTTGAATGTTCAATTAGATTCCATATATTACCTCGTTCTGAAGCAACAGCATGAGAGCATAAGTACTTTACAGGAACAATGGCCAAGTCCCCTTGTTTCTGCCACTCGCTATGCCAGTGTGACCCACACTGCATCCGACCTCGCCACATCCCTATCCGGATCTCCCAACATACACGCACTACAGTGGCTTAGCCCTGTCATGTGTGAACTGTCCTCTGACAGCCATGTTTTGGAGGTGGACAACCCAGAGACAATAATGGATGTTGAACTGGAAGACCTGGGACAGATCGCACTGACAGATCACCTGCTTGACAATGCCAGTAACAAGATGGAAGGTTATGACAACAAAGATGAAGGCGAGAAGGAGCCCATCAGAATTTCCTTGGACTGGCAGATCCCATCAGTGAGGGTCATGATGTCCATCTAAAAATTACTAACCATGGCTCTCTAGCCTCTTTGGGTTGACTCGACCATCGACGTCTCCACCTCTGATACCTTTCATCCATGTGCAGTCAGGACCTGGCGTGTTCACCCTCCTTGTGACGGATTTCCCTGACAAACATTCAAATCATTGCCCTCTTTTCTGAAGCACATGCTCCCCTAAATGATGTGTGCATCAATGGCTGTGGAGCACTGCTTTATTCTGTCTTCCTTTCTGCTAATGCCCAACGCTGCGCCATTCTCTTGACCCATGACCTGCCACACATTCATTACAATGCCACCGATGACATCCTTTGGCGAAATACCTCCTGGACTCAATACTGGGAGAAGGACATATGGATTCTCCCAATCCATTGGCCATCGTGCACTGGCCATTGGGTGGTGTGCACTATTGATCTTCCTTCTAAGCAATTACTTCTCTTTGACAGTCTTGCTGAACATCAATCTTGGAAGAAGGACATCCAGGTATAGTTATAGTGGATTTTGTTAGGAGGTTGCTGAAGTGCAATTAGGACATCGAACGGCTTATTGGCTGCTTGTCACACATCACCTTGGAGAGGGTTGAGGCTCCTACAAGAGACCTTGATGTGTGGACCGCACACCCAGTTGTTGTAAGTGTTCACACCCTTCATCGAGCGCCTTGGCACTGATATACAAAGACTGGATCTGTTCAAAGCAATGGTCATGACTGTGGTCTCTGGGTTCTAGCACAGATGGTAGCTATTCTAAGAGGGTTCCACGTCACTGGTTTACATGAAAATGATATGCCCATGTTTCACAATTACCTACAAGTCCTGATAGCTCATATCCCTGTCCCTGGTTGCTAGTTAGGTACAATAAGAATCTTGCTCATTTTCGAGTGCTTTGATCTCCTCAGTGTCTGTCAATATATCTTGAGCCTGCCAATGCAACCAACAATCTGCCATCACCCTATTCCATTGGTGTCCTCTGTCCCTGTGATGCACAATGCAATGGTGGTCCACCTGTGGATACGCCCAACAAGACCCTTGACTATCTCATCTAGGAGGTCCTGAACCTCTCCATTTGCAAAGTGCTGCGCACGTTCGTCCCTTGCAGCTTTGGCCAACCTACAGCGCCAACCAAGCAAAACATCTACTAAGTTCTTAGTGTAATGTGCCTCATCTGTTGTCATGATGGGCTCTGGATAGTCGTATGGAGGTTCCTGTTCCCAGAGGTAGAGGTCAGATTCATCCAAGGCATCTGCACTGTGTGAGGCTTCGTGAAATAGCTCAGAAGTAGGTAGCAGCATTGTTGTGAAAGACATCAGCAGCAATGGCAAAGGAGGGACTGACGAGCAGTGCTTGGATTGATTGGATACTAGTAGTGATGACTTGCCTGTGTGACGTCCACATTTGTTATGATATGCCCTGGTTTTGGCTCTGTCATTTCGCTCTACCCCTAGGAATCGGATGAACAATGCCATGCTATATGATAGAAAAGTATATACTGTACTGAGGAGAATCAGCATACCATGCTTTCCGTGCATGCTTGGTAGCTTGCCTTTCGACAAGGCTCAGATATTGAGTGCGATGACCCATAAAACTTCGAGGTGTGCCAGTGTCAGTCAAAAAATTCTTTTGAGCAAGTGACTACCTTTGTACTATTCGTTGGGTGTGAGCAAATGTAGAGTGATGGGATCTGTTACAACAAACTCCTTGACAGACTTTGGTGTCAACTCTGTACAGATCTGAGACTCAATGTTGACCCTTTTTGCAACCAGTTGATGGGGGGAGCCTATATGATCATCCTACACTCTCCTGATCCCCCACAGATAGATAACATTGAGTACCAGACATGTTTTAAAGTCAGTATGATGGTTATCTGCTTCCTGATTGGCTGTGAACCTTTCTGGTTAACATTTATTATTACTAAGTGGCAGGTATGTCGTGCTGGCAGCTTCATCATGCACCACTCCCCCCATCATCAATGCTCACCACTCCCCCATCACCAACTGTCTATGGCTGAACAACAGACAGCTACAGACAGGTCAGATAATCCCCAGGATGTACTTTCCTCCTCCAACCTCACATTACACAGATACTCTGGAGCTTATCGGTGTCCATCAAGGATGAAGTGCTTGCAAGCAGCATCGTCACGCACTATTCCCCCATCAACCCTGCATGGATGAAAGACGAACAGGTCAGAGGGTGATATAAAACACTCTTCTTCTCTAACCTCGTCTTGCACAGACACCCTCACCTGCAGCAAACATGCCCAGCAGGCGCTCTAGAGACCCTCACCCAACCCTCTTATTTTGTCTTCTCAGCACCCCTGTCTCCCCATCAACATTATAATTTCATTTCCTGTCCTCATATATTCTAACAACCACAACGTATAGTCATCACCACTCAATGTCTGGTATCCTTTTAACTTGTTTTATCAGCATGAAACCAGATTGTCCCAAGCCGATCTTCTCTGTCAAATGGCGCTCTCATATTGTGCCCATCATATACTCTAATAACCATCATGTATCATTATCACCATTCAATGTTTGGTTCCCTTTTAACTCATTTTATCAGCATGTAACCAAATTGATCTGTGTCGATCTTCTCTGTCGAGTTGTGCCCTTGGATGATTTGTTTCTCTCTCTCATCCCATCTAACTCACCCGTGCATCTTTCCAGCTTGTTAGCATTGTTGTTTCCTTTAGTACTGCATGATACTGATATATGTACAGATGTCATCAAAAGACAGGCGAAGTGTGACCCTACCACATTCCATGGAAGCAGCTTCACTCACCAATGCCGATGATGTTCCTGCCCTCTCCACCGATGACTATGTTCATGTACAGGTCAGTGGCAGCCATCGGGTGTTGCCCCCAGTCATTGTCATGCCAACACATTTATGCCAAAGAATAAAAGCCACCAGAAGAGACACTGGTCTTGTTCGAGATGCATCTTTCCAGCAAAGCCAGTTGTTCACACCAGTCACTCTGCCACAGACTAGCGCAGAAAACAACATAGATGACAACCCCTTTCTCTCTGAACTGATCCTGCAGCTGCTGAAGGTGCCTTCTAATGCTGGCGCTCAATCACCAACAACTATCCAGCCACCCTCCAGGAGCATGAACATTTCTGTTTGTAACCAATGTATGTAGTGTGAATAGGATTATGTCTTGCGCTCACAAAGCTTTAGTCAAAGAAAATATACACTCTCCAAATACAGACTGTCCATCTGACCTCCCTCGTCAAGCTGAGGGAAATATTGGACATCAACTTCCACCTCTGGACAACTGTTGTGCGGATGGGTCCTTTTGAGATACTACACTATCCGGAGATGACGTGGCCTCCCAGGAAGCCAGTGATGCCACGCCTCGGCAGCAGTTGGCCAATGTGGATGCATGCAGGGCCTCAATGGAGGAGCCTGCAGTAGAGCATCTGGGAACGGTCTCCAGGGAATCCAGTACCTGCCCACTTGCAAAACCCTTTCGACTGGCCACCAAACCTGGTCGTGCTCCTTCTGCCGCTCTTGATCAGTTGGGCTTTGAACCAGTGAATACAGTACACACAGCAGTATGTTTCCCTTCTTGTCTCATTGGTTCTACTGCAGGAGCCCACAGTAGAACTTCTGGG
>Ga0307511_10008141_pt1 | contig 10492 bp, 9 predicted proteins | sample 13_EM_MG_FD_200266 | JGI IMG/M metagenome (GOLD analysis project Ga0307511, IMG submission 200266) | Populus trichocarpa ectomycorrhiza microbial communities from riparian zone in the Pacific Northwest, United States - 13_EM | ecosystem: Host-associated > Plants > Roots > Unclassified | place... | reverse complement strand
GAGAAAAAAATAGATTTCTGGTATCTTGTTATTTGATGGGAAAAAGTCTTGTTTAAGGAATCGTCACCTAGTATTATTATCACTAGAAACCCTGACTGTTCAGTAGAGATTCTATGTTACGGGACTAGTTGTGACTAGAGAAGGTATCAGCACCCCTAACGCACCCTACATAAAGTAAGCTGCATTGTTGATTTTGTCTTAAATTAAAAGTTTGTTGGTTTATGTTTTGATGGTTTATTTGTAATATTTCTGACTCTGGCGCTAGTGAATATTCAACTACAGATACTTCCAACTTTTACGTTGGTAAATATTACGTAGTCATAAAAAAACAAAATAAATTTAAATTAGTATTTTTATTCCGACTTTAGCATTAGTAAATAAATAAATAAAATAAATTTATTTTTAATACATGTACATATTTTTATTTTTTATTTTTGTGGCAGGGTCCAGCTTAGCTCATGTGGGCTGGGTTAGACCCAGCCGGTTCAGCCTGGTCACTGGCTAAGCCAGTGACCCAGGCACGCCTGCTGCAGAAACAAGAATAAGTTGAATTATAATTCACTTGCTACAGTAGCAAGCGAATTATAATTCACAGCTGCTGCAGCTGTGAATTATAATGCAAAGGAGAGAAGAAAAGACTTACCTGGTTCAGGTGCTGCCGGAGGCGAAGATGATGACTGGCCAGTGTTGCTCCTCTCTGTTTCTGCTTTTCGTCTACTCCTCTGGTTCTTGCTTTCTTTGTTCTTCTTTCTGTCTGCTCGTGCTATTTCTGTTTTCGTTCTTTTCGTTTCTGTCTATCTGTGTTCTTGCGTCCTTGTTCTCTGGTTTTCTTCCTTTCTCTTCAGTGTCTTGTATGGTTTTTTGGTATGTCCCTGTTTCTGTTCTTTTCTCTTCTTTTGGTCTTTCGTTCTCGGTCTCCTGGGTTCTGTCCTATGCTTCTTCTTCTTTGTCTTTCGTCTTTGTTTCTACTGTGATCTCTTGTCCTGGAATGCTCTGTTTCTGGTGCAGTTGCTGCTGAAGATGGAGACCTGGAGCTGCTACTGAAGACGAAGTCGAGGGCGTGCTGCAGGAATACAACGGTCTCACCTTTTGTTTCTCTCTTCTGTTCGTTCGTCCCTAGTTTTTTTCAGTTTTTCCCCCTCTTTTCTTTTTTTTTCCTTCGTCTCTGTTTCTTTTTTTTCCTTCGTCTCTGTATAGTCTCCTCCTCTCCCCTGTGTTTTCTCCTTTTTCTCCCCCCTTCCCTCCTGCTTTCTTTCTCTGTCTTTATAGCCAGAGAATGCCACCGTTACCAGGTAATAAATAGACTGTTATTGCAGGAGTAATGAAGATGCATCCGTTTTTTCGGTCGGGTGAAGAAGATGAACAGTGTTGATGGCCATTTGCGTTTTGGTCCTTTCCGTTTTGAAAGTTTTGTAATCAAGCCTCTGGATAAACTTTAATTGGACCCCCTGCATTTCAGCGCATTTTACAACACAGTCCCTGGTTTCCGAATATCTCATTTCAGCCCTGAATTGACTCTTCAAAATTTTAATTTTTTCAAAATTACTCCTGAAAAAATCAATTAAACTCCCTACAGTACCACTGCCTTTTCATTTGGTCATTGGATTTTAATTCCTTTCAATTTTGATCCAAATCAGCCCTAAATTTTTGGTATTGTTTCAATTAAGCCCATGATTTCATTAATTAAACCAAATTCAAGTCCAATTAAGTCTCAAAACTTGTCAATTCTTCAATTAAGCTCTTGATTTTATTAATAAAACTAATCCAAAGTTTAATTAAATCCCAAAACTTCCAATGATACCTTTAACCCGAATTTTAATTTATTCTTTATTTATTTGTTTTTTATCATCATTTTTTCATTTTATTTTTATTATTATTTTTCAGTAAATAATAATAGTAATAATAATAATAATTAAAATAAAAACATAAAAAATTAGGTTATGACATTGACTTTTAACTTTTCTATGAGTTAAAATTTTAAAATAACTTAAGCTTGTTTGTTTGCAGTAATTTATTTTGAAAAGTAATTTTTATTAAAAATAAATTCTTAAAAAGTGAATTATTTTTTTATGTTTGATAGTGTTATGAAAAATAAATTGGAAAATAATTTCTAGTGTTTGGCTATACTATAAAAACATAAGTTGGAAAATAACTTATAAATATTTTATATTTTTTAAATTTATCTAACATATATATATAACATTAAATGTGATTATTTAACCACTTACAATAAAACAAATAAGATATAAAAAGTATAATTAAAGGGAAAAAAGAATATATTATATCATATATTTATATATAGTTTATTTTATAAAATATAAAAATATATATATAATATAAATGTTTTAAATATAATATTATAGATATATAATCTTATTAAATATTTTTTAAGTAAATTTTATTTTTAAAAAATCAAAATAATTTTTTAAAATTAATGAAAAAACCAAATTAGTTAATGATAGTACTGGAGAGTTAGATATTTGAGTTTTTTCTGTAAGAAGACAAGGAAAGTAAAATTAGTATTAGGTGTTATGTGTGCAAAGAAAGGAGAGTGTTTTCCGAAATTAAAAAGAGGAAAACACTTTCCTTGTGGGAAAAAAAAATTATTTTTGCTTTTATTGGAAATTTTTCAATACCTCATCGAACATCAAAAGGCTTGAAAACTACTCTTCGAGAAATTAGTTTTCTTGAAACAAAAAAGGCCTAAATCAATTTGCAAAAATCATACTAAAAGAAACCTAATTTTACTAAGCTTGCCTTTCTCGAAGTTCATGTGAAATTAGTAAAGAAGATGAGTGGGAAGGGGTGTGTTTTCATTTTCATCAATGGTGCTTCTACTACCCTACTGCCCTCTGGTCTGCTATACTTTACAGAGATGCTGTTCTCTGTTGATTCTTATTGTAAATAAACAAAGATTCAAGCAGCTCTCGTAGCCCAGTTGGTTAGAGCACCCGTTTGAGTCCGACTCTCAACGAGAGCATTATAAAATTTAGTTAGCCTTTTTCTATGGGGCATGTATTTTACTCTTTCTATCTTCAGGTACAAATATCCCACAGATTAGGGATTAGACTGAGGAGTTCTGTCGTGAAAATTCAGGCAGGTAGTCGTGATCTGGCCATGAAAGGAGGCGCTATGTGCTGATGCTTGGTCATAAAATTACTTGAGCTTCACAGTACTGCCAACAGGACATTTAAGCAATATCTCAGTATGGCAAATTGCAAAATATAGTCGCTATTAATTTATAGACTACAGAACTTTCCTTTACACAGCGTCAACTATGCTCTGCACATAGCAACTGTTGAAGGGTCTTAATGTTCTTAATACAGAGCAGCATCTCATTTTTAGACATCCTTCATCTATTTATTCTTTTCATCGTATATGTAGTTGTCACCTTTACATGTTCTTATTCATCTTTGGAGCAACATCTTCATGATCTCAGCTATTTTTCTGTACAGAAGGAAAAAATCACCAGATTTTCTATAAAAATGAAAAAGAGTATTGTTCTAAAACCGTATGGTAGCAGGAGAACTGGACTTCTCTCTGCTGTGTATGAGAGCTGCCATTTGTTATGAAAATTTACATCCAGTAGAAACATTATCCGCCCTTCTAATGGTATCATTCTTTGCAAGACTGATTGCTTTAGCTCTTGTATCTGTGAATAGAAAGCAAAGTGAGGAGTCAGATCACAGAAAATTTTGAGCACCAAAGTTAGACAAATGACAGAATTTGTAACCACCGAGAAAAGGACTTGTTACCTTACACCATTGCGCCATGCCGTAGTGGCTGGGCTTCGGTTGAAGCTTCATTGTTCTGGTTGTTGTCAAGTGGCATGTATTGCGACATGATAGCCATGATCTCTGAGTCCATGTAAGACTGCAATTGGAAAGAGAAAATGTTGGATGATTACATCATTTCTTGCAAGTAAAGATACAAATCAATAACCCAAGATAGACAAGAAAAAGCTGGTCCATATATTGAATGCATGTAGACATACCCGAAGCCTGTATTTGTAGAATATATAACCAGCAATGCCAGCTCCAGTCACAACAGCAAGGATCACAAGGGTGAGGAACCATCCAAATTTGGATCCGCTTCTTTCTGCAGAATTGACAAACAAAGGTCAAAACATCTCACAGGAAATAATTGATGACAAGTTTGCCTTCGGTTTTACTTGATTAAACTTGGATGGTATTGCTGATTGACTATCTCATACTCATTGCATTTTGTTTCCAATCATGGAAGTTTTGATGAAGCATCAAGACACCACTCAGAAAGGATTGCTAAGTAGCAGAAAAACCTTCTAATATAAAATTAATCAGTATATCGAAGTTTAAGAAAATGAACCTGATAAGATTAATACCTAAACAGTGGATTCAATGGAATATTGCTGGGGACAACTGAACTTAAACGAGGTAATGCGAAAATTTAACATTCAAATGAAAGAGCCAGTTTTACTTCGGAAACTATAAATAGAACCTCGTCATTGACCGGCATCTATATCAAATCACAGATGCCATTAACATCTCCTGCAGAAAAAGAGGTCATCTAAAATTTTTAATCTGAGATTGTTTCTCTTACCAATACAAGCATCTTGCTCCTTTATATAAATGAGGTTCCCCTTACATTTGCACTCATATTCACCCCACTTATTCTTACAGGAGCAACCATCACATTGACAAGCAGTGTGCGCGGTACATTCATCAATATCTGGTGCAAAGTAGAAAACTATTAGTAGAGAAATATTTCACAAGATCAAAAAAGTTGCAGATGGAGAGTGATACAATGAAACAGTTCCAATAGTCAATTTGATAGAAGACAAACACCTTCGCATGTGTGACCATCCCCCCGAAACCCTTGTGGGCATTGGCAACCAGATAGCAGGGAGTTCTGCTCAGCATGGAAAGGAATGGTGTCAAGATGGAACGAACAAAGTTCAAGGGTAGTTATTAAATTTAGAAAAAAGAACTATATCGACAGGGAAGAGGATTAGTGTAATCAGAAGACGAAAGATAATATCACTGAACTGAGCAAGCTGAGAAACTTAATCCATGTCTTGTTTCTGACCAGCATCCTCCGTTGTTTATTGCACACCTTCCAGGTCCAATAGCTGCCAAAAGAATTGTGTGAGTAGCCTATATATGAGTACAATTGTCTATTTCACATGGGTAAGAAGGTTGAAAACACAACAGAAGAAACAGAATATCATTCCTTCACTGAGATTGTTAGACAGGGACTGGCACTTCCAATCTTAGTGAACGTATAGCCAAGGAAAAGAGCCTACCTGTACAAGACACATAACCATCTCCTGCAAACTGAACACCATTCACAACTGGACATTCACACACCCTTCCCCTAAATGTGTCCTGAACAAACTCAAGATCCTACTATTAGTGAAACAAAAAACACAAAGGACTGCAACAAGTTATATAGAATGGTTTAACTAGGCAATTCTTATGCGGGGATCGATAAAAAATCTCATATTGGAATACTTCTTCTTACCTTGCAAGCGGTCGTGTTAGATTCTCTGTCCTGCCAACAGCCTCCATTCCTTTCGAGACACTCATTAGTCTCAAGTTCTGTCAATAAACATCAAGGAAAAAGAGAGAATTTATCAGCAATTTCCCCTAGTGTGAAGTATCAATCTTGAGTGAAAGACTGAGAGTAAATGTGCCATCAACCAGAACTTAAACAAACTGGAGGATCAGTGGTCTCCTTAAATCCAGAACATATGGCCTTCAGCACCGCGGTCCTCTCCAATTTTCCTACAGGAAGAAAGTTGAGATAAATAAAAGACTCATACTTCCACGAAAAGGATAACAAGGTAACTGTAAAAGGTATCCCAGTTCATAGAACATTTTGGCAATAGGCTAGTGAAAATCAGGGAATATAGTGTCTTTTCCTTTAACTAAAATTAAAGTTTCAATAGATGGGAAGAAAATTTAAATAACCAACAAACATCGGAAAAGGAAACAGAAATCCAAAACATCAAGATTCATGAGAAAAGCCCATAGGAAAAAAACTATATAACCCTATGCATATGGAAACACTTCTAACGAAGAGTTGGCAGGGCAGATCATGATTAACCTGGTAGAATGGCCAGAAACATAAAATGGAGAGGTTATAAAGAAATTAATGCAATTTAAAAGCATACAAATCATCAACTGGGGTTTGGGTTACGGGAAGTGATCTATAAGATCTAAAATCCAAAATTGAAACAGTGAATCAAATTCAGTGTTGAAACCGACTTGCTTGATAGCGACTTGGAAGAAAGCAGAGCTACATAGTAAACCCAACTCTTTAACATGCTTAAACACAATCTCCCACTACTTTAATGCATTTCATTTACACTCTACAATGGGAAGACGAACCTCGGTATTGAACATTATTAACCACCAATGTTGGCAAGATGGAAACGTCACCACGAGATCCTCGTCCTACCTGAATTCCATAAACCAGAATATAAAGTAAGAGCCGACGAGTGTTTTATATGTCCAGACACAGACACATACAGAAATACACAAGCATGCAATTAAGGGCAATGTATTTCAGTTTGGAAAAGAAATCTGCAGTGGTGCTATTTGAAGGCCGATTTGGACTGCAGGAACGGAAAATTGCAAACCAAATGACAAGTATGACCTGCAGTTCCTGCTCAATACTGAGCACTTCATTCTCCACATCAGCCTCAGGATCACCCATGCATTTTTCGATCTTCTCAACAGGCAAATCTGCATCCATAGATTGTAATCATCACAAAACTAATGCAAGCAGGATTCTGTAAATACTATACTGTAGAAAAGAACTCACCAAGTGATTTCAAAACGTCTTCAGCACATTCTTTGCTATATCTCTTGTTCTTCATAGAACACCTGAAATGGAAATCTGTCACATAATCCCACCAAACCCAAGACCTTCCACTCTCATTAGCAACTCTATGGACACAAAGCTGCCTCAAGTTCTCAAATACCACGTCCTTCCCCTGATATCCCACCCCAAAATCCTGTTCTGGATCAGGAGCACAGTATCTTCCATGGTTTATGCATTGAGATTTGCATTGACTGCTAAGAATGAAAACCTGAGGACAATACCAAGTAATATAGTGTGGAGTGAATAGAGTGTATCCCCCTCTTTCGAGGATCTGAGCATGACCTTTGAAATTCTTCACAAAATCCATCTGCTCATCACATCGAGCACCACATTCGTCATTGCTGTTCGTCCAAAGCTCATACTCAACTCTCTGATCAGGATGGGGCACTGACTCTCTCCAGTCCAATTTTATGACCACGTCTTCTTTATTCTTCAAGGCTTCCTTTAAGCTCTCTCCAAATGACTTCTCTATGAAAGCTGATGGGATTCCAATCTTCTCTACATACCCGTCAGCGTCATTGCTCACCTCTGGAGAATCCATGGTTATTAGAGTCTCGTCTATGTTATCGGCCACTAGCACTGCTGCAGCTCCAGCTTGTTGAGCATTCCATGCTTTCAAGGCAAAGTAGCACTCTACATTTGCAATAAGAAAAACAGAAAGATCAATATTTGATTTCATCAGCAAAAACTATTACAGAAAGCTCAAAACCTCCAGGATTTGTGAAATCCAGCGGGCTTGATTGAGCTTATCATCATTGAACTGTATGAATTCAAATCTTTGGGGGATTAATCATCAATCGTAACATTTACATAAGGTCATATAGTATTTTAAATCATCAATTTATATAAGAATTGAAGCCTACAGAAGGCAAGAACAAAGAGAATAAATGGAAAAATGAAAGTAAATATTTAATTAAACATAATTAATGGCGGTTCTATATGGTGACTAAAATATTTATCAAAAACTAAGAAATGAATGAGAATACTCCTCCTTTTTATCTCACAGTTGATCCAGATCAAACAGTCAACCTATCGAACCTCGAAGTGAACAGAATGTGGGCCTATGTTGAAGCCAGAGAGCAAAATAGAAGGGTATAAAACAGAGGATTTTGACAACGAATGTGGAACTATTAGTTGCTTCAAAACACATGGAGAGAAAAGCAAAACAGTAACCTATTGTCTTCCCAATAACTTTCACCAAATTCAAATAAAATCAAGTGCAATAAGCTAACAACTAGACTCCAATCCATTACTAAAAACTGAATATGCCTTTGTAAGCTATTCATAAAAACAGAAAACAGCTAGCCATTAATGCTGACTCCATAATTAGTGATCCATCAATCAAATCCGTATCAAATTAATCTCACTGGGCTAATAAGAAAGTTGAAGAGAAAGAGAGAAAGCAGAGTGTGAGAGCAAAATCAATCAAAAACCCATTTCATACCAGGTTTACTAGCTCCTCCACGAAAGAGTTAATCAAATTGTTAAAGAATCAATAAGCAAATCAATAAAAAGATGGATTACAGACAGACTGAAGTCAAAGTCAAAGGAAATCCATGGATCAAATTCTCAACAAAGAAACGAAATTTACACAAGATTAACATCAATCTATGAAAACTCAAGAGGCAAGAGAATAATCGTGAGTAATATATTTATTTATACCTCCACGGTCAAGAAGTAGAACAGTTGGGCGAGAGCCTTTAGACTTGAAGGGTTTACCACCATCAAAAGCCTGACAACCATAAGCTCCTTTATCTGGATACACAACAGAACCAACCAAGTAGCCACCATAATCTGGTATACCAAAGTTACCTATTGCACTGTCATGTTTTGACATCAAACTCAGAGGAGAAAGCACTCTTATGTTACTCTTCTCTACCACAAAATGACCAGACACACAACTCTTCCCTATAAATGTTATTACAAGAAACAAAGACACGAGTTTCTTCAGAGAAGCAGTCATGCAAGTGATCATCGCCATGATGATCAAGAAAGAATATTCATACAAGACTAGCTACAAAGCTGGTTTGGTTTATGATCAATCCTTGTTGAGAATAAGAAAGAATCAGAGAGAAAAGAAAGAAAGAAAGAGGGAGAGGTAGACAAGGGAAACGGGGAGGACGTGTGGTGTGAGCAAGAGTGGACTTTGCAACGGTCTACAGTTGGAGGGATTCCAAGTTAAGTTTTTTGGAGTTTGGTGTAAGAATCTTTTCGCTTACTAGTTTAAATAACAAAGGTGTATTTTAGAGAGGAAGAGATTTATTGGAAAATTGAAGGGTACGTTTACTTTAACTTGGAGTCGTCGTATACCCCATGACAATGAAAATAACTCTTAACGTAAAGGGTACAACATGAGAGTGGAAGGAAGGAAGGAGGGAGGGGAGGGGGAATTCGAGGAGTATAGATAGATGGGGCTGGGAGCTGACAGAGGCAGCAAGACCTACCTTCTTTTTATATTGCGTGCAACTACTTGGAAGTGAGAGCGACTGGAGACAGCGAAAGACATGTTGAATATCATTTGAAAACCAATTATTGTTGTTGCAGTTGTATTTTATTTTTCAAGTTGTTGGATTGATTTCTTCAATTTTAAGGTAAAGTGGGATTTTTTCAGCAATTTATTCTTAATTAATTATTAGGTACCAGAAATTTGCAACTGCTATTAATTTAGGGGTTCTATAAAGGCAGCGAGAGAGTAGAGGAGGCTTTATATATATATATATATGCTGAGGTTAATAATACCTTTAATTCTATTTGTTGGAGGGATAATAAAATTCCCACATGAAATGGATTCGCATGCATATATTAAAAAATAAAATATAGTTCTCCTATAATCCAATTGTTACATCAAGACAAAAAAAGTGAAACTTCATCATTAGATAATAACGTACATTTAATGTGATTAATATTTAAACACCCGACATTTGCATGAAGAATAAAGGAACTGTGTTCCAAAAGAAAAATGTGCAACTTTAAATAAATTAAAAGTTGAATTTTGCTAAATGATGATATTTTATATCCTATTTGATGTAATTCTAGAATCCAACATGCTCGAAAATAGAGTTATTAAATGTTAAGTGTTTATTTAGATAATAAGTAATCATATGTTCAAAACAATATATAATTCATTATTTAAAATTAATGGAGCAGATAGTTGGTGATAGAAATGTGATTCTTGTGAAATAATTATTTTTTTATGGGGTTTAGTAATCTTTAATGATTAAGTTAATGATTTTTTAATAAAAAAATTATAATAAATAAGATAATAAACATTAGATTTTAGGGACCATAATTAATGTTTGTTATTAGTTTTTATATGATAAATACTTTGAGAATGTATGATAAAAGAATATAAATATTAATATTTTACTTGGATGATCGAGAATATTTATAATTCTAAACTTTATCGTTTTATATATTGAAAGGATAGAGAGTTATTTAATTTTAAAAATTTTGATGAGAAAAAATATTATACAATATTAATATTGATTAGTAAGGGAATAATAGTATTTTAATTTTAAAGGTGTTTTTATTTTGTGCTGTTTCATCCAAAAGTCATGGTTTTTAAATAGTTTATTGCACTTCTTACAATAATAATAATAATAATAATAATAATAATAAAATACTTTGT
>Ga0307511_10008140_pt1 | contig 10492 bp, 11 predicted proteins | sample 13_EM_MG_FD_200266 | JGI IMG/M metagenome (GOLD analysis project Ga0307511, IMG submission 200266) | Populus trichocarpa ectomycorrhiza microbial communities from riparian zone in the Pacific Northwest, United States - 13_EM | ecosystem: Host-associated > Plants > Roots > Unclassified | place... | reverse complement strand
CCTGTGACACCTACTTATGAAAGTGGGGACTTGGCTTCTCAAAGTGGACTTTTCGACACTTTCCCATGCCTTTGCTGCTTTTCGATCCTTTCTTACGCTTTGAAAGTGATCGGGCCATTCCCTGATGTTATATGGTGTGTTGAGAAAAATGAGATATTTGTTATCTATCTACGGGCTTGTTGGCCAACGGGACCGGCTCCGGTTACAACCACACAGGCCAGTGATCATGAGGCGGCAACCGCTTCCACCGCCCCGAGGCTCACTGCTCGGGGGTACCCTCGAAAATGCCGGGCGAAGGGGGATACTGCAGGTTGGATAACACAACAACCTCCAGCTATATATATTCTGAGGATATATACTGTGCTCATAGCGTACGGAACAGGCAAAAAACGGAAATCTAAGATCTTGACTGCGTAGCAGGTGGTGTTGGTAGCTGCGCCACTGCGGGACTCACGGCTGCGGTGGCATGGCTACGGAGCAAACAAACGCAAAGCTGATGCGGTGACCTGGTTAATACTCTCTGGATGGTCACCAAGTGTGGCGGATTTAGGTTGACGCTAGGCGGACACTTCTCGCCTCCAAGACCTTGGTGCTCCAGTACACTAATCTGGCAGCGAAGAACGGTGCGCGACCGCCGCCGAAGTCGGACGAAACCATCACGTCTAGGTGAAGCCACTGTCATAATATATTGGGGGGAGTTCGCGGAATCCAGCTGGTATAGAATTTTTCTGCTATTGATATCAAGATTTCTGCAGAAATCCAAGGGGGCGCGGCGCTAACGAATATAACGAAAGGCCTTCGGAAAATGGGGGAGATTGGGATAGCAGCAGCAATAAGTTAGAGTGAGTTCCAAGTTTGTATGTGTGACGGTGTGGGAACGTGGGTGCGTCGTAGCGGGTCAGCGCTCCAGCCAGCGCTTGCCACATTTTCCTTGAGTGAATAGAACCGACGTCACCGACATGGCACATCTAGACGAGGTCACGGAGAAGCTGTGAGTCTTTCGAGCGAACAGTGATGTATCCTGACTGAATCCCGTTGCATATATACAGCCGAGGGGGCGGGGGTGGATTCAAAGAATGAGGCTCTGAGGGTCGACCCAGCCCACCGGCAAGGTACGAGACGTCGAAGAGGGTACGTTACACCACTCCTACACCGTATGGCTTGCTAAATCTTCGACCCTCAGGTCGAGGAAGCGTCGGAACTCTGACAGGTCAGCGGCGTCCGTTGTGAAGCAAGCCTCTTCCTCCAGTTTCTTCAATCTATGACCATCAGGGTGTAATCCTGGAAGGATTACAACATGTCCTCGGACATATCAATGTCGCGACTTCGACTTCTCGACTTCTCGACGCTTCCCGATGACATAGTTGAACCAAACTCAGATTAGATATAAACCGACGACGGACGGTAGATAGTTCACTTTTCGCTTTTCCGAATCCACTGCGTTGTCCTTTCTGTTTCGACCTCCAGTCTCGAGTGTCGCTACCCTCCGGGTAGCTTCCACAGGGACACAATTTCTGTGTTTAGGCAACGTTGCTATCTCGTGCTTTCTATCTCGGGTCCCATATGGCCGCTGTTGAATGATGTATTACTTCGCATATGTATTTCCCTACTTTGATGCTGGTGTCCCGGTTGAGGTGACCTCCCACATTTCATGACCGGTTTACATCATGTGATTGAAGAGGCCGGTAAAGAACGACACCGAACAACTCACACCTGGACCTCAAACCCAGACCGCAAGGCTCCTAGACGAGTTTAGATGTGTTTCTTTAGGTGTATGACATTATTGTACAAAGAGAATGGACTGGGCGAGGGAGAGGGACACATTGAGGCAGATCGAGGCGGAGCCATCAACTTTTTTTTTTTTTCTCTCCAAAAATCCGGTCGGGCCAACTATTTCTGAACCAACAATAACAACAACCGGCAGAGCTCTCCTCCTCGGTGCCTTCTTGACTTAGGGTCGTGCCAGGGCGAACCCCCGCCTTGTCCCCACCATCCGATATCTGTTTCTCAGTACCTTCTTGACTTAGGATTATGCCGGGGCGAACCCCTGCCTCGTCCCCACCATACGTTCTGTGTTTCTCCGTACCTTCTTGACTTAGGATTATGCCAGGGCGAACCTCTGCCTTGTCCCCACCATGCATTCTGTGTTTCTCGGCACTGCACGCCTGGTCAGCTGTGATCCATTCTGATGACAGAGATAGCGTACCGTTGCTGGATTTGTCGCGTCATTGTGTAAAATATTTCATCAACGTTCGTGGAATACTTGGCGGAAGTTTCCAGGAAGGGGATGTCGAGAGAGTCAGCGAGTTCCTCATTTCGAGAATCGGTCAGTTGGAGAGCGGAGGTGAATCGGCGAGGCGTACCTTAGCAATGCTGTATTCCACAACCTTCTTGGACACGATATCGAGTTTGTTGCCAATCAAGAGTTTCTCGACGTTGTCCCTCGCATAGCGTTTGATTTCTGTCAACCACATCCTCACGTTATCGAATGTTTCTAGTAGCAAGCGTCAGTTGGAGCGATTTCTCGAATATGAGACGCATACCGCTTTCCGTGACATCATATACGATCACAATGCCATCGGCACCTCGAAAGTACGACGTGATAATCGTGCGGAAACGTTCTTGACCTGCCAGGAAGGTTGGGTGAGCGTCACACCTCCGAGTTCACCTAAACAAACCTCCTGTATCCCACTAGCGGTGCGACATCTGGTGTGTTAGTACGGTATGTCATATATTTATGCGACGGGGGCGTACGACTTGGAGTTTGATTATTTTGCCATCAACGTCAATGGTACGGATCTTAAAGTCGACTCCTATCGTGCTGATGTAGCTCTCCGTGTAGGTGTCATCGGCGAACCGCAAGAGAAGACACGACTAGAAATGAAGGCGCTCAGTTTTTCATACTCATGTGTGGCTTGGGAACCGTACCTTTCCTACACCAGAATCACCGATGAGGATGAGTTTGAGGAGCTGGTCGTAGTTGTCGGACATCATTTCTGGAAAATTATCGTCGTGGTCATGAAATAAGGAGATGGTGGCGCATATCGCACGATTGTTAGTGCAGGGGGGGGCGTGGCAGCACACCCGGCGACACCTATCTGTCAAAACCCAGGTCGGACCCCGGAAGTACCCTCCACCACCCGGATTTGGACGAACTACCCTGAGGACCAATAGGGAGACGTTCAAACCGATACCCGACGACCAAACTGGGTGAGAAGAGCTGAGAAGAGTCAACGATGACATAGACACTGGCAGAGCAGCGATGGCTAAGGCCAATTGTGTCATAGCAACACCAGCGAAAGAACCACCCACCCGTTTCGGGAAACCTGTTTTTCGCCATTCTACCAAGGCCCATTGTTCATTTTGCATCGGTATGTAGGAATAAAGTGTTCTTTGTAAGGCTGGCTACAGCTCAATACGCAAAAGCTTCGCCGGAAAGTGTGGTGGCCGCTCTGTGAACCCCACTCGTGCGTTTCACGCTCAAAAACCCGGATTTGGGACCCCGGAAGTATGGTTCGCGCCCACCGGGGGAGGGTCACGTGTCGTACGGTGCACCCCACGTGGGTTAGATCACTTGGCCTCGCCGATTCTAGCTGGCCTTTATCGCTCCCTATTAGCCTAATGGTCCTTCCAACCTCCGTCGTGCATCCGCCGGGAAGAATCTAGAACCTCCAGCAAAAACACCGACTAGAAGCTCCTGATTTCGTTCATCCTGCGCAACATACGGAACACGAACTCCTGGGGTAAATCAAGTACATGTGGCCCGCTGGACAGTAACGAGCTCGAAGAACGCTGGGGATGTGATTATTGAAAACGCCTCCGTGGCAGTTGTGTGACGGTTGGCCCCTGGGGAGGATGATCCCGTTATCTAGACTGCAACTTTGAGGGAGCTCTGTAATAGGTCGAGATCTCCTATTCACCGTGAGCTTTAATTCACAGGTGTACCATGGCTGAGTCGCTCATCAACCGAGCTGTCGAGGAGTACAACGCGGGTTGTACATCGTGATGGACCGTCGTGTTGTGTGAAGTGTCCGAGGTGTTGTGTGAAGTGTCCGAGGTGTTGTGTGAAGTGTCCGAGGTGTTGCCCGACGTGTGGTCTAACAGGGTGGATAGCCAACATGTAAAAGTGTGAATGTTCGTAAAAGCGGAAAATTGGTGCATGTAAAGGTAACTGAATGTCATGGGCACGAGCTAATGGCGTACGTCGCTCCGTCTCTCCGGCGCACACACAGGTCTGTTGGTTTTGTCCCCTCCGATCCTCGTGTTGAAGATATTGCCAGACTGGTTTCGCGACGTAGGCGCTTCTCTCCTTTGGGACCTTGGTGTCCACAACACCGACCAGGCAATAAACAATAACGGGCGGCGCGTGTCAAATGTTCCTCAGGTTAGACGGGATTATTGCGTCGGGATGAAATTACTCCAATCTCGAGCGCGATGGAGCGGAAGTTGGGAGGGGAAAAAGTGTCAACCGTACGCGGATCGGGGAGAGAGCTTGCAGGGTTCATTTTGGACATAGAATATTGATATCGAGATTGGTACCGGCGCCATCTACGGCATACATGAAAGGCGAAACAAGTAGAGCAAGATAGATAGAGTCCCAGGGAAGGAGGGGAACGACGATGACGAGGAACGCGAACTCTGGGTACGTTGTGGCGGATCAAACGCCCAGCGCCAGCGCTCGCCACCTTCCGTCTACCACAGCGAACCGAACTGACATCACGCATCATGGTAGAGCTGGATGAGGTCGTGGAGAAGCAGTGAGCCCTCCAATCGTGCAGTGGCACACCTGGACTGACCGAACCCCGTCCGCATTCTACAGCCGAGAATGCGGGGGGAAAGACTTGGGGAGTGAGGCTGGGAGCGACTCAGCTCACCGCCAGAGTCCGAGACGAAGGGGGTATGTTGTATCGCACCTATACCCTTCGGCTTGCTGAACGTTTGATGTTTGATCCTCAGTTCGAGGGAGCGCCGGAACTCTGGTCAATCAGAAGACTCCGCCCAAGGTTCCCCACCACCGTACGGTTTCCACTCCCCCAATCCGTTGATTCCTCGTTCCTGACTCTAGAGCGTAGTCACGATCGTAACGCGGGGCGGATGCTAAATGAGAGGGGCAACGATGGTGGACAGCAAGCGAATAGGTAAATTTTCTGTGCTTGACCGGGATGTCACTCAGGTCCCCATTTAACAGGAAGCATGACGTGCTGCCCACTCAAGAGGATCATCGGGCTCGGTTCTTTGAGGGTTACCGCAAGGAAGCCGAGGAGTATGACAGGGAGTTCATGAAGAAACATGATGAGGACTTGAACACTACTCTGATATTCGTGAGTCTCGCACGGAGTTCCGGCGGTCGCGCGTTAACGAGAGCGATAGGCCGGTTTATTCTCAGCCGTCACCTCCGCATTCATCATCGAGGTCCACTCCCACCTCCAACAAGACCCGAACGACGTGACTGCAGCTCTCCTCCGTGTCCTCATCCACAAGATCGACAACACCACCTTCGGAAACGACACCCCTACCCTTCCACAATGGACAGGCCCTCCCCGCACGATAGTCCAAGTCCAAGCCATTCTCTTTGCAAGCCTCGCCGCAAGTCTTTTCTCCGCCTTCCTTGCGATGCTCGGCAAACAATGGCTGAACCTATACGCATCGACCGACCTCCGAGGAACCGCCATAGAGCGCAGCCAGAATCGGCAACGCAAACTCGACGGAATCGTTGTATGGTATTTCGACCACGTGATGGAGTTCTTGCCGTTAATACTGCAAGCTGCATTGCTACTCCTTGGCTGTGCTCTCTCCCACTACCTGTGGGGTATCAATGTCACTGTCGCATCCGTTGTCCTTGGTGTCACCTGCTCGGGCGTCATCTTCTACATTTTCCTCATAGCCGCAGGCGCAGCTTATGAGAACTGCCCATATCAAACACCTGGATCCAATGTCCTTCGCTACCTGAGTCGGAGGGTCCTTTTTTCGGCTACTCCAGGGTCGGACAATCAAACGACCGCGCTGGACTTGCGGTGCATTTCGTGGATGCTCCAGACGTCCTTGGACAGAGCCGTCCACCTCTCCACCTTGAAACACCTCACAACAATGGTAACACTCACCAATGTTGATCCCACTCTTGTCGTGGATTGTTTCAACGCTTTTGTTGGTTGTATAAAGGTGGACAGTTGTGAGGTAGTGGTGGTACAAGGGTTGGAACAGCTAGCGACGATGTCGGCTCTAGGCTTATTCAACACCATCTCTCATCTCTTGGGCACGGATCCAACTTCGCGCGTCCTTGAGGATTTGCGCCAGCGCTACACCAAAGTTTTCCCGGCCTTGGTCAATTTCCATGGCCATCAGTTCCACCACGTCATGAGCGCCGTCCATTGTTTGTTCACTCGATTCCGGGAACGTCGACCCCTCGAGTGGAATGACTACGAACCCTCACCTCACGAACTCACCATGGTTTCCCTCAATCTTGTAAACCTCGCCCGGTTTGAGCAAAGGCCACAACAGATGAAGGTCCCCCGTTGGATCCTCCGCTTTGCACTTCACTTCCTCTCTCTCGACCCCCCGCCCCCAACACCTGTTGTCGCTAACTGCCTGGTGATCGTCGCGATTGATCTCGGTTGTGATATATCAAACACTGGAACCGCCGTGTCAACGGACCAGAGGTACGTGTGCACTTGGCAGGTGGACATCACGCTAACCCCGAATTAGTGTACGAGTGGGGCAGGTCTCGAGCCTGATAATCGAGAAAGTTAAAACAATGGCCGAAGCTGAAGATCCATCTGAACTCCGCACCAAACGCAAGGTTGTCGCCACGCTCCTCCCCTACGCAGTCTGGCGGGAGCGGGGTGGGGAACCCGAGATGCTCGACGCGTTCCTATATGCCGCAAGAGCCTCAGGGATGTCGGGATTTGTCTGGCACCGTGTTGATGATTTCACTCGTACTCTGCTTCGCGAAGCAACCCCCCGCGCTATCGTGCTTATCTCGCCCCGAATCCCCTGGCATTGGTTGACGGTCGGGGAAGGTTCAATCCAACTGTGGGTAGCAGCGGCTTCTGCGGCTCAGTATACTGAGGAGGTGGCTCAGTGTGTAGTCGATACGCTGTTGCGGATTGCTTCGGAGGAAGAGCTATTGCCGCATCTCACCGTCGACGTTTGGTCGTGGTTAGCGAAGCGGCCTTCTCTCCCACCCGTCTGTTTGGGACGTTTCTATGGATCCTACCTGCATGTCGTCGGGGCAGTCCGGGAGCTTGGGGACATTGAAGTTCTCAAATCGTATCTGCTTCTCGTCTGGTCCGAGTGGAACCCTCTCTGGGAGGAAGGCTTCGATGAGATTTGCGTGTTACTACGCGAGGATTTTGGCAGGGTCGGGATGGCTCATCACCGGGTCGATTTTGTTCATCGGCTGGACCACATTCTCGGGCAGTTAGATCATGGGTTAGAAAGCCTCAAGCGACACAACCCAAATCTTAGGCAGCGCCGCTTTCAGAAAATGAAAGATCAGTACGGAACACTCAAGGACATACTGATGGAGACGAAAAACGAGGCGGTTTCTCGTATGTCCTATTCAATGATTGCCCTTCTTTGCAGTATGCTGACATCAGGCGGACACACGTGGGACTCTGCGCCTCCCCGCGATTTCCATAGCTTCACTTCTGGAGCCCGCAGCCCCGCTCATCCCTCCCCCGCTTCACCCGTAACCGGACCCCTACACCCACGTCCGCCCATCGCGTGTCTCTCCACACCCCTGCATCATGGAGCACGGACTTCCTCCGGTCTCTCTGACGGCTGCGGGTGACTATTAGGGCCCATTTTTTCGGCGTTCAGGCGTTGCCTCCGTCTTACATTTTTATTTTTCGGCTCACACGTTCGCTGTGCTTCGTATTCTCAGACCTCATACATGAATGGTACCTACTTTTGATGCCAGCGTCCCGGTTTGGACAGTTTCTCACATTGAGCGACCTCTTGGTGGCGCTCACGCTGGCTCGAACACGCGATGTCTCTCACTACTAACCTACATATGATTTTGCCTAGCACCCCCCGAATTGGTGCCAAAAGGTCGCCCCGGCGGACCGGGGACGGACAGACACGTTCAAAGGAAAGACATCAATACCTCTTGGAATGATGCCATTGAAAGTTCAACGATTTAACCTGTCTGTTGGATTGTTTCCACCCTGGGATGGCCGGAGGGATAAAGAGTCGAACAGGCGTTGAGGTTATCAGAAGGCGGGCAAATCGCACGTAGGTCCCGACCACACTCCTCACCTTCACAACATTCATGGATCTCTCTTTCCCCAGAACGAGTACCTAGTTTCGTGGTGTTCCAGGAGGACCGTCGAAGGCGTGGGGCGGGTAGCACTGGATATGATGTCCCACCCCAACCTGCATTTGATACGAGTCGTTGTGAATCGCGATCTAAATTGTTGTTGGTAGATTCCAATCGAGCAAAATCAATATCTGTTGACCACGGGAGCGCATGCACTGGGTGCTAATGTCTGGTCTGTGCGCGTCGTCTACAGGTAATAAGAATCGGTGTAGTTGATCGGAATAGGCTGCAAAAATGACAATTACATCGCAAAACTGTATACAGTCGTCCTGAGCCCCGTTGGTTTATTGGCGACTGCTACCTGAAACCCACCCCACCACTCCAGCCGGTCTTTCGCCAACCGTCGTGAAGAGACGGCTCTATCCCTCCATGTGACCCGTCTCGAATGATTGAAAGTGGTTTGCGTTCAGGTTTCTTGAGCTGCCCAGTACAACGCCATAAGCTCGTCCATGACTGCCTCCGAGTGTCGTATTCAGCCTCTCCTTACCGCTGGTTCGGCACGACGCCCTAAGAATTGGAGGGCGCCAGGAACGAACCAGAAAGATAGGCGGTTATGTGGGGTAGATCAATCGTTGGCCAGGTCCGAAACGACGATATGGTGTGAGGAGGGGCTTTATGAAACGCTTCCCCGGCCCAAGTTCAGCCTGGGCTAGCGCTTTAGCAATGGCCATACGGAGGTGACAGGACGCACGTTGAAGACACGAAGGATCTTGTCGAGGTCCAATATCCAGGTGGCGATCTTCTTTTTATCGCTCATCGCGTAGAAGAGTCGGCAGACCACATTCCGTTTACACCGTTGGTCGATGTTCTCCCGGATCTCCGCCAAAATCCTATTATTGCAAGCTGGGTAAGTGGATCGCCCAATATATTCATCGCCAGTTCAACCCACGTAGTCAATTGTCGGATTGCATCGACCATACACGGACTCAGCTCGTCCATCCTCCGGTCAAGCGCGGCACATGTTTCGGCGCAGGCGATTCCAAGCTTTACGTATCCAGCGTTCAAGTTGTCGGTCATTGTGAACTAGTCACATGTGAAACTGGAATAAATTATCGGATGAGCGGTGAGAACGTACCATGATTGTGTCCAGGAGGGTATGGCCGACTTGACGTGCCTCTTTGACCTGCGATGGTACCAGATAATACCTCGGAGTGGCCTCGATAACCTCGTTTGACTTTGTATCCATGACCTGCGATGGTACCTTATGGCTGATAACCTCGTTTAGCGATGAGAGAATATCATCTCGACGTTTTCGGCGGGACTTTGTATCCATGGTTGAGAACTCGGGGTACCTGGGAGAGAAGAGCGTGGCGCGCAGGGTGCAAGGAAAGGCTCGAACCCTAATATAGGTGAGGGGCCACTTTTTTCCACGTGCCTCGTGGACACTTGACCATATGAGGCGTTGACTGGGGTTTTCCTGTTGTCACCAACGCTCTACTCTCCCTCGTCAGGGTTGCCAAGAAAAGCCCAACATATTAACCGCCATGTTGGGGCGCCGACTACATCTTGTTCTCGAAGAACACTTCTATCTCAATCGAACGATTCCTGCACGCTTGATGTCAAATGATGTCAAAAACACTCCCCATCTCAATGGGTCAACTGGGTTGGTACCAGATCTCTCATGATGGTCGACCACCGGTTTCGACAGCGTTCTCTGGCCATTACTACCTCGAATCCACACGCCGCTTCCGCCAATTAGCATCGTCCCACCGCTCCAGTTGGTCATTCGCCAACTGTCGATGAAGGGATCCATTTCCCCACTGTCCCTCGGTTTGAGAAACTGGAGGTGGTTTGCGTCCAGTTTTCTTGAGCTACTTGACACGGCATCTCAAGGTTGCCTTCGGCACCCTCCGGATGGCCGATTCGGTCCCCTTGCGACTGGCTTGACTCGACCTTCTACGAGTGGTCCCGGGGTGAGAGGGTGGGTTTGTGGGAAACAACTGCGCGAGTGATTGTTGCGAGCTCGGTCTGAAAGGGAGCAGTCAGCAATGGTCATACAGAAGTAACGGAACGCACTTTGAAGACGTGAAGGATCCTGCGGAGGTCCAACCTCCAGGTCGCAACCATCGCTTTGTCGTTCTTCGCGTGGAAGAGCCGAGAGATGGCGTTCCGTTTGCCCCGCTCAGCCAGCTCCCTCCGCATTTCACGCACAGTCCTATGGTTGAGGGAATGATA
>Ga0307511_10008138_pt1 | contig 10495 bp, 2 predicted proteins | sample 13_EM_MG_FD_200266 | JGI IMG/M metagenome (GOLD analysis project Ga0307511, IMG submission 200266) | Populus trichocarpa ectomycorrhiza microbial communities from riparian zone in the Pacific Northwest, United States - 13_EM | ecosystem: Host-associated > Plants > Roots > Unclassified | place... | reverse complement strand
TATGGTGTTGATGGTTATGATTGAATTTTTATTGCCAAAGGAGAAGGAGGTAATGGGATTAGTTGAAGCGGAGTGGAGAGGGAGCTGGGATGAAGATGGGAATGACGATGATAGGGGTGAGTCGGATATAAATAATGATGAGGGAGGGTTTGAGGGGGATGCAATGCAACTCGATGGTGTATCACCACAATCTGCCCAATACGAAGTTCGACAGAGCGTTAACCGTGGGTGGTTGATCGCTGGTCTTGGCAGGCGCGAGATTGTAGATATAGCGCGGTACCTTTTGGAGCTTGATGCGGAGGAAATGAAGATGGATAACGATGGGCTAGTTGAAGAAGGAAGGGGAGATAGGTGGATGAGGTTGATGAAATGGCCATTGGAAATGGCTCAGGGTGATGCAGCTGCCAGAGTGGCGCATGACTATCGTCCTCAGAACATTTTGTACAAAAAGAATAGCGGCATATAAGATTATGAGCAGGGAGATTACCCTCTTGGCGCATAATACAAACCTGTGTCACAAATCGGGTGCTTGCGAGCTTGTGGCAGTGCAGTGGAGTTGGTGTTGTTTATGAATGCCTGTCATTTTTCAAATCATAAGTAGATGCTTGATGATTAGCGAGAGTATGAAATGACCCAGGAATGAGAATAATATTAATTAATTATTAATTTAATACTTATTTAGTAGAGCTGCGTTTGTGAGATAATTATAAGATCGCAATCAACTTGACAGCGCCGATATGTATGGTACATAGTACATACATGTAGCTCAGTTACCCTGAGCTCACACTCTCTCATGCCTTAGCTCAAATAAAAATAATTTACGAAAATAAGAAGCCCAGAGGCGGAACGAATGAAGTAATAGGTGATTATATATAGATATTTGCATGTATATGGGTTTTTATCATCCGCAGAATGACATTGAAATTGAATACAAACCGCAGTCGCACTTTCCATCCCTCTTTAGTATTAATATTGCAATCTCCTTTCTAGCGTCGACCCACCGACGCTGCCCAACATCTATTAATTATAACCTGTAGGTGTATACGATATGCTAGGTCGTTCAATCTTCGATCCCATAGCTAAATAGTCGGTACTGGCGCATCGTTAGTAAACGACTGATATATTTGCATCTCCTCTAGATACCCATAGCGCTCAAGCGTAAAAAAAAATCCAATGAATCGCAGCATTCTGGAATACAGTAATGCCTTGCAATTCTTAGTTGGCAATAAGAGTCGTTTTGGAGTGCTGGAGAATACTTCGTGTGTTGTATCGGGTGGTTGGCATAATAATACTCCTAATACTGATATATAGTTAGGTGTAAATTGCCATCTTGGATACCTGTAGGCGCGGCAGGTACGGAGTAGAGGCTGTTAATTAAGTTGTGAATTGGGATAGTTAAAGAACTCTATGCCTTTGAGGACTTTAATTGTCCATACCTGTTAATGTAGAACATAGCGTTCCAGGCTCCGTGGAAGGGCAAATTATATATCATCCTACAGTACTTACTAGGGAATCAAAGCCGAATACTATACTTCTAATGCATAGCAGAGAGGCATTCCGGAATTATTCTGTATTCTGCAACATTGTCCAGGTTGCGTCTGCACCGCCAAATAGGAATGGGGTACCAGTATTGGAGCCAGATCTATAGATGGTGTGGACGAACGCACGGAGTGAGAGATGACTGCTAGCAACTCACCCCTTGTGTATCTGCAGTCCTGATTGTGGGGGACTCTCGTAAGGAATCTTTGGAGCACTCAATTGGCCATTCTGCTTGCTAGTGGAAGACGGGCCAACAGAAATTAACGAATCATCCTGAGGTAGTCAATTTTGGTCACTACCCAATCCCCATGCGGTTTTTAGCTACTATTGTGTTTGGATATTTTTGTATTCAGGGTCTTGGCTTTTTGTCCAAAGCGAAAGGGGGAAAAGCTCACTACATTCTGTACCGAAAGGGTTCCAGCGCAGAGATACTAAAGCCACGAGGCTAGTTGAGCACTTCACAAATTAGCAAAAGAATTTGAGACGGCAAGCCAACTAGTCAAAGCAATCGGCTGCTGAAAGGTCAAAGGTTTATCCAGAGGTAAGCACCAAGCCAACTGCAGTTGAGGTATTCTTAAATTTGTCTTATGAGACATCTATCTAGGAAGTTGCAGTATTCACACTTCTATATGATATTGACAAAGGGGACAAGGAGGCAATGCCAGAAAGAGCTCAGGCTAGCGGAGCTCCCAAAGGGTGCCTGTTGCTCTCTAGGAACTTCTGTGCAGCTGACTAGAATAGAGTAAGAGGCTTTCTAGTTTTCGGCACTGTGATTATTATTTAGAGGAACAAGAGGCCAAGTTACTAGAAGACCAAAGCTCGTATATATAGGGCCCCGAAAAATCTGGATGAGCTGCATCGCGACAAGATCTTTGGAATTCGCTAAATTGGATCAAATCTAACTCCCATATACCTCCCTAGGTAGGCCACAAGCATCTGCAGAACTTGAAGGACAAGAGCCAACATACCAAAAGACCAAAACATTAAATAAAATCCCCAACAACTCCTCTTAGGTACATATCAGTGTTTTCGCAAGGATATACCAAGGAGCGTTAACCGACCCAGGTCGAGAATTACGTCGGCAGATGTATTGAACAATTCAGCAAACATATAGAATAGGAGATGGTGTAAGAATACAAAGCCACGAATATTCGGGATGGTTGCTAAGTGTGGGAGTCAATGTATTTACCCACGAGGCCGGTAATGTTCCTAAGAGAATTCACGACGTCTAGATCTAGAAGAGAGAATTGCGCTCTAAATCCGCTACAACTTACTGTATCTACGCCACCGTTTACCACGTACCCCTCAGGTATTGACTCCGCTTTTTATTTCTATTATTGCTTTTCACTGCTCCTTGGTACTTAGCACCTATATCTACGAGCATATTTCCACTCCCCTCTTGTTCCTTTTAGCCGCACACCTTCCCCATCATTTAAAATGAATCATTTATTCACAAGTAACTCATACAGCCCCTCTTACCTACATGTCATACTATGTAGCGCAACACTAAATTAAGTCACCCATCAGGCTTCTAGTTACTTCCATACTATCTGGAAATGGGTGATTGCTGCATTGGGTTGGACACCAAGCTTAAGCTCGAAATGCATTTCAAGAAAAGGTAGAAACAAAACCTTAATTGATTCAGGGTAAGTAGCACAGGATTAAACGGCGGAACAGCAGGGGCTATTAAGTAGGCCAAGGCATAATTCAAATACCTACCAACTTCTTTTGTAGTGAGAAATTGAAATACGCCTAAACGATGCCTAGATTGCGCTCAAACTGTGCAGTTGAGTTATTAAATAGAACAGTATATTACCATCTTTCTGGCTAGTCATATGCTAACTGAGCATAGCTCAATGACCCCGACTGGGATGAAAAAGCAGAAGGTACATATAGGCTGGATTGTGGTTCCTATTTCTATAATCAATAGTGATAGTAATATACCAATATATATGGCTAGTACTCCCGGCAGTAAGAATTACGAAAGGATTGACATCACAAAAGAGGATTATGATGACGCCTAAAGGGGGCCTCCCACATATCAAGGACTTTAGTGGAACTGAAACGGGGCTCTCTCGAGCAGGGATATTGGAGGTTTGGTCAAATAAAACGATTAGAGGATGCCACATCCCCTATATTGTCAGACAAAGACTTTTGTTAATCCATTATGATATCGATATTTTATTCTCATCCAACGACAATTAAGACTAAGGGACGGTTTGTCCAGTGCTATCTAATCATGCAGAGTTTTCTCAGGTGTAGATCTTGCAAGTGTACATCTTCATTAACTTGCAAATTACACCCTGATTGATATTCAGTTCCGCTCTTCATTGCTCCCATAAATTATTATGTACAGTCACATTCTTCTGCACTCATAAGACCGGGTGCGGCTAGAGCGGTCTGACATATGCTGGGCGCGGCTATTCTATATAGTAGGGCCTGGCCAGCCGAGCATCCCAATGCATACTTAGGTATAGGATGGAGGATGATCATGAGTCGGGGTCCCAGGTCCCAGGTCATGTACTAGTATACAATAATGCAAGTAACTACCCAATGGTATGGCTGTAGGAGCGATATTTTTATCGTTTATATATCCTTGTTCTTTGGCTAAGGTTTCTTTATAGTACAGAGGAAAACTTTAAAATAACATAGTTACCGGCAATTATTCGATAATACCCAATCGGACATTGATATCCCAACTAAGATGCCGATTTAGGCAATAATACCGAATTCTATGCCAGAATACTGATACTACTACATAGAGTGTGTACCACATATATACCAGTACATCTGCTTAAGGATGGTGTCGCCATAATAAACTACAACCGTGGTATGGGGATGGTCCTGCACTCTACTGAACACGGAGTCACAACACTTGTAATTGTATATTTTTACGAAATTAGTCTATGCATCCCACCATTTTTACACCAGTACTGTCCCATTTGAAAAGTTATCAGAGTTCACTGCAACCTCAGATCATCAAGTGCTCCAAGAGACAAGCTTAACATATTGGAACCTTTTGGGCAAGGCGCAGAAGAAGTGAACAAAAGCATTGTTACAAAGCCATACTATACAAATTTATATGGGAAGGATGCATGACAACCATAATATAAGTCAGACCATATGACCTCCCCAGATTCATATTAGCCCGGCTTGATTTTGCAGTAGAACGAATCTTGCTGAATAGGTTACAACCCGAGTGAAGTTCGTAATTTCTGACCACTCCTTACAGCCCCTATTGATAACGCCAAGTGCGTGCAATTATTGAGGGACAAAAAATGTTTCAATATTGTTGTGTACAAACGATTATCCTTCCATACCATCTTAGCTTGTGATTGTATATGTTATAAGTACGCTCATGTGCCTTACTAATCCATCTATCGCGTAATCGATACTCTTTCATAGGCACGAATGACCGACTTCCGCATACGCCGTACCCTGTATGAGTACTGGCAGAAGCTCCCTTTTAGTGTGGGGAGAGTAAAGTAGTAGGTTGGTATGTTGCAGAATCCCTACATCCAGCATTCTCTTGAATTGTAAAGATAGGGAATGCAAAAGGCGATTTCACGACCATTGTATTTTGTAGATTAACCTAAAAGCCATCTGTACCAATCTCACTGCTAATCCGTGCTTGAAAATATGATATATTCGAGTCTGACTATAAACATGAAGGGGCTCTTGAGGCTATGAAAAGAGACCTTGCTTCCCGCTGATATATACTAGTGTATTTTCAACCCCCAAGCATAAGAAACCTCTACCTCCATGATGCAATCGCCAAATGAACCACCAAAAGCACATCACTCAATAGAATCCAAATTATTAAAGTTAGAATTAATTCACCACCACTTCAATATTCCCACATCCCCCCCACACGCCAACCTCCTCGTAGCCGGAGTATCCTCCACCTCCAAAGTTATGGGATGCTGAATCTAGTAAGAAGTGCCAGGCATGCTGCAGCCTGTGTAGGTGTATCCACGTGGGGTAAGGTCCTTCCCGGCATCTTTGGCACAGCACACTATGACCATACTGCACTCACTCTCTGTACGATTATAATTATTAGCCCGCTTGTCCCCAAGTAAATGAAAGTCATAAACCTACCCTTTGTGATTGGTGCGGATCCGCAGTAGTATCCAACATTTCCCTGGAGGCCCTTGCTACAGCAGTACAGATCTCCGTCGCACGTCAAATGTCCGGGTTTCGGGGTCGGGGTGGGGGTGGGGGTGGGAGTAGGCTGCGTCTTGCATTGTCCTGGGGCAGCGAGAGCAGCGGGGAGAGCCGTGAACGCGGCGATGAGGAGGACGAAAGCCTTGGACTGCATTTTGATGTTGGAGGCTGAGGTGGATTGATGTAAGCTTAGATGATCTTCGAAAGTGCAAATGAACTAGCTGTGAATGAGCGATGTATTGAATTGAGCGAGCGAAGGTATTTGAATGGATGCTTGAGATGAAAAAGGCAGCAGGAGGATGGCACGTAGGACTTATATATCACTTCCTTCGGATTACCCATATTATACAGTACTAGCTTTTGTTGGTGTCCCTGGTCGATGTCATACATGTCCAAAGTCTGTCATACATGTCCAAAGTTAACGTTCCGTGATTTCTTGCAGAATTCGGATAACTCACCCCGAGACTAGCTGCTCATCGCAACTAGATGCGTAGATACGTCGTACTGGAAATTCGAAACCAACGTAGCCAGCTGGGGACATCCCTGCGGCGTATTACGTACTATGTACACTTGGAGTACGCTAAGCTTGGTTAAGCAACTCTAAGGTTCCTTATGATTTCCAGAATAGAATACTCCGCCACTGCCGAGTCATATTACCTCAACGCCATACCAGCCAAGGGGTACTTTGTACCACGTACCTGCGGCAAGCAGCCCGTATCCGAGGCCTGTCTGTGAGTTAAGGCGAGAATTCGAATTAGAATCTCAGATCCAGTCCGTCTTGCAAGTGCACCCGGCTCGGGATAGGAAGTCCTCAGGCGAACGAAAATGGGGCTCCTGAACTTCTAAGCAGCAAGTCCATAGCGCTTACCTTAGTGTATTATCTCATTTTATTGTATATTTCACAGCAGGAACCATCACTAGGATTGAAACATGAACGTGCTCAAGTAATCCCCTAATATGCTATGACTTGTTAATTCTCAGAGGAAACAAACCTAATTACCGAAAAAATAATTTGAGGGTAATTGCTGTTGTGCGATGGTCACATGATTCTATTACTTCCCATTGGGTGCCTCAAAGACTCTCTCTCAGTATTATTACACATGACTGTTGCATTGTGAATACTTGTACTCGCTTGAGCGGTTCGCAATAACTATGTACGTAGACGCGTCATGAATTGGGTTCCGAAATTAATGTCAACATTGCGAGGCGATGACGGATGCCGCCAGCCGAAATCAAGTCTGTGTATCCCTTTGTGTCGCTTGCACTCTTACGGTAGAGGTTAAAGCGCCTCGCAACGTTAATCCTATATCCACCTCCAAATGAGTATCTACTACGTTACTAAGGAGGCTATGTTCGGGCAGGTCGCAATTTTTCCCCTTTGAATGAGATCTAAATATAGACTTGTATACACTGTAAGTATAGTGCTTGGCGGCCACATGTCCTTGACCTTCTTCCGCGGCTCAATCTGAAGAGTTACAGACCTCACGTGTAGAGGGTACCTACATGGTTCTTTAATTCGCTTTCATATTTGGCCGAGACTTCAAATTTCAATTTTCCAATCCTCTGGATCCCCCCCGGGTAACAATGCAGAGTTCAGGAGATATGTAGGTAATGCCGGCCTAAACAAACATCTGAAACGTGCGTATTAGTCAAATGTTTAGTACATACTTCAATCGTAGCAGGAAGCTGCGCGTTCGGCATCTGCAAAAGAATGCCCAAGGTACTTCCATATGTACGTAGTAGCCTACTACTAAAAGCGGAGTTTATGTGGTCACACCCCCAAGGTGGTATATAGATAGTACATATGTACAGATAAGTCTGCTTATCTGGTGATACTAGCAAGTAAATGGATAGTGTAAGTGGGGGATTCACTACTTATTCATGCTGCGGAGACCTGGCAAGCAAGTGGACCAGCCAGACTACGATGTAGGTATGTATGTAGAGCATACGTACAATGAGTATTGGTTGGTAGGTACCCCAGTATGATATGAACTCATAAACTGACAAACGAAATAACTTATGAAGGAAATATAGGAACTCGAGAAGCTTCCTGTCTTGTTCTGTCATATCCCTTGACTGATGTCCCTTTACTGATTAACCTGTATTAGTACATGTAATTAGTATGCGTAGTTGTAGTGCTACTATGTACTTTTTCAGTGACGGTATCACATACCACGACCCATGACCATAATAATTCTCATTGGACCCCCTCTTATGTTAGCACCTTGGAAGTTGATCTCCTCCCGGTACATGGTCTGCAAAGCTGCAGCCACGGGGTGGCAACTTAGTGTTCTGCCAGCCCTCCCTCCATTCCTCCACTGCGCCCTCTCTTGATGGCATTGGGGGTTTGGAAGTTGGGGCTCCGCCGCGGGCTCCGCTTCCAGGACCTTCCGGAACATCTTCCTCAGCTTCCTGAGCACCCTCCTGGTGTCCAATATGTTGCTTAAAACTCAACACATGTCTACCTTTTGGGTTCCATGTCTTGTGGATATCTTGAAGTTCCTGCAAATTTTCACCGTAATATGCTTGAGACCAATTCTTGAGGGACCTGTCGGGGAAGTTGACGTACGAGGCCTTTCCTTCGATTGAATGTGGTTTTAGCATATTTTTGCATTCCTCGAAAAACGCCTGCATTTCAGTCACCAGCCATTTTTCATGCCACCGGACGAGTATATAGACGCAGTAATTACCACTCCGCCAGGGGTATGGCGTCTCGGTGGGGCCCTTCTCGCTTATCTTGCCACCTATATGGATCCAAGTGACACCAAACGTACCCCTCTCACCAGTGAACTTATGTCTGAATCGTTGGATCCTATTAATGAGGATGTCGGTGATCTGCTCAATTTTCGCCTTATCATTCTTTATCACCCAGGAGCTATACAGAGTGTACGCCCTATCTGTCGGCAGGGATCTCCTGGTCTCCTCGGACCACTGAGCCCACAAGGTCTCATGAAGAAACAGCGTAGATTGTTCGGCAAGAGATCTTCGGATGAGCTGCTGCCGGAAGTTTTCGTGTTTGTCGTTGGGCATTTGCTTATTGATCTCCTCTCTGAAATTTTTTGCTGTACCATCGTAATAGGCGATGAATCTCGTTGAGAAGGGCTTCGTATCGCTCGACTTCGTAAGATCACACTCCCAGGTTGTGTCAATTGTGAGGTAATTGTCCCAAGGCGCGGTATAGAACTCAACCATCATTTTCTTGAATTCTGTCAATTTGTTTTCCTTCAATTTGTCTTCCTTCAATTTGTCTTCCTTCGATGTGTCTTCAACATTCCACGTGAGCCTCCCAGCTACAACCAATGGGTCCCTGAGCTTCTCAACTTTGATCTTCAACCGAGTCACAATACCAAAGTTATCACCGCCACACCCCCGGAGCGCCCAGAACAGCTTTCCCTCCTTGCTATCACGAGGATTGTTTTCACCAACAGTAATAGTGTCACCTTCCGCAGTCACTACACTAACCTCAAGCAACTGATCCATCCCCATTCCGACGCTACGAGAAAAAGGACCGAAGCCCCCTCCAAGAATGAATCCGCTCACTCCTACAAGGGGGCACCTGCCACCATTGACAACCCAACCATCATAGTGTTCCCTACCAATCGCAAGCTCGTTATACGCATCACCCCACAACGCCCCCCCCGACATGATCATTACCTTCCTCTCCCGTCCTTCGATAACCTCATCCTCAATTTGGATGGCTTTCATGTTGCAAAGATCGACTAAAATCCCGTCTTTGGCGTTGGAGAACCCTGCATAAGAATGTCCGCCGTTCTTGACTGTGATCGGTTCGCCTATGCTGTTGGCAAGTTTAACTGTGGTGGCTACATCCTCGCCGTTCCGAGGTCGGACTACCCATTTGGGTCGGTCGTAGCGGTATAGGAAATTTGCTGTGGCGATAGAAAGCTCAAATTCGCGACTCCCGGAGTTGTATATCGGTATGCCGAGTTTCCTTAGGTTTACCTCAAACTTAGAGGCACTCATGATGAGGAGAGATACGAATCTCGAAGCTCTTCACTCAGTTTCTAATTTTGCTGGTTAGATATAGCTTCAAGACAGATGTAAGAGTACTTTTGTACCCTTCTCTGGGAGTTCAAACTTACGACTAGAAGTTTGTGATAAATAGGAATCACCAGAGGGGAGACTGTGACTTTGGCAATGAGTAGTATCTAGAGGAGGTGTTGACTGTTGCGAGTAGAATCTCCTGCTTTTATACAGGGCGGAGTACCTACTATTGATCCTACGTAAGGTAACATAGTGTTGTTTGGTAATCGTTGGCAACTTTACCATGCTCATTGGGTGGTTGTTGCTCATGAACGGTAGGTCATGCTGAGGTGATACTATCTATATCTCCCGCTGCATGCACGGTGGAGTTGCAGACAACCAATTGTAATACTGAGGAGAGTACAGACAGCAAGATTCTGATGGAAAGTACTCTACACAGCGTGCATGCAGCGAGAGATACTCTAGTTCATTATGCATATACACTGGCCAGAAAAGCCAACGAGAACAACGGAATATGAGGGGAGATAATTCTTTATCTCTCCAATCTCGTATTAATCCCTGAACAAGCGTACATCGGACGACGAAAATCACTTGGTGTACAGTTTGCTGGTAATCTAGTCTAATGATTCGAATAAGCGAGCCTACCAAGTCCTGCAAGGGGGGGTGGATGGTGTTTGGAAGCCATCTTGGTGCATGCTTATGCGTGCGTAGGTTCGAATCCTGCACCCCCCACAAAGATTTTCTAACAGCCAAGGAGCATGGGTTTGTCCTAAAGAGGTTCCCCCTGTTG
>Ga0307511_10008136_pt1 | contig 10497 bp, 8 predicted proteins | sample 13_EM_MG_FD_200266 | JGI IMG/M metagenome (GOLD analysis project Ga0307511, IMG submission 200266) | Populus trichocarpa ectomycorrhiza microbial communities from riparian zone in the Pacific Northwest, United States - 13_EM | ecosystem: Host-associated > Plants > Roots > Unclassified | place... | reverse complement strand
CAACTCAATGTTGGAAGTTCGCAGCGCTGATTGTCGCGATCGGTACGATGACGACGGGGTGTAGCAGTGACAGTCAGCTGCCACGCAATTCGCAGACGGTCGACGGCATGACGATCGAGTTGGGCGTGCTGCCCGCCGAGCTCATACAGGGAGACCTCACGGCGCCCGGCGATCCGAAAGCGCTGCATGGCGGGACACAGCCGTATGGCAGCTCTCACCACATTGTCGTTGCACTATTCGACGCCAAAACCGGTACGCGCATTACACAGGTGCGCATTCATGCCGGTGTTGGCAACCGCTCGTACAACCATGAGCCAGACAAGTTGCTCGAGCCTATGGAGATCAACGGCGCGATGACTTACGGCAACTTTTTTCCAATGCCGGGGGAGGGCCTGTGGCGCATTCATTTGGAAATTGTGCGAGCCGGATCACCGCGCCCGGTTGAGGTAAATTTCGCCTATGAGCACCCATCCGGTCAGTAGGTGCGCGTGGCCGGCGAGCATCGTTTCGTAGCCATCCACAACAGCCCCTTCGGTTCACAGAGCAAGGAGTCTTCACATGCAACACGATCATATGCAACACGATCAGTCAGGTTCCGGTCCAGCAGACTCCGAAAGCACGCATCGACAGTGGACCGTGTCGCGTTGGGTCTTTATCGGCTTTGCTCTCATCGCTGGCTACTTTCTGATCACGGAGCATCGCGCTCACTTGGTCGGTTTTGTGCCCTACCTGCCGTTCTTGCTGGTGGCGGCGTGTCCGCTGCTGCACTTCTTCCACCACAGTGGTCATGGCCACGGCGATCAGGATTCGCCAGCTTCGCGCCTGCCGAGATCGGGCGGACCTGGTGACCCGGCAGGGGGCAGTCATAGCCATTGAGCGCGGCGGGTGCATGTGGATACGGAAGGACGAGGCGGCAGCGGTTCGTGGAGGATCGGCATGAACGACAAGGGTGCGAAACACGACGGTATGAAGCACGACGGTACGAAGCAGGAGGGTGTGAGGCTCGCGACGGCGACTGTCGATGTGGGCGGACTTTTTCAAGTGCTCGACAGCGAGCTCATTGCTCAGCAGCTGAAGAAGCTCGCCGGCGTTCATGAGGCGCGGGTCAACTACGCCTCCGGATCGGCGACGGTGTCGTTTGATCAGGGGCAGACCTCACTTGCGGACATTCAGGAGCGCGTTCGCGAGTGCGGCCATCACTGCGACGGCGAGATACTGCCAGAGCACGTATGCGCGAAGGAGCCAGTGCGTGCGGTCACTGCGCATCCCGCGGAGCACGGTGTACACAGGAAGCCTGAGTCCGCTTCAGACCATGCCGCGATGGCTCACGAGATGGGCCATGGAGCTGGCATGGACGCACGCGCGATGGCTCGCGACATGCGCAATCGCTTCTGGATCGCGTTGGTGTTCTCGCTTCCGGTATTCCTGCTGTCGCCCATGGGAGCATCCGGGGCGCTCCTGAAGGTGCCCGCCACGGTCAATCTCGATCTCGTGCTGTTCTTACTTGCCAGCTGCGCGATCCTCTACCCGGTGTGGCCGTTCGCCGTCGCCGCCGTTCGGGCGTTGCGCAACGGTGTCGCGAACATGGCGGTGTTGGTGATGCTGAGTGTAGGCACAGGTTACCTCTTCAGCGTCGGTTCCACGTTTCTGTGGGGCGGCCCGCAATTCTACGAAGCCGTGTCCGTGTTGCTCGTCTTTATTCTCCTCGGACACTGGCTCGAGATGCGGGCGCGTGCCGGGGCGAATGAGGCCATCCGCGCGCTGCTCGATCTCGCGCCGCCGAAGGCCACCGTCATGCGCAACGGCCAAGAAGTTGAAGTCCCGACAGCCGATGTGCGCGCGGGCGAAGAGATCGTCGTGCGCCCCGGGGGCAAGATCCCTGTGGACGGCGAAGTGCTCGAAGGTTCCTCCATGGTCGATGAATCCATGTTGACCGGCGAATCGATGCCGGTGAAGAAGATCCCCGGTAGCGCCGTCATTGGCGCGACGCTCAACAAGAGCGGCAGCTTCCGGTATCGCGCCACCAAGATCGGCGCCGACACGGCGTTGGCGCAGATCGTGAAACTCGTTCAGGACGCGCAGAACTCTAAAGCGCCTGCGCAGCTGCTCGCCGACCGCGCCTCGCAGTGGCTCGTGTGGGCGGCGGTCGGGATTGGGCTTGCGACCTTCGCGATCTGGTTCTGGTGGATCGGTCAGTCGCTGCTCTTCGCGCTCACGCTCACGATAACCGTGTTCGTGATCGCCTGCCCGGATGCTCTCGGGCTCGCCACCCCGATGGCGGTGATGGTGTCCACTGGCCTCGGCGCTAAGAACGGCATTCTCTTCAAGAACGCGGCGGCGCTCGAGGACGGTGCCCGCCTGCAGGTCGTGATCTTCGACAAGACTGGAACGCTCACGGTGGGCCAGCCGGAGGTCGTCGATCTGGTTGCAACCCCGGGAACGAGTCCGAAGGAACTGCTCGCGTGGGCGGGCGCCGTGGAGAAGGGTTCAGAGCATCCGCTCGCGCAAGCGATCCTCAAGCGTGCCGCCGGCATCGAGCTGCCGGCTGTGCAGGATTTCACTACCGTGGCGGGCATGGGTGCCCGGGGGAATGTGGCGGGCGCCGCCGTCCTTGTCGGTAACCGCCGGTTCATGGATGAAGAGAAGGTAGCTCTCGGCGCCCTCGAAGCCGATGCAATCCGACTGCAGGGCGGTGGACGTACGGTCGTTTTCGTCGCGCGCGGGGGGGCGCTCGCCGGAGTCATCGCCATCGCGGATGCGGTGCGGCCGACCTCAGCGGCGGCGATTGCACGCCTGCGTGCGATGGGCGTCCAAGTGGGCATGCTCACGGGAGACAACCGGGCTACCGCGGAGCGGATCGCGCGGGAGCTCGGAATTGACATTGTGTTGGCGGAAGTCTTGCCGGGTCAGAAATCCGCGCAGGTCAAGAAGCTCCAGGCCGAAGGCAAGAAGGTCGGCATGGTGGGCGACGGCGTCAATGATGCCCCGGCGCTCACGCAGGCCGACGTGGGACTCGCAATTGGAGCCGGCACCGACGTCGCAATCGACAGCGCGGATGTGGTGCTGATGAAGAGCGATCCGTTCGATGTCGTGCGCACGATCGAGATTGCGCGCGCGACGCTGCGCAAGATGCACCAGAACCTCTATTGGGCCGTGGGCTACAACGTCATTGCGTTCCCGCTCGCCGCCGGTGTGTTGTATCCGCTGGTGCTGAGCCCCGAAGTGGCGGCACTGTCGATGTCCGGAAGCTCGGTGTTGGTCGCGGTCAATGCACTGCTGCTCAAACGCCACCGCCTGAGCAGCGGAACCCCGCCCGGGACTTCCGGCGCAGTCACGACCGCGCCAGCTCGCCTATCCTCCTGAATGAGAATGCTCGGAGACGCCTGATGGACAGCCGACAAAAACAATTCTCGCTGTGGTACTTCCTCGGCGTGATCGTTCTGCTCTTTGTCATGCAAACGTATTTCGCCGGCCCGCATATCGAGACGATCTCGTACAGCGACTTCAAGACTCTGTTGGCGGCGGGCAAGGTTAAAGAAGTGACTGTGGGGAGTGAAGCGATCGAGGCAACGATCGACCTCAAGGGTGCAGACAAACTGCTCCCCGCTACGGTGTTCGAATCCATGAAAGCGCAGCAAGCCACACAGTCGCCGGCTGTACCGCAGCCAGGCGCACCACCGCAAGGCACACCGCAGACACAGAAGAGCGACCAGCCGGCGGCGACGGTGCCGCAACAGAGCAGTGCGGCGCCTGTCGGCGAGACGCATCGTGTCACTGCGCGACGAGTCGAGGATCCGCAACTCACCGCGCAACTGGATGCGGCCAAGGTGCGCTACACGGCTGCGGCGGAGAACCGCTGGCTCTCGACGCTCCTCTCCTGGGTGTTGCCGGCGGTCATTTTTATTGTCGTGTGGAACTTCATGATGCGCCGGGCCGGCGGTCAGATGGGCTCGATGATGGAGATCGGGCAGAGCAAGGCCAAGGTGTATGTGCAATCCGAAACCGGTGTGCATTTTGCTGACGTGGCGGGCATCGATGAGGCGAAGGAGGAACTCATGGAGATCGTGGAGTTCCTGCGTAATCCCGACCGTTATCGGCGCCTCGGCGGGAAGATTCCGAAAGGCGTCCTGATTGTAGGAGCGCCGGGTACTGGCAAGACGTTGCTCGCGAAAGCGGTGGCGGGCGAGGCGGGCGTGCCGTTCCTCTCGATCAGCGGTTCGGAGTTCGTCGAGATGTTTGTGGGGGTGGGTGCAGCGCGCGTGCGCGACCTCTTCGCGCAGGCGCAGAAGAAGGCGCCTTGCATCATCTTCATCGACGAGCTGGATGCGCTCGGCAAGGCGCGCGGCCTAAGCGGGCTAGCGGGCGGACACGATGAGCGCGAGCAGACGCTCAATCAACTGTTGGTGCAGATGGACGGGTTCGACACCACCAAGGGTGTGATCATCCTCGCGGCCACCAATCGGCCGGAAATCCTCGATCCCGCGCTCCTGCGTCCGGGACGCTTCGATCGCCACGTTGCCGTGGATCGACCGGACGTAAAGGGCCGCGAAGAAATTCTCAAAGTCCACACGCGCAACGTCACGGTCGGTCCGGATGTCGACTTGCACGTGGTGGCGGCTAAAACCGCGGGCTTCGCCGGCGCCGACCTTGCCAACATCGTGAACGAGGCCGCGCTGCGCGCAGCTCGACGGGACAAACCCGTGGTCGAGATGCAGGACTTCGAGGCCGCCATCGACCGCATCGTCGGCGGACTCGAGAAGCGCAACCGCGTGATGAATCCTCTCGAGAAAGAAACCGTGGCGTATCACGAAGCCGGCCACGCCCTCACGGCTGAATCCCGTCGCTACGCCGACAAGGTGAGCAAGATCTCAATCATCCCGCGCGGGATCGGTGCGCTGGGGTTCACGCAACAGCTGCCGACGGAGGATCGGTATTTGTTGAAACGCAGTGAGCTACTCGACCGCCTCGATGTGTTGCTCGGGGGACGTGTGGCCGAAGAGATCGTGTTCGGGGATATCTCGACAGGTGCGCAGAACGACTTGCAACGCGCGACCGACATGGCCCGCCACATGATCACTCAATACGGCATGAGCGAGCGCTTGGGCCACGTGACGTTCGATGGTTCGAGCGCGGGTACGTACATGAGCGTGCCCGAGGCGCCACAACATGCGTCATACAGTGAAGACACGGCCCAGCTCATCGACGAGGAGATCGGCAATCTCATCCGCGAGTCTCACGAGCGCGTTACGCGCACGCTCACCGAGAGGCGATCCACTCTGGAAGCGCTCGCGCAGTTGCTGTTGAAGCACGAAGTCGTCGATCGCGCGATGCTGGATGCGCTCCTTCAGGATTCGACGAATCGTGCTTCTACAGGCCCTGCGGCTGATTCGCCGCAGGGCGCGGTTCGGCCGCCAATCGCAGCCGCGACACCGATTCCGGCTGCGGAGCCTATCGCGTCGTCCTCCGTGAGCGCCCTCGCAGCGGCACCCGCGGGGCGGCCCCATGCTTGAGCCGATGCGCGCAGGCGCCAGCCCGCATCGTCCCCTCACGGCCGGCGAACTAACACTGCTCTTCTCGCCTCTGTTTACCGTGGCGCTCGGTTACGGAGCAGTGCTACCGATTCTGCCGAGCATCCTCGAGCGCGTGCATGCGGCCGGAGTGCAGGGGGCCGTGGCGCTGCATGCGGGACTTCTCAGCGGTTTTTACATCGGCGCGTTCGTGATTGCCGCGCCGCTGTGGGGAAAGGTGACGGACTTGCGGGGGCCGCGCACCGTGCTTCTGATCGGGTTGCTTGGGTACGCGGCGGCGACTGTTTGGTTCGGATTCGCTGCATCGCTCGAAGCGGCGTACGCCGCGAGATTCGTCGCGGGGAGCTTTGCGGCAGGGCTGCTTCCAGCCACTTCCGCGATGATAGTAGCTCGCTGCCAAGGGGAGGCGCGCGCACGACATCTCGCATGGGTCAGTACCGCATCGATCGCGGGTTTTCTCGTGGGCCCTGCGCTTACGGGATGGGTTCACGACTTTGTTGCCGACCCGAAGGTGCAATGGGCGGGCGCGTTGCACGCGACGGCTGTGCCGATCTGGACGACAGGCGCACTCGCACTCGCCTGTGCGGTCGGTGTGGCGTGGGGAGGCGTTGGATCGTGGAATCCGGACGACAGGGAGGAAACCACCGCAACGCCGACTTCACCCACGCGACGGAATGCGGCCCGGCGCATTCTCTTGTTCAGCGTTGTTGGGGCTTTCGGGCTCGGGTCGTTCGAAGTGGGGCTGTCGCTGCAGAGTCAGCAACTGTGGCGCTGGTCTGCCAGTGCTCTCGGGTGGCTCTTCGCAATCTGCAGCCTCGTCATGCTCACTATCCAACTCGGACTGTTCGCAAGGCTTCGCCATCTCGTGGGATTGAACGGCCTGGTGATCGGTGGTTTTGCGGCTATGGCGACGGGCTTCACGTTCCTCGGCGGCACTTCCGCCTATTTCCTAGTCGCGCTCCTCGTCATGCTCATTGCATCAGGTTCAGGCGTGCTGTTGCCGACCTTGAGTCTCGCGATGTCCGATCAGGTTGATGGGTCGAAGGTGGGAACTGCCATCGGCTACCAAAACGCTGTGTCCAATCTGGGGCAAGCCGCCGGATCTGCCGGCGTGGGGCTGCTCTTCAGCGTGTTGCCGAGGGCGTCCTTCGCCGTCATGGCTGCATTGATGTTCGTTGCAGCGGTGTCGGCGTGGTTGATCGCGCGTCTGCCCGGCAGTCTGCTGGGTGTTGCAGCTCCCGCGCTGCAATCCAGTCAACCGGTCGATGGAAACGTCCGAAGATGATGCGCAGGGCAAATTCGACGAGGGTTCCTCTTGCAATGCGATCCGCTGTCAGGACGTTGGATCGTAGATGGCCCCAACGAACAGCAGCGCGCCGCTGCGCCGGTCTTCGACCGCACAGAAAAACGGCCGGTCGATGATCATCCGAAACGGTTGCTCCGGGCGCGGGACCGCAGTGGCCCTTATACCGGTTGTCGTAACCGCAGCGGCCTCGGAGCCTTCCTCACCCACCTTCCAGTAGGTCGATTGAAGCACCGACGAAATGAAGAAGCGCGAGGCTTGACCTGGTGCCGGCGAGAGCATGCCCGTCAATTGAGCACCATTCGGGTCGAAAGCGCGCGTCATACCGAGGGTTTGCAGCGGTTCATTCAAGCGATAATTGGATTTCAGCTCGAACCGAGGCAGCTCAATTGTTCCGGAGCGCGACGCATATTGCCTTCGCCAGCCCGCCCAATGCTCGGGCGTAAGCGCAGCTTCCAACGCGTCCAAGCTTGATGACATCACGGGCAAGAGTACCTCCATGACAAGGTCTCCCCCACCGAACGACAGGCGGATCGCCTGCATCTGTGGGGTTTCAAAGTAGTCGAAGTGTCCCGATTGCGTCATGCGCGGTACTTGTTTGACGGAACCGCCGGCGAGCGTAAAGTCACGTTGCTGCGTCTTCGCTTTGTCAAACTTTTGCGCCCATTGCCCCTTGAAATACACCGCATTGAGGAGCAACGCGAGATCGGCTGGGTCGATGCGGTCGATTACCTTGGGAATCCTGCCGTGCGTTTCTTTGGACGCCCAGCTGTTGATCCGCGTCGTGGCACCCGGGTTGGAAAAATCAAGATCGGCCATCTCTGCGTCGTACCACGCTTGCGTCTGCTTTACGTAGTCGGGTCGAAGTGTCGCGCGACGGCTGTCGACCCACAACGAATTCGCCACTGACAACGTGATGTTCGTAGCCGGTGTGCGGATGATTTTGATCAGCTGCGCGTTGGCCTTGTTGATTGCAGCGACTTCCGAGCCGCTGAGCGACAGCGCGGTCAGCATCTCCTGTCTTGTTTGACCGCCAGTGCCGTTGAGCGCCATCGACAGATCCAGGGCTGCACTTACCGGCGAGAGAACGACGTTACCGCTTGGGGTTGTCTTTTGAACCGCTTTGAGTAAGCGGAAGCCGAACGTGTTGTCCGCAGCGGCCACATCAACTGATGCCGTCGGCTGCGCCGCGTACGTGCCAGCGGCACCGAACAGGGCCGCTGCGATGAATGTGACGAGCAGTCCATGCTTGCGGTACATCGCACATTCTATCCGTCGGTGCGACCGCCGAAGCCCCCGACGTCCATGAGCCCCGCACGGCGGTTCTTGTGCGTCCGGGCTCGGAGACGCCAGTGCTAAGAATAACGCGGCTACCGCGGGAACGTACCGAGTCAACATGATGATCGCCTCGCAGCTTCTAAAGCCGCCAAGTTGGAGCACGCCCAGACGCGATCCGGTCTCATCGAGTCACTCTATCTCGGACAGTGTTACCGACAAACTTCGCAAAACGGTCTCAGAATGGACGTCATTCTCGGGGGTGTTTTTTCAAGGTCGAGGGTTCCGCGGACCTGGGCACCAGACGTTCGCGCTGCTGGCGGCCATCCCGGCACGGCCGCGGGGCCGTGAATCACTGGAGTTTGAGACTCACCTGCAGGAGGTCGCGTGTTTGCACTGGCAACGCGTTTGCGGCGTGCTACTTGCTGATCGGCTCTCGACTGCGGACGAGCAGAATCGGAACCGGGGTGTGGCGCACGATGTACTCGGCATCACTTCCCAGGACCAAGCGCCGCAGCCCCCTACGTCCATGAGTCCCGCACACGATGAGGTCCGCGCCCCATTCTATGGCTTGTTGGACGATGTGATCACCGGCCTGACCACCTACCGCTTCCACGAAGGCGGCGTCCACCTCGACGCCAGCGCTACGTACTGCCGACTCGCCGTCGGCGAGGATGGCTTGGCCGCCGGTGCGCAGAATGTCGATGATTTGGGTGAAGTTGCCGCCGTAGCCGTCCGGTGAGGCCAGTATCAATTCATTCACGATGTGGACGAGCCGGATCCGTCCGCCCTGGTTCTTGGCCAGCCGGATCGCTTCGTTGAGCCCCAGGGTCGCGGTTTCGCTGCCGTCGATCGGCACGAGAATCTTTCCGTACATGATGCGAGCCTCCTGTTTCCTGTCAATCACGCGTCTTAGCGTGCCGCTACAGCAGCACCGGTTTGTCCGCCAAGTCATTCCGGCGATTGTTGCTAGGGGGGAAATGCGCTGCCAGATGCCGCGTCACGGCCTGAATGCCGCTGATCGCGCCCTCCCGGTAGCGCCCCTGTCTGAACGCCGCTTCCATCTGGCGGCATATGGTCTCCCATTCCTGCGAACCGACCCGCGCGTGAACCCCGCGATCGGCAACGATCTCGACGTGTCGGTCGGCGAGCAGCAGATAGATCAACACCCCGTTGTTGTGCTCGGTATCCCACACCCGCAATTGCGAGAACACGTCGATCGCGCGCTCTCGAGCCGACTGCCCGTTGAGGAGAGGAAGCCCGTCTAGTGCGCCCTCCACTGCAAAGCGGATTTCACCGACATGTGCGGTCTCGCTCTCCTTGATCGCTTGTTCGATAGCCAGCAGGGTGGCGCGTGGGAATGCCCTTTGGACTTGCCGGCGGGTCGCGAGGAGATGTCGCGCAATGCGAGGGATGCTCATGGTTACCACCGCCCTGAAGCGCCGCCGCCGCCGAAGCCTCCGCCGCCACCGCTAAAACCGCCGCCGCCGAACCCACCTCTGCCAAAGCTGCCTCCGCCGAAGCCACCCCGGCCGAGTCCGCCGTGATAACCGCCGAGATAGTGACCGCCAGCGGCGCGCCCGCCCATGCCGCCGGTCAGCAACGTGAAAAAGAGCGCGATTAAGCCAGCCGCGGCCGCGACGATTGCCGTGCCGGCCACCAACCAGGCGATCAAGGCCACGACTCCTCCGGTTGCGAGCGCGCCGGGAAATCTACCAAGGATCGAGCGCAGCACGGTGCCCACGACGAGTGCGAGCAGAAGAAGGACCGGGAAAATCTGACCGACTGTATTGTCGGTGGGCCGTGTCGTGGGTTGTGGCAACGGCTCGCCGTCGACTACACGGATGATCTGCCCGACTCCGGCCGTAATGCCGCCGTAGAAATCCCCTTGCTTGAAGCGGGGCAGGATGATCTCGCTTATGATTCGCTTGCTCGTGGCGTCGTTGAGCGCTCCTTCCAGGCCATACCCCACCTCGATGCGCAGTGTGCGGTCGTTCTTGGCGATGACCAGGATTGCCCCGTCATCCACTTTCTTGCGCCCCAGTTTCCACTGCTCGGCCACGCGTAGGGCGTACTGCTCGATCGTCTCCGGCTCGGAAGAGGGTACGATGAGGACGGCGAGCTGACTGCCTTTTCTCGCTTCAAATGTTTGCAACGTCTGTTCCAGCGCGGCCTGTTGCTCTGGGGTGAGCGTCGCGGTCTGGTCAGTGACGCGCCCGGTCAAGGGCGGCACCGGAACTTGTGCTGCGGCGACGAAAGACCAGAAAAGCGTGACGGCAAGAACCAACGCTCGTGCAGTGCTCGTCGCCATCACTTGGTGGCTCCTTCACCCTCGGCCCGTGCCGGTGCTGGCGAGAAATCAACTGTGGGCGGCTTAGCGATTGCCTTTTC
>Ga0307511_10008134_pt1 | contig 10500 bp, 10 predicted proteins | sample 13_EM_MG_FD_200266 | JGI IMG/M metagenome (GOLD analysis project Ga0307511, IMG submission 200266) | Populus trichocarpa ectomycorrhiza microbial communities from riparian zone in the Pacific Northwest, United States - 13_EM | ecosystem: Host-associated > Plants > Roots > Unclassified | place... | reverse complement strand
TGCGCCTTTGGGGCGTTGTCGATTGTCGGTGGTCAGTTGTCTGCTCGGCTATGCGATTGCGTGATCAAACAGCAGGGAAAATGGAGTGCGCGAGCGCATTATTCTGCGCGTCTATACTGCTGTGCTTTGACGCCGTTCGCCGCTGAGTTGGCTGTAATTGCGCATCGTCGGCAGAGTTCGGCACCCGACAACTGACAACCGACAACGCGCCGCAGGCGCAACTCCATGCACCTTTTCGATCAATACACGATTCATAACGTCACCTTCCGCAACCGCATCTTCGTTTCGCCGATGTGCCAGTACTCGAGCGATGACGGGATGCCGAATGACTGGCATTTCGTCCACCTCGGCACGCGCGCAGCCGGCGGCGCTGGGCTTGTGATGGTCGAAGCGAGCGGCGTCTCCCCCATCGGCCGCATCACGGCCTGGGACAGCGGCATCTGGTCGGATGAGCACGCCGAGGCGTTCAGTCGGAGCGTGGCGTTCATCGAAAAACAGGGCGCCGTCTCCGGCATCCAACTCGCGCATGCCGGCCGCAAGGCATCGACCGATGTTCCATGGCGAGGCGGCCGCGTATTTCGCGACGGTCCGAATTCGTGGCAGCCGGTGGCGCCGAGTCCGATTCCGTTTCGGGAAGGCGATCCCATTCCGCACGAACTGAGTGCGTCGGAGATCGACGAGATCGTCGAGCAATTCGTCCGATCGACGCGGCTCGCGCAACGCGCTGGATTTCGCGTGGTCGAGTTGCACATGGCTCACGGCTATCTGCTCCACGAATTCCTCTCGCCGCTTTGCAACACGCGGAGGGATGAATACGGCGGATCGATCGAGAATCGGATGCGCTTTCCGCTGCGTGTCGCCGAGCGCGTGCGCGCGACCTGGCCGGACGATCTCCCGCTCTTCGTGCGCATCTCCGCATCCGACTGGGCAGACGGCGGATGGGATCTGGCGCAATCGATCGAGTTTGCCAAACGTCTGCGCGATCTCGGCGTCGATCTCATCGACTGTTCGAGCGGCGGCGCTGTCCTCGGCGCGAAAGTCGAGATCGGGCCTGGCTACCAGGTGCCATTCGCACGAGCCATCCGTGCCGAGGCGGAAGTGGCAACGGCAGCCGTCGGTCTCATCACCGAGCCGCATCAGGCCGAGGAGATCATCACCAGCGGCGCTGCCGACGCAGTGCTTCTGGCGCGGGAACTGCTGCGTGATCCGTACTGGCCGCTTCGCGCCGCACGCGTACTCGGCGTCGACGTCGCGTGGCCACCACAATACGAACGAGCGAAAACGTAAATGACGACAGATACTCTCAACGCCGCGCAGAGCGGCACGTTTCTCCTCGGCGGCGATCTTTCCATTCACCGCCTCGGCTTCGGCGCGATGCGCATCACCGGCACCGGCATCTTTGGACCGCCGAAGGATCACGACGAATCGCTGGCCGTCCTCCGCCGCGCTATCGAGCTCGGCGTCAATCTCATCGACACCGCGGAAGCCTACGGCCCGCACGTCAGCGAAGAGTTGATCGCCGAGGCGTTGCATCCCTATCCGAAGGGATTGGTCATCGCCACGAAAGGCGGCCTGGAACGAACGGGCCCGAATCAATGGCCGGTCAACGGACGGCCGGAACGGCTGCGCAAAGGAGTGGAAGGAAGCCTCAAGCGCCTCCGTCTCGATCGGATCGATCTCTGGCAACTGCATCGCATCGATCCTAAGGTGCCCGAGGATGATCAGTTCGGAGTGATTCGCGAGTTTCAGCGCGAGGGGAAAATCCGTCACGTTGGGTTGTCGGAAGTGACCGTCGAGGAGATCAAGCGCGCGCGCAAGTTCTTCGACGTCGTCTCCGTACAGAACCACTACAACCTCGCCGACCGCGAGTGGGAACCTGTCGTCGACTACTGCGACCGCGAGAACATCGGCTTCATCCCCTGGTTCCCGCTGCAAGTCGGGAAGCTGGCAAAGGGAGATTCGCTCGCCCGCGCCGCCGATCGCCACAAAGCAACGCCCGCGCAAATCGCGCTGGCCTGGCTCCTAAAACGATCAAAAGTGATGCTGCCGATTCCGGGAACGTCGCGCGTCAAACATCTGGAGGAAAACGTCGGTGCTGCGTCGATCAAATTGACGGATGCGGAGCTCGAAGCGATCGGGAGTTAGCGACGCCACTCCTCCCGCACGATCCCGTAGTAATCGACGTCTACGTGCTCGCCCCACTTCAGCAGGTGTTGCCGCATTGTTCCCTCGGGTTTCATCCCGATCTTGAGCAAGACACGCCCTGACTGCGGATTACGGCTGAAGTGGAACGCGAAAACGCGGTTGACGCGGAGGTCATCGAACGCGTATCCGACGACCGCTTTCGCTGCCTCGGTCACGTAGCCATTGCCCCAGTACGGAACACCAAGCCAGTAGCCGACCTCGGCACGATCGTGGTTCCGCTCGGCGTGTAGTCCGATCGCGCCCATCACCTCGCCGCCGCCGCGCGGCGCGATGGCAAAGATGTGGTTGTCGGACTGATCGTCGTGGCCTTTGATCCACTCCTCGGCCGCACCCTCGGGGTATGGATGCGGGATGAGCAGCGTGTTCAGCGCAACTTCGCGGGCCGCGGCAAGTCGCTGCACGGCCGGCGCGTCGTCGATCGCGAACGGACGCAGGACGAGACGCTCGGTCGTGAGAGTGGGACGCGGCATGGATTTTTCGGGGAGTAGGGGGTGGGGTGTGGGAGTAAATGCCGGTTGTCTGCCACCCCCCACTCCCCTTCAACAGCTATTGTTTCTTGTCTTCCACCTTCGGCTTGGCTGCGGGCATCGCGAAAATCGCCTTGTCGACCTTCGGGTTCAGCTCGATCTTGTCGATGTTGATGGACTGACCCATGGCCTGGTTCCCCTTCACATGGCTGTCCCATGAGTAGGCGAACGTGAGCCCGTCCACCGTCTTGTAGTCGCCGAGCGACGTCTCCATCTCCATGTCCTGCCCCTGCACGTTCCGCGTGGCGTCGGTGCGGATCACCAGGTAGGTTTCGGCGTCGAGATAGATGTTCGATTCTTTGCCATCCTTCGTCGTGACGTGGAGCTTGTAGGTGGGCGTGCCCTGGACGTCTTCCTTGCCGACGTAATCTACCTTGTTGCCTTTGGCTTTGTAGTCGAATGTCGGGCCGTCGAAGTCGGCATCGGCGCGCGTTTCCTTGAGCTGCTCCTCGGTCATCTTCTGCGGATCTTTGTTGCCCATGAACGGCATCAGCGTCCAGCCGGTCGTGCCGTCGTAGGCCGTCGTGCCCGTCATCTGCTGGATGGTGAAGTCGACGCGCATGCCGGAGGGACGCGCCTTCGTCATCGTGAACGGCGCCTCCATCGGACCCATCTTCATCTTGCCAGTCAGGCGCATCGACTGAATGGCCGCAAGCTTGTCTTTCCCGCCCATCGCTTTGATGTTCTTCTCCAACAGCTCATCGACGGTCTGGCCGAAGGCGGAGACGGTGAACAACGCAACGACGCAGAGAGACAGCAGTGTTTTCCTGGACATGAATCCTCCTGGTTGTGATTGGGGTGTTTCAGCGATTGTTGCATACGGGAGGGGCATAGCAGAGTTGCACGAGCCGTTGACATCAGATGCGTGATGCGTGATGCTTCAGGCATGCGAACCACACTCGACGTCGACGATGACGTTCTACAGGCGGCGAAAGAGATCGCAGCCAATCGGAAGACGACAGCGGGGAAAGTTCTGTCGGATCTCGCTCGCAAGGCACTCACTCCAAAGCAAACCGTCCAGGTGCGAAATGGCGTTCCCCTGATGCCGCGCCTTCCAAAGGGAAGCCCTCGGATCACGATGGAGGATGTCAACCGAGTCCGCGATGAGAGGTGACCAATCTTGACGCGCCCGGCTTTGCTGGACGTTAACGTCCTCGTAGCGCTATTCAATCCTGACCACGTCCACTACGAGGCAGCACACACGTGGTTTTCAGCAAACCGTCCAAGCGGCTGGGCCACATGTCCACTCACTGAGAATGGACTACTGCGAATGTTGTCGAATATTGCCTATGCCGGCGGCCACGAAAGCGCACTCTCGATCCGGAAACGACTCAAGGTGTTCTGTGAAAGCGGATACCACACCTTCTGGCCTGATCAATTGTCGCTGCGCGATGAGCGTCGCTTCGATCTGGTGAGCGTGACCCACAAACAGATCACTGACATCTACCTCCTCGGGCTCGCCACTGAAAACGGTGGCCGGCTCGTCACCTTCGATCGCCGTATCCCTTTGCGGGCCGTGATCGGAGCAGACACGGATCAACTGGAAATCATCCTGGCGTGAGCGATACCGCCACGATGTCGCGAACTCGAGCCCGGATTTCCTCAGGCTCCGCGACCAGTCGCTCGCGCTCGGCAGCATCAAGTAGCGAACCTAGAGAGCGATAAGCATCCCCTCGATCTGATGTCTCGCGGAGCATCACGCCTGGATCGACGCCATGCGCAGACAACCATTCATCGACCGCGATTCGCGTTTCGGCCGGCGTCGCCCGCACCAGCGCGCGCGTGTCGCTGCGAATGCGTTGAGCCCTCGTCAGTCGCGGCCAGATGATCGCCAGGATGATGAGGAGGCCGGCCACGATTCCGATGAACGGCATCGACCGGCGTGCTGCTTCGACGCGCGCGTCGGCTGACGACGCCGGAGCATGCGGTTGCATCGTCGCTGCGTCGGCGGCCTGAACGAGCAGTGCCCGCTGTTCGCAGCGCAGCTCGCGCCGCACACCGGCCGGCGTCAGGATCGGCGACGTCATCGGCGGAACGACGAACATCCCCGCGTTGGCGGGAAAGATGAGGAATCGCCAGCGCCGCGTCATCACCGCTTCCTGGTGCCGGTCGACCGTCACGCCGACTTCGTTGATCTGCACGCTCCCTTCGAGCGGACGAGCAAAGGCCGGCGGCGGCGCCGCCCGCAGGTTCGCCGCGCCGGTCATGGCCACATCGATCGATACCGGCCCGCCGTTCTTCTGCCCCGGCGTCGCACATTGCAGCGATACGTTTCCGACGGCGGCGACCGGCGGACCCGGAGGGAGCGGCCGCGCTTCGATCGACAACGGCGATGAACGGCGATGAACATCGACCACGCTTCCTTCGAACAGGCCGAAGGGATTGCCGATGTCGACCCGCTTCATGATTTGCGCATCGATGGACGTCGGATCGATGGTCAGCGCCCCGCTCCGAAGCGGAAACAGCGCCGCGCGGCGGATGATGAGCTTCTGCATCGGCACGCCGCCGACGAACGTCTGTTGCGGCGTTTCCCCTCGGACGTCGAGCTCCTCAACCCAGAAGTCGGCTAGCTTCGGGATCTGGCCCAGTCCGTATTGCTGCACGTTCGTGGCGTTGTAGATCGTCCAGGTGACGATGATCTGCTCGCCGAGGAAAACACTCGTCTTGTCCGCATCGGCGATGACGAAGATCGGATCGCGGCCGGTGGCCTGCAGCTCATGAAGAATCGTCAGCGGTTCATTGCTGCCCGCCGCGCGATCGGGCAGAACCTGAATCGAGACCGGCGGCAGCGTCTCTACCTGCCCGTTACTTCCACGCAGAACAACCGGCCCGACCATCGCCGCGCCGGGCCCCCGAGGATGAGCGACGTAGCGCAGAACCTTGCGCCGCGACGACTGGCCGTTGATCCACGAAAACTCTGACGACACCGACGGCGAGCCTTCGACGGCGAGGTTCTGCAGCGGAAGCTGGAGATTGTCGATCGAGGCAAAGGCATCGGTAAGCGTGACCGTGATGACGACGGTGTCATCGACGGAGAGAGCGCGCTTGTCGACTTGCAGGTCGCTGGCGAAGAGAGGGAACGCGAAGAGAAAAAGAAGAATGTTGAATGTTGAGTGTTGAATGTTGAATGTTGAATGACGCCTGCGAGGCGCAGCACGTTCAACATTCAACATTGGACATTCAACATTCAACATTGCGCCTCTTCAAAAACCTCACCACCCCACATGCACCTTCTCCCGGCTCGGCCGATGCATCCGCGCAAGCTCTTCCTGTTCCTGCTGCTGCACTGATCGCAGCAAACCTTCCGCATTCGGATCGCTCTTCGGCTGCTGTTCGCCGGCCTGCTGCGGCGACGGCTGCGGCTTCTGTTGCGGCTGCGGACCTTGATTCTTCTGCGAGCCGCTGTCGCCCTGCTGTTGTTTCTGCATCGCTTCCTTGCGGCGAAGGGCGATCTCGAGATTGCGCTTCGCTGCGGCGTCCGAGGGACGAAGGCGCAGCGTCTGGCTGTAATCGCGAATCGCGTAGTCGAACGCGTTCGCTGCGAGGGCGCTGTTGCCACGATTGAAGAGCGCGTCAGCCTGGAGCGCCGGATCGGAGAGTGCTTTGGCGATCGTCGACGATCCTGCTTCGCGATTGCCTGCCGCGATCTGCGATGTGCCGAGGTTGAAGGCGCGTGTCGGAGTTGGCGCGATGGATGTCGCGGTGGCGAAGGATTTCTGCGCATCGGGATACTTCTTCGCCGCGAACTGCTTCACGCCACGCGCGGTGGCAGCGTGTGAGTTCGTTTCACGAGTCAATTGCTGAACGAAAGGAAGGCCCGCGATGAGGAGGATAGCGATCGTTTTCATCGGCACCATCCCGCACAGACAGGAGTGTCTGTGCCACATTGGCGCTGCCGTTGGCTAGGGCAGGATCGATGTGGCACAGACACTCCTGGCTGTGCTCCCGTCATTCCGCACCTCTGTTGGCCAACGACCCGAGAAACATTGCAAAGCAAGCAAACGCCAGCGGCCACTGATACCGCTCGATCGGAACGCGCACGTTTCGCTGCTTCAGATTCCCGCCAGTCGCAGCCAGCGAATCAAGCGCATGCTCGCCGAACGGATTTGCGTAGAACGTCCCGACGGTCGCGCGTGCGATCTTTTGCAGCGCCTCCGGCCTCGCGTACGTCGTCACGACCTGGCCGTTGTCATCGACCAGCACGCCGCCGCCCTCCGGACGCGGAATCGTGCTGCCTGCCGGCGTACCGACCAGAATCGTCGAGACCGGAATCCCGCGTTGCGCCAGCTTTGCGATCGTGTCATCGAGCTTCGTGCTCTGATCCTCGCCATCGCTGATGACGACGATGTCGCCGCGCTGTCCGGCATCGCCACCGACCAGACGCAGCGCGGCGTTGAGAGCCACCGCCAGATCGGAGCCGGGATTCGATACCTCCCCTGCCTGAATCGAATCGAGCAACGCCTCGACCGCGTCGCCGTCGCTAGTCAACGGCGAGACAACCTCGGCGGCCGATTCGAAAATGACAAGTCCGACTCTTCCCGATTGCGCACCGATGATCCGTTTGGCGATCGCCTTCGCCGCTTCGAGCCGCGACGTGCCGACATCCTGCGCGGCCATGCTGAGCGAGACGTCGATGGCGATGACGCGATTCGTCTCGCGCTGCTCGATGGGAACGACGCGGAAACCGGCCTCCGGTCCCGCCAGCGCGATCACACAGCCGAGGAGTGTGAGAGCGACGAGCCAGGGGCGAAGGACGCGAAGCGGATTGGCAACGCCGCGCAGCCGCTCGGAAATGAAACGCCGCGCGATGCGGCTGCGGCGGCGCTCGCGCGCGATGAAGAAGAGCAAGGCGAGCGGCACGAGCAGCGCGAGCCAGAGAAGTTGCGGGAGGCGGAAGGCGATCGAATTCACGCGAGCCTCCCGCACAGACAAGAGTGTCTGTGCCACATCGAACTGTGCGAGAGTAAACAGCTCCTGTGCCAATCGGCAGAGGCAATGTGGCACAGACACTCTTGTCTGTGCTCTGTCGAGGCTCGGACGCCACCTTGAGGCTTGCCGCGCTTCACGCCGTCACCTTCTGCCAAACGGTTTCCCCCGACAGCAACGCAAGTGCAAGCATCGCCACACCCGCAGCCAGCGGCAAGCCATACAACTCCTCGATCTTCTCGCTCTTCGGCGCGGTCAATCGCGTCTTCTCGAGGTGATCGATCCGATCGAGCACATCGCTCATCGTCCGCGCGTCCGTCGCGCGGAAATACTCGCCATTTGTACTTTTCGAGATCGCGGCCAGCGCCTCCTCATCGATGTCGGCGCGCACGAGTTGATACGTCGTCACGATCTCTCCGGTGAACGGATCCTGGCGCTTCATCGGAATCGGAACCGGGCCGCGGCTTCCGACGCCGATCGTGTAGATCTTGATGCCGTAACGCGCCGCGAGCTGGGCCGCCGTCAGAGGATCGATCGAGCCGGCGTTGTTCACGCCGTCGGTGACGAGAATGATGATCCGGCTGCGCGTCTTTGACGTCCGCAATCGGTTCACCGAGGTGGCGATAGCGTGGCCGATGGCAGTGCCGTCGCCGTTCTCGCCGACCTGCGCGCGATCGAGAATGGCCGCGGCGATATCACGGTCGTACGTGATCGGCACGCGCGTGGCAGCGCGAACGCCGAAGGTGACAATGCCGATGCGGTCATCCTGCCGCCGGGCGATGAAGTCGCCGATCAGCTCTTTGGCCACGCCGAACCGGTTGCGCGGCTTGAAGTCCTCGGCGGCCATGCTGCCGGACGCATCGAGCGCCACGACGATGTCGATGCCGAACCGATCGTTCGTAGCCATCTTCGTCACCCGCTGCGGCCGCGCCAGCGCCACGATCATCGCCAACACAGCGACGCATTCGAAGAAGAATGGCAAACCCGCGAGTTGCGCGCGCAAGCTCTGCTTCGGCGAGACGAGCGACACTGAGGAGATCGTGAACGCGCCAAAACGGCACCGGCGATCGCGGATAAGCAACGCGATCCTGGCGATGATGGCGAGGACTAACAGCAGCCACCACGGATTGGCGAAGCGGATCACGCAGCCGCCTCCTGCTCGACCGGCGCAGGCTCGGCCCACGACGGAATCTCCAACGCGCGATTGACCGCATCCTCGAAATTCGCGGGTGCTGCGCCCCACGGCGAGAACTTCTCGAGATCGCCTTGCCGGAGAATCTGAAAGAGAACGTCGCCAACGTAGCGCCGGCGGCCCGGCGGCTGGACCGCCGGCGGCTCGCCGGCGACTTCGGAAACCGCCGCCGGGCCGGCGGCGGTCCAGCCGGCGAGCCGCCGGCGCTCCTCTTCGTGTTCCTCTTTTTCCAGGTGTGCCAGCAACTCAGCAGTCGTCAACTCCGCGCCGAGGTCAGTGCGAACGACCGCGAGATACGCGCGAACGGCATCCGCCAGTTGAGCCCATCGCATCGGTGTGTCCCTTCGCAACGAAAGCACGCGCGAACGGAACGCTTCGACGGGAACGACGACGATCACCGGCTTCGACACGCGTCTCTTCGCCAGTGACACCACCGCCGTCCATGCAGCGATCGCGGCAAGCACTGCGATTCCAATCGCGACAAATGGCGATCGCGGCCACGGCTCGGGCTTCGGCGGCTTCAGCGGCGCCGGCTCGAGCTTGTCATCCGGCGCCAGCACCGAATGAATCGGGATCACCACGCTGACCGGTCCATCCGCCGCGCGCCCTTTGACCGTGATCGAATGCGGGACAAACGTCCGGATCACCACCGCGTTGCCGTTGCGCGAGACCACCTCGTAGTCGGGCGACGGATCGATCGTCGTCGGCGATGCGAACTCGATCGTGATCGGATCGCCGATCGTGGCGCGGGCAGGATGAAATGTCGTGATCAGCGTGAGAACCAGGAGGCCGAGCATTGGTTATCGCCTTCGCACCGATCGCTCGCGAAAGAATCGCAGCAGCTCACGATCGTACGGAATGGCCGTCGACACGTTGAGATGATCGACGCCGGCCGCGCGGAAGCGGCGCTCGTTCAATTGCAACCGCGATGCAGCGCGGCGGCTCACATCGGCGCGCCTGAGATCGACGAGCCGCAACGCGCCGCTCTCCGCATCGACCACACTCACCAGCCCGCCCTCGGGGAATCGCTCCTCGCGCGGATCGCCGACGGCGATGGCTACGACGTCGTGACGCCGGTCAAGCCGACGCATCGTCCGCTCGAAGTTCTGATCGAGGAAGTCGCTGATGACGATCACGACGGCGCGACGCGTGCTGACCTGCTCGATGTAGCGCGCCGCGGCATCGATGTCGGCAACGCCTTTGGGACCGCGCATCGCCGCATCGACGGCGGCGCGAACGATCACCTGCGCGTGAAGCCGTCCTCGACGCGGCGGGATGTATCGATGCACACGATCCGAGAACAGCAGCAACCCGATGCGATCGGAATTCTGCACCGCCGAAAACGCGAACACGGCCGCCAGCTCTGCCGCGACATCGCACTTGCGCCAGTCGACCGATCCGAAACTCATCGAGCCTGAAATATCGACGACGACGAGCACCGTCAGGTCGCGCTCTTCGACGAACTCCTTCACGTACGGCGTACCGCTGCGCGCCGTGACGTTCCAATCGATCGTCCGCACGTCATCGCCCGGCTGATACTCGCGAACCTGCGAGAACTCAATCCCGCGCCCATGAAACGCGGAGTGGTAGTCGCCCGCGAATCCGGCGCGAATCAATCGCGCCGAAAGAATCTCCAGATCGCGCACACGG
>Ga0307511_10008133_pt1 | contig 10500 bp, 10 predicted proteins | sample 13_EM_MG_FD_200266 | JGI IMG/M metagenome (GOLD analysis project Ga0307511, IMG submission 200266) | Populus trichocarpa ectomycorrhiza microbial communities from riparian zone in the Pacific Northwest, United States - 13_EM | ecosystem: Host-associated > Plants > Roots > Unclassified | place... | reverse complement strand
AACTCCAACAAAGGAAATACATAACTTGGCGGGGCGGCTGTGACTCGAACTAGGGCTTTCCTCCAAAGAGACAACACAAGGCCAGAGTACAAACCACTCGGCTAAGGGGGCACACCCCAAATGGCTACGTAGTGCGGTTGGCCAGACTGTCTGAAAGCATTATTCTTTGTATAATTGCGCCCAAAATGTAAAATAAATATACTGGCTCAGCTGTGAAATGAACTTAGACCACTTGCCCTCCACAGGAATTGTCCAACCATTAGACCACTATGCCTTTTGGTCCTAAAGAGATACCCTACAGGGCCCAAGTGGTGCCTTTGGCTACATATGCGCACTCTGCATCTAGCGGCCACCCTATGTAGTAGTGTATGTACGGTACTTTTCATGTTTGCTGTCAATCAGTACTCCTATTAATTCTATATATATCATCAGGGTTAAGCCTGGGCACGAGACAAGATGTCTCGAGACTTACGAGAAGTCTCGTGCCCAGGCCTAATCAGGGTCAGTATGTCCTGGTGGATACCCGGCCTGATTGTACAACCGCTGGCACGCAACGGACCACACCAAATGTATATAGGCGATAACAGTGCGAAAGACTCAGGGAAAAAGAGAGGGAAATTTCACAAAATATTGACGCTCTCCACTTGCGGAAAACAGCTACCTCCTTACTTCTCTGTAGTTATGTATCACCGGCTATTATAATACCAACTACTATTAATTGTGTTCTTATAATATAAACTAATATAGATTTTGATATAATCTCGAAAAAACGGATACTTACCTTGTAAATTCATGTAGCTGAATAAACACTCCTACAAAAGCTTAAAGATATTTTAGATATCGTTATTAGCGCTACCGAACATTTCAGGCGAAACAGGTACCTTATGTACTCAGCTTCTGTACTTCTGGGTTCCGCCCCTCGTGTATAGACCTTTGTGGATCGGGGGCCCACTCCGAATTCCACAACGTGTTATATGTGGGCAACGTTTAAGGCTATTGGTTAACATTCGATTGCCAAATGTCAACATCTGGGTTCCATTTCGTTAATGAATCACGTGATAGTTTGTTTCTTGGTGAAATACTTTGCACTTGTCTTAGGTATGCGTGCATACTCATAAATCTGCGCACCTGCCAGGCTTATCGATAACAGCACGATATTATGCTTGTGGGGTTGCGATAGGGACAGTGGACATACGGACGATTGGTGCGTTGCTCATGGCGTTATCAAATAGTCCAGATCACTGGCTAGGAACTACACTATGTGCCTTATGAAGCCCTCGCTAGTGGCGACACACATGGGAAGGTGGCGATCAGGTTACATATACAAGGCGTCTTTGTTCCCAGAGTGCCCTGCTACTAGTTGTTAGTGGGCTTAGCCTGGCGCAATGCCCAGGACAGCAATGACCTAGAAGTTCGGCAACAAAGACCCATTCCATTTGGAAGTAGAACAGGGTCACGTACATGGCCCTTACACGGCTATAATAACGGGTTCACCCTCTGTGTTGACACAGTGTTTCCACCACACAAAAACAAACTCACAGGCAAGCAAACACGATTACTAAGGCATCAAAAATGACTTCAACTGAGCTCGAGATGCGTTGCCAGCTTATGGAGTTCTGGGCACAATGGGGTATAATCACTTACCGACGGTGCACCCATAAATATCACTGGTGTTCGATGATGGAGTGCGGGCTGGGAAAGGAGATCATGTACCGCATGGCTGATGATATTGTGAAGAAATGGGTGACTCAAGGGATCACAGACCTCAATGATTTCCATGAAGGCGAAGATGGAAAGACTCCGGCCGAACTTGCTGAAATGGTTGGTGGCCTCGTGGACGATTATCTGGTCTCGCTGTTGGGGGTATAGAAAAGGAACTCTTCCCGCTGTTCGTGCATTAGATGTTGACCACTAGCATGAGTAGGAAAGCGAGAGGATGCTAGGGGGGGCTATCTGTGTCAATTTTTATTTCTTGGTAGTGTAACTAAGTATGCATGCACTCATTATATATCACGAGATGTGGCTAGAGAGAGTGCTGCCGGGGGGGTTGCAGGGATGGACAAATGCCGGTGGCTGACCAAGAGTAGGTTGCCAATGGTAGTGGTGGTTCGGTTACAATACATCTATGCTGTATGCGTCACTTATTGTAGTCTGGTTGCATGCATTTATTGTTGATTCGGTTGAACGATTCAGCAAATCGATCGCGCTAACTACGGTCTGTGCGTAACTTGTAGTTCGTTCAAACGACCTGTAAATAGCGCCCGGTTAGCCAATCGTTCGACCGATTGCCAAATCGTCATGATTGGCGTATTGGTCAGAACTGGGTGAATAGGGCCGTGGCCGATACGGGTGATATTATGAGTTCTGACTTACTGGGTATTGCGGGACTGGACGTCTGAAGACTTTCATGGTCGAACGAGTGGCATATAACAGGGTTTGCTTTACTCACTTTCTGTTGTATCAGGAAAGCTGCTTCTTTCATAGTATACGAATATATGTTCTCGGCCGCAGCATACCCACTGTGCCGCTCACGGGCAATTTAAAGTTTTCCTTGATTTGGTGTTCAACGCACTTGAATTGATAAAGGTTTACGAGTACTGGTTTACCAACAAAAAAAATTATTCTACACCTTAATGTATTGATTTCAAAGGGAGCACATTGTTGCTGGGTGTTCATGAATGTCCTACCACGCGTCATATGCGACACGGAAATTATGCTTAGCAATTAATTACCTTACCAAAACTAGGCATTGTTGATGTAGAGCCGGCATGTGGAATAACGCAGAGACATGTCAGAATTCAGCTATGCTTTTGATTCTGCCTAACCTATGAAAGATTACAAACCAAGCACGAAATTATAGCTCTTGAGTTGATATTTCATTACCTGGTAAGCCCTAGAAGATTGGATGGCATTAATACACAGTACATGAATTTATATGGGAAAGCTTTAACACTTGGCAACCTCAGCATCATAGTGAAGTGAATATACCTGCCCTGGAATCACATGAATTAACCTAATTCGCTATCAAGACAGAGCAGTCGGTTGACAGATGAGGATATCTGCCCGTGAAAGTTCCTTTTTTAGGTCAAAAGGGCATATCGCGGCGTGAACCTACTAGGTGTACATATGTTTGTATTCATTTTTCCATATTCAGTAATCATGTGGCTCCGATAGGGGTGCCATCATGTACTAGCCAGAAGCCCAAGGGAGCCAAGCTAGTCTGGCCGCCGACGCTGGTGCATACAAGCAGAAAATAGGAAATCGATTCTCAAATCCCCCGAATTCCGAAATCTGTACCACAGTCGTGCAAACTTAGGAACCAATTATGAGGAAACTGAGTGTCAAACGCACGAGGTGAGAAAATGTCTCTATGCACAAAGTAAAAGATTTGGTATGCTAATGTCATGGAGCTATGCGTAGGTTACATCCAATATATTGAAAAGAAACAATACCCCTCGATTTCGACACCAACACGAAGTTGCTCCACTATCAAGTATTATTTTTCTGCCCTCTTCAACTATCGAGCACGTTCAATTCCAAGTTTGGGAAGTGTTCCCAATGTCGTCTCTCGAGATCAATCCATGCCATAATATAATCATCCATAATCCTCCACTTGATCTCATGCCCCACATTTGCATATCTTTAATTTAACCATCTCCACCTTTTCCCACCAGTGCCCTGACTCCCCCGCCAAAGGACTCTCCATATTAAACTGCGCCTGCAAATTCTTTATCCTGCACAGTCCCGGAATCGGCAAACCAACCACAACCGCCAACAGTGGCCCAGGAATCCCTTCTTTCTCCTCCCCAAATTCCGCATTTCCATTTGAGCCTGCAACTTCCCCCCACTCCTCCACACCTGTGTCTTAAAGTATGTCGACATCAAGGTTCGTTTTGCGAACTAGCCCGAAGAGGGGGTTTGGTAATTGTAGATGTATTGTACACACGTGTTTAACGGCTTTTGATTTCAGACAGGGTGATGACCAAGCGTGAAGGCTGGGGGCGGTCAGGTGGGGGCGCAGGGTCAGGTTGTTTAGAGGGTATGGAGGTCACTGAAGGTGCCGCGTAGAGGTATGAAGCTGGTTGTAAGGGAATTGCGGAAGTTTCTGGGTATGGAGCGTTGGTATGAGTTACACGTGTCACCTCTTCAGGGGTAAGGTAGTGCCCCCTGCAGCAGCTCTCGCTAGAGGTTCTTCGAGGGGGGTCCGGGATTTTCGCTTCGTTGCGTCTTGGAGGGATTTGGATCGTTATACTGTAGGTTTCTGGTACGTATAACATGTGGATATGCAAGATACGCGGAAGTGGGGCTTTTGGGATTAGGAGGTAACTTTCCAGTGAATGGCCTCTTGTGTTTCCTGTTAGGACTCGTAGTGAAGGTGCCCCGGGCTCATAACCTGTCGGGACCAGTCTCTAGCCCTCTCATGGGAGGGGCGTCCTCGGCTCAACCAGCTACAATAACCCCCGGGCTCATAACCTGCAAGCTTTGGGTTATCCGTCATTCATGCTGTTGGGGTTCCATAATGCCTACCCTGTCTGTTTGCAATAAAATCCACCATCTCCGTTGTGTTTTTATCGAATCTCGCTTTTTTTTTTTTTTTTGAAATCTATACGCCTGATCAGCCTTAGGCTATGCGGCGGCCTGGAACCTTTGACGGAACCTTCATTAGGAGCGGTCGACCCCTGAAAAAACACCTACAAACAAACTGTATATGACCCGGACCTGACTGTGTAACAAGAAAGCGTGTGAAATAATGACATGGAAAGAATATGACATGTAAACCGTAGTCGGGTATTTTCTTTACCAATCACTAACTTCCACCCTCCTCCTTCCTCTGTCAAAATCGTAAGGGTCGGTCGGGTGCCATCTCCCCTTCACCTTCAGATGCGTCCCAAGTGCAAACTTTTTGTCAAAGAAAATAACCACGGAGCTGGTGGTTTTACCCAGCCTCCGAGCACCTCCCAAGAGCCAACGTAGTCCCATAATCCCTGCTGGTCCCACGTCCTGTACTAAATCTGCCAGGGGTCTTTGGCAGGGGATCCCGTGAACAACTATTGCCTTGACTAGTGTGTTGTTATTTGGCAATGGGCTTCGTAGGGGTTTTTTGGCTGGTTGGGATTTCTTCCCAGCCTTTGCCGCTGGACATCGAGCAGCCTGTTTTTTTGTGGCTGGAGGTTCCACCACTGGGATCTCGTCCCCCTCCTCATAACTGGATAATTCCTCGTATTCTCGAAATCGGTCGATGTCGGAACCTCCGGATATATCCTTCCTAACTGTATCTTCCTTCTTCTTCTCATCCTTCCTCTTATTCCTCCTCCTCTTTTCCTTCCCCCTCATCGCTTCCCCCAACTCGTCTGCTGTGGTCTCCGTCTATACCTCCGCTGTCACTAGTGTCGGTTTGGCTTTTTCCTCCTCTGGCTGGGTTTGAGTGGCGCTCGTTACCATCTCGACGAGTAGTGCCTTTCCCTTCGCCTGCCATTTCTTCCGTTCCGCCGACACTGCTCTCCCTGTCTTCAACTGTGCTTCCTTCTCCGCCCATTTTTTCCACTTCTCTTCGCAATCCCTAGATTCCTCCTCAAATTCCCTTTTCCTCATTGCATCCTCTTTATCCCGTGTCAACTTCTGATCCACCAAGATCACGTTAAAGCCGGTGATCTCCGCAAGTTTAGCTTGTAACTCAGAGTCGGACTCCGTTGTAAGCGTTGCGAGCTGTTCCCTAAGCCCTTGCTTGACACCCTCCAAAGCCTCGATTCGATCGTCCTTGTCGTCCTGCCTTCCATAATTGTCATCCCTCTCACAGACGGCTTTTTGGACTAAATCTGCGAACTCTTGTCTGGCCTCGTACATCGATGCTCCATGCATGCCTAAAACTCTGAGTAACAAGTCATATTTCTTCATTTTGGGCTCGGTTTCGACCAAGGTGTCCTCCGTGAAGTCCACTATTTGTTCCAGCAGAAATTCTGTGGCGCTCCTCCAACTGTCCAGGTGTAAGCTGTTCTTGACTTTTTTTGCCATCGTTACAGCTACTGAGCCAAGTACTGCTTCGTCAGCGGAGTCCAGGAAGCCTGGTGGATTGCCTTTCGCAACCCACGGTCCCACAAACTCGCATTCCTCCTCATCACTACTCTCCTGAGCACTCATTTCCTCCTGTACAGCTTGTTCTCGTTGAACTTGCTGTTTCCGTTCCTGCCTTTCTCTCTCCCATTCCTCCTTACTCCTCACAGGAACTTTGGCTCGTACCAAAGGTCTATCCACATCGCCGTATATGGGTACCTAGTCCACAGGACTTTGCCTTGATGGCTGGGGTGGGTTCCGGCGTGGGGAGCTGTTGTACCTCCGGAGTACTCTATCTCGGTTTGTTGTCAAGGGATGGGATAGCCAACGGTTTCGCTGTCCCTTTGCCTTTCCTTCCGTGATTTGGCATTCTGGTTAATTCCCCGAAGAATTTGAATGCGTAGGGTGGTTGCAACCAAGATCTTGCGCTGCGTTAAGGGTTGCAACGCGCTGCTTTTGCCAGTAGAATCCTTAGTAATTGCTACCCACCAATCGCTGGTGAACACGGTTGCAACGTTGGGAGGAATCGCCCCCTTCGAATCCCGCATTGCGCTGGTGTACCAAATTAGGAACCGAGACCTATGGTCGCTCGCCTCCCGTTCTGGGCTTATACGTGCTGGTATACTTTTCCAGGGCCTGGGGAAAATGCTTTGTCTCCTTCCCCTGGTGAGGTTGCAACTGAACCCACGGTACGTATCGGCGTGTTTCCACCTACCGGGTGGTACGAGGGCGGGCAAAACTTCATTTTTTGATATTTCTTTCTATATTTGTTTTTATAGAAACGCAGTACTCGTAGGCGGCCCTGCAGGAGGGCCATGAGGAGGAGTTGAACTTCAACAGCTATTGTAATAAGGCTATCACCAGGTTTGGGTCCGCCACCGCGGCAAGCGCAGGGACAGTGTACTCTTTCCCTGGACAAGGATACCGTTCAAGGAAAACTCGGTTTGTGTTCCCGAATTCAACGCATAACCTTTAGTTCTGTAGATAAGTTAATTTCAAATTTCGCATGTGGGTGAAAACAGTTGTAGATGGTATCTTCTCAGAGAATTGTACATACTGGCGGTAAATTCACATTATAAGGTACTAGGAATCCTTTTACAGTCTGTGTACCGGGGCTGTGGGGTTTTGTGCGCGATACCTGGAGTATACTTTAAAATATGGACGTTGATGTTATTGCTTTAGGTGAGGGGGCCTTCAAAATTCGGATGTAAAGAGGTAGCTGGGTGGGATGTAGGAAGTATCTGGTACTTCAACTAGCTTGCTCCGTTCCCTCAGGCCGACGCAGATACCAGCCTCTATATAACTGAATCCTTCGCGCCTGACACGTGCGGTGGGCTGTCGTTTCGCAAGAGTTACGTAGTCCTCCAACCCTTCTCCACCCAACAAAGCTAGTGTCGGGCCTATCATAACGGGTGGGGTTGTGAGCGCGTAGTGCAGTCACAAGGTTGCCGTTTTGTTAGTGCGATGAATATTCACGGAGACTACCCGTTAAATTCTCGCATGTACAAACATCATAACGTCAGTGTGGGGAAACCTGCCCCATGCCAGGTAGCGTAGCGTACCCATCAGTTAGGATTTAGTTAGCTAGTAGACTAATTCTGGATATATGACGCATACCTTTTTGTGCTAACTTTCTAGCTGAGCGTCAACCATAAGGAGCCAATTACCCCTGCAAGCACACCTTGCATCACGCGGTGGTGCAGCATCCCCCGCAATGTCCCTATCGGTTGTGTCAGCTGGCGTGTGGGGTAAATATCAATCTTCTGAGCTATTGGCCAATCGGGCGCTATTTACAGTTCGGTTGACCGAACAACCAATTGCGCACAGACTGTTGTTAGCACGACCGATTCACCAATTGCTATATACTGCATAAAAGCCAAGAAACGAATATGCTTGCATAAAAGTAAATATTTGAGGCTACATTACGTTACTGGCAGTAGATATTATGGTTCTGGCATCACCTGCGACGCAGATGATATCAAGCGAGGAACCTAGCACAGTTTACGGTAATAAGCTCATAGCCAGAGTAGCTATATGGGCCCCACTTCGCCCAGATCCGCATAGCCTACTGCACTGCCTATTGCACTTATCCCCATATACTTTGTTAGAATCCTCAGGCTGGGGTTCAGGGGCCGAGTGATTTAATGCAGTCTTTGCAACCCGCTTTGCCTCCTTTGCTGTCAGCTCATTATCGCGCTCCACCTTCCCTTGTTTGAGGTACTTTTCAGTGACAGTGCGGGCTTTACTGAGGACTCGGCGATCACGCTTACCACCTCGCTGTTTAGCTCTGATTGCAACTGTTCGGTATGATGTTTATGTAGAGCAAGTCGAGCAGTTAATTGACTGCTATGTTGAATCTGAGCAAGGCTTACAAGGCTTTTAGAAGAGGCTCCAAGTGGAGATTTTGTTGCAAGTCAGAAGCAGGAGATTGAACTGGGTTGGGTGGTAGTAAAATCAAAGGATCATAAACTTGTGTTGATTCACAAGTACAAATGCTGCAATCTAAAATGCAAGATGGATTAAATGTGGTTTATTGAATGTTGCCTTGCGTGCTGGCTTGAGGAATGTAAAAATCACTTTTTACAAATCCACACCGTCCCAACCGTGATGCTGCATCAATTTCACAGAATAGTTGTTTCGAAAAGCCGAAAAGACCACCAAGGCTAAGAGCTGGAGAACTTGAGTTGGATGTGATGGTAGGTTTAGAATCTGAATGCGCTTTGAGTTACAAAACTGAACAACATCAAAATTCATGTGATTCATGGCCATCCCATATCAATAACCGCCATTCTTGTGGATAAGCCAGCTTGGCAGCAGTGGGATACTCAAGTTGATTAGTCTACCAGCATAAAAGAAGCTCATGATCAATATACACCATCCATCACGGCGTTAGTGCACCATCACCGGGTAGTGGATCAACTTGTTTTTTTTTTGAGTTTCTCGAAAGGTTCGAAAGCAATCATCATAGCAGCGAGCTTAAAAGGATGCTGGGTTGTTAAATGGTGTGGTGAAGCAGGTACAACCTTGGGAGCGGATGTGAGCATGTGAAGTACGAAAAGCTAGTTTCTCGCGTGAGCTGGTTTGGGGGGTTAATGGTTAGACAGGAGGGTCATACGAGGGCTTCTATATGCGGGGATTGTTGCTTCCACTTGCTGTCTGAGTGCTGAGTAAACTATACGTAGGTTCTGTGTATGTAGAAGTAGTATTCCGGAGGGTAGGTTATGGGGGGGTCGGTAAGAATATCATGGAATATCTCAGTCAAACGAGCTCCAAACCAATCCTTTGTTAGGTTCCGAGAATTTTTATGGTTAGGGAAGTCCCCTAGGTACCCTGTACATGATATTCAATTAAAATTGAATGAAGTCATTCTGAGGCAGGTACTCTGGGAGGGGGTTACATGTTGAGATAGGCCTACCAATGGAATTGAGGTCAAGTAGCCAATAGCTTAGAACAATCTATGCATACGGGGTAACCCTTTGGGCCTGTTAGGAGCCTGTTTCACCTCGAAATGGCGGTAGACATGCTGGTTGTCTAATTCGCGAGAAACTGAAATGCGTAGTGTGTCTATCAATATATGTTTAGATCAAGGGTTCGATACCTGAAAAGATGCCCCACATCACGTACATTGATTTGAGGTATTGCATACTCACATCCGCTCCCAGGGTTGTACCCACTTCACCACCCCATTTAACAGGTCCAGTATCCCTTTTAAGCCCGCTACTATGATGATTGCTCTCGAAACAATCGACAAACTCAAAAAAAACCAGTTGATCCACTACCGGTTATGGTGCATTACCCCATGATGGATGGTATCCTTTGGTTGAATAGCCGACCCTTTGATCCAGTCAGGATGCCAACCATTATAGTGTGCGATTCCTTTGTAAACAATGATATGTGAAACCGTTGTTCCATCCACACAAATACATTCCACCACAGTAGTTTTCTCCCGGTTTTGTCCTTCACATAATGCTTGGAGCTTCGATACTCGAAGGACAATAACTTTCTTCGCTTTACTATTCCCATCATGAACCCTTTTTTAGCAAGGTTGTAAATATTTTCTTGTCGTAAGGATATAGTCCCATATAGGAAATCTAACTATATAATAAGTTAACATAACTAACAGCTAATAGATGTGGCATACCTATTACATTTCCAAAATAATCCCCTTACTGTAGCTTAATTCACATTATCTACTCGCAATCTATTTACCCGACTGGCAAATCAGCCTTGCAGATTAATATGCCTTCCTATAAACTGATCTATCCACCTCATCCCTAGCATTATTTTGGCAATTTAGAGGTCTGATAGCTTATGCTTTTGCTGATAGATTCCATCGGCCATCATTCATCAATGGGCCCAGCCCACCCATCAATATGATGGCCACAATAATATTTAAATATAATTATCTCATATATACGGAACTATTGAGAAATACGGGACTATGGAGCA
>Ga0307511_10008132_pt1 | contig 10501 bp, 16 predicted proteins | sample 13_EM_MG_FD_200266 | JGI IMG/M metagenome (GOLD analysis project Ga0307511, IMG submission 200266) | Populus trichocarpa ectomycorrhiza microbial communities from riparian zone in the Pacific Northwest, United States - 13_EM | ecosystem: Host-associated > Plants > Roots > Unclassified | place... | reverse complement strand
GTCTCTTGCCCTTGGGGGAGGAGGATGAAGAGGGTTCCTCCTTTTCTTTGCCTTTTGGTGGTGGGGGTCGCCGTTCGGCGCTTGGCTTCTTCCCTTTCTGGACCGGGGGTTGTGTCTGGGTAACCGCCTCTGCGTAAGTAATGCGTGTGAGGGGTTGAGGTGTCGTCTGAGTGAAGACGTTGTTCGTCGGTAGTGGTGCCATCGTCTGTGTTTGAGTCGAGATGGCGTTGGTTTGGGGTGAGGGTGCTGTCTGGGTTGAGGCGGCGTTGGTCGGGGGTGAGGGTGCCGTTTGGGTAGAGGCGACACTGGTTGGGGTAGGGGTGAGAAGCTCCTCCAGCTCTCGTATTTTCTTGGCCTGACGTTGGGTGAGGTCGTCCTGTAGCCGAACCTTGGTGGTCAGATCCTGGATGTCACGTAACCGTTGCCAGCGGGAGGCCTCGTGGTCCCTGTATTCTTCGTCGATGCGTGGGTGTGAAAGTTTGACATCCATGAAGCGCAGGATTTGTGAGATAGTCCAGGAGATCGGGTAGGTGTCGTAGGTGGTGTCCAGAAGCTTTTGAGTGATTATATTAAAAGGCGCTGGTATCAGGTAGTCGTCCTCATCGCCGCTCGAGTGGTCTGACTGATCGTCGTGGATTGGCTGGTGATCTGCGTGAGGGCATTGGCCTTCTGTGTGGTCGGTGCCGAGGCACCAGGAACATGGAGGGGCAGGAGTGGCGGGAGTGGCGGCAGGGGGGGTGGGGGTTTTTTGTGGGGCGGGTGGCGGTGTTGGTGGCGGTGGCTTGTGTACATCGGGGCACTAGTCTTGCATGTGGCTAGGGCTGTGGCACCAGGTGCACATGTACGATGGTGGTAGTATCGCTGTGATCTCCGGTGGCTCGGGGTGGCCGGTGACCGGAATGCGGGTCTTGAGTGGAGGGCAAGTCCGGTCGTTCTTTCCGGCATTGTTCTTTCTCTTTCCTTTGGGCGGCATGGTTGGTTGGGGAGTGGTGTGGGAATTACAAATTCCGCTATTCGCTAAGTTGGTAATGTGTGGGTGCCTGCTCGGTGTGGGTGAAACTCGTGAACCAATGCTCGTCGAGGGAGTTTTTCGTGAGAAAAGAGGAAGAAGATAGCGGGGAAGAGAAGGAAAAAGCTTCAGACGAGGGGGAAAAGGTCGCGATGGTTGTTCCCCCGAGATCTGAGGAGATGTTCGTATTGTGGGCGGCGAGGGCTATCTCGTGGTGCCGTCCGCTTGTCCATAGCTGCTCTGGTAGTTGAGTTCCGACCAAGCGCTCGTTCTGCCAAAGTGGTTGTCAGTGCCCCCAAAAGAGCTGGCTGCATCGGATAGGCAAGGCCAATGATCCGACATGCCCATGCGGCCACGAGGTGGGGGACAGGCTCCACATTAGGTACGTTCGGCTGCTGGAGATTTAGAAAAGAGAGAGCAGAGCTTATAGGGACAAGGTCCACTTGGAAGGAACTCGATGCCCCAATGTGGGTGAAGGAGGGAGATCAGGATCCATATGACGCGATAGAGGCCTTTTTCTCATATTTGTACTCTCAGTTAGCTAATTGTTGTTTTGTTGTTTACTCTGCGTGGGCTGGCCGGATTAGCTCGACCGCTCTTGAATCCTCTCGGAATTCCGAGGGGCTCATCATGGCCCTCTTACAGGGCCGCATATGAGTACTGAGTGTAAGTCAACTCTCGTTTTAAGCATACCCGATATAAGCATATATTCGTTATAAGCATGCCCCTCGTTTTTTTTACATACTCATTACTCATATGCGATCCCATAAGGGGACCATGATGAGCCCCCCGGAGACCCGGGAGGATTCAAGGGCGGACAAGTTGATCTGTCCTGCCCACGCTCGCGCTAAATACAAGATGCAAGACAAAAGTTACACAACCCCATATACAACAACCGGACACTTTCCACCCTAAGAAAATTCGCAAAACCAACGTCAAAAAAGCCTCTATGTATCCCAGTGGCTATCCTCCCCTTCATCCTTCCTCCAATTAGGTGCGTCTAGATCCTCCCACGACCTGCCAGGGCCGAGAAGGTCCTTTCTCTCTTTCTGAAGCCACCTAAGCAGAGGTCACCCCCCAAGGTCAGAGATTGAGAGACAATTGTAACGGGGCCTTTACAAGAGGAGAGACCAGAACACCACCATTGCCTGGATCCGGAGCCATATCGGTATACCGGGTAATGTCAAAGCCGACCTCCGCCCGAGCTCCGAATCCGACCTGGGAAGGACTGCAGGCTCCCCACACACCACCGCCACGGAAGGCGTCTTAGTGGCATCAAGGGCGATAAGAAGGGAGGACCGACAAGGTAAGGGCTTCGGCAACAGAAGGAGCCACTGGTATAGGCAAGCAGTGTCGCCATACACCTGGGTTAGAACGGACGGAGGACCACAGAAAGACTGGCTTCACAGGATAGGCAAAGCCACCGACCCCCTCTGCCCCTGCGGCCACACCTCCGAAGACGGCTACCACCTCACCTTCGTATGCCTGAGATTCAAGAAAGAGAGAGCGGAGCTGCTAGGGAACGCCACAAGATGGGAAGACATAGACGCCCCGGTGTGGTCAAGGAGGGGGGGATCATATTAAACTTGCGTACACTGTCGCTTTTGGGGTTTCGATCTTTCGGGAGAGGGCCGGTAGGGGGCGGGGCCGCGGAGGTCGGTGGAGGGCGCCAGAGGCGTTGGCGTTGTTGAACTTGCGAACTTGCCTTCCACAGCCGGCGAACCAGAGCTCTCCCTGCCAAAAGGACCTCGGCGAACCATGCTGCGACAGCAACTCGAAGGCACCTTTATCTTTAACGAATGTCCTTCTAATTGACAGTGCGCTATTTTTGCCTTTTGGGTGCGATTGTTTATTGTTAAGTATACATACAGTAGAACCTCAATACAAGCATGTCATCGGGCGGTCGGCTCTCATTCTTATAACAGCATGTATAGTAAGATGAACATATATATGTTCTGGGCCGCTCGCGGGCGGCATACCCACTGTGCCGCTCACGGGCAATTTGAATAATTCCTCGATTTGGTGTATAACGTACTTGAATTGATAAAGGTTTATGAGTACTGATTTACAAAATATAAAAAAGAATTAATAAGGTTATACTAACTGGAGCTCGGCAATAGATCGATATATTTCCAAGTCAATTTCCCCTCTTAACAGCTAGAACTAAGAGGCTACCACCGACATGATCCGTTACACTTTCGCATTCAATAAATTAATCATTCTTACAGCATTGGCTAATGTAATTGTGGTTTGCCTAGCAGTCGGAGTATCTGGAATGTCATTCTCAAGGCCCATAAGCCCACAGGCAATTTAAACAATTCCTCGATTTGGTGTATAACGCACTTGCATTGATAAAAGTTTGCGAGTACTGGTTTACCAATAAAAAAAGAAATTAATAACAGTATACCCATCCCAGCGACTGCAATAGGTTCATCTATTTACAAGTCGATCAGATTCAGCTCTAGCAGTCCAATTTGTGTTCGTTCAGCTAGAGCTCACAGTTATAGTCTATTGACATTTTCATATATAAATAAATTCAGCATCGGCAGCAACGATTAGGGTAGAATTTTTTCAACCAGAAACCCGGGTAGTTGTAGATGGAGCATTGGCTAATCTAATTGTAGTTTACCAAGCAGTCAGAACTTCTGGAATATTATTCTCCAGGTACATAAGGTTGGCAGCTGGTTAGAGGGTAAAGGTTAGCAAATACGCCGCTATACTTGGTTAACAATTGATGGCGTTCAGGTTGTGGTTTGCAATAGCGTTTGCCTATAGCCATTTGCTATTGGGTTTGGCTAAAAAATATGACGCTTGTTGTAGCATTGTGCCATTCCACTTATCAACAATGTAAAACAATATATACCTATTGTATAAGTCCAGAGCCAGCTTTAATTTAGTTTAAAATCGAGGAATTGAAGGTATGGCAGAGGTCCGCGTATAAGTAAGTACCTGCGATTAAGAAACCACCGCCTTGCGAGTTACCCAGATCCTGTGATCATTGTAAAAAACAATGAGGATTTCTGGTGTAAAAAGAAATCGTGCAACAAGATGTAGACAACAGAGGTGCTAAATTCCCCATTGTGATCTTAATCCGAGTATTCTTTATATTGGTAGCCCCGCCGCATCTGTTGGGGCGACCATTTCAGTGCTATTTTTTGAGTACGATGGCTCCAGGACCACTGGCAAACGATGAATTAGAGGCGTTGCACTTTTCCTTGAGACCTAAGACCTTGTTCATGTACCTATCTTAAGTTTAGCTGCAGTGTTTCCTACGAGATGCATTTTTGGCTTTTTGGCTGTCTCCTCGTTGTTTCAACATGGCTTCTTGTCGTGGCCTTATACCGGATTTATGTAAAGCTATTGACTTATTGATGTCCGGAGGCAGTAGTTACCCTAGGTATCCTCTCTCGTAATCAGTTACCAAGGTTGCCATAATAAATATTGATCCCTCACAGTGGTACGAGAGAAGCCGGCAATTCTTGCAATCCTCACTTTGGGGGTTGGATCAAAACCCAGTTGCGATCTGGAAGTAAGAGAGAAGGTATCAGCCTTGCAATTGCGCGCGGGAAACTGTAACCTATTATAAGCTGTGCTCCCCACGTCTTAGGTGGGTCATTCGGGATTGAGCAACTGATTAGAGAGTCGATAACTCAACGCTCAGGGGCATTCAGACATACTATGGAATTCATGGCTCTAGATTCGGTAAAATGATGTACCAAATAGGGACATCATCTGTTTCTCCGTGTTTCGGTACCCTTGGTACAGGGATGTTACCTGGCTCCAGCCAATGTCGCGGCCCGCAGATGTGGCTCACTACCCACTTCCCCGCTGACTGGCCTTTTATTTTTTAGAGCCTTTACGCCGATTCAACATTATATTATGCAGCGGGCCCGTTGCCTCCCCTTTGACGGTTCGGCACCCACGGAACAACAGGCAAGAAACCCGCCAACGTAAAGAAGAACCTGTGGAAGACCCAACCACCAACCCGACACCCCTGGTCGGCTCCGTCCTCTGTCAAAATCATATACTCCGACTGGATGCAGCGCCCCCGAATCTTCATACGTGACTGGCCATCCTGTACATGAAAAGAAACTATTCTGTCGAGGAAGATGAAGACTGAACTGGCGGCCTTTCCTGCCCTCCTCTGAGTCCCCAGAAGCCAACGTGCTCCTATAACCCCCTTTATACCTCTTTTCCTAATATCTCCTGTGATTTCTTGCATGGGTCGTTGGCAGGGTACTCCATGCACCACGAAAGCCCTTGTGTCGGTATACTCCCCACTGACCACCTTCGAGTGCGCCTTGTGTTTGGGAGGCTAGGGTTTCCCTACTGATTTGTTCAGTTTTCGGGTAGGTGGGGGAGCTAGCCAATCGTCTGCCTTCTCCTTCTCGTACTCGGATAAGTCCTCATACAGGGAGTACATACCTGTCCGCCTCCTTCATTTCAGCATCCCCCTCTGCCTCTTTCCTTTCTACCTCCTTCACCGTCTTTAGTGGGCTTCGTTCTATCGCCCTCCCCTTTCCTTTCTTCTGCTTCTGTTTTTTTCTCTCCATCGCGTCCACCAATGCCTCCTCCATGGGTTCGGTAGTCGCATTTTCCATAATAGGTAATGCCTGTACTCCGATATCCACTGACTCTGTCTTCTCAACTGATTGTATTGCCAGGGTTAAGGCCTCCTTCATCTGCCTCAGCTCCCGCCTCAGAAAGAAAATAACCTCGTCCCGCTCCTTCTTATCATCCACCTTCCCCAACCTCTCGGACTTCCTCTTTGTCTCAGACTGAGGTTTTTTGATTATGGGGTCCTCCTTGGCCCTCGATTCAAGCTTCTCCAAATGGTCTTTGACAGCTCCAATAAGTGTTTCCACTAGTCTTCCCCTTGAAAATCCGATAGCGCCTGCGAGGTAATTTGCTAGACCCTCAAATCGGTCCTCTGCTATGGTGTTCCTCCTGTCCTCCATTAACCCTACCTTAGTGGTTGCCAGGTCTTTGTTTCTCTTCCTCTCCCTTTCCAGCCTTTCCTTCAACTCCTCAACCTCATCCTCTAGTTCGTGGACTCTATTGGCATTATCCTGCACTGCTCTCAGCTGTTCAGAGATATTATTTTTGCCTCTGTCCTCCTCTTCTCCATCAAACTCTCCTAGCATCTCATCCATTAGATATATTTCGTCTCCTGGATATTTGACTCCTACAAGGTATCCGGTCTGATGGAGCAGAAATTCTCCGATTTCCCTCCACTGCCCTGGGGATGTATAATAATCCTTTCTCCTTTTAAGCTCATACCAAGCCGCCTCCTCCAGGTCCGCTTCATCTTCTGAGTCCAGGAAACCTGGTGGATTTCCCTTTGCGACCCATGGACCTACCAAACCTGCCTCGGAAAGTTCCTTATCTGCTTGGCCATCCCCCGTTATATTCCAAGGGTCTTCGCTATCACTTTCTTCTGCACTAACTTCCTTAAATTCCTCATCTTCATCCTCTTCCCATACCGTCGCCACTAACTCCGGTTTCTTAAAAGGTTCCAGTATAACCAACCATTCCTGCCCTCGGAGTGGCATCTGGAGTAGCAAGCTGCTTGGGTTCCAGGGTGATTGTCCATTTTGGGGCGTTGGTTAGGCCCGGTGTGGTAAGCTGGCGTTTAGCCTTGCCTTCTTTCCGGCCTTTTCCCTTCCCTGGACTCGGCATAATGGTTGCTGCCTTAGTAGTTCGAGTCTGATGGCTGGCGTTACAACGTGCCGCATTTGTACCCTTACTGAGCTGCAGCCAATAGTCGGTTGCAGCGTCGAATATCCTTGACAGAAGTCGGTCAAGCTGAACAGCGGCCTCTCGGGGGTATTTCTGACGGACGTCAGAAACCACTGGTTGTCGGGACCGACTAAGCGGGCTCGTCCTGCACGGACTGGCTAGGTTGCAGGATTGCATGTGCGCAGTTCTCATTGGCCCAAAGCAAGGCCTGGTATATAGGTACATACATAGGTATCGATAGTATAACGTGCTACAGTAATCATAATTGAACCGTAACCCCTCTCACAGTCAGCTGCACGGGGTTCGACCATCCGAACTCCTCGAGGGTACTTATACACTTGGCTTGTTGACAACGACATATTCCATAACCCCATCGAAGTAAAATCCACCGAGGAGGACGAATTCAAAGGCATGTCAGTTAGAAATATTGCTGAAGAGGAGGCCGACTCGACAGTTACTTCACCCACGGGAGAGCCTTTGTGGGAAGGCAACGAAACGCATCGAACAAGAACGCATCCACCAGAGGTAGCAATAGAGCTACTGCAAGCCACAGATGAAAATACACCAGTGCTGACCTTATCCACACATGATGATCAGGACACAATATCTGTTCGTGGAGTTTGGGTTCAAGATGTTGTGAACGCATGTGGTCCGCTTGGTATGGGTTCTGGAGACGGTTCGACAACGACAGATGGTGGGCAGAATTATACTCCAACCGTGACTGGTGGCGGATGTCCATCTGACGAACCCTCCGAACCATAACCTAACGATCACGAGAGAAATGATAGGAATAATCAGACAATTGCTCCTTGTTGCGTCAACGGTGACCTACTTCTGCATATTCGATATCAGAGTGATCAAGATTCAATGACCGAAATAAGTGCACCAATTCTGAGTCTCCGAGTGTCTTCGTAAATCCTGCAGATTGCTAGCAACCCTCTGGAATTACTCCTCAATGGTGCTGAACTTCATCATTTGGTTGCCATCCGTAAACCCCGTGTATGGGGATGCAGGGAGAGGAAAGGTACACTTGCCCTTATTCTAGAAACCCCTATTCAATCCGAACAACTTCAGCAAGCAACATTGATTGTTTTCAACATTATTCATCCGAACAAATATCGGCCGACAGAAGCTCCGACTATGCGACAGATTGCATGGGTAGCCGAGCTTGCGTGTCTTTTGGATTGCCTGGACCCCATTACCCCGTGGATAAAGTCATGGGTTGCGGGATGTCCGACGGTTGATGCAGACACTCAACTTGTGTCGGCACTACTTTTGGGGTTTGTCATGGGCGATAGTGAAACCTTTGAGCAGGCTTCCCTGCATTGGCTCCTTCGTGGGACAAAGAGTGATTTTGACAAATTGGAAGGATCCAGCTTGGGTGTCTCGGTTTACATTCAAGGCAAGTAGAGAGCCCCACCGCATTGTGGATTTGGGGTAAGCAAACTAAATTCTGTATGACAGATGCGCTTCAGGAGAAATGGAAGGAGGCCGCTCAGAGCCTTATTGACATCTTGAATGAGAGTCTATACTCCTACTGTGGCATTGGCAAACAGGCAGGGAAGTTTGCCCAAACGTTCATCCTCGGGGCATTTTTTAGCGCTGTATGCAATCCATCAACTGGCGTTACCATTATACCGCGTAATTCCATTCCCGCCGCTACTCCTCCGTTTCAGTTACAGTGGCAGCAACAGATGAACGAACAGAGTATCAGCTTTCTACTACGAAAACTTCTGGAAATTACGGACATATTCATCACTCAGTTGCAGCTGCATCCTCAACCCAAGCCTCCTCAATGGGAAAACCCTGTGTGGCTGTTAGCGGAAAAAGCGGTAACGTATTTGACGGGGATCCGGCGCACTACCGGGATCCGGTGCACTTCCGGGATGCATGTCTTTAATTGTTAAAAAATCGAATTATAATGCAAATAGGCTCAAATTAAAACCAGAGTTTTAGTATATACATAGAAGCCATCTGCAAGTGCTGCCCTAGGGTGGGCATTGCAATATGAGGTGGTGAAAAATGGAAGGTAGGTATGGGAGTATGTATGGACTAGCAATTGGTGTGACTGGAATTGTAGCCTCAAAGGACTTGTGGGGCTCAATATACATTGTACGTGATGTATAAAACATGTTGACTCAGTATCAGGACAAACTGCCCACTATGTGAAGAGATGTAGTGAACTACATGGCGGATTATGTTAAGAAATACATATCCTAGAGGATATCGGGATCAAGGAGCCTTTCTGTGGGGTATACATATAGTCATATAGTCTGGTAAAACTTACTACATGTAACGAAACTAGTTAGAGACATGGAGGGGCCATGGGGGCACTTGTACAAGGTTATGTAATTGAGGGTAACTAATTGTAAGTGTGGGCCAAGTTAGTAGAGGAGTCCTGTAAGGAACTCGGCTCTACCAGCGTGGTTATGGGGTCTTAAGCAGGCCCACTAAGTCCTATACAGGATTATAGTAGGTGGCTAAGAGGTTGTTGAGTGTAGGGGTTGGGGAGGTCAAGAGGTGCAAGTGGACAAGAATATTACCAGTGTAGCTTGTGTATTTCTGAGGTAGCTAGACTAGACTGTGCTGAACAAGAACTGTCCTATCTAAGGCTACGGAATTCAGATCTTTAATAGATACTGAGTTCCTAAAGCAATGAGTCTATTTAGACTCATACTGGGCAACAGGAAAGACTCATTATAATGCCAGATCAAAATAAATACATGATGGCTCATTATAGACACGTCCAGTGTCATGATGATGCCTAACAAGGTAGCAGAAACAAGGCTGCCAACGAGATAAACAACCAACAAGAAAACAGAATAGGCTACTGCCCAATTAGGCAGGCATAACAGGAGATCGTGGTCAGCAAGCTGACATACATGAAACTAACCCAGAATGATACAGGAATATGATAGGTAATAATAAGGTAATATGACGAGAAAACTACAAGGAAAAACAACAAGACTAATCCCAATATAATCCTTCCTAATCCAGACTTGTTCCAAAAAGAATAGCTGCCAAAACAGGCCAAAAACGTGCTTTGATATAACCCAATAAAATCCACCAACACTGCCATAGATGAAACACGTGCAGAGAAAACATATACTAGAAAACCAGTTCCTAACATCCTTCCCTTCTTGGAAAATCCTCCACTAGAACACAGACAAGGAAAAATAAAAAAATACAAGGAAAAAAATATAACAAGACAAGGGTATCAAACCCTGCAATATGCTAGAGACATATCCACCCGATAGACTTCTTATTCCTCCTTCCTCGAAGCTTTTTTTGGTGGCTACCAGTCCAAGCATGCTTTCTCCAACAGTCCTTCACAGCTTTGGGGGGGAGACTTTCCTCTGGTTCCAGGGTATTTTGATTATCTCCATACCCTTCCCACTTGACCCAGTACTTGACGACGCCATTCCTCTTGTTCATCTCGTGCTTGACGATGCATTCGAAGGCCCACCTGTCACCCTGAGTGTCAAACTCTACAGGTCCTGGTTCAGGTAGGGATCTGGAGGGGAATTTGGTGTCGTTATTTTGATGCCAGGGGGCAAGGAGGCAGGTGTGGACCTTGAGGTGGCCGGACGGTACAAGGGGGCATTCGAGCGTGTAATTATCAGTGTCAGGGTACACGGCTGAGATAGGGTAGGGGCCAAGGAAGACAGGTTCCAGTTTGGAGTACTGAGAATTCCTGCTTATTCCAGAATGGTGAATTTTGACTAAGTCACCAATCTTGTATTCTGGGGACAT
>Ga0307511_10008131_pt1 | contig 10501 bp, 1 predicted proteins | sample 13_EM_MG_FD_200266 | JGI IMG/M metagenome (GOLD analysis project Ga0307511, IMG submission 200266) | Populus trichocarpa ectomycorrhiza microbial communities from riparian zone in the Pacific Northwest, United States - 13_EM | ecosystem: Host-associated > Plants > Roots > Unclassified | place... | reverse complement strand
AACAAAGTCTACGATGCAACGCTTGCTGACACCTTGAGTGGCACGGCGATCGTCAGCGCTCTGGGCAGCGACGTCGTGTCCCTGGGTGGGACCGGTTCTGCGGTATTCGCTTCCAAGAACGTCGGGACTGGCAAGGCGGTTACGGTGAGCGGCTACACCCTGAGTGGGGCGGACGCCAGCAACTACACGCTGGTGCAGCCCACAGGGCTTACGGCGAACATCACAGCAGCGAGCCTTGCCATTACCGGGCTCACCGCCAACAACAAGGTCTACGACGCAACGCTTGCTGACACCTTGAGTGGCACGGCGACCGTCAGCGCTCTGGGCAGCGACGTCGTTTCCTTGGGCGGCAGCGGTTCGGCGGTATTCGGCTCCAAGAACGTCGGCACTGGCAAGGCCGTCACGGTCAGTGGCTATACCCTAAGTGGCGCCGATGCGAGCAACTACACGCTGGTGGCACCCACGGGGCTGACCGCCAACATCACGGCTGCGAGCCTCGCTATCAGTGGCCTCTCGGCCACCAACAAAGTCTACGACGCAACGCTGGCCGACACCTTGAGTGGCACCGCGAGCGTCAGTGCTTTGGGCAGCGACGTCGTGTCCCTGGGCGGCTCCGGTTCGGCGGCATTTGCGTCCAAGAACGTCGGGATCGGCAAGGCGGTTACGGTCAGTGGCTACACCTTGAGTGGGGCGGACGCGAGCAACTACACGCTGGTGGCCCCCACGGGACTGACGGCGAACATCACGGCTGCAAGCCTCGCTATCAGTGGGCTCACGGCCAACAACAAGGTCTACGATGCAACGCTGGCCGACACCTTGAGTGGCACGGCGACGGTCAGCGCTCTGGGCAGCGACGTCGTGTCCCTGGGCGGCACCGGTTCGGCGGCATTTGCGTCCAAGAACGTCGGCACCGGCCGGGCGGTCACGGTCAGCGGCTATACCCTGAGTGGGGCGGACGCCAGCAACTACACGCTGGTGGCCCCCACGGGACTGACCGCCAACATCACGGCTGCGAGCCTCGCTATCAGTGGGCTCACGGCCAGCAACAAAGTCTACGATGCAACCGTTGCCGGCACCTTGAGTGGCACGGCGATCGTCAGCGCTCTGGGCAGCGACGTCGTGTCCCTGGGCGGTACCGGTTCCGCGGTATTCGCGTCCAAGAACGCCGGGACCGGCAAGGTGGTCACGGTGAGCGGCTACACCCTGAGTGGCGCCGACGCGAGCAACTACACGCTGGTGGAGCCCATGGGGCTGACGGCGAACATCACGCCCGCCAGCCTCGCCATCACGGGCCTCAGCGCGAACAACAAGGTTTACGACGCAACGGCAGCCGCGGCTCTTAGTGGAGCTCCGAGTGTCACGGCCTTGGGCACTGACAGCGTGGCGATTGGGGGCACGGGCAGCGGCGTATTCTCCGATAAGAATGTCGGTGCCAACAAAGCCGTCACGGTTGCCGGTTATACGTTGAGCGGCGCCGATGCCGGCAATTACACGTTGCTCCAGCCGACTGGTCTGACGGCCAATATCAGCCCTGCCAATATGGCGATCAGCGGACTCGTCGCCAACAACAAGGTATATGACGGGACTGCTTCCGCCACCGTAAGTGGTGCCGCGGGCGTCGTGGCACTTGGAACGGATAGCGTTAGTTTGAGCGGCACGAGCAGCACCGCATTCGCCGACAAGAATGTGGGTTCTGGCAAGGTTGTTACCATCAGCGGATACTCATTGACTGGTGCCGACGCCGGAAACTATGTTCTGGTGCAACCTGCCGGTCTGACTGCCAATATAAGCCCGGCCAGTCTCGTCGTTAGTGGCGTTACTGCTTCCAGCAAAGTCTATGACGCCACGGTTTCTGCCACCTTGAACGGAAGTGCTTCGATCGCAGCGTTTAGCGGCGACCATGTTGTGCTGAGCGGTACCGGCACCGGCGTGTTCGGTGACAAAAATGTAGGTACCAGTAAGACCGTCACGGTGATTGGCTATGCCCTGACTGGAGCGGATGCTGGCAACTACACGCTGGTCGAGCCTACGGGGTTGACTGCTGGCATCACCCCCGCCAGCCTGGCAGTCACTGGAGTTTCGGCAAACAATAAAGTATACGACGCGACCGTGGCGGCGACTCTGAGCGGCACAGCGACGGTTACCGCCATAGGTTCCGACAATGTTGTGTTGAGCGGAACCGGCAGCGGCTCATTTGTCAATAAGAATGTCGGCAACAACAAAGCCATAGCGGTCAGCGGCTATTCCCTCAGTGGCGGCGACGCCGGCAACTACACCCTGGTTGAGCCGATCGGCCTGAGCGCCAATATCAGCCCTGCCAATCTCCTTCTCGGAGGAATTTCGGCTAACAATAAGGTGTACGACGCAACTGCTGCCGCGACCTTGAGTGGCACCGCGACTTTCAGCGCTCTGGGCAGCGACGTCGTATCTGTGGTGGGCACCGGTACAGGGGTATTTGCTTCCAAGAACGTCGGTAGCGACAAAGCGGTGACGGTGTCCGGTTACAGCCTCAGTGGCTCCGACGCCAGCAATTACACCCTGATCGAGCCGACCGGCTTGAGCGCCAATATCAGCCCGGCCAACCTGCTCATCGGCGGTATCACGGCGAGCAATAAAGTTTATGACGCGACAGCTGCTGCCACGTTGGGTGGCACTGCGACCGTTACAGCGCTGGGTTCGGACAGTGTGAGCCTGGGTGGCACGGCAAGCGGAGTGTTCGCTTCCAAGAATGTGGGCACTGGAAAGGCGGTGACGGTCACCGGCTTCACGCTGAGCGGTGTCGATGCCGGCAACTACAACCTGGTCGAACCCACCGGGCTGACCGCCAACATCACCCCCGCCAACCTGGCTATTACTGGACTTGCGGCGAACAACAAGGTCTACGACGGAGCCATCACGGCCACTCTGAGTGGCGCAGCGACGTTTGCGGCGATCGGTTCCGATAACGTCGTATTGAATGGCAGCGGCAGTGGTTCCTTTGCCGACAAGAATGTTGGCAACAATAAAGCGGTGACGGTCAGCGGCTATTCCCTAAGTGGCGCCGATGCGGCCAACTACACGCTGATCGAACCAACCGGCTTGAGCGCCAATATCACGCCCGCGAATCTCTTGATCAGCGGACTCGTGGCGAATAACAAGGTCTATGACACGACTATGGCTGCAACTTTGAGTGGCACTGCAACAGTCACACCCCTGGGCAATGACAACGTGGGACTCAGCGGTACCCGAATCGGAGTCTTCAGTGATAAGAACGCTGGCCTCGACAAATCCGTGAGCGTCAGCGGCTACACGCTGAGCGGTGTCGATGCCGGAAATTACACACTGGTCGAGCCGACTGGTCTGACGGCCAACATCAGCCCGGCAAATCTCATCGTCAGTGGAGTTACGGCGGCCAAGAAAGTGTATGACGGCACCGTCACCGCGACCCTGGGTGGCACTGCATTTGTAGACGCGTTGGGTGACGATACTGTCATCCTTGCCGGTACTGGCAGCGGCACTTTCGCCAACAAAAACGTCGGTACAAATAAGACCGTAAACGTCAGCGGGTATGCCTTGAGTGGCGCCGATGCCGCTAACTATACCCTCGTCGAACCGACGAACGTCATTGCAAATATTACCGCTCGTCCACTCACAATCAGCGCAACTGGCATCAACAAAGTTTATGACGGCTCGACGAACGCCGCGGTCACGCTGGCTGATAACCGGGTTGCCGGTGATGCGCTGGCTACCGGATACAACTCGGCGGCATTCGGCGACGCGAACGTTGGAACCGGAAAGGCCGTTAGCGTCGGCGGCATTTCCCTGAGTGGGGCGGATGCCGGTAACTACACCTTCAATACCTCCGCGGCCACTACAGCCAACATTACTGCGGCGCCACTGACGATAGCAGCCAATGCGGCTACCAAGACCTATGACGGTCTCGCCTACAGTGGTGGCAATGGTGTCACTTTCACTGGCTTTGTAGCTGGCCAAACCACCTCGGTTTTGGGGGGCGCTTTGACCTATGGCGGCAGTGCGCAAGGCGCGAGCAACGTCGGTAGCTACACGATTGTTCCCGGCGGCCTCACGAGCAGTAATTACATCATCACCTTTGTCAATGGCACTTTGACAATCACGCCGGCAGCGCTTGCCGCTGCGATCAATTCCACGAGAGCTCTTTATGACGTTACCAGTACGCTGTTCCAGTAGCCTGGACAGCAGTTTGACGGTAGCGGCTGACGGGAGCGCCATTCCGTTGATGGTCATCGAGGCTTCCTGTTGGGAAAAAGCACGCTGCGTCACGGACACTAGTTCGCTCCACAGGGTGGGGCCCGCGACTCCGGCGCGAACCTTCCGCGCGCGCTCTCCACTGTTGCACGTTCCGGCTTAGGGGCGGGTTAAGGCGTTGGTTACGATGTTGCGTGCGCGGCTGTGTCTTTGCGTCCTGAGTGCGGCCCTACTTCAAAGCGAAGCAGTCTATGCCGCTCCGGCTCCCCCCGATGCGGGGCAGACTCTTCGCGAGTTGCAGCCACCGCCTATGCCGGATGCGCCGCGCGAGATTCCACCGCTAACGCTGGAGGATCGCGGGGAGAGCAATCCGGCCAGCGATATTCGCTTCATGATCAGAAGCGTGCAGATTACCGGCAACAGCAAGATTCCGACGCCAGTGCTGAGTGCGTTGGTGGCCAATGTGGTTGGCGCGGAGCACAGTCTTACAGAGTTGCGCGCCGCGGTTGCGCGCATCACCGATTACTACCGGCAACGTGGATATCCTGTGGCACGGGCCTATTTGCCGGCGCAGGAGATCCGGGAAGGGGCGGTCACCATCGGTATTATCGAGGGACGCCTCGGAAAACTTGTGGTCGAGAACCACTCCCGGCTGTCCGACGCTCGGGTGGCCACATACGTCGATCATGTCAAAGAAGGCGCCGTCATCAAGTCCTCCGAAGTCGACCGCAGCCTGTTGCTCTTGAATGAAGTGCCCGGCGTGGGTGGCTCACGCGCAACCCTGCAACCGGGCGCGAACGTCGGTACCTCTGAATTGGTGATTGCTGTCAATCCTGCTGCCGCATTCTCCGGGGACATCGAGGCGGATAATTACGGCAACCGCTATACGGGTCAATATCGATTGGGCGGGACGCTCAATATCAACAGCCCGCTGCGAATCGGCGATCAGGTTACGCTCAATGCGCTGAGTAGTGGAAAGGACCTTCGCTACGGACGCATCGCTTACCAACTGCCTGTCGGTGGCGACGGGCTGCGTGCCGGGGCTGCCTATTTCGATACACGCTATCGCCTGGGCAAGGATTTCAGTGTACTGGAAGCTCACGGTACCGGCATCGGCGGGAGCGCGTTCGTCATCTATCCGTTCATCATTACTCAGAAAAGCAACATGACCGGGACGGTCTCGTTGGAGGAAAGGCATCTGACTGACTACGCTGATGCCACGGCGACAGTTACGGAGAAGCATGTATATCTCGCCAACCTTGGGTTTTCCGGTGCCCACCGGGACACATGGGGCGGCAGCGGCCTCAGCAGCGTCAATTTGTCGCTCGCGCTCGGTGACCTCGTCATAAACTCGCCCATCGCGCGCTTGATCGACGACTTTTCCGCCCGCACCGACGGCAGATATGTCCGCCTGTCGTATGGCGCCAGTCGGTTGCAGCAGCTGACCTCGAGGACGTTCATGTCGGTCGCACTGTCGGGGCAACGGGCCAACAAGAATCTCGATACCTCAGAGAAATTCTCGTTGGGCGGCGCCGATGGCGTACGTGCCTATCCGCAAGGTGAGGACATCGGCGACGAAGGGTATATGCTGAACGTGGAGCTGCGGCAGAAGATTACACCTGCACTGCAAGGCATACTGTTTTACGATACCGGTTCGGTGACCACCAACCGCGAGCCGTTCGACGCGTCTTTGCCGAAAAGCCGCAAATTAACGGGTGCGGGGGTTGGCGTGGATGTTCGTCTGTTCGGCTTTCAAGCCAAAGCCGCTCTGGCTTGGCGCACCGACGGGGGAGAGCCCAACTCAATACCGCCTTCGGCGGTGCGCACGCCGACTGCGTGGATGCAGATTCGCAGACCCTTCTAGGGAAAGGGGAGGGCGCTTGGAAGTGGGCGCGCTACACTGGATAACATAGACGCCGCCCTTTTCCAGCTGATGAGGGGCGTGACGAGTAAACGAGCCAACCAAGGGGGCCCCCTGGAGCCGTAACGGCCAGGGTGGAGATGTTCAGTCACCACTCGAGGTACTCGCCGTAGCTCTCCGGCTTTGTGATCGGCGCCTCGTGCGCAGCGCTTGGGCGCGCGCTATGCGAGCAATGCGCCGACTTCGATGAAAAGCCGTTGACACGGTCGCGGCGCAAAAATGGCCTCATACGTTCGGCAGGCCGCGCAATACGAACGATCTGATGCGAAATCTGGTCCGATATGCGACGTGGGCGCGGTACGCGCGCCGGCGAGTCCCCCGGCCTGGTCTGGTCGGCAATAGCTGCCGAGAGATCTGCAACTTCGACAGCCCAGACCGCGACGTCTGAAACGCTTCCTCGCGGAACTACCTGAATAGTCTGCGGCTCGTTAATCCCGGCCACTAGGCGGCCATGAACCACAGATCATGCGCGCAGCTCAGGGGGCCTTGAAACGCTTCGCGTACTCCCGCGCGGCGCGAAGAGTCGTATCCAGTTTGAACGTACGGAAGCGTCACCGCAGTGGCGGCGCGTGTAAGAAGTGGACGCATAGCGTCAGTTCTGGTTCCCCATTGAGCGCTGTTGTCTGCATAAGCTGACAGTAATTCCATCCAGTATGAATGTGTGTCCGATCCGTCTGCGCCCGCCGACGAAATCGCAGACCTTCGTACGCTATCCAAAAACCAACACGAAGTTAGTATCCAACTCGACAACGAAGCCGCGGCGCTGGTGCACGCGACATCGGACTCGGAGTAGCTACGTGAAACGCGAAGGTTTGGTTGGTGGCGTACGTCATTTTGGCCGCAACTGCGGAATCACCGGTCGGGTCCTGTGCCGGAGGTTCTCGTGAACCGCACCTACCGCCTTGTCTGGAACGAAGCCACGCAACGCTACGTGCCCGCTGCAGAAGGAACCCGTGCGCGTGGGAAAAGCGGCGGCTGCAAGGCGCTCAAACTCCTCGGCGCCGTCGTTCTGGCCGCCTCGCTCGGCAGCATTTATGTCGGCACCGCTGAGGCGGCCCCGACCGGGGGCTCCGTAGCGACCGGCCGAGGCACGATCAGCCAGAGCGGCAGCACCACCACGGTGAGCCAGCAGAGCCAGAATCTCTCGCTCAACTGGGTGGGGTTCAGCATCGCCGCCGGGGAGACGGTGCAGTTTGTGCAACCTTCCTCCACGGCGGTTGCGCTGAATCGGGTGACCGGAACGTCCGCGAGTCAGATTTTTGGGCATCTGCAGGCCAACGGCCAGGTGTTTCTAATCAATCCCAACGGGCTGCTGTTCAAGCCGGGCGCCGAAGTCAATGTCGGGGCTCTGGTGGCCTCAACCCTGAAGCTCAGCGATGCGGATTTTCAAGCGGGTCACTACGAATTCACCGCCGGCAGCACGACGGGCACGGTGGACAATCAAGGCCACCTGACGGCGGCGAAGGGTGGCTACCTGGCTCTGCTGGGGCCGACGGTCAGCAACAACGGCACCATGAAGGTCACGAGCGGCACCGTGCTGCTGGCAGCAGGCAACAAGGTCAACCTGCAACTCAACAAGGGATCGCTGGTGTCCTATTCGATCGACCAGGGCGCGTTGCACGCATTGGCGGAAAACAATCAGCTGATTCAAGCCGACGGCGGACGCGTCTACTTGAGCGCCCAGGGTGTGGACTCGGTGAGCAAGGCCGTTGTCAACAATACGGGCATTATCGAGGCGCGGACGGTTGAGAATCACAATGGCGTGATCCGCCTGCTGGGCGACGCGACGGTCGGGCAGGTGAACGTCGCGGGGACGCTCGACGCGTCAGCGCCCTACGGTGGCAGTGGCGGTGACGTCGAGACCTCGGCAGCACACGTCACGGTCGCCGATACTGCGCACATCACCACCGCAGCACCCGGCGGCAAGACGGGCACTTGGTCGGTGAAGCAGCCCAACTTTACCGTCGCCGCTTCCGGTGGCGATATCAGCGGAGCGACGCTCAGCGGTGAGCTCGCGACCACCGGCGTCACGATCGCCACTACCAGCGGCAAGGCCTCGGGCCATGGCGATATCGTTGTCGACGATGCTGTGAGCTGGAGCGCCAATACGACGCTCACATTGAATGCGGCGCGCAATATTCAGGTCAACAGCGGCATCACGGCCACCGGCAACACCGCAGGTCTAGTGCTGAATTATGGGGCCGGCAACAACTACTATGTAAATGGCGGCAAAGTCACCCTCTCCGGCAACAATCCCAGTCTCAGTATCGGTGGACACGCCTACACCGTCATCAACAGTCTGGGGGTGCAGAACGACAAGACGCGCAAGACGCTTCAGGGCATCCGGAACGATTTATCGGGCTACTATGCCTTGGGCAGTGACATCGATGCTTCCGCCACCAGTGGTTGGACCGCTATCTACGGCCTGGTCGGCCTCAATCCGCTGGGCACTACCAGCAAGGCATTTACTGGGCAATTCGCCGGGCTGGGTCATGTCATTTCCAATCTGACCGTCAACTATAAAAACAACAGCTATGTCGGTTTGTTCGGCGTGACGGGTACTGGCAGCGTCATACGCGACGTGGGGTTAAACGGGGGCACCGTGGTGGGAGCCGGCTATGTCGGTCCGCTGGTAGGCTTCAATCAGGGCAAAATCATTGATAGCTACGCTGTCGTCTCCGCGTCCGGACAGCAGTATCTCGGTGGACTAGTGGGCAAGAATAGCGGCACCATCAGCAGCAGTTACGCCTCCGGCGCTGTCACCAGCCTCGGCAGGATCACCGGCGGGCTGGTCGGACTGAATGAGGGCACGATCACCAATACCTATGCTACCGGCAGCGTGACGGGTCGCGACGGCATCATCGGCGGGCTGGTCGGAGAAAACGGCGGCGCGATAACCGATAGCTATGCCGCCGGCAAGGTTGGCGGCTCCACGCAGCAAGTCGGCGGGCTGGTGGGATACAACACGGGCACCAACGGATGTGACTCGGGCACGGTTGCCAACAGCTTCTGGGACAAAACCACGAGCGGACAGGCGAGCAGCGACGGCGGTATTGGCATGACCACCGCACAGATGCAGACGCAGGCCAATTTCACCTCGGCGACTGCGGCCAACGGCCGCGTCAACCCTGCTTGGGACTTCGGCAGTGTCTGGCTGATGTACAACGGATCTACCTATCCTCTGCTCAAGAGCTTCCTGAAGCCGATCGTCGTTACCGCCAACAACGTCAGCGCTGTTTATACCAGTGCCGTCTGGAACGGCTCCGACACCTACACTTGCTCTACTGGAAATTGCGCTGGTTTGTTGGGAACGATCAAGTACGGAGGCACAGCCGCAAGCGCAATCAACGTCGGTGACTATTCGATCGTACCGAGCGGGCTGTATTCGAATCAACAAGGCTACGCCATCACTTACGTGGCGGGGCAGTTGGCGATTACCCCGGCCAGTCTCACCATCACTGGAATTTCTGCCAGCAACAAGGTCTATGACGCCACCGCGGCGGCGGTTTTGAGTGGCACCGCGAAGGTCTCACCGTTGGGCTCCGACAGTGTGTTCTTGAGCGGCACCGGCAGCGGGGTATTCGACTCTAAGAACGTCGGTACCGGCAAAGCCGTGACGGTCACCGGCTACACGATTAGCGGCGCGGCCGCCAGCAACTACATCCTGGTCGAGCCGACCGGGCTGACGGCCAACATCACTCCCGCGAGTCTCGTCGTCAACGGTCTTACTGCCAATAGCAAAGTCTATGACACAACGCTGGCCGCGACTCTGAGCGGTACCGCAAAAGTCTCCGCCTTGGGCACCGACAGCGTTACTGTGGTGGGCGCCGGCAACGGGGTGTTCGCCTCCAAGAACGTGGGCACCAACAAGGCCGTGACCGTCAGTGGCTATTCCCTGAGCGGCGTGGATGCGAGCAACTACATTCTGGTCGAACCGACGGGCCTGACGGCCAATATCAGCCCTGCGAGCCTCGCCATTGCCGGCGTTACGGCGAACAACAAAGTCTATGACGCGACGGTGGCGGCGTCCTTGAGTGGTACCGCGACGGTCGCGGCCCTAGGTTCTGACAACGTCATACTGAGTGGCAGCGGCAGCGAGACTTTCAGCGACAAGAATGTCGGGATCAACAAGGTCGTGACCGTCAGCGGGTACACGATCAGCGGCGCGGACGCGGGCAACTACACGCTGCTCGAGCCGACCGGACTGACCGCCAGCATCAGCCGGGCCAACCTTGTGCTGACCGGTGTTGCGGCGAACAACAAAGTTTATGACACGACGGTCGCCGCGACCTTGGTGGGCACCGCGACGGTGAGCGCCTTGGGTAGCGACAGTGTCGCTGTCAGCGGCACTGGCCGCGGGGTGTTCTCAGACAA